>Ga0160505_100268_pt1 | contig 35152 bp, 17 predicted proteins | sample DIDeMG_FD_108225 | JGI IMG/M metagenome (GOLD analysis project Ga0160505, IMG submission 108225) | Enriched chicken feces microbial communities from UW Madison campus, WI, USA - DID2874_E49_Stillage MG | ecosystem: Host-associated > Birds > Digestive system > Large intestine > Fecal ... | reverse complement strand
GACTTGTATTATGTTTATGCTTAGAAAAATAAGCTTGAGGTATCATGAAAATTATCCCCGAACTCTTATCAAGAGGATTCTTGGAACTTAGGTAGGACACTAACGGTCATATCCTCCCTACGGGGAAGCAATAGAATCAGGTTAGAGTTGTGTTGGAAGCTCTATCCTGTTTATTTGGTTTTTGTTGTCTTCTTCAATGACTGCTGTTTTCATTATCCTCCACTCCATTGAGCAATATTGTCTTTTCGGTGTTCCCAAATAATCATTCCATTATTCCATATAACCCTCTAGTTCCACACAACGTAATTTCCTATAACCAGCTTCTCCAGACTTCCAACCAATTTTCACAATCAAGTCAGTCTCAAAGTGAAATAACCCCTAATTACCCTCTTAACTTTGCTAAAATATCTTCAGGAATAGTTGACAATCTCAAGTATACCCCACCATCATCGCACTTACTCCACTAACCTGTACATCTACTAACCTCTTTTCTCCATTCGGAAAACCACAGAAAACGACAGAAAACCATACCTTGCACACACCAATGAACTCCATAGTGTCAAAAAGGCTTCTAGCCACCAATGCCGCAAGCAAAAACCACTTTGCCATCTTTGACAGAGCAGCAAAGACTCTTCAAAGGTCAAAGACGCCCCTCACATCGCCAGATGCCTCCAGAAAGGCAGAGTATCTTCGTGACGAAGTGGCCATCCGAACCATAGAACGGTTGGGATTCATAACCCGAGACTTGAACAAAGTGTTGGATCTCGGTGCTCATGCTGGTAACTTTGTCAAGAACCTTTGCATCGAAACTCCACTACCTCCCAATGGTGACAAGGCCGACCAACAAATGGTGGACCAGCTTAATAAGGACAAGGAGGCCATCCGCAACAAGATCCAGGAGTTGGTGATGGTGGATTCTTCGACAGAATTGCTCCATAGAGACATGGGTGAAACATTCAACAGCGAGTTTTCGGGGAAGATCACTCGAGTGGTTGCAGACGAGGAACTGTTTGACCACGACGTGTTGTCGGTCTCTAACCAGTACGATGCTGTGATCTCCAATCTCTCGTTGCACTGGATCAACGATCTTCCGCAGGTGTTGAAGAACATTAACAATGCTTTGAAGCCAGACGGACTTTTCATGGGTACTATTTTCGGAGGTGATACGTTGTACGAACTCCGTACTTCACTTCAGCTTGCGGAATTAGAGCGTCGTGGAGGCATGTCTCCTCGAGTTTCGCCCTTGGTGCATTTGAACGATGTGGGAAGTTTGTTGAACAAAGCAGGGTTCAGCATGCTCACCATCGATACAGAAGACATTGTGGTGGGAGGATTTCCCGACTTAGTGTCGCTTTGCTCGGATTTGCAGGCGATGGGCGAGCAGAACAGTTTGGTTTCAAGAGCAAATCACTTGCCCAAGGATGTTCTTCTCGCAGCCAATGAGATTTGCAAGACTTTGCATGGAGAGGTCGCAGAAGATGGAACCGTGACCATTCCAGCTACGTTTAATGTCATCTTTATGATTGGGTGGAAGATGAGTGAGTCTCAACCACAGCCCTTGGAACGTGGAACGGGCCAGATCAATCTCAAAGACGTTTTATAGTGATCACGATGTATATATCCAGGCAGCGACCTAAAGTTGTGACTAATCATTGATAGTAGAGACATAAGCTTTTGCTGACTCTGGTACTTGCGAGGTTGATGAATGATTATTCATGACTCGAGGAGATTGGCTCACTTCAGGTTTTATTATTCCCGTATCAACTGGTACATCATCTGGTTCGTAATGTGTTTCCAGGTAAACTTTCACACTTGGTACTTTCACGGAATCTGCTCCAATTTCCGATACTACTCTGTCAGTGTTATCAACTGTATCTACCACTTCTATGTCTACTTCTTCCGATTTCTCATTTCTAGCCACCTCTGTGGACACTTCAGTACATTTTAACTCTGCTTTCACATCTGTTCTCGCACTCAAAGTATCTATGGTATCCTCTGTAAATCGTGATCCATTAGGTGTTGGAAGATGAATTCGGCCATAGTAATGGACCCTTTCCTCATTGGAGGACAGACTTTTAATCACATCTACAGTTGGTGGGGCTGTGGAATCAAAAGGTGAAGGGACAAGCTCCATTCCAGATAAAGATGAGAAAGTGAGGGTTTTGGATAATGAAAGGTCAGTTTTCACTGGAAAGTCTTGATGAATGGAAGCATCTAAAAGAACCATGAGTAGTGCAATTATGTTTAAAACGGCCAAGATGAGTTGCAAGATAAACATATCGAATGGAGCATGATAGTGAAACACCACGAAGAGAGCCAACAGGATATTTCTGACCAAAAGACCCACTGTAGTGACAACAATAAGCACGAGCCAACTGATAAATGAAAAGTGAGAAAAGTTTCGAAACTCAGCAGCGAGAGATATCAATGAAAGTATCATCAGGATTAGATTCACATATATCCTTGTGAGAAGAAGTGGTCGAATGTTGGAGAAGTTTTGTCCATACATTGAGTTGACCATTTGAAATTTGGATATAATCAAGCTACTCTGAGGACTTTCAAGTACTAATTTCAACGTCTGAAAGACCCACAATTTCCAACTCTGGCTGAGTAGCCGTTTGTCATCTTCTATTTTACCGGTAAGTAGGTTGAACAAGCCAAATTGAAAATCAAAACGGAAATTGTTCCAGGTAAGAAAAACTTTCGGTTTGACATAGATCAGAGAATGGATGTTTGTGAGAAATTCGTCCTCCTTCAACTGATATATTGCTTCAAGCTGCCGTATTAGAGGAGAGTCGATTGGATTCAGATTAAGGTAGTACGCCACATCTCCTGGAGGAAAAGTTGTATTCACAAGAGGTTCACAAAGTGTAGATAGGAGGGTTATTGAAAATACAGAAAAGGGGAACCAAAATGGAAAGAACAAAGTCATTGGATGTGCACTGGACTCTGTATGTGATTGGATTCCGTGAGATGGTATTTAGTAACTGTATTCGAATTAAGATTGTGTTTGTGGTCGCAGTGAAAAAGTGACTTTTAGTATGACACCCATAGGGATATAATTAATAAAAGGATCCTAAATTGGAATTTCCAGCACATTTGAAATCGTGATTGATTCGAATCGGTCTGTGCCAATTACAATTAGATAATCTTATGCGAACGACAACGACAACAACAACTTGAAAAGCTGGAAAAGAACGAATCTTAAAAGGAAATAATATTTGCAAAGGAAAAGTATCACTTGGATGCTTCTACGATAAATTCTTCATGGTGTTTTCATCTCTTTTATGTATTCCCGTCTTATCGTCGCTTATCTACTGCGATGTAACTTAAACCTGGATCTAACCTCCACAGTTTCCTCTATAACTCCAAACAAAACTTCCCCCCCAAAAAAAAGAAGAGAACAGTATTCTCGGAATTTCCGAACGAACAAATTTACTTCCTTTAATCAAAACCATCGATGCCATCAAAACCCTTGACCAATGCATATTCCCAGATCACCCACAACTACCAGTGAACTTCCGCGCAATCAATTGCCTTCCTCGGCCTGATAACGTCCTGTATGACTAACTTGTGGAGAACACTAGGTCTTGTGATTTTACCGTACCACCATTTCACACCCACTTTCTTTCTCGCCACCATGTCGAAATACAAGAACTCAACGATAGTAAAGGACGGTATCGTCACACAGAAGGTCATCTTGGCCAACTACACCTTGGACTCGTCATTGGTTCTCTTACCAGGGATAGTGTATAACGTGACGTTTTCAAGATTCAAGGCAGCAGCGCTTCTCTCAAAGTTTCGGGAGCACGCTCAGTCTCTTCCGATGGTGAAGAGTCTCTTGGCTGAGTATGACTTTGACAAGTCGGAAAATGATACGGGACTCTCTGCCTCGGCCGTGGAAGGCATCGAACATTTCCACAATGTCGAGCAGCAGATCAAACTGACCGGCTTCAGAGCCTCAGACTCCACGGTACCACCCCTGGGCGAGTTTGACTGGATGGTATTATGTGTATCGCCAAATGTGGCCAAGATCGTCGATTCAAACGGTAAGGCAGCACCGCTGCTGAATGTGGTCACTGTCACAAGAATCGTGGGAATCATCGACGACACCTCCAGCATTAAGATTACTTTCCAGGCGCTCACAAGAGCTGTCAAGGACCCCAACTTCCGCGCAAAGAAGCCCAACGAGATCCTCGTGTCAGTACTCTGGAATGACTATATCAGTAACATGAACGATCACATCAACTCAATGAAGACCTTGGCCACTGGATTATTTGCTCAGATCGACAAGTTCGAGGATGACTACAAGAAGATTCTTGCCAACAAGGGCAATACCAATGATCTCTTAACTTTAAATCCGTTGGCAAATGCGCTTTTCTTACAGCTAGCTGGCTCTAAGGACTTCGCGAAGGCATACACTAGTTTGAGCAAGATCGTTACAAGTATGAGCTCCTCGGAGATTAATTCACCACGGGCGTTTCTGAGAGTTATCGATTTAACCACTGCCATCGTACCTTTCCCCAACCACGAGAAATTAAAGATGTTAAGGAGCGTAGAACTTCAGGAAAGAGCTTCACTCGTTAAATCATTGATTGAGAAAATGACTACTGTATTTGCCAACATTGCAGACTCCAATCTGATGATGAATCATTGGTTCTACAACGAGGCTTCTAACATGCAGAAGGCTAACGTTGTTGCTAATCAGTTGAAGTCTATTAGAATTGTGTTAGAGGGTTTGACTAGTAACGTAAAAGCACCATCAAACCAAAAACAACTTGTGAGACGCGGAGGAGCCTCGGGTGCTCCCTCAAGAAAACCAAGAGATGAAGGTCCTGGCGGTCAAGATGACGACGGAGACGACGATGATCTCCGGGCTATTGCAGACTTCATCAGAAACAAGTTGCCTGAGATTACTTCGCTTTCTGAAGACTCTAAGAGATTGATTCTCAAGGACTTTAAGAGGGTGAAGGGAGGCAATCCTGGTAATGCAGACTTCTTTGTCATTAGAAACTATTTGGAGATTGTTGCTGATATGCCATGGGATAAATACGTTTCTAAGTTCAAGTCTAACAAAGACATTGATTTAGCTGAAGCAAGGCGCCAGCTTGATGCTGATCATTACGGCTTGGAGCACGTTAAGGAGAGATTGATACAGTACCTAGTGGTATTGAAGCTTTTGGGTGCAAACGCAGACAAGGAATACACTAGACTTGGCCTTCTTGAGGCCAAGAAGCAGAAGGAACTTGATGCACAAAAGGAAAATATGAAATTTAAGAGAGAGTCTACTAACGGAGAAGCCATCATTATTCCTAACAATGACGAAAGCAGATCATCCAAAGAAAAGGCCAATGAACAAATAAAGCACTCTTCCAAAATGACAGATATCGAGAAAGAGATTGAAGCCAAGTCCTTACTCGTTTCGAAAAACAACAAATCTCCTATTATCATGTTGGCCGGTCCACCTGGTGTCGGAAAAACTTCCTTGGCCAAATCCATTGCGTCCGTTCTTGGTAGAAGTTTCCAGCGTGTTTCCTTAGGCGGTGTGAAGGACGAGTCAGAGATTCGTGGACACAGAAGGACATATGTGGGAGCCATGCCAGGTACCATTGTTCAGGCATTGAGAAAGGCCAGATCCATGAACCCTGTGATTTTGTTGGATGAGATTGATAAAATTATTGGAGGAAACAGCAGTGCCAGTAAGTTCAATGGTGACCCAGCCGCAGCTCTCTTGGAAGTTTTGGATCCTGAGCAGAATACTCAGTTTATGGACCACTATCTTGGATTCCCCATTGACTTGTCACAAGTGATCTTTGTTTGTACTGCAAATGAGCCATACAACTTATCCGGACCTTTACTCGACAGATTGGAGATGATCGAGATCGGTGCTTATGACTATAATGAAAAGTTGGTCATTGGCCACAAGTACTTGTTACCGAGACAGTTGAAAAGAAATGGATTCCCAGACGATAGCTTAGTGTACATCGACGATGACGTAATGAAGAAGGTCATTCTCGATTACACTCGTGAAGCTGGAGTGCGAAACTTAGAAAGAAAGTTAGGAACCATTTGTCGATTCAAGGCTGTTGAGTATTCCGAAAGTTTGGCAGATCCTAAGATTGCCTATCAGCCAAAGGTGGAAGAATACGATTTAGCAAGATTCTTGGGGCTTCCTCATCCTAGTATGAGTAGTGAAATTGTGGATTTGCCGGTACTTTCCAGCAAGTACGGTGTTGTTAATGGGCTATCATACAACGGCGATGGATCCGGATCGGTGTTGGTATTCGAGAGTATTGGATTCAGCAATGACAAAGGTTCTTCGTTACAGATGACAGGTAGACTCGGAGAGGTGTTGTTGGAGAGTGGCAAGATTGGGTTGACGTTCATCAAGAATACGCTAGCCAAGCATTTGTTGAACTTGCCCAACAATGATTCACTCCTCGAGAAACTTAACAATATGGAGATCCATATGCATGTGCCTAGCGGAGCCGTTCAAAAAGATGGACCTTCAGCAGGAATCACCATGGCACTTCTGTTTCTTTCATTGGTGTTGGAGAAGCCTGTGCCTCTGAACATTGCCATGACGGGAGAAATCACCCTTCGTGGATTGGTTCTTCCTATTGGTGGGTTGAAGGAAAAGATGCTTGGAGCACACTTGACCGGACACATTAAGAAGATCATTGTTCCTAGAGAAAACAGAAGAGATATCATTGAGGCATATGTGCACAAGATCAACGAGCCAGGCAAGTTGAATGAGCTTTTGAAGGACAATGCTCGTGGAGCAGACTACACCAACACTTCTCCGGAAGACTTTTTTGTGGAGAAGTATGGAGTGAAGGTTGTTTACGCCAAGGAGTTTTGGGATGTGATACGAAATGTGTGGGGCAATGAGTTGTTGGAGAATGTGGAGCAGGCCCGGTTAGACGAGTATCACTTGTAGGACATGAGTGAGGTTGCTTAATGAAAATATGAATAAAAAGAAAGATTGAAAGCATTAGGTATAATATCACAAGGCGAATGCGATACGTCATACTTTATAGTTAGTAACTGTTGTTCACAATGTCGCATGTGAGGCTTAGACGAAAATCTGAAGAATTACATGCTAAGAAAGGCTGTCCAAAGGAAACAAGTTACAGTTCGATCAAATAATACAAAAAAACTGAATTAAACAACAAATTCACTAACTGATCTAATTTCATGGTTTTAGTTTACTCTGAATGTTGATGAACCCATGTTCAGTCTATTATGGGGAGGAAGGAGTAGGCAGTAAACAGATAGGAAACAGAGCGAAAATAGAGCTCAAAAAAGGCATACAAAATGGCAGATGAATCAACAAAATCTTAGAATAACGACTCATAAAATACAAGACCAACGAAATTCATTTTACTCTAGTGAGTGAAATTAACTTTCAAAACCATAATTTATAAACAAAGCATCCTTGGCTAAAACTTCTGTACATCATACGAACTCCAAGGCTGAGAACAGTGTCTAATCGCCTGCATGTAGCATGTGTTCCCGAATATGAATACCACCAAGTATTCCTGGCAAAAATTGCCAAATTTTTCTTTATTATAACCCTCCAACATGATCCAAAGTACATATCTAATCCTAAAAATTTCCCCTTTTCTCAACTTTTACCCTTCCTCCCACTGTTTCTGTCACCTCTCCCTATTCCCCTTTGCTCTTGTATCTGCAGGTTGCGACACGAGTGCAGAGCCACGAACTTTTCTTTTTCGCGGTCTGATCTAACCAATTTTTTAAGCGTGAGCTTTTATTAGTATCAACAAGTTTTTTTTGTTCCACACAGCCCAAGAGAAGTTCAAGACAAAAAACCAAGGTTTTTTTTTTCTTTGCTCCACTCTTTCTATTTCTTCTGCCGCTCGCTGTTTCGCTTACCCCGCCACTCGCTCCCTGGTTCAGACAGCCGCATCCTCACAGCCCTCCTTAGCAAAGGGAACTTAACGATGAATCTTTACTTAGCATTTTTGTTGCTACTCGCCCCTGTGTGGGCCAAGAGGTCGCTCTCCGCTACATCGTTGGTCACATGCATGGAAAACTCACAGATCTCCCCTTCATACTTCAATGTGACCTTCGATCCCGATAGTCGGGCTTTGAAATACAACCTAGATTTGACCACGGAAATCTCGGGAAATGTCACCGCCCACGTTCAGATCTACGCCTACGGCTTCGTTATAATTGACAGAAATATCGACATGTGTACTTTGGGCTGGAAACAGTTCTGTCCCCTTTACCCTGGCTCCCTCCAGATTGAATCTGTCGAGTACATCTCGGCATCGTACGTCAGACAGGTGCCTGGAATTGCCTACACCGTGCCTGATATTGACGCAGTTGTGAAGGTGGATGTCTATGACAAGACTTCGGGTGAGAAATTGTCGTGTCTTCAGTCCTCTTTCACCAATGGTAAAACAGTGGCACAGACTGGAATCAAGTGGGCTACTGCTGTGATTGCAGGTTTGGGCTTGCTTATGGCTGCCTTGTTGTCCACTTTTGGCAATTCCAACGCTGCCGCACACATCTCCACTAACTCTGTGTCGTTATTCTTGTATTTCCAGGCAGTGGTGGTTGTCTCCATGCAGCATGTGGAGAGAGTACCTCCTATCGCATCTTCATGGGCAGAGAACTTGGCTTGGTCCATGGGCTTGATCGAGGTCAAGTTCATGCAGAAGATTTTCCGCTGGTATGTTCAAAGTACTGGAGGAACGCCAACGTTGTTTTTCACGGGTACTACCAAGCAGATCTTGGTCCAAAGAGCTAAGAGATATTTGCGTGATTTGCACGATTTCGTGCTCAATGACCGTCGTATCCTTCCTGGAATCAAGCGTTCATTAGACTACTCTTTGAGCTCAAATGAAAACTTGATTGTCCTTAGAGGAATCAAAAGAATCGGTTACAACTCCCACATTGAGCCTACGTCGATCGTGGTTACAGGATTGACTTTCTTCGTCCTTTGTGGGTTCTTTTTGGTTGTGATTATCTACTTTGTCAAGCTGGCCACGGTTCTTTTGATCAGAACAAAGAACATGAATCCTAACAGATTGAGCCACTTCAGAAAGTCCTCTGCCAACATCGTCAAGGGCTCTTTGTTGAGATATATTTACATCGGGTTTACCCAAGTGGTAATTCTCTCGTTATGGGAGTTCACCGTGCGTGATTCGCCTGCTGTGATTGTTATTGCTGCAATTGCTCTTATTATGACCGTAGGTGTCATTGCCTACTCATTCTGGAACACCCACAAAGTTGGAACTCGTTCTCGTGTCAAGTATTCCAATCCAGCTGCTTTGTTGTACGGAGACAACGCGGTCTTGCAGAAATTTGGATTTTGCTATACTATGTTTAATGCCGAGAAGTACTGGTTTGGAATGGTGTTGATTTCCTATGCTTTGCTTAAGGCCATCTTCATTGGCTTGTGTCAGGGCTCCGGAAAGACTTCGACCATTGTTCTTTTCGTTCTCGACTTGGCCTACACAGTATTCTTGTTTGTGAAGAAGCCCTACATGGACAAGTCCAGCAATATTCTTAACTGCTCTGTCGCTGTGGTCATTACTATCAATTCGTTTTTGTTTATGTTCTTTTCGGATGTCTTTGGACAACCTGCTTCGGTGGGTTCTATTATGGGATGGGTTTTCTTCATTTTGAATGCTGCCTTCTCATTCCTACTTTTGATTATGATTATTGTTTTGATTTCTTTGGCTTTGGTCTCCAAGAACCCTGACGCTCGTTTCGCCCCTGCTAAGGATGACAGAACTTCTTTCCAGAGAAAGTCTTCGCTTAAGCACAAGAGATCAGAAAAGAATTTGACCTCGGAAGCAAACACCCAAAATGAATTGTTTGCTTTGGGTGCAGCTGCACAAGATCACCTGATGAATTGGGAGAGTGAGATGTACAAGCTCAACGATATGGGTAGACAAACGGAGACCTCGTCCTCTTCGCAAGATCGTCTGAATCCACTTGATGTTGACGATGAGAAGTTCGATTTCTACAAACACCCAGATCCTAACGTCGATGAAAGATCTATTGAAGACGCAGGTAAGAGCTTTGGAGAAAAGCTTAAGAGCAAAATGAACAGAACGTTTTCCACGAAGTCAAAGGGCTCGCCCAATGAAAAGGTGATCACGAGAATGAGTGACACTTTGAGTGACGACAACGTGGATAGTCTTCCACTCTCTCCTGACAAGTCGCTTTTAAATCACAAGCGAGACCACTCGGTTATGTCGGAGTCTGCTTACTCCAATTACTCCAACGTAAATCCAACTGGAAGAAAGGATTTTGTTTGAGACAAAATAGGCAGAGTTGCCTTTGTATATTAGTTCAATGCATATTGTGATCGAGATGGAGTTCATGTGGCTTCTAGATTACCTCCCTTTCGTGGAAAGTTGTGTGCCTTTTTGTTTAGAGGGTTCGCTTGGGTTGTTAAATGGTGAGCGGCAGAAATAACTTTTCCCATTAAAGTATCGTCTTTTGACGAGTCGGTATATTTCTCATTTATATCAACTTGGTTTTCCCATGATCCGAACAACGCTTGGGTGTAGAGAAGGTTTTTCTCTAATTCTGAAGCAGTTTTGAGAAACTGAGTGTATCTGACAACACGGTATTTTTCCAACGTATTCCAGTGGACTCTAGAATCATCGGCTAGTAGTGGTGCTACTAGGGAGAACCGCTCTGGATTGCATGTATTTTTGGTTCCCTGGCACTGATAGAACCCTCCCACAAACGTATAAGGTACGAAGAAGTTCACGCCCAGCCAAGCATACCTTTTGCGTCGTGCCATTTTGTAGCACAATTCTGGAGTGAAAGTGTCAGATTTTGTAACCGGAAAGAAGCTGGTGAGCCACGTCCCGTTCATATTGAGACCAAAAAGTGAAGATATTGAAGCGACCACGGCTTTCACTACTGGAGCACTATTAGATAACACACCCGGTGATTTCGAAGAGAGTGCTTTGGGAGGTAGAAGACTCTGCTCATCATTCAGGAGACACAAATCTGACCTGAAGACGTCTTTTTTGTTCAAATCAAATTGTTTGGAACGGCGTAGACGTCCATTGACACAATGGCACACCATGATATGGTGCGTTCTTGAGGGTGAGTAGAAGGAGAACAGGTCAACCAGGAGGACTTTGTAGCCTGTATAAGAGAGACCTAAATCTGAGGAGCAAACATGTGCTAGAGCTTTTAATACTAGTAGGGTTCCAATTAGGTAGAAGTTATCGAGGAACATGGTTTGTGGTACTGAGGTAATAATTTGGCTGCGAAAACAACTTATGGGCCAGCCAATAAAGTGAGGTAAACGAGAAGAATGTGAGGTAGGAAGTAATGAAGGAGACAGAGAAATGTTCTCAAAAGAAAATCCACGACTAAATAAAATCAAATTACCGAGTATCCGCTGTTGGCCCCTGATGTAGCGTGAATTATTTTGTGAGTTACTTTATAGTAATTCTGAGTGTCTTATAGTAAGAACTCTACCTTAACTACCCAAAATGTCACCACAGGAACATAGAATCAAATTTTCAATCTTGAATTTTACAATTTAAAACTCCAAAGCAACAAAAACAAAAACCTTCTTTCCTCTTTTTCCTTGTTATTGTCATTTATTCATTTCCTCCATCTCTATGCTGGAGGTACGGGTGCAGGCATCCCACCATAAAAAATTGCGATGAGATGCCTACAACCAACCTCTTCACCATGGATTCCACACAGCAGCTGAATAAGCCGCATCGTGGCAATGATGGCAAAAAGGCCACAGCCAAAAAGAAGCTCCATCAAAATGGGCATAACGCAAAAGCATTTGCCGTGGCTGCACCAAAGAAGCTTGAAAGACAAGCTAGAAGATCTCATGATGTCAATGAAAAACGACTCCATGTTCCCATGGTGGACAGAACACCGGACGATGATCCCCCTCCAGTGATTGTGGCCATTGTTGGACCTCCAGGAACAGGAAAGACCACTTTGATCAAGTCGCTTATCAAGAAATTGACCAAGTCCACCATCACTGAAGTTAAAGGTCCCATCACAGTAGTCAGCGGTAAGCGCAGAAGACTCACATTCATTGAAGTCAACAACGACTTGAACTCCATGGTGGATGCCGCCAAAATCGCCGACTTGGTGCTTTTGCTCATGGACGGAAACTTTGGTTTGGAGATGGAAACCATGGAATTCTTGAACATCGCCCAGCACCATGGTATGCCTCGTGTGTTGGGAGTCGCCACACATTTGGACTTGTTTAAGAGTCAGAGCACCTTGAGAACGTCCAAGAAGAGATTGAAGCATCGTTTCTGGACCGAAGTGTACCAGGGTGCCAAGTTGTTCTACCTTTCTGGTGTTCTCAATGGAAGATACCCAGACCGAGAGATTCTCAACTTGTGCCGGTTCATCTCGGTGATGAAGTTCCGTCCTTTAAAGTGGCGTAATGAGCATCCGTACTTGTTGGCAGACAGAGTCACTGACTTAACTCATCCTCAAACAATTGCTGACAATCCCAAATGCGACCGTAAGGTGGCCATTTACGGATACTTGCATGGAACTCCATTGCCAGCAGTCAACGCACATATGCATATTGCCGGAGTGGGCGATTATCACGTCCATGCCGTAGAAAAGTTGCCAGATCCTTGTCCTACGCCTTATTTTGAGCAGAAATTGGACGAGCTCGAGAGAGAAAGAGCCAAGGCTGCCGCTGAGGCCGGAGAAGAGATAGCCCAGCCCAGAAGAAGAAGAAGAAAGAGACTTGAAGATAAGCAGAAAATTATTTATGCTCCAATGTCCGATGTGGGTGGAGTGTTGGTGGATAAAGATGCCGTGTACATTGATGTTGGAGACAAACAGTCTTTCGTTCCTGGTGAAGAAAACGGTGAGGGAGAAAAACTTGTTTCTGACTTGCAGGAGGTTCAAAAGACGTTGCAAGAGCGTTTTGCTGAGGGCCCTGGATTGCAGTTGTTCTCCAACTCGGCCCAAATTGACCGCGACCAGAGTGCTCTGGAGGATGAAGAGGAATTGCAGGGTTTGCTCTCTGAAGATGAAGAGAGAGAAAAAGAAAATACCGGAAGGCAAAAGATGCGTCAGCCTAGAATCTACGGAAAGGCTGTTCTGGAAGACACTGAGTTCGACAACTTGTCCGATGTCGATGGGGAAGATGAGGACGACTTTGACGAGGATGCACAGCCAGACATGGTGAATATTGACTTTGGAAGCAATGCTGACTCTTCGAAGTTAGAGTATGTGGAGGACTCATCGTTGTCATCTGACGAAGAGGATTACGCCTCTGTTGCAGCCAAACTTAAGGGATCTGTTCAACGTAAATGGAACATCAACAAATTGTTGTATTTGGACAATATCAAGCCAAGCGAAGTGATCAGACGGTGGAAGCAACAAACAGTCGAAGATGACGAAGAATCTGACATTGAAGAGGACGACGAGGATTTCTTCAAGATGAAGGACAAGTCGCTGGTTTCTGAGGACTTGGATACGTTTATTCCACAATACCCTAGCATTGAGAAACTTCGAGAGAAGTTTGACTCTTCAAAAGTCGATGACAGTGATGACGAGTACGACAATGGATATAAGATCCTCAAAGAGAGACTTTTGGTTGCTCCAAAACTTACTGATGAAAACAAGGAAAACGATGACGGAGCTGACGAAGGCGACGAGGATGAGGAATTGTATGGAGATTTTGAGGATTTGGAAGATGGTGAAGGAGACGACGATGATGGAGATGGCGGAGATGAAAATGGAGACGAAGACAACGGGGATGACTTTGCAGATTTTGATGCAGAGGAGCAAGATGACGGCGAAATAGACGACAAAAACCTCACAACTGACGAGAAGAGAGAACTCAACGCTGCCAAAAAAGCTAAGCTCAAGATGCAGTTTGAAGACGAAGAAGACAGAGAGTTTGGCGCAGATGACCCAGAAGGAGACACAGAGGCAGACACCTGGTACGAGTTCCAGAAGAACAAAATGGCCAAGCAGTTGGAAATCAACAAGGCTGAGTTCGACGAAATGGACCCCGAGACCAGACTCAAGGTCGAGGGATTCCGTGCTGGCTCATACGTCAAAATTGTGTTCGAGAAGCTCCCTTGTGAATTCATTGAGAACTTGCAACCCGAGTATCCTATTGTGTTGGGAGGTCTTCTTGCTACTGAGTCGAGATTTGGAATCATGAATGTAAGAATCAGAAGACATCGTTGGCACAAGAAAATCTTGAAGTCTCAGGATCCATTGATCTTGTCACTTGGATGGAGAAGATTCCAAACCATCCCCATCTACACTACCACGGATTCCCGTACCCGTAACAGAATGTTGAAGTACACTCCAGAACACGCATATTGTTTCGCCTCGTTCTACGGACCATTGGTGGCACCCAACACCACCTTTGTTGGATTCAACATTGTGGACCAGACTTCCACAACAGGATCGTTCCGTATTGCAGCAACCGGTATTGTGGAGGACTTAAACTCATCAGTGGAGATTGTCAAGAAATTGAAGTTGGTGGGTCATCCATACAAGATCTTCCGGAACACTGCCTTCATCAAGGATATGTTCACCAACTCATTGGAGGTGGCTAAGTTTGAGGGGGCGTCCATCCGAACAGTTTCTGGAATCCGAGGAGAAATTAAGAGAGCATTGTCTAAGCCCGAGGGATATTTCCGAGCCTCGTTCGAAGATAAGATTCTCATGTCCGACACGATTTTCTTGAAGACATGGTATCCAGTGAAGGTGAAGAAGTTCTATAATCCTGTCACGTCGCTTTTGCTCAACCAGCACCAGGAATGGAAGGGGATGAGGCTTACTGGAGCGGTGAGAGCCGAACTTAACATTGCAACGCCACTCCAGAAAGACAGTGCCTACAAGAAGATCGAAAGAGAAGAGAGAAAATTCAATCCATTGAAGGTGCCCAAATCGATCCAGAAGAACTTGCCTTTCAAGTCGCAGATCAAACAGATGAAACCACAGTCCAAGCAGACGTATTTGGCCAAGAGAGCCGTAGTGGTTGATGGAGAAGAGAAGAAGATGAGAGACTTGATGAACAAGATCCATACGCTCAAGAAGGACAAGGAGGCCAAGAGATTGGCCAAGAAGAAGGAGAAGTTCCAGGACCGGTTGAAGGAGATTGCCAAGAAGGAGGAGACAAAGAAGGAGAAGGAGAGAGAGAGGAAGAAGGAGTATTTTTCTCGCGAAGGTAAGAAGAGAAAGTTGGACCAGAGTGAAGGTAATGCTGCTGCATTTGGGGCCAAGAGAAGACGTTAGCATAGAATATAAGGAATAAAGAGTGTATGACGAGTAGTGGTCTCAATGACTCCACATTCTATATTTATTAACTTCGGTAACTTTATGCGTAGACGATCTTATTGTCTTAGCGTGTCTCGAATACCTTGTTTAGATCGATTCGTCTTGATCTCATGTCGACCATATTTCTTCATGTCAAATCTCGGGATCACTCAATTTCACACATCTCAAATTCTCGAATATCTTTCTCAATCCCTCATTTCTACCTCCATCTTTCCTAATCTTCATAATTCTCATCTCCCATGTGATACTCTACCCCGGATATAGTAGGATGTTTCCATGTGCAACCTCTCTGCACACGACATTGGTTACGATGAGAATAAGCAAAGAAACTTTGCCGAGCTCATAGTCTACCTTTGCAAGTTCACAGAAACAATTCACCACAACAACCCCAGTATTTCCTAATTTACAACTCTTGCGGACTTTCTGTTATTATTTCCGACGGTCCCCTATCACGATTCCCGGTGTCCACCAACGGTTGCTAAGTTCCATCTGTCCTGCAGCTAGACTAGACCCACCATCCGCCTTACACTACCAACTTGATTCATATCCAGCCCATCACGCTTTTCCCACAAAATTCTACCGCTGTCATTGTGTGACATTGTCAATCCAAAGTAAGTCAAGTGTGTGTGTCGAGCTAAAAGCTTCGCTTACTTCTAATTTTCTCTTGCTGATTCGTTCCTGCCTTATTTCAGCTCTTACCACCTCGTGAATCCACGAGCTAATTTGTCAGATATGGCCCTGACCGCCACCGCCATAGGTGCCACAACTCCCTACACAAACAAGTATGTATCGGATATACCGTTGAAACGCCCCGCCGAGACGTTTGTGGACGATCCCAACACCCTCGAAGAGGTTCTGGTTGAAGATCTTGAATTCGATCTTGCCCATGGCATCAAGGACATCAACCGCCTTCATGTTTTCCATGCCATAACCATCTTCAATACCATGCTCCAGGACTTAATCCGCTTGAGCAGTAACAAAGAGTTGTTTGACCAATTCCGCGAGCAGAGGCTTCTGGCGTATCAGATCTATCTCGACGACTTGGAAAAGCATCTTCCGGAGACGAAGACGGGATTCCATGATGACGACTTGCCGCTTCCCTTGGAAACGCCCACGGAAACGTCATTTCTGGAGTTTCTGCTGGACTATAACGTTGAACCACTGCGTACCTTTCCTAAGAATGACTTCCTTGGCTTGTCTCCACCACTCGAGTTCAACAAGCGCGATTATCAAGACGATGACCTCAAACTGCACCTCAAGCTGGAGTCGGTTGTTGATCTTTCATCGTCCCTGCCTTCTGAGGTGGGCGATATTGTCCTTGACATTGACCTGACTCAGGAGGCTCCTGCGGAACTAGGTGCGTTCATATCCACGGAATCACTCATCCAGACGACGTCATTCGATGTTTTGGCTGACCCGATCACTGCTCACAGTAAGGAGAGGTTAAAGAAAGAGGTTCTTTATCACATGGCGCCCAAAATTAAGCAACAGGCCGAGCACCTTTTGAAGTGTTTCGGTTTGGTCAAGGCACCTCCTATTACTACGGAGCAGTTTCTCCTCAGAATTAAAACCTACTCGCCGCTGGTGTCCGTCTCGGTGTACATCCACAGCGCTTACATGATTTTCAAACTCTGCGTGCTCTTGGATGTTATGAAAGTCACTCCTCTCAATGTTTACCGGTTGATTTTGGCGCTGATTCGGTGCCTGACCAAGAAGTTGGAGGATATTCACCTGAAACAGAAAAACTTTGCCGTGGTTGGCGGTGTTGCGCTAAAAGACTTGTGCAAGATCGAGGTGAGTTTCCTCTACTTATTGAACTTTAAGTTGGTGGTGAGTGAGTACATTCTCAACCATTTTTTGACCAAAGACTACTTGGCATTGAGAGCATTTTGTAAGAAGCATTTTCATGAGGGTGAAGGTAGTCATGAGGTTTAAGTCATGACTCACTAAAGTAATACCATGTCACGAACATTTCACGATACTTCAAATCTGCATAATCTACGACACCACATAAACTTTGTAGGTTCAGTATATAGTTTAAAAAAAAAAAGCAAAGTACAAGTTGCCATTGAAACTAGCAAAAAGAAAATGCGATTTCTGTGGATCGAACACAGGACCTCCAGATCTTCAGTCTGACGCTCTCCCAACTGAGCTAAAACCGCAAATGAACCCATGCCGGGACTCGAACCCGGAATCTTTTGATTAGAAGTCAAATGCGCTAACCATTACGCCACACAGGCAGTTTGCAAAGTTTAACTTCCGCTGGTGTTTTTAGTACGTTTGAATCTTCATGTCACGTGATAAACAATAGACCCTAAACGACTACCTGATGTTCTATCAAATGAAAATGAAGACGTGATATATAAAGGACAAAATATGTAAGTGGTAATAGATAATGCTTGGTCACCTTGTCAATCTTACATACGATGCCATAAATAAATAATCAATTAATCTTCTTGAAAAGTCCCACAATTGACTGACGACATAAGCATTTCAAGCAACTCAACAATAGCCAGCATCAACCGAAAAGTAATTCTGAAAGTACTTGGTTTCTGGGGTAAATTGAAAACAGCAATTCTAGTAGGACTTAGTTGACTCGTTAGTGTAAGCCCCTATCTATTTGGAACAATCGAACAGGTTAGGAGGAGACGGTTCCACCGAAAGTTGCATGGAGGGGAAGCTATCGGCCTGTGGTGGTTGTGAGTTGGATTCTGTAACATGTCTTAAAGACACTACGTGGATGAGTACGACGAACGGAAAAATAAAACATAAATCAATCAATATAAAAGATAAAAAAAAATGACGACATCATAATGGAATAAAAATAATTTAGGTAGCTATAGTGACTAGAACAGGAAATTCCCCAATTGGACCCGTGATGAAACTCCGCTTCATACACGAATGTGCGTCATTAATATTATTTGAGATTAAAACAAAACTCTATCATCATGAAGGTATTTACGTTTCTGCGAAGTGCTTAGGGGGTTTCGAAAAGTCGAGATAGGAAACGGTTGAGCGGAGACGAAGCAAGATAAATGAGGTGGGGCTGGTGATGCGGCTGGGGTTCTCCGCTGGAGGAGGTGCTCCGCTGGGATTGTCCGAAACTTGCGTTGCGGCTAGTGCGTTACGGCTAGTGCAATGGAAAAGCAACTACACCAAGCAAACGAGTAGGGATCCTTTCGTGGAAAATATGGAAACATTTCAACCTAATTGGATTGATAAAGACACATAGAGAATGTGAACTTGCACATATGGCAATGTGGAGTTGAAATAATTGGCACTTAAAGTAGATTGCAACCACACGACCAGAAATTGTTCCATGACAGGAAGTAGCAGTTAGACGTCGTCGTAAGCATTACGACATGGACTTAATAATTATGAGTGATACAAAAGCGATTATTAATTGAGCCAGACAGACGGTAGTTCTGGAAGCACCGCAACAATAGGAAAATAGTAGAAGAGACAAGAAAAACAGGAGCAGAAGCAAACTGAGCCACTTTTTTCTACGCTGAGAAGACCTGAATAAAAGCATGGTGACAAGAGATTAATTATGAAGAAACAAAGGAATAAAAATTATTGTATTATTAGGATTCGAAGGTGAAGTTCAACTTATGCTTCGACTTTCCATTGCATCAAATAACAATTGTGCAAACTAATCAAACATACGACGATAATGGGATTAGGGCTATCAACTCCGAAAGCAATTTTGCCCCAGTTAATTCTAGGCTCCCTCGACTCCGGCAACTTCAGAAACTAGTCTATTTCAGGTCTTGCAGCGACTTGAAAGAAAATCCATGCGGGCCATGCAGGTGGCCCAGCAAGTAGTTTTCTCTGGCCATCTCGCTAGCAATCTCCTTCTATTGGCTGCAGCGTCGTAAATACGATGCTGAGACAAACTCAAACCATGTCTACACATAACCAGGATTAGTGGTAACCAGGTCAAATCACTGATTAACCCAGCCACTAATCGACTACGGAGATCATCGTTGGAGCGGGGCGGATGACAGTTGCGTGGAAGAAACCTCGGATGCAAGATTGGCTGGAGGAAGGCGCAATCCAAGGGGCGGGTGTAGGCAGGAAAGACAAAGACAGGAAGACAAACTAAGACAGGAACATCGGTTGGCGGCGGATCATGCACGAGACGGGCATATTCTGTGGAAAGTGGGGGATAATGCTGCTAAGATGGTTTATATGCCTTAATATTTCCGGAGACTTGCCTAATTAGGCAGGCGTGAGAGGGTTTCTCCGCAGGTGAAGTCCTCACTCCGCAGGAGCCGTCAGACCGATCTGCATTCACGCTGTATATAATCATGCAAGTTGCGGATTTTGCCTGACTCCTCGGTCACTGGTGACTCCTCTCTGGCCAAGTGAGGGGGGTGGAATGGCGTATCCAGGCTATTTCCGTCTCCTCAAGATTCACTAATCAAGAGAGTAATTGACATTATTATTGATAAAAAGATACTTTTAACTGGATATTCATCATCATTACGTCTCTCGCTATCTTTTCGTACAACTCCGGTCCTATTTCACCGGCGGCAACCTTGTCTACCTCCAGCTCCGAGAAAAGTCCGGTCCTGCAAATGTACCTCTCGGCCCTATCTGCGTCAAACGTCGTCCGGTTTTTCCACGGTTCCCCAGGTTCTGTCTTTGGCCCCATCTATGTTTCCCGAAATGGCAAGGCCTGGAATCACTTAAATCTATATATACCGGGGTATGTCCTCTTTTCTCTCTCTAGACGTTTGAACTCTGAGTTATTTATTTTCAATCAATCTCATTTACGATTGTTGTGTTCTTGTATTCGCATCCTAGTCTTTCCCACTGTCTCGTTCCCGTGACCTCGCTCGGCCTTCAACATGTCCTACACAGCTACCGCTACTAGAGGAATCGCACCTACAAGCTTGAATCTCAACATCTTTAGCCATCCTCCATCTAGACAGCACCACGCAAGTCACCACGCAAACCACAGCGCTAACCACCAGATGGATAGAAGATGTGCAAAGACTCCTACGTCGCTCCTCACGGACGACGAGGACATTTTCTCGCTTGACATGGTCACCATGGACATGGACTTTGACCAGGCCTATTCCATGTATACACTGATGCAACAGAAAAATGCCTTGATGGGCATTGAGCAGCTTCAGGCCGCTCAGCAAATGAACATGAACAACACGTTTGCGTATGGTCACCGTGGTGGTCAAGATGTTCATGGAAGTGGAAGTGGATCCAACGTTGGAGCTTCCGGTCTTCATCATAGCCACACCCGTTCACAAGCAGAATTGCAGTCGGGTGAAGCATCTGCCAACTCGGCGTCGCCCTTGAATGAGTTTTGTGCTCCACAAATGATGAGCCAGCCTTCATATTTCGGTGGAGCTGTGACTCCTCCACTTCAATCCATCCACCACGACACCATCCAAAACGACACCACGCACAACGAAATTCACGATGACAGCATGGACCAGTTTTTCTCCAACACTGAGCTGAATGCCTTGGAAAAGTTTCTCGACAGATTGGCCCTGCTGAACTCGCTGGATCCACTCGCCATGTACAACACCAACGTCGAACAGCCCAAGATGACTTCGCTGATGTTTGACTTGCACACCATGTCTGCCATGGAGAATAGAGCCGTCAAGCGTGACATCCCTGACGTCGTCAAAAAGGAGATCACCGACGTTTTCAAGCACCCTCCACAGCAGAGCCTTCGCAGTTTTGCCTCGCCATCACAGATCAACACCCAGTTACCAACGCCGGTTGACTCTCGCCAGTCGTCCACCACCAAGCGCACCTACGAGGACTTACTGCCTCCATTGTCTCCTCTGCTGAAGAAGAAGAGAAAGCTGAACAAACCATTGCTTTCGTTGGAGCAGAAGAGATTGAATCACTCCCACAGTGAGCAGAAGAGAAGATTATTGTGTAAAGAGGCTTACGAGCGGTGCTTGCGTCTTATTACTAACGTGGAGGACTACAAAAATGACTTGGTTTCTGCGCTGGCCGTTACATCTTCCAAGAAGAAGAGTAAAAGAAAGCAGATCAACAAGGATGGCTTGCCAAACTTGTCGAAGCACACGGCCTTGTGTAAAATTAGTGAAGAGATTGAAAAGATCAGTAGCAAGAACATGCAGTTGCGTGCTTTGCTTGATGGCAATAATGGGTTCAGATAGGTTCAATTCTGGGTAAATAATTTATTATACAATTTTGGGATAGTTTTTGGAAAGTAAGAAGGATTCGGGGGAGAGTAGGAATAGGCCGGGGTTAGGTTATGGAGACTTGAGAAGAAATTGTGGTTAGATACTTCGGTTTGATGGAGCAACACAAGGCATAGGAGCCTGGGCTGGGTGCTTACGTTATTGTATTGGCCTCGGCCCTATATCACTTCTAAGATTAGCCGTCCTGCGAGGTGGTCTGCTCTGTTGTTGCTCAATCTACTTTTAGGGAACAACCTGAGGTTTGTTCAGTTTTGTCGTCTAGTAGTCTCGATTCATGGGTTCCTATATTTAATCTTTCGGGGTCTATTGTTCCCGTGAACTCTTCAGCTTTTAATCGTCTAGGAGGTTTTCAACTTGATAATCGTCTCGAATACTAGTCTACTTTCCCAATTTTTTTACATTGCATACTCAACTTTCAGTACTCGTCCTTCTCGTTCATTGTTTGTATTCATAACTCTCTAGTCGTTACTTTATCCATTCATTCCACCGGAAATGTCACTGGATACTTTTAACTTTGATTCTCTCGATATGCAAGCCAATTAGGCAATTACTGGGTGAAGTGGTTCATCTGCCCTTACGTCAGTTTATTGTTTTCACTTTCTTTACTTTTCTTTGTTTCTATTGTTGGTTTGACCTATTGTCGCTGTCTATATATAAAGTACATAGCGCTTGGTGTTGTTGGACTGAATCCAATAATACTACTTTCCACGGCTGGGGTCTATTGGTGTTGGCTTTTTTTGCACTTTTTGTTGGTGTCTGTGATTTCCATCAGTTTGTTTCAATTTTGTTTTACGAATTAGAAAACTTGTGTTCTTTCTACGCCATTCCAGAATTGAACATTTATTGCTGAAGACTATTTCTCTCACTAGCTCTCTCTCTTTAATACAGGCGAGGATATGGACTAAAATCTACATCAAGCCACAACATTCCAATTTTGTCATTCTTTTCTTTTCGTCTTCCAACCAAAAGTCTTCTGCTACGTCGTTTTCTTCGTCCGTTCATTGCTATGATCATCCACATTCTGGCAACTTCCATTCTCCATGCCTCCTATAAATGACATTACATCCGAATAATTCACCCATTCTATTCTCGTCATGATTTTTTCTCTATTTTACTATCTACCTTCCACATCCTTTTCATCTACATTTCCATCATTACTTTGCCAATTTATGGTTCCACCTCTCCACCAGTACTATCTACAACGTCTACTATCTACAACTCCTACACGCGACTCGCACTCTTCTTAAACCAATGCCAGCGTCCAAATCTCTGACTCCAGGCTCAGACATGACGGACCATCCCGCCAGTAGTCTCCGCATAGGTGATTCCGAAGATGTCCAGACGCTTCTCAAGTTGACTCCGGTCACGCTCCCCAACGTTGCCACAGTACAATCACTCTGTGAAAATTACTCCAACGACAAAAGGTGGACAACCTTCCGGTCAGATCCACGCTACATCTACGTGATGAACTGGATGTACCAGTGTCGAGGCTACATCAAGTTGGCCTCGGAGCATTTTGACGCCGATTTGTTCGAAATCGAGTTGTTTGAGTTAGTGCATCCTCCCCCTCTTGACGAGCTGACTTTGCTAGTCAATAAAACCAAGTTGGCATTGTTAGGCAAGATCCACGGTAAGAAGATTGCGTCGTTGGCATCTTTTGAGCCGCTTTTTCGCATTTACTTTGGAAACTCCACGCCGTTAGGAGGAAAAGACCTCAGTGAAGATGAAGACGTAGATGTTGATCACTCGGAGTTCCCTCGCTTCGACGACCTCTACATCGATGAGAAAATCGGTATACTCTATTTGATGATGCTCGAGGTGACACAGTACCCAGACTTCCGAGAGTTCATCGACAAGAACAAGCTTGGACCCGAGCAATTAAGAACCAATCAGATTTACTCTCACTCAATTAAGAAAAACGGCCATGAAGAAGATTACTTTTTGGCACTTGATAATACCGCCTTATATAAGCGTAATGTGGTTGTTCCGGAGCTCATCGTGCCCAAAAAGCGTAAGTTGGCTCCACAATGGCCTGACGAAGAATATGGCGCAGAGAAGTTCGATTCCGAGTCTATAGAGTACGAGTTGATATTCAGAGACATCTACGGGCTCAATGACTACATTGGCTCATTACTTGCTAACAAGAAAAATAAGAAAAACAAGGCCATTCTCGATGTGCTTCAACAGCCAGCCTTCATATCCAATGTCTTCTCATACGAAATCAGAAAGCGCAAGATCCTTTCACACAGAAGAAAAGACTTAGAGATGGCTCGGTTGTTGGCTACCCGGAAACGGTCGCTGCGTCTAGAAGCAAAAGAGAAGCAGAGAAATTTGGAGGAGCAGGAAAGAAAACTCAAGGAAATGGAGGAGTTGCAATATGCTGCTAGTCGTCGTCGCTCGCAGAGGGCCCAACAGCAGTTGAAAACAAAAATGACAATGGATTACACTCAGGGACTTTCTCGAGAAGAAAGGTTTAATTTACGCATGCAGAAGGCTGCCGAGCTGGCGAATGAATCACCAGCTTTGAGCGAGAAGAATGAAAGTGAGGCTCCGACAGAGGTAGGTGAAGGTAAGGCTCCAGTCGAGGTCAAAGGTGAAGGCGAAACTCCGTTGGAAGTCAAAGATGGCCCTATTGAAGGGCCATCTCCTTCCGATGCTATTGCCTCAGCTCCAGCGGTAACTTCTTCTCAGCCGAATCTGTATTACCCACCTTCATCGTCTCCACCATCTACTGTGACTTCTTCTGGCAATGGTCAGTTGTTGCCAACTTTCTCTCAAATTCAACCTCAGGGTCTGACGAATACTGTTTATTTTTCACATGGTCAAGACCATCCATCCCAGAACCTTCCTGCTCATAGTTTTGTTCATCAAGGGTTTTCTTCTCAAGGAATTCCTACTCAAGGCCATTCTGCCCAAAATCATATTCAGGCCCCCCAGTTGGCTGTTCAAGGACAGGGATCTGACCCAAATTCTGCTACGCTAGTGTCTACCCCGGTTCTATCTCAAACGATTCAACCGACTACATATTCTGGCATTCCTCTGAACACTTCAACCTCTTGGGCCCAGCAATTGCCTAGCCAGCCATCAATGTCTTCTGATCCTGCCCAGAAGGACTAATCTTGCATAGTGATCTTAGTTGAAATGGACTATAGGGGGGGGGCAGAGTTTCCAGTTGACTCATTTCCTGATGGCTCACGTGCTCGATATCCACAATGACATATTTTATACTTTTAATTGGCTGTTTGGCATTCTAAAAAGCAAATGCTTTCTACTACCCCATACTATGCTGTAATTTTCACCAGCAAGCTTCAAGACTTGAGTGAAGAAGATCTGCTTCTTTATGCGAAACTTTCTGATCGAATGGTCGAGTTGGCTGCAGAACAAGATGGCTATCTTGGGGTAGACTCAGCCAGAAATGAAGTTGGCATAACGGTCTCATATTGGAGGGATCTTGAAAGTATCAAGGAGTGGAAAACAAACTCGGAGCACACAATGGCAAGAAATCAGCGAAAGTTGTTCTACAAACATTACAACACACGAATAGCTGTTGTTGAACGTGAATACGAATTTGGTCTGATCTAACAGTGATGTCTCCAGTAATCTAAGAATGCATATTGACCTATATATTTAATTACAAGTTCAACTCATTTAAGATTTGGCTGGCCAATGTCTTGTAATTCCAAGTGTTACCGAGGGTCTTCTTGAACTGGACTCCATATAATCCCACAAGTGGCACCTTGACGATGTTGATCTCAAACTTCAACGGAGTTTTTCTGGTCGAACCACTCTCCTGTTCATTGCCATGCTCCCAAGATGCGCTTGCGGATTTGTGGTGTGCCTTCTGCTCAATTCTGGATGATACTAACATGTCGCTTCCTCCGCCCACCATAATACCACTAAGAGAGTCAACAGAATCATCGTCAGCCAATTGTTCAATTTGAGCCCGTGTTTCCTCATCAAGGTCGTCGTAATCCAAATTACCAGCACCCAAAAGCAGTTTGTTAAGTTTAGCAGCGGCAGGAGTGTTGGGAGGCATCAATGTTTGAGAGCCATTCCTCTTTCTGTACGAGTGCAAGATAGACTGACCAATTGAGAACTTTCTTCTGTGACTACTGCTCATGGAGTTCGAAGAGCGGTGGCCCTTTGCGGATGCCGGTGACAACATGTTGGATCCACCCAGAGAGACATTGGTGTTCAATTTGAGGGATGGTTGCCTGCTGAAATGCTTGGAATTTTGTTGGGGAGTGATAACTTGAGGTGCTTGGACCTCAGGCTCAGGAGTCTTCTTTCCGTCATTTGACTCTCCTGTCCTGTGCAAGGACTCAGAAGAGGACTTGAATGCATCTCCATAGAGGCGTTTCTCCTCACTGTTATCATCCAGTCTGTATTCGTCAATGATTGTACTAGCTGTTGGAGTAACTTCACCTGAAGAATGAGTAACAGCCAATGAAGGAGAGTGTACACACACAAAACCTCCCTTGACTTCTTGAAACTTAACATCCAACTTCGTCAAAACATTGATGATATTGTAACGAATAACAGGCAATGGTTTTGTCGAAGTGGTTTGAACACTGAAGAAACCTTTCAAGAAAAGTGTTTTTGGATACTCAATAGATGGCATGCTGTTGCGTCTAGCTCTGTTGAACTGTTCGACAATTTGTTCCTCAGTCAAGTTTGGAAGCTGCTGGTGATCATAATCATCAAGTGTGACGTCATCAAAGAATACATCATCTTTTCTGACTTGAGAAGTGTCCTCATCTTCATCACTGTTCTGAGAAACCATTGAGTTTGGTAAGGCAGGATGTTGGTTCCCACCTCTGTAGTAGGCAGTATCCTTTCTAGCATGTCCACCAACTGACTTTGCTCTTGCAGTGGGGTGAAATTTCTTCGTCTCCACGACAGGGGCAGCCTCATTTTCTGCCTTCTCAGCTTTGACCGAGTTGCTTGCTCCAGAAATTTGACTAGTGTTGAGGTTAGGTAATGGAGGCAAGTATTCCACTGGAATGAAACCATGAAATTTATTATTACCGGAAGTGGAAGAAGATCTGGCATGACTTTTGTAGCTTGAAGACTGCTCATTTGCCCTTGGTTGCGCTCTCTGTTGCTTCATAAGTTGCTCCTTCTCGAGACTCACCCTCGACGCACTGGATTTCTCCTTCGCCGTGACCTTCATACTCATACCACGACGGACCATTGGGTCCCTCTTGCTAGAACTGGACGATTGTGGCAGCAATTTGTTTGGAGAATCGTTGAATGAGGTTTTTGGTGTAGATAAAACATCGTCACCAAATGAATCCCTATTAGGAGTTGCACTTTTGGTAGGCGATCCAGGGTTCTTATACCTCTTAGCTGACAACTTCCTGAGTAAGGAATTGAATCCAAGTGGTTTGCCAGCATTTGGATCCAAAGTCTCATGTGTAACCGAGTTGCTTGGACTCTGAGGCAAGATTTGCTGTTGAATTTGGTCGCCATCCTCAGCAACTGGCGACTGGGACTTGCGATTCAATGAACTTGGAATTGCCGATGTGTGTGCTTGCTCTGGGTATTGCAAAGTCGGAATATTCTGGGTTGGTTGAAGAGACTGCTTTGGTGGCTGCGAAGCTCTGAAAGGGTTCTCTTTGCGTTCCTCTGGGCGACTTTGCTGAACCACTAGTGGTTTTGGCGATTCAATCAGAGGGAACGGTTCCTTCGGAGGTGATTGAGATGGAACTCTGTTTGGCTTAGGAGCCTCAGAAACAACAGCTGGTAACTTTTGAGAGTTTGGGTCCACCGCAGCGGCATTATCTACCTGTTGTCTCATTTGGGCCTTGAAGGCTTCTTCCTTCGCCTTCTTACGCTTGCGCATCTCGTCAACCAAGTAATAAATGGAAACCAATGGGTGGAAGCTACAAGTTGGATCAGGAAGCGACATCAGCAGAGAATAAGGGCGGCCCTGTTTGTTAGCCTTGTACCAATTTTCTGAGCTCATTTGATATTCGGAGCTGCTAATGATATTGGTTAATTCTTCAGATACCATTGGTGCCAGTCCAAGGTCGAAAGAGGCGATAGTTTGAATGATTTCAGAATCCAATGGGAGTGTGAGAGGGGCCCTCTTTGGCATGTAGTTTGGCGCAATGAACTCGTAGCCCTTGTTCATCCAAGGATGCTGGACCACTTCCTGAAGTGTTGCTCTTCTGTTTGGATCTACCACTAGCATGCGAGACAAGAGCGAAACACATTCCTTGGAGATGAACGAAGGATACTCGACATTACCCTTTTTGATTTTCTCGTGCAAAACGGACACTACCGGGTCGTCGAATGGCACCTTACCGCAGACCAAGACATACAATACCACACCAAATGACCACACGTCCACCTCGGGTCCAGTATAAGGCTTTGCACTCAACAATTCTGGAGCAGCAAAGTACAATGAGCCACAGTATGTCTTGAGCAAATGGTTAGGCATGTACAAATTAGATAAGCCAAAGTCGATGATCTTGATGTCACCCTTCTGGTTGATCATGATGTTCTCAATCTTTAAGTCTCTGTGCACCACATTGTTACGGTGACAGTAGTCGAGAGCCAGGGCAATACCTCTAGCAAACTTCCGCGCATACTTCTCATTAAGTGAACCGTGTGACACAATGTAGTCAAGTAACTGGCCACCTTCAACATACTCAAAAAGCATGTAATAATGGTTAGTCATGGGCACCATCTCGTAAAGACGGCAGATATGCGGATGGAAAAGAAGACGGCCCAATGCACCCTCACGGATGGTTCGTTTGTCTCTGGCCACCTCCTTCTCAAACTCCTTTTGGCGCTGAGCAGCTTCTTCGGCTGATTTCAATGGTGGATCATTGGCATGAGCACGCTGATACAACTTGGCAGCACGAGGGACGATCTTCACCGCACATTTCTCGTTGGTAACATTGTGACGGGCTAACTTCACCTTACCCATGGAGCCCGCACCAATGGTACGGATGAAGTCCCAGTCACCTATGGATTTACGATGGAACTGCTGTTGTTGCTGTTGCTGTTGCTGCAGAGATGAATGCGACAGTTTATGCTGCGAATGGGGATGGGCATGGTTCAGTGACCGCTGACCTTCCTGATGGTGCAGACCCAGCTGCTGGCTCAAGGGCTGGCTCTGGTGATGCAGTTGCGCATGCTGATGGTTTGGCGGAGGAACCTGGGGCTGTGGGTGCAGCGATTTGGAGACGAAATTAGCGGGTGGCAACAACTCCTTCTCACGAGGCGGCACACGAGTATAGCTGGGCGTCCGCGAGTGGGAACCATGAGACTTCAGGTCGCCTACATCAGTTCGAGAATTCTTCATGGAGTTCGACACGGATCTGAGCATGCGTGGTGTGGCCGGTTGGCCTGGGACCGGCACATGTGACTGCTGTTGATAGCGGTCGTTGGGTATGTCCATTTGGGGCAGTTATGGACGAGATTGTGTCGCAGAATCTTTGAGACAGCTGATAAGCAGTTTGACAGGATGGCACCAGTCAGCGACGGGGGAAACGGAGCAAATGGGTAGGTTTTCAGGGACAAAGAAACGTCAGATTTTCTGGCAGCAACTTAGCGGCAAGCAAATGGTCGTCAATGAACAAAAATGCCAGTGGGTGGAGATGTTTGCTCTCTACGTGAAAACGACACTAGAAAACGGGGCAAAATGGCAAAACCACAGGGGAAAAAAGATACACAAGTTCGAATCTGCCGCAGACCTTGACGGAGAATGGAGGCAGTAGACCAATGGCAGTAATGGGATGGAAAAGGCTGACAATTAAATGGCTGAGTTTATCGAGGATCCGGTCCGTGTAGTTTTTTTGAATTGCGCACGTCAGGGGTCCCTGGACAATCTCAATTTAGTTGACGATGGGACGATAATTGTTGGAGTCAGAAAGGAAGATGAGAAAAGGATAATAATATTGGAATTGAATAACGGTTTTAAAAGGTTATTGCTGTTTATTTTAATTGAATTGAGTCAGTTTTTAATTTTTGACATGACATAGTGTTTGTCAATTTTGCATAGCTAAGTGCACTTGCTGGGTGAAATTAAGAATGCGAGTGAAGGTGCGGGCAGAAAATTCCCCAACCAGGAAGTATAATGGAGGATCAGACGACGAGATAACAAAGGTAGAAAATGAAAGAATAAATTAAAACGAAGTCAAAGGGGAAATTATTGACAAATTGATTGATTACGTCAGTGGAAGAAGATGAATAGGTAGTTTAGTTTGAATTGGTGAAGAAAGTCATGGCCGATGATTTTGAGTCTTTTGGAGATTTAACATGATTAGCTCCAACGATACTTCAAGATAAATTCAGAAAGGTACCAAGAGACAAGCATACGGATTGAAATGCCAAAGTCACCATCTGGAACTATGCATGTACGAACAGAACCCTATCGATCAAGTATCTCTACAACTTTTACAATTTAACCTCCGCAGTCGTCCGACTACGGCTACAAATCTCTTCAATCTTATGTATTTTAGCAATCTAGTGCTTGTGGTGCTTCAAGTGAGACTGGTACTCCCAGGTGTAACCCAAAACGATGACGAGAACGGCAAGGTGGATCAATGGCTTACCAGATGCATTGTCTCCGTCAAAGTAGGCGGCCTTGTACTTGCCCCATGGGGTGACTGGCTTCTTTGCAGCTGGTGCTGGACCAGTTGGCAACTTCTTGTAGAAAGAGACAACCTCGGCCATTCTCTTGGCATTAGGGTTGGATCCAAGGTTCTGGAGGTTAGTATACAGATGAAAGTCAGGGGTAACAGATGTAGGGATAAAGTGCGAAAGAACTAATTGAACTCTTGAACTCGAACAGATGAATAACAGGATCATGGAAGGCGGATTTCTAGTCTGATTGACGGCTGAAGTCGAGTCTATGAAATTTCTTGGGGGTGTGACTCCAAGAACCAAATGACCAGGAAAAGGCCAAGGGAAAGACAGAGAGACTCAACAGCCGGAAATAGAGCCATTGTGAACACTAAAAGGGAATCGAAACAGCCACCTGTCACGTAATTGCGGGACACCAAGTAATACTAATATGATCTTTAACTCTCAATAGATCCGAAAAATTCGAAGCCAATTTGGATAATAATGGATAATGAGGATATTGGGAATCACTTTAGGCAAATATCTAACAAGGTTCAATCGCTTTCAAGCCATATTCATCGGATTCTCTCCAACTTTAAGTAGCCACCATAAACCCACAAATAACGGCGTCCTTTTCCCACGGATTCGCCCTTTAAGGGCTCGATTTACATACCTTGGCAGAAGCAATCTTGGGTGGAATCAAGGTGGACAATTGTCTTCTGATGATGAACGACGACATGATGATGTGAATGGATAGAAGAAGTTGAATATGTTTTTCGGACAGTCGGTTTTTTCCCGTGGCCACCACGACCTCTCATTCGCTGGTATTTTGTACAGGACTCCGATTTATAGGAGAGGCGGATACCGGTTGAAATAATGGAGGGATAGTTCTTAGAGAAAGTGTAATTTACAATGAATTGCAAAATTGCTTGTTTGTTGATAGTTTGATTTGGTTTATTATTTATTTTAGGTTGGCAAACGGAAATAGGTTAATGATAAAGTATGAGGTCACGTGATACACATATTAATTGGTGGAGTAATAGTTGTGGAATGAAGACGACCAATTAATCGTTCGAAAATAGAGGAATAATAAAGTATAGAATGAAGTTCCATATTGGAGATCACCCAAACAAGGTGGATAGTCTGAAAATCTTATGACGTTTGATCCTTGTAGAAAATTTCTCCAACTTAATCGAAGCACTTGTAGAAGATTCTTTGAGTCAATCAAATCCCATAAGAGTCAATAACCATCAAAGCCTTCAAAGAATCAGTCTCCAATTGTTTCCACTCAACACCCAAGCTAATCTCCAACCTTCATACTCCCACTTCCTACAAGATTCAAAGCCATTATCCATTATATTAATACACTTCTAGTTCTCACTAATGTACAACACTGTCAGTTAGTAATTTGTTATGAAATCGATTGAAAATTCTTTATAATAGAATAACATACCGTTGTTTCCTCTAATGAAAACATCTCCAAACGCCTTGCCTGCCACCTCGTTGACATACTCTTTGGCAGAATCCAAAACCACATTCATGTAGCCATCGATGCTCTGCAAATTGCCCTCGTACAGGATACCGTTGTGGAGTCTGACAACCACGGAACTTCCGATGATGGAACTGAGAAACTTGGTGGGGTCTGTTTTGTTGTCGTCTGCCATCTTTGAAATGTATGGGTCCTTAGTAGTAGATTGAATTTTCTGGTGGTTCGACGGTCGTGCGCGAACCAAGATAATCATAAAGTATATTGAATGGAGAGAACTAGTATTGAAGTTTTTAGGTTCGGAAGATAATCATAGGTTTCAATGCAAGTGTTAAGGGTCCATCTTCCTTCCTATTATTTATTCAATAAATTCTGCAACATGTGTGAAACAAGCAAATCTTAGGCAATTTAATGGAATCGCAAAGTGAAGATCAAGCAGTTAAATCTACGGAAATAGGCATTTGGTAAACAAAATCAAGAAAAAAAATCAGACAAGCCGAATAAAAGAAATAATTCAAATCATTTGAATTGGCATAATTATTTGTACCCTGTTGATCCAATACTAATAGAGAGGTCATGAAAATAAAAATCTAACACGTGATTATACACCACGTGATTTATGTTTACGCGAGTGGTCCCTCGTCAACGAAAAAGTACAAAAGGACACCGCCTCCACTTTTCTTTCTCACCGTGGAGTAAACTTACAACAATGGACAAGCTCAAGGATGTATGTGTACATTTGTACGTCGGCAAGAGTGCCGGATCATGTGAACCCAACCAATTCTGCCAGGAAGTGCCAGTGGCAACGGGATCACTATCACCCATTAAGGGGCCATAATACTAACCCGCAGAAAATCAACAGTTTGAAATTGGACGCCGAGAAGTGGCAGGAGAAGTCGGACGAGTTGGCAGACCGTATCAAGGAATTGGAGCAGGAGAACATGGATAAGGACCACCAGATCCAGGCTCTCACCAGAAAGAACCAGGTTTTGGAGGAGCAGGTTGAGAAGTTGGAAACCGACATTGCCGAGGTCAAGGAGACTGCTGACCAATCGCACTCATTGAAGACATCTAACGACAACTACACCAAGAAGAACCAGGTGTTGGAGGACGAGTTGGAAGAGGCCGACAAGAACTTGAAGGAGACCACCGACAAGTTGAGAGACACCGACATCAAGGCTGAGCAGTTGGAGCGTAAAGTTGCCTCATTGGAGCAGGAGAAGGACGACTTGGAGAAGAAGTACGAGGAGTTGACCGAGAAATACAACTCTGCCAAGTCTGAGTTGGACGAGATCAGCCAGCAGTTGGAGGCTATTTAAGTTAGGAATATACCATAATCGAGGGTACGTGTAGGGAGGGTGAATGCGGCAGAGAGGGAGGGAATAGGGAAAGGAGAGAAAGAAGACAGGTTTTAATGTGGATTATGTTGAAAACAATGGCCGTGCCATTGGTCTTTTTCTACATGATTGTGGTTACTATACTGACAATAATACTGAGAGTGATAGTGATCTAGAGATCGGGCTACTGGCCATAACCACTCAACTTAGACCCATTACTGCACAGGACACCACGTCAACCAAATACAGGCAGAAGTGATCAATACCACTGAGGGCGTCGTGGTCCAATATGGTATATGTGCAGTAGTCTACGTCTGCCTTAGGACTTTATTTTTTTACTGTCAAAGTTGATATTTCCTGAATTGGATGAAAAATGCATGGATGTCAAGCAAGAGCATATGAATTGCTCATGCGAATAATAGGAATTCAGTTTCACATCTCATAAAGATATGTCTCAATTCTTTATTTAAAGAACTCCAATCAACTTCAAGCAGAGTAAGTTAGAGGAACCTCGAAACCTCCACTCTTCGTCATTATCCACTCACCATCTATTTTCAGTTATTCTTTCATTCTCTAATTCTTTCTTTCTCCATTGTAGTTCTCTTTTTTTCCTGTCTTTTCTCATCCCACTACTGCCTAGCCTGTACCTATCACGTTCATTTTCAAGATTTCTTATTCACCAAATTGTACTCGTCCTTCCCAACTTCACCACCGTTTCCTCGACAACTAAGCCCTTTACAACCATTGTCAATTCAGTGTTAAATGCCTCTCATGGACCGTTTCCGCCTGCGGTTCTCTCTGTCCCGCCTTCTGGCCCACCACATAGAGGAAAGTTACACTATTCGGCGTCTGCGGGACTCCAGTCTGGATCTGTTTCTTGAGGCCCGAGATGAAGTGCCTGAGATGACCCGTTATGACCAGATCAGCCATATCAACCAGCCCAACCCGGTCTCTCTGACAGCACAGTCCATTCCACTCGATGCTGTTGATCTGTCTCGGTATTTGCCTGTTCAGCAGAACCTCTATGACCCGGGCGAGCGAATTCCCAGTTATGAGCTGTCTCAGGAACAACACCAGAATCAGATACGAAACAGAAATGCCCGAGGAACTGGTTCCAGCACGGGCGACTCAGGCCCTGCCATTGTCACTACAACCAACCTTCGTGGCCGGTTTTTCGAATCCAGACCATCAAGGAATCTGGGTCGAGATCGAGACAGAAGCACAAGTAGCCCAGCTAGAAGTGGCCGTAAGTCACTCAAATCGCTAGGCCTCAAATTTCTTAATGCTCGTCAACATATACTATTGGCCCTTTGTCGAGATATCTCACTTATTCCATGTTTTCATGGACTCTTTCAGGCGTGGTGGGTATTTCTCCGTTCGGGCCCAAATCTGAACGTCTACCTGGTGAAAACGTCTGCACGTATGTCTGAACACTTTCTCACGGGCATTTGGTGCATCGTTTCGGGATATCTACTGTACCAGGTCCTTGATGGGCTCATGGTGCGATGGATCGTTACGTACTCCACCACGGGCGCCATTGTACGGATGTTATCCATGTCCACAATATTAATCACCATCGAGGAGTACTTGATCGCTGCTTTCTCGGCCGAGGGCTACACCTATACTCTACATACGTGGATTCTTATCTCTTGTGCACTTACGCTTCTCTATGTCGTGCAGAACTTTGTCACTTCTAACATAGACTTGAAGGGTAAGCAGCGGAGGCGATTCTTTGATTTGTATGCAATAGCAGTCTTTGCCGTGGTTCCTGTTGGACTTGCTAGTTTCATCACCATGATTGGTGTGTTGAGGTCGTTGCTTATATTGCGGATGGATCTAGTAGACCAAATGGCAGTAGGAGTCGTGGGATGATTCCGAAGTCAGCCGTTGCGTCCATTTGCTGGACAAATGGGATTAATAGCATATGAGATTGAAATCGAGAACTCGAAGGCTGCAGAATGATTAGTATTTGAATGATGAAGAATCATGGGATGCAGCATTGCACAAAGGATATGAATTTGTAAGAAATTATTAAATTATACAAAAGAATACCACATTTTATGTTTAAGCACGAATACTGGACTTGTGATGAACATTTGTAGACTAGGTATAAGTTCTCATTCTTGAGCTTTTGAGACCACTCATAATCACATACTCGAATCTACGCTCAAGCTTCAATATGGGTTTAGAACGCCATGACCCCAGAAAAATGTAATAATGAATTGATTCTATCTTTTTTTTTTTTTTTT
>Ga0160505_100267_pt1 | contig 35222 bp, 23 predicted proteins | sample DIDeMG_FD_108225 | JGI IMG/M metagenome (GOLD analysis project Ga0160505, IMG submission 108225) | Enriched chicken feces microbial communities from UW Madison campus, WI, USA - DID2874_E49_Stillage MG | ecosystem: Host-associated > Birds > Digestive system > Large intestine > Fecal ... | reverse complement strand
TAGAAGGTTATTTAAAAGAACAAAGGGGGAAAGGAACTATAAAAAATGAACCTATGAGTTAGCCCAAAAAAAAAAAAAAAAAAAAACAAGTAAGGCGGCGGATGTGATGGGCTTCTTATAGTGCGAGATGAAAAGGCGGGTAACACTCTGGCTCTAGGTATTGTTTCAAGATTCACGTGACCTAAATTGTACTATCTCGATCTTGTCAAGACCAACGACTTCGAAATTAATGATTGATGATCTTTGTTCTATATTAATATAAGCTGTAATTACGAGTATGATGCGTGTTTCAAGACTTGAAGTCATAGTCTCGTCTAGAACATCTTCTCATTCAGAGAAATAGTTTTTGCAACTAATGCCTAGAATACACCACTTCAGAAATATTAATAAGTACAAGTCAAGTACTAGCCTTATGATAGAGAAAAGACCGATCTCATTCGTTCCAATATATTGATCACAATTTGGCCTCAAGAACCTTCACAAATTCCAGGTACAACTAACTATAAGTACATTGAATGCAACACAAGATACATGAGTTTAAGCTTAATGTTCAAGAAGTAAACGCTGAAGGTAGTCATATTTGGTTGAGAGATTAAATAAATTGAATTTAAGCTTGTAACTCCTGGTTATTCTTATACGTGACAGTCTTTTGGACTCAAAAACCCATACACCCATACACAAACCCCAGATTGTTGCCAAATCACCTCTTGCACGATTAATGTTCCGAAATCCAAATAATGTGTTCATAAATATCGCATGCCCGGATCTAACTAAGAATGGAGTGTGCAATGTGGTCAACTGTATCTTTAAGCATCCGGTTTCATCGCAAAGAAAACGAAGTGAAAGTCCTGAAGACCGAGATACAAAAAGAGTAAAGATAGATGCTGATTCTGCAACTCCAACAAAGCAGGACAAGAAAGAATCACCACCAGAGACGCCTAAAATCAAAGATGTACTGTTTGTTGTACCAAAAGCACTCAACAATGGTGCCAATATTCAGCGAATTGACCGTATCGAATCAGCTAAGAAGATACTGAAGCACTTGGAGAAAACAAACGCCAGTCCTACTCCCAACAAGCTGGCAATGAATAGGGAGCTAGAAATCGCAAGTTCAAGCAAGAATGAAAAAGACTACCGTGAAAAAGTGGATAAGTTTCTTGGAATTCACTCTCAGCAGTCTCCTAGGAATGATCCTCAACATATTGTACCTTTAGAGGTCAATCCAGCGCCTGCAATGCGGCCAGTTCGGAAAAAGTACATCGAGCATTTGGTGGAAGCGATCAAGAGAACAGATCCCGAGAACAAAACTCCAATTTCTACGGCTATTGAAGAAGAGTTCAAGATAGCAAGCACCAATTCCACGACCACATACAATATCGCTGTGAAGCGGAGGCTCTATGCCATTAACCACCCAGAGAGGGTCAAGGTGGCTGCTCCGGTGAAAATATCCCCAGCAGAGTACCTCCATGAACTTCGTGCACTTTGCATTCCTAAGGAAAAGCTCATCAAATTCGGATTCATCATGGAAACACCAGAAGATATAGACGGACCTAAGAACGAAAGAGTTTGTCACAGATGCAAGCAAGAGTTCAAATTGAGCGAAGTAATGACAGAAGTTGATTGCCGGTACCATTCAGGCAAAATCATCAAGAATCAACTGGGAACTAGAATTTACTCGTGCTGTGGTGGAGTATTGGGAGAAACAGACACAGATCCATGTGCAAAATCTAACCATCATGTTTTCTACTGGCAGGGTCCACAAGAAATGCATCATGCCCAACCATTCAAACACACGAAGAAACTTTGGGGAGTTAGAAAGGGAAGTTTGGATGCCGTGGGAATAGATTGTGAGATGGGATTCACCAGTCTAGGCTTTGAATTGCTTCGTATCACTGCTATAGATTTCGTCTCTGGAGAGGAAGTTTTCGATATTTTAGTCAAACCAAAAGGACAAGTACTCGACCTCAATACTCGGTGGTCAGGAATTGCTGAGATCAAGGAAGAAGCACTTATGTTTGAGAATGCTATTGAGTTATTGGGAGAAATTGTTGACAGCAAAACGGTGATGATAGGCCATGGTCTTGAAAACGATATGAACACTATGAGGCTCATTCATGAGAATATCGTTGATACGGCAGTGTTGTACCCCAAACACAAGGCTACTCCTACGTTTAGGTATTCATTGAAACAGCTAGCATTTGAGTGTCTTGGACGGAACATTCAAGGGGGCCAACATGATAGTTCTGAGGATTCGCTAGCAGCCATAGATGTCACCAAGCATTTTATTGCGAAGGACATCGCACTCAAAGCACGTCGCAGGTCAGCTTGAATTGGGGCAGATCTTTAGAGAGAGCAGAAGAGATGGGACAGGATATGAGGCGAAAAAAACAGTCAGAGACAGAGTATAAATAGAGTCAGAGACAGAATTTAGAACAGAGGAGCTTGACAAAATATAATTGATGAGGAAAAGGTATTATTTATGTCAGTAATTTCAATGGCGCGATAAGAATTTAGAAACCTTGATCTAGATTGCTCCGACATATATTACTTGATACAGACAAGAAAATGCCAATAATAATAATGGGTTTAAACATACTGAATACAGTGAAAATACAACAAAAGAAATAATCATGGAACCATGTCTTTCAAAATCCACTTTGTTCTCTTATTTCAAACATCATTCCAATCTCTCCGCTATAGATTGTTACCCTCGTGTTGTTCACAATCTTCCTGTGTGGTGATCCTGTGTAATGCTGCAAGGGTTGCAAATGATGACTCCACTTCCAGCAGTATAAATAGCCCTATAAATAGCCAGCTATTGCTAAAATTTTTCTCCAAATTCTTTATTGCAAACTATGGCAGTAAAAGCAGTCATACTCGTGGGTGGCGAGACTACCGGCACCAGATTTAGACCGTTGACGATGGACTTCGACAAGTGTCTATTCCCGGTAGCTGGCCAACCTCTTCTTAGTCATATCATTACCAAATTGAAGTCAGATTTAGGTGACAATTTGGATGAAATCTTTCTCATCAGTTTCTTCAAGGACCCTGTCAAGTTCGAGACCTATATAAAAGAAGCCAAGTCTTTGTTTCCGGGAGTTAAATTGTCCCTCTTGACTGAGCCTACTCCCATGGGTACAGGTGGAGGTATATTCTACTTTAAAGATAAGATTTTGGGACTGAAGCCGGATTCTTCGATTTTGCTCATTCACGGAGATGTCGTTTGTGACTATCCATTCAAGGAACTTGTGAGTTTCCAGTCTGAAAACAATGCAGATGTGACCATTCTCGGAATCGACCCACCCGTCTTGCTCAAGGATAGAGCTTTCCATGGCTTAGACAAGGAGCAGGTTTTGAGAAGGTACGGAACTTTGTTCTCAAATAAGCAGTCTCATAAGGTGGTGCACTATGTGGAGAAACCCAAGTCCGACTCATTTGCTAAGTTTGTAGACACCGATTACCTGACGTCTATTAATGGCGGAGTATATGCATTCAAGCCGACCATTTTTGACTTGTTGGAGGAAGCAAAGGCCAAGAAATTATCGTCAGAACCTTTCCCCAGTTACGATGTTGATGACCAAGAGGATCCATACTACCCCAACATATTGTCGTTTGAGTTGGATATTTTCAAAACTTTACCTGGAAAAGAGGGACTTACTTTCCTCAACTTTCCATACACGCAATCCTGGTACCAGTTGACGAATCCAGTGTTTGCATTGGCTGCAAATGCCTTCTTGTTGAAGAAAGATGCCCAGCCAAGTACAAGCACTCTAACTTCACCAGTGAAGATATTAAGTGACTTGAAGTTAGATGGTAGTAAGATCGGTCCTGACGTCTCTATTGGTAAGAACGTCAAAATTGGAAGTGGAGTACGCCTCAGAAACTGCATCATTTGCGATGGTGTAGAGATTGGAGACCATAGTGTGATTGTAAATGCTATAATCTCCAGGAACGTGGTGATTGGAAAATGGTGTCGTATTGAGGGAACTTTAAACAATCCCGTTTTGGAGGCCAGTTTGGAGCATTCCTCTAAACTCTTGAGTAATATGGTGATCTTGTGCAAAGATACCACTGTAGGCAACCAGGTGTTCGTCTACAACTCGGTGGTGTTACCTCACAAGGAATTGCGTGGTGACGTCAAGTACGAAATTGTCATGTAGTTTATGAATTGGCTGCTAGTCAAAATGCTTGTAGCGAGAATTGCGAGAGGTGGCGATGGATTTACGACAAGTAGGAGACGTTCCGAGCTTACACTCAAATGTGCCATTGACTGGAATCTCTACAGTCACTTCTGAAATGTACTCTGTTCCAAATGCTGGATTCACATTGGCGAACGAGCACTTTTCCGGAACATTAACTACTTTTTTCAACTTGGCCTCCAAAAGGGTCTCTCTATACAAAATTTGCATGAGTTCATGGTGACGGGCCAAGCATTCGAAGTCATAGTCAAGTGCAGAATAGTTATAGAAGCCTATCTGAGCAATCGGGAGACTCTCAATGTACAATTGTGTTTTATGCTTGAGCTCATCATGTCCGCTCTCAAGACTGCCATGCAATATGGCCAGAGGATTGAAGGTTGGTCGTAAAACACTGAAATGACGGTCACTGGTGTTGATTCGACATTCGGATGCTTGATAGTTTCTCTGGGTTAGTGTCACAGTCTTGAGGAAGAATCTAACCAGACTCTGCTCCAAGCATTCAGGTTTTCTACTTAGCTGAAGAAAGATGCTTTGAGAATTGAGTTTAGCCAGTGCCTTGGGTGTTTTGCCAAGATCAAACACCTCCGAGTAGGTGTTGTAAAGCATGGAGGACACCATATCTTTTGGATGGTCGTGGATAGAGACTTTATGCACCGCTTGATTGGCCAAGTGAGTGGCAATAATGGGGATAATAAAAACGATAAGAAGCAATGCATTCATAATTGGAGAAAAATGAAATAGATTTGGATAAAGTTGAATCAGTTAACTGCGCACAAAGTATAGTGCAAAGCAAAGGCAGTGTAATATGGGTGGCAGTGGAATGTGGGAATGCGGAGTAAGAAAGAAAAATACAGTAAAAAGGTACATTTTGAAAGTATAAGAAACTGGAAAATTGGTAACTCATTTCACTTGACCAACAATGTTTATCACGTAGTCACTATCGGTATCGATACTATGGCTGCGAATATCTCGTTTCTGGGAGTTTATACTTAACACAAGCTCATAATCAGCGATATATAGGGTCATAGCACTTACAAAATTGTCTGTTGAATATAATACTAATGACTTAGTGGAATCATTGGCTGTAAATTGTCTCTATTCGAAACACCTGGCCATCATTCGAGAGCGACAAATGCTAGCATTGGTTGCTATTCAGGATGACCAGGCTGCTTGTAAAATCTCTCAGCATTCATATCTTTCTTACATCTAATTTTCAGTGCTTTCCACTTACATAATATAATTATTATCCGTTTGGTGGTTCATTATCTAAGTGATTCTCCATTCTAGTATTACTGGACTCTGTAGTACTTGGGAACAGATTAACAGGACGACAGGACGAAAGAATAACCAAACAATAAACGAGAAATAATCAGACATGAAACAAAGAAGCTCATATTTAAAATCAATAGAACATTCTGAAAACTCTAATTTTGTGGAGTAATGGGGACTTTGATAGTTAATGAGCCATATACAGACCACCTAGATGAGTATAACTTACCCAGAATTCCATCCAAAATTCACGAAGACATCAAACAGAGCAAAATAACCAAAGAAATCAAAGCTGCAATAACATGCTACTCAAACTGACAATATTTATGAGAAATATCCATGCATTCAACCTCATCAACCTTATCCTCCACCTTATCCACTAACCCATCACTATTCCCGTGCAGGCTGCGATGAGAGACTTTTCAAACCCACCATGTCCTTCTACAAATACAAAGACTTGATCGAAGAGGGCGATCTCGTCCTCGCATTCGTGTCTCGTGGCCTCATAAAGCCCTTTACAGTCACCAAGGGTCAGCTCCTCAACACCCGGTTCGGAAACTTCGAGCATGACAAGATGATCGGCATGAAGTTTGGAACCCAAATGGGTGGTGTTAAAGACCGTGGGTTCGTCCACCTTCTTCATCCTAGTGCCGAGCTCTGGACAGTTTCACTTCCCCACAGAACCCAAATCGTGTATACGCCTGACTCGTCGTACATTGTACAGCGACTTGGAATCACCAGTGGAAGTCGAGTCATCGAGGCTGGAACAGGTTCAGCATCGTTCACCCACGCATTTGCCCGTACTTTAGGAGCAACCGGACGTCTCTTTACTTACGAGTTCCACGAGCCCCGGTTTTTGGAAGCCAAGCGGGAATTGGAAGAGCATGGTCTTCTACAAGAGAACACTATCATCACTCATCGAGATGTATGCAATGGAGGCTTTGACATCGAGACGTTGCCAGAGAAATTTGGGTCCGAGATCGCCTGTGACGCCATCTTCTTGGACTTGCCATCTCCCTGGACTGCCATTCCGCACCTCAAGTCGGTGGTGTCTCAAACTTCGAAGGTGGGCATCTGCTGCTTCAGTCCATGCATTGAGCAGGTGGATAAAACCATCGAGGCCCTTGAAGAAAACGGCTGGACAGGAATAGAAATGGTAGAGATTGCTGGAAGACGCTGGGAGGCACGTAAGGAAATGGTCCGTGACCTCAAAGACGTGGTTGCAAGACTCAAAGACATTCAGGGCAGAAAATCCCAAGGCATTGAGAGCAGAAGAGTTGTTAAGGTGGATGGCCAGAGCCATATTGGTGACAAGAGAAGCATTGCCGAGGTGGACAGCGAAATAAGTTCACCAGAGCCTTCCTCAAAGTCCAATCGGGTCAATCCATTTGGAAAAGGCTTGAGAATCAAGGAAGGTGACGAGATGTTCCAGTGGAAGCAGGTGACCAAGATCGAGCCTGAAATCAAGACTCATACTTCTTACTTGACGTTTGCATACTTGGTTCCAGAAAAAAGTTGAGGAATCCGAGCCATCGATGAATAGAATTGAATGCAATTTTTAAATTACGGTTTCTTCATTTTATTCTAGAAGTAATTCTACTCTAATACATTTCACATCTACTTAACTCTCCTTCCATTCTCCTGCAGATTAGTGCTCCACTATCCAGACACTTGCGCCCTCAATAACGGACAACTTTCATCTACTCCTATCTTCAACTATGGAAGGAACCCCAATTGGTATGTACTAGTCCATTGTAATTGGCTGAAAATCAGGAATTATATCCCATGCACCCGGATTGTCCCTAGAGTATGCTCGAGTTTACTCCTGCCAGCCATGTCTTTTCCATTACAAGTCACCCCAACTAACCGCTTCCAGTTCTTGACCAGGGTACTGGTTTTGTGAAAATCGGCAGGGCCGGAACAAACTTTCCAGACTACACATTTCCTTCACTTGTAGGAAGACCCATATTGAGAGCGGAGGAAAGAAACGCTTTGGTACCAGATGACATCGAAATCAAGGACATAATGTGCGGCCAGGAGGCCAGTGATGTTAGATCCTTGTTGCAAATCAGCTACCCTATGGAGAATGGTATCATTAAGAACTGGGAGGATATGGAACACTTGTGGGACTACGCATTCTACGAGAAAATGAAGATTCCTACCCAGGGCAAGAAGATCTTATTGACCGAGCCACCAATGAACCCATTGAAGAATAGAGAGACCATGTGCAATGTTATGTTTGAGAAGTACCAGTTTGGTGGCGTTTATGTCGCCATCCAGGCCGTTTTGGCCTTATATGCTCAAGGTTTGTCCTCGGGGGTGGTTGTGGACTCCGGTGATGGTGTGACCCACATTGTGCCCGTGTATGAGTCGGTAGTGTTGAACCATTTGACCAGAAGATTGGACGTGGCCGGAAGAGACGTGACAAGAAACTTGATTAACTTATTGTTGCGCCGTGGATATGCATTTAACAGAACAGCAGACTTTGAAACGGTGCGCCAGATTAAGGAGAAGTTGTGCTACGTTTCCTACGATTTGACTTTGGACACCAAATTGGCAACAGAAACAACCACATTGGTCGAGTCATATGAGTTGCCAGACGGCAGAGTCATCAAGGTGGGTTCGGAGAGATTTGAGGCTCCAGAATGTTTGTTCAACCCCAACTTGGTGGATGTGGAGCAGGCTGGTGTTGGTGAGACTCTCTTCAACACAATACAATCTGCTGATGTTGACATCAGATCTTCGTTATACAAAGCCATTGTGTTGTCAGGTGGTTCTTCCATGTACCCTGGCTTGCCCTCCAGATTAGAGAAGGAATTGAAGCAATTGTGGTTGACCCGCGTTTTGCATGGAGATGCTACTCGGTTGGAGAAGTTCAAGGTGAGAATCGAGGATCCTCCAAGAAGAAGACATATGGTGTTCATTGGAGGTGCTGTCTTGGCCAACATCATGGCCGACAAGGACCACATGTGGATCAGCAAACAGGAATGGGAGGAACAAGGTTCTCGTGTGTTGGAGAAGCTTGGTCCTCGCTAGATGTACAATATATATAAAAAAACTTTACTGAAATCACGATTTTCCACAAAACTTCAATGTGTCTGAAATTATTATTGTAATGCAAAAAGTTATATAGTACAATAGTTATGCAAATGTGTCCTCAACTGTCTATGCATAGTTGAGATCTTCAATCTGTCGAAGTACAGTCTCAACAAGTTTCTCGTAAACATCATCCGTTATCTCCTCGATCTTGTTTTGACTACCAAAGTTCACAGCTGAATATACTAAATCCTTGACGAACTCACGGCTCACCGATTTGGGCCTCAAAAAGTCGCTGTTCATACACTGCTCCACTGTCCATCTCTCGTTTGGATTACGGGTGAGGCACTTTTGCATCAACTCGATACAACTGAGTGGAACAGGCACACCTCCGATACCTGTAGATGGGTAATCAATCTTGACTTGCGGATTCATAATGGCCATAATGCGCAGCTGCCCAGAGTAAGAGCCATATGGTGGTTTGCCGTAAATCATCTGGTAGATCATACAGCCACACGACCAGATATCCGAGGGCCGTCCGACTTTCCATGTGTTCGAGCCGCTCGATGTTCTCTTGGATACCACGAATGAATGGTTCACATCCACTAGCGCTTCAGGAGCCATATAGTTCGGGGTACCGATTTGTGATTCACGGTAAATGTTGGCAGTATGATCTGGGACTGCGTTGGCTATACCAAAGTCAATGATTTTCATTACTCCTTTCACGAAAAGGAAATTAGCAGGCTTTAAGTCGCTGTGAACAATACCCGCACGGTGGACAGCTTCAACGCAGCGTAAAATTTCCATAGCATGGAACTTGACGAAATTAAAATCAAGTTTGGATTCAAGGCTAAGCTTTGTCTGCAAAACACGAGCCAAATCCAAGTCTCCACACTCCATTACTAAAAAGATGGAGCCGTCACTGATGGAATGGTCCACCAATTTGACTACTCTAGGCTCATTCTTTAACTTTATCAATAGATCGATTTCTCCCTTGAAACCTTTGACACACGAATCATCAAACTGGTCAAACGAGACCTTCTTTATGGCCAACGTTTGTTTGGTTGCAAGGGAGCGAACCTTATAGACCTTCGACGTGCCACCACGACCAAGAAGCTCTAGCTTCTCGTATTGTTGAGAATTAATTTGGATTATTTTCTTTCGCTTCCCTTCATCATTGAACTTGCTTTCCGAAATAGACTTTTCGGAGCTGGCCGTGGAATGGAAACTAGCATGCAGAGGCGAAGCAGGCTGTTTCGATGCAAATGGAGTGTGTTCGACCGAATATGGCTTGGTGTTAATGGGTTTCTTGAAGTCCAAGAGTTTTCTCTCACTATTAAGAACATGAGGAGCAATTTCGTGCAAAGGAGGCCGAGACAGCAGTGGGCGTTGAAACGGATTTTCTTGATGTTGAGCCGATCTGTTAGTGAGTACAGAACTGGACTTGGAAGCGTCAAAACGTCTATTTGATTCATGAGAAGGACCCTCGTGTCTCGGAGGACTGACATGGCCAAACGTACCTGAACCCGACTCAAGAACGGGCGATCTCAGCTTGAGCTTCTCGAGAGTTTTGAAAAAGTCCAAGTTGCTAGTCACGGCCGTCTTTCCGAGTCTGGACGTCGAGGGGTCTGGAGAAATGGGCAATAATCTTTTGGGACGCTGTAACTTTGAGTCTTCAGCTGTATGGCCCAAATCCAGAACAGGCGAGTCTATGGGCTCTGTCTTCACTTCTTCAAGTGGCTCAGGTACCTCGGATGCACGTTTGGGTGGCCCCAAGGACCGAAATCTGCGTGCCAATCGCGACCGTTTTACTCCCGAGAAACCGTTGGAATGTGGTCGAGCAAGCAGTTTCCCCAGCGCAAGCGACCCACCAGGGGCAATAGCTTGCGAAGATTTGGCCAAGTTCTCGCCCGAAACATCCATAGGGTCTTCGTCTTGCTGAGCATTGAATGAACTACCAATAGATGTGTTGCTTGTGTTGTGTGTGCTGTGGCCACTTGTGCTATGGCTAAGATTGTTCCCACTTAGATTGTGACTTGTAAGGTTATGACTGGAGAGATTTTGGCTGATGTTGCCGCTAATTCCAATGGTTCCAGTATTTGTATTGGCAGAGTTTGCGTTGATTGAGCTCATTGCAGAGTTTGCAGAGTTTCCATTAATCCCTGAAGCTGCAGTTTGACCAAATTGCTCAGAAGTAGCGCCTGGAGCCTTCGACAGAAAATGAACTGACAATTTGTTCTTCAAGGAGGTCTTCAAGTCGAGATTCTCAGAAGGTTTGACCGTGAATCCAGACGAGACATGGTCACTCAAAAGCGCGATACTGTAGGCGCTAAGAGGTGGAGGTGCAAACGTGTTATCGTCATCCGGTAGGTGCAGCCGCCCATAGGGGTACGACATGTCCTCGTTGACTTCCATTGATTTGTATTTTGTGTTTGGAGTATGAGTAGTAAGGTAAACATTGGAGGTGCACGGGTGTGCGTATGGTGGGTAGGGTAGTGGTGATGACATTTGGAGTGTTTATAAATTTCATAATCTTTGGATTAAGATGATTTTTTATAACAAATCTAATTTGATGATTAGTCTTCTTTGACAAACAAATTTTATTATTTTTAATTGAATGGAGACTGTATCAAGTTAGTCGCCTTAGTAGGTTTGGCCATTTAAGAGGGTGATGCGATATGTACGGTCTGAAAGTCAAACAACTACTATAGATGAGTAAGTGAAGTTTTTTTTTGTTTTCAAATATTTTTTTATTGAGATGACGATTAAACTTTCTGATACGATTATTCATAGTACTAGACGTGAGTAACGAGACTTTCTCTGACGTCTCTATTTAAAGTTCACAGATTCTTCATCTGGATCCATTCATTGAAGCTAATCCAATGATGCTCCATAGACTCTAGAAGCGCTCTGTTTTCGAACTTTATCAGAACAACCCAGTATTTAACTTTGTTCGCCTACTATTCGTCATCCATATTCTATATATTCTTCCGATACTATACCACCAGGGTCCATCAAACGGTCTTGCAACCTTCTCTATTTACACCCTCAACCACCATGCTCTAATTTGGTGAACATCATTAGTTCCCATTGTTATTTGTGTCTCTCATTTCTTGACTCCCCACTCCTTCTATGTATCTCATCTCTCAACTCCCTTTTCTCCATAATCAAGTCTCCACCTTCCACTTCCAACTCATCCTTCCAAATCACAGTCACCTTAATAGTCATATGGCCACAACCAGACCATTTAGTCTTCTGAAGGATTGAATATTGCAATCGCCTCTCCCAACTACATTTCTATTCGGTCCTCTCTTTTTCATGATCAATCAGATAACGACATTCACATCTGTCATATCGCGATGCCCCACTACAAAGTTCCCAGCCACCAATTTTCAATTAATCTATTTCAAAAACACCATCTCTTACCTCTTCAATTCAACCTTTCCAATTCCCTCTTTTTGCCCTTCTTAACTCCCTCCAAGATATTCACAATCTCATCTCTCTCTCCATATTCTTTTCCCTTATAACTCCAACCTACATCCACAACACTCATCTCGCATGCGCACACTATTTTCCACATTCATGTCCCACTTCATTCGCCAAACCTCGTTTGACGTGGACTACGCCCCCGCTAAGATATCCAAATGGAAGTCTTCCCGGACTGGTCTACTGCTCACCTATATCGACCAGCCGTCCCCGGTGGTCAACGGCTACTTTGCTGTTGCTACTGAGATTGAAAACGACTCTGGCTGTCCTCATACCCTCGAGCATTTGGTGTTCATGGGGTCGAAAAAGTTCCCTTATAAAGGTCTTCTTGACAGTTTGGGAAATCGCTTCTTTTCCAGCACAAATGCTTGGACTGCTGTGGACCAAACCGTTTACACATTGACCACCGCAGGCTGGGAAGGCTTCAAGACGCTTTTGCCCATCTACTTGGATCATTTGCTCAACCCTACTTTGACAGACGAGGCGTGCCTCACGGAGGTCTATCATATAGATGGTCATGGTAAGGAAAAGGGTGTTGTTTTCAGCGAAATGCAGGGTATCGAGAGCCAGTCTTGGTTTATTTCGTACATGAACTTGCAAAAGACCTTGTATGACGAGTCCTCGGGCTACTCTTCAGAAACTGGAGGTCTCATGGCCGAGTTGCGTCATTTGACCAATGATCAGATCAGACTGTTTCACAAGGCCATGTACAACCCCAACAACCTCTGTGTTGTGATCACAGGCTCAGTTGAAGAGTCAGAGTTATTGGATATCATGGCCAAATTTGACTCCGAATTAGAATCATTGCCCGCAATTCCCCAAAAAAGACCTTTTGTGGATTCTGCCCCTGTGGAGCCACTCAAAAAGGCTATCAAAAAGAGGGTAGAATTTCCAGACAAAGACGAATCCATGGGAGAGATCGTCATTGGGTGGGTTGGTCCTGAAAGCGGTGCTACTTTAGAGAACATGGCGGTGGACATGGTGGGTAGCTATCTCACGGACTCACCTATTTCCTTGTTGAACAAGCATCTTGTTGAGATCGAGGATCCGTTAGCTACTGAAATAGACTACGGTACCGACGACTACTCCCGCACGGGATTGAACTTGACATTAGGAGGTGTTCCCACGGACAAGTTGGATCTCGTGGATGCCAAAATCAAGGAATTACTCAAGGAACAGACGGAAGAAAAGAACTTTGACTTGGCCTACATGAAACAGGTAGTTAACCAGCAAAAGCTTAAGTTTGTTGCCAGTACTGAAAGGTCTGCTAACACTTTTTCCAACATTGCCATTCTGGAGTTCATTTATGGTAAACCAGACGGCTCTGATTTGGCTAGATGGGTCAAGGACCTTCGAGAATTCGATCAGTTGGCTACCTGGTCAGCGTCCCAATGGTGTAAGATTATCAGAGAATATTTTGTGGAAAATCACAGCGCTTCTATCATCGGAGTTCCTTCTGCTGCACTCAATAACTCTGTCAAGGCCAGAAATAAGGAGAGAGCTAGAGCCATCAAGGAAAAATATGGAGATGAGGGTCTTGCTAGATTGGGCGAAGCTTTGGATGCTGCCCAAAGGAAGAACGATATGCCTATACCTGATGAAGTTCTTGTTCAATTTGGCAAGCCCGATCCTTCGAAGATTGAATTTATTGACACAAACTCCTACCGTGCCGGCTCTAACGATCTGAAATTGGATATATACCGTTCCGAGGGACCATTCGTGAAGACCTTAGCCAAGGATACTCCTGAAAAGTTTCCGTTGTACTTGCACTTTGAGGACTTCAAATCACAGTTTGCTACTATCCACTTGGTGATGTCATCCACTACTGTCCCGGCACCTTTATTGAAGTACTTCTCTGTCATTGAAGAGATCTTCACATTATCTATCAAGCTTCCAAATGGCCAGTACAAGCCATACGAGGAAGTAATTGCTGAAATCAATGACGACCTTATTGAATTCCAATTTGACAATGGTTTCGACAGTAATTTCGTGGAACTCATGAGTGTCAAAGTCAAGTTTGAGGTAAAGAAGTACAACAGAGCCATCGAGTGGTTGATCAATGTATTGAAATACTCCGTGTTCGAGGAGTCCAGATTGAGGGTGATTGTCGAGAAAATCATTAACTCCTTGCCCGACAAGAAGAGAAACGACGAGTTGATGATGTACTCCTCTGAATATCGTACGGTTTACACAGACGAGTCGATCAGAAAAGCCCAGGACTCTATCAATACGGAGGACTTCTACAGAGAGATGCTCCAGAAGCTCGATGATGGAAAATTTGAAGAAATTGAAGCAGACCTCAACACCATCAGAAAGTGTCTCTTCAATCTTCCCAACATGAAGGCTATTATTATCGGAGGGTGCACTGGACTTGACAAACCCGTTTCTATGTGGGAATCATTTGTTGAGCAGTTCAAGGATGAATCCACCAACGAGCCAACGTTTGACCTCGCAAACTTCCCTAGATCTTTCCAGTTCAGAACCGAAGTTGGCCAGAAATGTTCTCGAAATGCCTTCCTCGTATCTTCATCCGCAGGAGAAACGACACATCTCCTCTCGTTGACACCAATTCCTTCCGAATATCTCAATGAAGATATCTTCAAGATCGCGCTTGCCAGTGAATTCTTGGGAGGTGTTGAAGGACCTTTCTGGAGAGGAATCCGTGGAACGGGCCTTGCTTACGGAGCCAGTTTCCGTCGTATAATCGAGTCCGGATACTTGAGTTTTTCAATTTACAGAGGTTCTGATGCTCAAGAGGCATGGACAACAGGAAAGAAGATTATTGCAGACTATGTTTCTGGAGAACTCATAATTGATGCGATCAGCATCGAAAACTCCATTGCCGCCATCGTCAACGAGCTTGCCAATGGAGAGGCCAATCCTTACGATGCATCGACTACCAAAATCATTGATAATATTTTCAAAAAGAGAGGTTCTCACTACATCAAGTACTTCTTGGAAAGACTCAATACCTACACAAGTGAAGATCTAGTGTACATAATGAAGAAGTACTTCCTTCCACTATTTGAGGCAGACACCTCGCTCATTTTCAGTTGTTTGCCTTCAACTGCAACTGGTGGATTCGTTGATTTCTTAAAGAGTGAAGGATACGAGGTCAGTGTGGAAGAAATTGCAACCACAGGTCACGAAGAGGACGGATCTGACTGCGGATCTGATTGTGAGTCTGATTGCAGCAGCTGCGACGAAAGCGAAGAAGAAGATTAGAGAAGACGTAGAAAGGTTTAGATTAAATGCGTTCGTATTGAATTTAGAAAAGTTAGTAGTTTACAATCAAGGACTGAAACCTGATAAATCTACAACATAAAGTTGACAATGCGATAAATGATCTATTAAATTTTAATGGAAGTGAACTTTTGGGGACTCTTGTCTTTGGTGTCCAGTTTAAGGAATTCAACATACTTGGTGACTTCCTCACAAACCTTTTTCTGGTCACGATCCACCGATTTCCACCAGTTGTCACTGTTGATTCCCTTACATGCTACCCACTGAACAATGAGGTTAAAACGGAGCTCCCAATCGGTTTCTCCGAAATGCTCTGCGTAGTGGCCATGCAAGTCAAGGTTTCTCTGTTTGAAACAGTCAAAATAACCCTCTGGTTTCGTCATGAAAACAGGATTTAGCTTTGGGCGGTGGATATGTAAGAACTGAACTTTTGGTGTCACGGTAAGTTTCTCCCCCATTTCATTCTTGAATTCTTCGAGTTGGGATCGAGCCTGGCCCGTGTCCTGGTCGTACATCTGTCTAGAGTCCATACCTTTGCTGCGTAACCACGATCTCCAACTATCTGCAAACTTGGATGTGGAAGTTGGCTCGTATTGTACAATGGTAGTTTCTTGAAACCTGCCAGATTCTTCTCTGAAACCGGCCAACCATGTGGCGTGCTCAACAATATGGTATGGCTCATTGAAAACATGCAATGCTGGAACAAATGTGTCCCTGTCTCCAGATCCCGGACTGCCCTGGTAAAACATCCGCCAGTAGTGGCTCTCACCATAAACGTTATAGTATAATGACAAAATGAACGAACGGAAGTGCTCTCTCTTAGAAAATACCATTTGGCCGGTTTCGGTCGACGTTGCGTCGGGGATGTTGTCTAAATCGTGGAAATGCACCTTATCCCATGGGTCCTTAGCATAATCAGCGAACAGGTCACCATTTGCGAGGCGGTTTCTCTTGGTAACTTCACCAGGAATGATTCCAGCAATTTCATAATAGGCTGGCGAGATGGTTCTCTGCCAAAGATCTGGCCACAAGAGGAACTTTGTTTTCAAGTATTGCTCGGATGTCAAGAGCAAGTCTGGGTTGAGAAGGGCCATGTTGTCGGCGTCAAGCGAGATGATATGATCGAACGATGACACTAAGAGCCCCAAAATCTTCAACTGGAAACTGGAGAGTTTGAGCTGGTCCCAAATTTCGTTGCTGATGAGGTCTCTGATCACCACACATCTGGCATTGAAGTTCTTCTCCAAATCGTTGCACACGGCCTTATCGTACTGTTCGTGGGTGTCAAGAATGAGCTCAATAGGTAATTTGGAACCAGCTTCACGGAGCTGAACAATGGCCACCAATGCACCAGCAAAATACTCTCCACCACCACTGATTACAATACCCTCACCGTTGAATAGGTCAGCTGGAGGTACGTCCATGCGTCTTAGAGATTTCACCAACTTGGAGTGCAGCGACTTGAAGTCATCCATTCTCTCCGAGTCAAACTTGACTCGCGAGAGAAAGTCACGGTCGTAATTGACGGTATTGACCACACGGTGACAGCCCCTAATAGGATCACCCATTTCTTTATCTGTCAAACGTGGCATATTGGGAGCGTGAGCCTTGATGATGTCAGTCAAGACAAATCCAAGCCACGATTTCAAAGACATCTCCGACTTGAGTTCATCGGCCACTTTCTTCTTGAGATCGGTCTGAATATCTTTGGGCTGATCCTTCAACACCTTATTCAACAGCGACAATGCAGCTTCACTCTTGAGGAGCTCTTCATTATCCCTGAAATACTTCATTCTCAACTCTTCCAATAAGTTGTAGTTTTTGACTCTTGTCTCATGGAATTTCTTGGTGTAGTGCCTATTAATTTCGTCATGCAACTGCTGCTTGAACTCTTTTTCATATCTGTCCTTGCTTTTGGCAGAAAATTCCACGTGGAGTTTCTCGACAAACTTGTCCTTGTATTCCTTTGTCAATTCTGCCTTGATCTCGTCCAAAAGTTCTTCTTTTCGAGACGACTCCAAGTCTTCCTTCAAGGCATTCAGGTATTCATCAGAAAATAGGTAATCAAGTTTCTGTTCGAGGCCTTGTTTGGAGTCGATAAGTGTGGTGGAAGGTTTGTGGAATGTAATGGCGGTGACATTTAAGAGTACCACCACCACGAGAAAACATGCCAAATAGAGCCTCAGCGATAGCACCTTAGCAATTATGTTCATGACGGATGCAAAGTAGATGGGAGAAACAGATTATGCTGGAGGTAAAAAAAAATGACAGAAGGAGGCCGAAATGAAAAAGAAAACAAAACTTATAACTAATTTGAAGGAGATATGTTGGTGGGTTCCTTTTTGAGATAATTTTTTCCTTATTGATTTAGCCTGAGATGCGGATAATACAGCGAAAATGAAGGAATTGGCGCAACGGGGCAAAGTCATAACGAAGAAAAGCAATCCGGCAAATACACCTCTGATACACAAAGCCTTGTTGGGAGATCTGGATGTGAATCTTGATTAGATGAAAATGTTTATGATATGGGGAAAATCTTACTCTGTGTCCGATTTGTCACTATGGATCGACGCAGTTAATTTGGGGCGGCGCTCACAGATCACGACCATCAGGCGGTACAATGCCAGGGTTTGCCGGAGTGCACACTGCCGAGCATATTAATAACTTATAACGGCCAACTGAGGCTGTGTGTGAACCGAGGGTGGTTCACCAGGCACGGCCACCAGTAAGTTCAGGTATTGATACTAGACTTAGTGGGTTCAGGCACTGACTCGAAACTACATGCAATCGAAGAGTGATATTCGGCATTCGTGCTGATCATTAAGTAATGCAATGTACAAAACGTGGCATGCACTAGAATAACTGAGGCTGTCATCCTGCATAAACCAAGCGGGCGATTTTGGCTATAAAGAAAATAAATCTGGCTCGGCGATAGGTTTGAACCACATGCAGGCGGTAGAATCATTAAATGTGGGGTGTGACGTGGTTTGACAATAAGAGGGTGTTGTGAGTGATTTATTGTCGTCTGAGGTTAAAAAGAGATCGAAATATTTGGATTTTTGAATATTGCATTAAAGGGTAACCCAATGACAATAACATATCACGTGACTACAAAGTAATGTCACGTGTAATATCACGTGTATAAATTCCTAATCAACTATCTATCTAACTCTTGCCATCGACTTATTCCCTAATGTCTTTAACGGTATCCTTATCAAGTGATCTAGACAGACTCTCTGATAAGTGCATATTACCCCAATCAATTCTCACGGCAGCTCTTGAGTCTCACCCGTCATTACCGCACCCACTTGTTTTTAGACTACATGCGAGTGAACATTCTATCTTGGTTGGAGTGAAAGAGTTCACTGCACCAGAAGGCGAGATTTTGGTGCCTCAGGCCGTATTCGATCGGCTAGGTGATGTGACTGTCCATGTTGAGCTTGCAGATGTACCCAAAGCGACGTTTCTCCAGTTGAAACCAAGACATTTTTATCCTCACATCACTAATTGGAAATACTACCTCGAGTCATTTGTCAGCAAGAGCTATACGGTACTCACCAAGAAACAAAAGTTTGGCGTATATGATGCAGTGGCCAAAATGGATGTTGAGTTGCAAGTTGAAGATGCCAATGAGGTCCTGGTGGTCGTGGTAGACACTGACATCGAGTTAGATGTGGTTCCTCTTAACGATATCATGGCCGCGCAGCAATTGGCGCATAACCAAAACTTGTCATACTTGGAAAATATTCCTGAGGTAGTGTGGGATGCTCCGATCAAGTTGGAGCCCTTCAATCAAGTCCAGATTCCCGCCATCCACCGGCTTGATCTTCGAAAATTGACTGCGAAGAGCTATATCCATCTCACTACACAAGAAGACATTTACAATGTGGATTTACTCGCTGGACTCGACCGTTTCGTTACTCTTGAAAACTTTTCATGGTGCACTATGGCCCAGGACCCGATGGGACGCAAGTACATTGAGATCGACAAGAACTCAGATTCCGTGGCTAACTACATGCTCAAGCACACAGACGATACAAACTGCTGGGTGTATGTTGTTCCTTTTGCATGGGAACATGCGTCTACAGTTCAATTAAGCATTTCTACAGATGCTCCAGTCCATCAGGCTGAACAAATACAGGCATCTAACTCTTCAGACATTCAGTGCACCAACTGTCTCAAGTACATTGATAGCAGCAAGTTTTCGCTTCACGAGGCATTTTGCCGCCGCCACAATGTCCGCTGTTCATGCTCCGAGGTTTTTCCGCAGAGCATTCCATCCACACACTGGCATTGTGACTTGTGCGAGTCTGGAATACACGGAAATTCTTCCCTTTTCAAAATCAAGCATGATAAACTCTTCCACGGCGGACCGTATGTATGTGAGCAATGCGAGGATGACGGAAGCTACGATAATTTTATATCGTTAGTTCAAAATCATAAGGCGAGCGAATGTGGAGCCAAACTACATGAATGTATCTTCTGCCATGTAGTGGTGCCTCAAGGCGTGGCTTCGTACGAGGAGAAGTTCAATAATCTCACCCACCACGAGAGTCAATGTGGAAACAAGACGGTAGAGTGTTTTGAATGTGGCAAGGTGGTCAAGAGTAAGGATATGGCCAGCCATATGAAGATCCACTACCTCAACAAGATGCAAAGTGCTGCGGAGGAGGTGGGGAGATGTACGAACGTGAACTGCGTGAATATATTTGGACAGGGGCCGCTGAACGGGGCCAATACTGTTGCTAGCAATGAGTTGGGGCTTTGTGACGGATGCTTTGGATCATTGTATGCTCAAGTTCATGATCCCACTCATATTAAGCTCCAGAATAGACTTGAAAGGAAGTACGTGATGCAACTTACAAAAGGTTGTGGAAATACATGGTGTGAGAATGTTGAATGTGGAAACCACAGAAAATGGGACATTCGACTGGCCCTAGACCATATCAAGGAGTTGTTAGGAGACATCGTGGTTCCGCAGCTACCTATTAATGAGAAACAAAAATCACAACACAATGACAATGGAGACAACAATTCAAAGCAGTCAGATATTAACACAAAGCACTACGAAAGTTCCAACCAAAACATGACTCCAAAACACAACAGAATGTGGTTCTGTCTCAATGCCAGTGTGGCCGCAAGACGTGTTCTCTACGATAAGATAATGAGCGAGGGGATCTATACACTGAACATGATACTTAAGGCATTGGCAGGAAACTCTGACGAAACAAACGTTCGTGGTTGGCTCCAGACCCATAGCGTATAGAATAATGAATATCATGAATTGCTTCCATTTCTCCGATTTTCCTTCGATTTTCCTTGATTTCTTAATCCTGTTTCGAACCGTTTTGCCCCGGTCTATCTCCCTGACCTTTATCTCCTGCACCCACACTGTGGCCCAACACCGCACCTCGGTATCTTATCGTGGATGGGTTCCCCCACAGCCAACAAGTGATTGACTCTCCATTTCATTCTCGACATGTATCCACATATGAGTTCATGATATTCGAAAACTTGGAAATTGCATTTTTATATTTTTCTTATGTCCTTTGATTTTTGTTCATCGATCAAACATCCTATCGGGCCACAACCAGCAAATTTAACTAGTCGGGAAACCCATCTCACTCATCCTGCACAATAACCATGGCATTATATAAAAGCCAGCCTTATCGCCACCCTCAATTCTTCCTCCTTTCCTTCTCATCTGTGGATCCTTCTATAAGTTCTACAGTCACCCCCATAAATCCACCAAACTCAAAACTTAATCCCACAGACTGATGTTGCTCTCTCGCTCCGTCGCTCTTTCTATTTTGGCCACCCTCGGCGTCAACGCCTTGGTCCTCCCCAATGTCGGCGACATCATCGATGTCTTCCTGGGCTCTGAGCTTGCTGAGCTCAAGGATTCCATCGTGGAATCTTCCAAGAAGTTGGGCCAGCAGGTCATTTCAACCGTGGCTGACTACGAGGCCAAATTCGCAAACTCAAAGGCTCTTGCTCCTTTGATGGTCAACGATAGACAGGCCATTGCTCACAAGTACATTGTGGTGTTCAAGACCGGCTTGGCCCCTGATGCAACCCAATTCCATCGCGAGTGGGTGGCTGCCAAGCACGCAGAGGATGTCAAGTCCACCGACGCTTCCGACGATTACTTTGCTTCTATCAAGGACGCCAACGTGGAGGGCGGTATCTCCGATATTTTCGACATTGCTGACTTCTTATCTGGATACTCCGGTTACTTCTTGGATCTGACCATTGATTGGATCCGTCGCGATCCTTCAGTGGCTTTTGTCGAGAAGGACTCCATGGTTTACGCCAATGAGTTCGAAGTGCAGAAGGGTGCTCCCTGGGGTTTGGCCAGAATCTCCCACAGAGCTCCTCTCTCCTTGGGCTCCTTCAACCAGTACCTCTATGATTCCGAGGGTGGTGAGGGTGTCACCTCCTACGTGATTGACACTGGTGTGTTCGTTGACCATGTTCAATTTGAAGGCAGAGCCCTTTGGGGTGCCACCATCCCATCGGGCGACAGCGACACTGATGGTAACGGTCACGGTACCCACTGTGCCGGTACAATTGCCTCCAAGGACTACGGTGTGGCCAAGAAGGCCAACGTCGTGGCTGTTAAGGTGTTGAGATCGAACGGTTCAGGTTCCATGTCCGATGTCGTTAAGGGTGTTGAGTTCGCTGCCAAATCTCACCAGGCTGCTGCTAAGGCTGGAAAGAAGGGCTTCAAGGGCTCCACCGCTAATATGTCTTTGGGTGGAGGTAAGTCTCCGGCCCTTGACTTGGCCGTCAACGCTGCTGTTAAGGCCGGTATCCACTTTGCCGTGGCCGCTGGTAACGAAAACCAGGATGCTGCCAACACTTCCCCAGCATCCGCTGAGTTGGCCATCACTGTCGGAGCATCGACCATTTCTGATGCCAGAGCATACTTCTCCAACTACGGCTCCACTGTGGATATTTTCGCTCCAGGTCTCAACATTGTCAGTACTTACATTGGATCTGAGACTGCCACTGCCACTTTGAGTGGTACTTCGATGGCTTCTCCACATATTGCTGGATTGTTGTCGTACTTCGTCTCGTTACAACCAGGCGCCAAGTCTGAATTCTTTGTCTCCGACAAGGGTGTCTCAACTACTCAATTGAAGAAGAACTTGGTGAACTACGCCTCTAAAAACAAGTTGACTGACATTCCAGAAGACGGTACTCCAAACATTTTGGCATTCAACGGTGCTGGCCACAACTTGACTGACTTCTGGAGTGGAGCTGTGTATTTGGAGAGTGCTAAGGCAGTCTCCGATAACGAGTTCTCCATTCTTGGAGACAAGTTTGAGGCCATGTACGAGAAAGTGGGCAAGGACTCAAAAGAGCTCTTGGATGAGGTAAAGGAGCTCGTCAACGGCATCTACAACAGAGATTAGTACTATTGAGTAGGAAGATCTAGATATCCCAATGTATGTTTGAAAATCAGTCTTTTAGGTCTCTGTAGTGCTGAGTCTGCTTAGTTTGGAGAGTCGTTTATGCCTTTGCTCATAATGTAAAGAACTCAATTGGGGACAACACCAAGTACCCAAAGAACCGTTGAGCTTGAGGTCATTGAAAAGGTGTATGTGGAATTTGAATTTGAATTTGTATTTGATTTTGAGTTTTCCAGTATTCTGTTGGATTGATCTTGAATTGCCTAAGCATAGCCAAAGCAGAAAAGACAAATTATTAGCATATTCAGGTTTTCGTTTATTCACCAGAAAAGAAGAAAAAAAACCAAACCTGTAAGTTTGTATAATTCGTTTTGTCTTTGGGATCAAAGATCATTGCGATCCACTGTGTCTGATTGATGTCATTGAGGATTATTAGGGCCACTGAGGTTGTGAACCATTAATTACAAATCGTTGAGGTCATTGTCATATTTTAATTTCCTAAACAGATCAATTTTAAATATTTTACACCAGTTTATACTCTGGTCTCTCTTAGCTTCCACTCAATTCACTTTTGTTCCACCAATCAAGAGCATCATTTGGAGTTGACTTTCATACCAGATATTCAAATTCCTATTCTCTAATATCTTTGAATTTCTCCGTTACTCTCAATATTGTTTCCTATTTGAATTCTGATGACATTTCAGTTAAAAATTTATAATTCTTTTGAATACCATATTCTCATATATATTACATTTCACATAAATATCACATTTCATTTCCAGTCCATTTCCATACCTACTGTGTCCATTTCCGCCTCCACACCTGCATTAATAACGGTCACATCTACCATTCTATCCCTCTACCAAATACCAAAGAACGATAGCTCATTCATGTAATACAACATAATCTAAATGTTATCATTTCTTCCAATTCTTCCCCTCCACCCTACCTTTTTTACTCTCTATTCCTTCCAAATATGCCCGACCCCAATTACCTGTTATCAGGTAGAATATGCTCCATATGCACGCATCAATCTAATCTACCCTTAGCACTATCTTTTTCTGAAAATCAACATCATCCCTCCTTCTCGAGTGATGCCTCCTCCGACCTCTCCCAACCGGACCCCGCTCCCTCCCTCCAGCAATATTCTGCCTGGTTATGGCAGAGAGTCCTCTTTTATCTCCAGAGATATATTGAACAGAATGAATGAACTCCTGGCTAATATCTTGAGTCAATACACGGAAGCCAGCGACGACACCAACGACTATTTGGCGTGGCACCCTTCACGGGACGAAGCTCCACATCTTACCAGCTTGCCAGCTCAGATCCGCAACTTAGCGCCTCCCATTCGATTCTTTTCCATTCCCGACTTGGACTTGGACATGGATTTAAACACAGACAACCCCCAGCGGGCCGTCGCAGGTACATCTACTACGACATTTGCAGCTGATCTGGACGATTCGAGCGGTCTGACTATGACCTCTGAACTGGATGTCGACTTCGAGCACAACGAACTGAACTCCGACAATAGCAGCGAAGGCAACATGGACGATGACGACGATGACGACCTTGAGGTCGAGGGCGATGACGACTCGGACCTGCCTCAAAGAGGAACGTTCCACCGAATTCCGGACCAGCGTCTATTGCTCTCTTCGGCGAGACAGAATCTCACCAACAGAAATACCCTAATCAACTTGGGCCAGGCAACGTCGTCTCGATCGCGGCCAATTGGAGCCGTTGATTTGGATCGCCTGAATGCCATCCGTATGACATGCAGACATCCACCCAACCCGAACTTGGAGAATGTTGCTCGGGACTACCACGCCGACTTTGAGGCAGCAATCAATTCCATCAAGGGTCTTGACTCGTTTGTGGGGAAATCGCCTCTTTTTGCCCACCACCCACACTCAGAGGGCCGTCAGGGCTTGCGTAAGTGGAGCAATCTGCGTCGTCTGATTCGTAAGGCAAGTTTCGAGCTGAACATGGACCGTCTCTTGAACCATCGCCGCAAGGGCTCCCTCTGGTCTCAAGACTCAAACCACATGTGCGAAGCTGGCACGAATGAGGCATTTCTCAACATTCGAGAGTCCAAACGAAAACATTTGGGCACATCAGGTAATCAGAAACGTCGTAAAGTTGCGAACAAAACGAATCCACAGTGCCGGCCACGCTTTAAGAGCCGCTCCATAGAAGGCGGTGAAGCTATTGACTACAACCACTTGTCACAGGAAGACAAGTATAAGATTTTGGATGCTTTACCATGTTCGTACTTGCAGAGCGGTTCCACATTTGCTTTGGATCTCTTGGTTCGTGGAAATGACAGCATTGATTTGTCATTTGCCAGCGTAGATCTCAGAGAGAAGACTTTACATGGCCACTTCAATGTTAAGGCCTGTGGTGAACGATCTGGTCACATTCACCTTATCATTGGGTTTCTTTCATTTTTATGTGGAGGCATTCGCTCCAAGTATACCATAAATTGCACAAACAAGGTAATCCAGACCAAATCTGCATTGCTTGATCACACATTTATGGAGGCCATTGTTGAGCGTGGACTTTCTAGTCCGCAGGTGATCGAATGCCTTACTGGAGCGTTCCAGATACCTTTTAGCGGGGAGATTGTGGATTTCAATAAGAATGACTTGCGTTTTTTGCAGGAGACCCGACCCATATCCTCCAAGACAAGTTTCAGCCGTTCTATGCATGTGTCTCGGATGAGAAATGAACAAATCAAGATGCAACTAGGGGAATGGTTGCGAGTCCGGCCATTCCACAATTTTTCCGAGGCGTTCTTCTTGAATTACTTGTTCTTCGTGGAAAAGTACTTGCGTAACTTCAAGGAAAGTTCTACTGTCGAACAGGAACTCGTAATTGAGTTTGCTAAGAACATGAAAGATCTGATCCACGATATCACACGAGACTTTGATTTCGTAAAAGAAGCAAAAATACCAATGGTTGAAGAGAAGAGCATCCAAAATCAGAAAGACATCTGGGAGAGAAGACGCCACGAGCCTCGTTCGAATCTCCAGAAATCCTCCTTTCTCAAAGAATGGGAGTCCAAACTCTGTGAGAAACTCTCGGACTATATTACCTGCGAAGACAGTTGTCTTTGTAACATTCAATTGAACTATGTGCTATTTACAGTGAAAGTTGATATCTCCGCTGCCCTTGATCAAACCTTTGAAAAGTTTATCAAGCTTGTTACCAAGGAGTCCGAGCGAAAGATGCTTCAGAAAAAGTACAAGGCCATCTCCAAAGAGCAGCTACTGCCTGAGGCAAGAGAGTGTGTTTTTTTGTGTTCACTTAACCGGAAGACTGGCCATTTAGAAATGCAGAATACCCGGCTGAACTTAGACTACAAGTACGCTGGATCTTGCGATGCCAGAGGTTCTCTCCAGCGTGAGTCCTTCAGCGCCTCATCCGGAGGATTCACAGAGAGCGATGACGAAGATTTCTTGAGACCTATGGGCCGGTATTCTGTGTTTTCGACCCACTGGAAGTACTTGGAAGATCCCCACCTTATGGATAATCCCACCGTGACCATGGGCAAATGGAAACGAGGCTCTTCAGGTTTTTCATCTGGTGGAGGAATAGGCCAAGCGGACTTTGCCTAGAAGATTTGTCTAGAGAATCACCAGATTCCCCATCCCTTTTTGCCCTCTCTACGGTCTTGTCTTTTCTTAGCAAAAAAGTCCTTGCTGCATTCACGGTATGCATCAAAAAACTCCTGACACACAGACTTGTCCTTCTGGTTACGCAACACGCAGTTGATGGATGCCTGTCTACTCTCCTCACATGGGTCATAGTACCTTGAAGCTTCCTTGTTGGCCCATCTATACTTGTGACGATGGTTCTTTGGGTTGTCTGGATAGAACTTGTATTCTTCCACCTCTCCCTCAGTGAAGTTTACTTTTTCCTTGTCAGTGACAGCCTTGTCGGACAATATGCGTTCGTTATTGGTTTTATCGGACATTTGGTTGAGAAAGGATAGAGTGTGTGGATGTTTAATGGAGGTTGGTATACTCACGTGACTTGACTCCCAGATGTAGGGGTTTTCTTGAAACGTGGAGAATTGAAACTGGAAAAAATTGGAAATCGAAATAGGAATCGAAATGGAAATGGAAATGGATAATGATATGGAGCCCGAAATTAATCTTCTCCCTACTTTTCTCATGCTAAACCTTCTTAATCTTCTACAATGCCCTGTTCATTATCTCATCGTCAATTTCTCATGCTAAGATCAGACAAAGTTTACCATCTGCCTCCCTGGCCACCCTGCTGACCACCAAAGTCATTGCCGCGGCCACCAAACCCACTCTGGTCCCCATAGCCTCCCTGTTGACCACCATAGCCTCCCTGTTGACCACCATAACCTTCCTGGCCACCATAGCCACCTGGACCACCTGGACCACCTGGACCACCTGGGCCACCGAAGTCACCGCCACGACGACCGTAACCACCCTGTTGACCACCGAAGTCACCACCACGGCCACCACCGTAACCGCCCTGATGATTGCCGTAACCGCCATGTTGACCGCCATAGCCGCCCTGGTTGTGTTTGTTTTCGTGGCGCTCCTCAAACTTGTCTTCGATCTTGTTTGCAGCCAAGGCACCTACAAGACCTCCTGCAATCTTTCCCAAAGTGGAGTGCTGACCAGAAACCTTGCCACCACCGTAAGCTCCAGCGGCTCCTCCAATCACGGTGGAAAGCAAGCCTCTCTCACCCTCCTGACCTTCCTGACCTGCTTGTTGCTGTTGGTTCTGGTTGTTGTCAGATCTTTCGCCTTGTGGACCCGAAGAGTAAAAATCGTTAGCCGACATTTTTTCAATAGTTATTAATTTGTTTTTTTGTTGCAATTATAAAAGGCAATTGACAATAAAAAAGATATGAAGGAAATTACAGCGCCTTTTATAGCGGAGGAGTCTTGACACGGTGGGTGACCCAATTGCCCAATCCATGCTTATTCCTCAGGTACGCAGGAGGCACCGAAGACCGGGCCGGTTAGCAATTGCCGATTCTGTGCAGTCTGTTATTACCAAGGACCTCCAAACCAGGCATATGGTGGCTTGACGGTCACCACACTACAAGAATAGAAAATGAAGGCGTGACCTTGGGCAAATCCAGTGTATTTCCACAGGTTCCAGGGGAATGATGTTACGCCGAGGACAAAGGCAAGTAATGTTTGGCAGTGCGTATATCTCCGTTGTTTTCGCTAAATTTGGAAACTGTTAGTTGGAAGCTAGTGATCGCTACTGAATTGATTGGTTACTCTTTCCTGGGTATTGTGAAGCCCGCTCGTCAAGCTCCTGCCAGTCCGAAAGCTGTGTTTACGTCATGGTGCTGTATGTAACACTTGTACCTTGGCTTCCCTCATGAGAACCATTATTGTGTGGTGCACGGGTGTGTTGTCATGGATTCTGTATTGAATGAGCCCAGGTAGGTTCCACATATTCTTGGTGCACGGGTTTTTAATTTGACTGCTTGAGGTACGGGTGCATTTGGCACATCTCTTACTGTAACCTCTTCAGTGATGTCCAATCCAGTTCAATATCTCTCAAATGCTCTGGAAATTTGTCAACGGTGTCACACTGTGCCGGCAGTATTAATATCTCGGAAGGAGAAGTTTTGTGGGGAATGCTTCGTGTTTTTTATGCGAGGAAAGCAGAGGAAACAAATGCTCGATGAGCGGTACAAGGTCAAATATGGTGCAGTTTTGGAAAGATTGGGTACTCAGCGGGTGCTTTTACCGTTATCATTTGGTCCCTCTTCTTTGGTTTTGTTTGATATGATAGCATCTTTATTGCAGGAGCAGAACTTAGCACATAAGGGAAAGCAGGGTTTCGAATTAGTGGTGCTTCACTTGCAAGAGGACGAACAGGCCGCTGAAAAGTTTGAACTCCTTACAAAAAGCTACTCGCCCATAGAAATCAAATTCAAGATTGTGAATGCTGATGATTGGAAACTATCTGACAAGATGAAAATCTCAGTAAGTAACGAGTTTGACGTCATAGCACAGAAACTTGATTCCAAATCGGAGATAGCGCTCACTGTGTCACATCTATTGGAGTTGTCTCCCAGTAGATCACTGCGAGCAGACTTACTAGCTATTATCTACGAAGACATCATTTTTCGGACGGCAGTGGCCGAAGGATGCCAGACAATTTTATTTGGTCACAGCATGACGCGATTGGCTACAGAAGTCATTTCATTGACAGTAAAGGGCCGTGGGCTGCAAATTAGCCAGGAAATTGCCGATGGCCCAAGATCGTACGGAGATCACTCTGTACATGTGATCTTTCCACTTCGTGAGGTGCTATTCGCAGAAGTGGATGCTGTTCTCAAGTTGAGAGAAGGGTTGTTGCAATACATGAAGATATCGGAGGAACCTCAAACAAGAATCGTCAAGAACATGACTGTCCAGGCACTCACATCGCAGTACTTCGACAATCTCGATGCTACAGGATATGCATCTACGGCGTCCACAGTTGTCAAGACCGCCGAGAAGCTTGGTGGCCCAAAAGATCCCAAAACGGGAATCTGTCAGATTTGTGGGTGTGACATTCATCAGGACGCACGTAAATGGCTCCGAAACATTACAGTGTCTGAGGCGGCACCACTAGTTAAGGACGAACAGAGAAAATATGCAGAAGCGTACGAACTGGAGTTTCAGGCCGATGATGTCAGCGGAGGAGGATTGATAGTCTGCTATGGATGCACCACTACATTGGCTGGTGCTGGGAGTGGGTTTGTATGGCCCGTGAGAGCCTCCAAGGATGAGATTCTTGATGAGTACGTGTTGACCGACGATGAGGAATAGGAACTAATAGACTAATGAGGCCATATCTCCAGTATTCTTTGGACTAGATATCCCCGATTCTCTAAACGACCCTCTATTTTTGTGCTTTATGATTGAGCATTTTCGAATAATCTACTAGTTACTCTTCCTATTATATCCTTCAATATCTCGTCACTAATCATTTTGTTCTCTTTCCCATTATTCAATATTGTCCAGACTACATTCTTCTGATCCGCCTGCACAGGGCCATATCTATAACTACAAACCACCATCTCCCAATTCGCTAGCAATACCCCGATATCCATAATTGGACCGTTTTTGCCTTCCTTTTACCCACATGTACTCCACTTCTTTCTCCTTTGATGCCCATACGCTTTGGCGTCAGCGCAATCATCATACTCCCAGAGTCCATGAAGACATGAGCATCCATGGCCAGAACCAGCGTCCAAATGGCCCTTACATCCATGGAAATGGGCAGAATCACACAACTAGCATGGCATCCCAGGCCACTGGATCTAATCGTCTCTTCAGCCCGCAAAACCACCTCCATAATCTTCCTGCAGATGTAAGCCACTATGCTCCTCCACTATCTGCGTACTTGACCGAGGAATGCGGTCCCTCAGGCATTTACACAGAGTATAATATGGCCAAACAGTTGGCGCTGGTATCTGGAAGCACGGACATGCCACTTTTGAGTCCCATGTTGCTGAAACGGCTTCAAACACTCAAGAAAATCCGCACTACTGGCTACAATCTGATTGTGCCCATTGGCATTGGGAAAACCATGGCACAGCTAGATGCAGAGGCCCAGATGAATGATGACGACTCCCATTGTGTTCAGGAGAACCTGGTCCATGGAACCACGAATGCAGAGGCTCTGGCAGTGATGGACGCCAATGTCAACCCAAACCAAGAACCTGGAACCACCGACAACGTCTTGGGCATGGATCGTGATTTGGACGCCCAGGTGGTGGATGCCGATGCCAGTGATACGTTTGATGAGGATTTCGACAACCATGTGGAGTCGTTGGGGCACGACGGTTTCATGGCCGAAGATGTGGAGTACCAAAACGATCACAGCCTTGGGATGGTGTCTGCCTCCACGGAGAGATCCAGAGTTGTGTCTGGAAACTCATTTGTAAGCCATCTGATTTTAACGGGATCTACTCCAGCAACAACTTTGTCGGGAAATGTATTGGCATGTGATGACTCCGATATGGATATGGCAATTGAAGAGTAGAGAACATGGTTCTGAGGAAATAGAGAAAGCGCCAGAGGACGATGTCAGAGGTTAAGATTAGAGGAGAATTCAGTTGAGATATCAAGGATGATTGCAGAGATTTGAGATGTCTTTCTCGCTGTTTATTTGGGTCGGCTTCGTCTATAATCATTTCTTCATCTTGTCGACCTTGGCTGCTTGCAAATGCAATGCTGGGATCATCCACTTACCACACGAACACCGGGATCCTCTCCAGCTGTACCCACCGACCTTGGCTTCACATTTCAGACATGCAAACTTACCCTCGAGCTCTTCCTTCTCCAATTCGGGTCTCATCCAGTCAAGGGGCTCAGCCATGAAGTAATGTGAACATGTTGTTGAAGCCTCAGTGACCGAAATGATACGACGAGAATTGGGGGCATTTTTCACGAATTTGGACTGACGAGAGTCTGCACCTGGAGCATCGTGAGCTTCGATGTCACTTTCTGATGCTAAGACCTGTCGACACATCTTGCATCGAAGGTTATATTGGTCTGTCTCGGTCACTGCGTTGCTTCCGCTCTTTTTCGTGGAGAAAACGTCAATGTGAGGAAGCAGACTCCCCGATGGATCCTGCTTGAGGCTGTTGGCAACTATTAATTGTCTGTATTCTGTGTTTCCAGTGTCCACTTCGCACTTCATCTTCTCGAAGAGCTTGAGCTGTTCAACAAAGCCAGCGTTAGGCTGTGCATCTGCCACCTTTCTGGTAACTGCGTGCAAAGCTTGCGTGTATGAGAGGTGGTACTTGGCCATCAAATATGCAATGATCACGGCTACTGATCTAGACTTGCCTTGAGCACAGTGGATCAAAATGGCGCCGTTGTGTTTTTTCTGGTTCTCTGCTGAACCACCTGGAAATAGTGCCAGATTTATGAAGGCGACAGCAGCAGGAAGTTGCTGTAGAAGATTTGTAGTTTCATCGTCATTGATGTCGATTTGAAGATGCTGGTAGTTTTCCTTGAGGTATGCGGGAAGTGGTCCAGAGAGCACGGATATCACGTGCGTGATGCCATATTCAGACTTGAAATCGTATTGGTCATTGATGGGTTCTATCGACAGGAGGTAAATGCCTCCAAGAATCCTTTCTGCCATTATATCTGAGAGTTTAACGAATCGACCTGGAGCGATGACTTACTGCTGGACATCCGTACACCATATGATTTTACTTTCTGATTTGACAGGAAGAATTGTTCGAAGATGACAATTGGGCAGGCGATGCTGTTTTCGTGTGGGATTCCAAATGAGCATGGTGAATGTTGGAGAATCTTGGACATAAACGCTTGAGCGCCTCTCTTGTTGACGATTTTTCCGTGCAGTGGGAGTATTTCCGGTCTTCTTGTTTAGCGTCAGGCTCTAGAATCCACAGAATTGTTGGAGAGTAATTTCTAAAAATTTTTTGTTGGGCAAGCATTGGAAGTGGGACGGGAAAGCTCGATCATTACCCAAGCCGTCAGCTAGGTTGTAATTGTTGGCTGAACCCACGACTCCGCAGCCGTTCCTACCGGAACAACTCTCGGAGAAAGCGGATCTGCAAGTCATCGTGTGGGGGACGCGACACCCTCAGTAGCTGAAAAATCTTTGGAGGTTCAAACATTGCGAAACCTTAACAACATGTTTAACAGGTTTCCTGGAAAATAATTTCAAATGTTGTCTCATTGTGCAACTTGGGAGAGAAATGTATAATTCGGATCATCTTAAGATTGGGAACCCTTCGTTCGGGATCATTTTAGATAGAATTTTGCCCGGGGGTTCCCATTGTCCCGATGCCACAGCCTCGAAAGACCTATCCTTTTCTGATGGATCATTAACACGAGCCTGGCAGCTTAATGGCGCCATAAGAACGACAATACAATTTTCAATGCCCGCCCTGAGCCAGACTCAAGCCATTCTATTGCGTGACAATTACTCCAAGCACGACCTGATCGACTTTACCCTGCTTACAGCAGAATTTACTAAAATACTTAGTTAAGTTTGGTGCGCCGGAACTTATTATTCAAGTTAAGGGCCCTGGTGAGCGGGGTGATGCATCATGCATGGAAAGAAAAAAATACTTTTATGATCCCCCCATTTCGGAAAAACTCGGGGTCATTCGTTTGAGCGACCTTGTTGCCATGCACTTAGCAACTAACCAGGGTTAGATCTAAGACTGAATTATTGTTGAAACCCTACTAAGAATTTCTATCAAGAAGCTGACCCAAATCCCAATATGTTCGTTCTCGTCTCCATTCCAATCTACATCATAATGCCATAACCAGATTAATTAAAAGTATAAAAATCGTTATCAATTACCAAATACCTCTCTTCAAGTTAGAAACATTCTCACGTGCAATGGTGAAAGCGGATTTGTTGAAGATGTCATCGATCTCTTCCAAAGTCTTATCCTTGGTCTCAGGCATGAAGAGAACCTGGTAAATAAGACCAAGGAAGGCAATTCCACCATAGAATCCCAATGTCAAACCGGTGTATGTGAAAACAGACTTCATTTTAGCGAAGTTGTAAGTGACAGTGAACGACCACAAGTAAAGGAAAGTAGAACAGATGGTCATACCCAAGGATCTGGTCTTCAAATCGAAAGATTCGGAAGGAATAACCCACGTCAATGTGGAGTAAGAACCGAAGAACAAGAAGTAAATGACAATACCAGACAAATAGATACCTTCAGCCTTAGATTTCTCAGTAACTGGGTTGAAACGGTAACCAACACCAACGAGAACCAAACCGATGAAGAAACCAACAATATTGTAACCCCAAACTCTTCTTCCGAAACGGTCCATCCACAAAATGGCTGGAATGGTACCAAGAAGCAAAGATCCACCACCGACAAGAGACATGAAGACAGAGTTCTTCTCAGAGAATCCGATAGCAGCCATCAAATCAGACATGTAGTACATGACAGCGTTGACACCAGTCAATTGACCCAAAGTAACCATAATAACTGCGTAAGTAAGTGCTCTTCTGTTTCTAGAAATAGTGAACAAGTCCACTGCGTTCTTCCAGGTAGACTCCTGGGCTCTTCTCTCGTGCTCCTGGAAGGCAGCCTGTCTCATTTCCAAGAATTCAAGCTTAGACTTTTCGTCGTTGATGTCTCTCAATCTCTTCCAAACGTTGTAGGCCATTCCGTATCTTCCCTTGTGCACCAACCAACGTGGAGACTCAGGCAAGAAGAACAAACCAATGAACAACAAGGTGGAGAAAACCAAGGAGGAACCGACCATGAATCTCCAGCCTCCGTGAACAGAGTAGAACATGGCAGCAACAGCGAAACCCAAAACCTCACCCAAAGCAATATTGAACTGGTACATCGAAACAATGTTACCTCTAACGTTGGCAGGGACAGACTCGGAAATATAGATACCCACACATCCACCTTCGATACCAACACCAATTCCAAGAAGGAATCTACCAGCGTACAACAAGTGATGGTTATGGGAAGCAGCACACAAAACACCTCCAACAGTATACCAGATACAAGAGATGATCAAAGAAGTTCTTCTTCCCAAATATTCATTCAATGGGGTCATCATGATGGAACCAGCACAGGCTCCAAGAGGCATAAGAGAAGACACCAACGACATCTGAGAGGTGGTGATGTGCAACTCCTTCTTCATACCGATTTGGGCACCAGAGATAATGGACTGATCCAAACCAGACAACAAACCAGCAGCGGCAGCGAAAGCTCCCAAAAGGTAAACCATGTGCTGTCTGTTTCTGAACTCCACCTTGTACTCCATGGATAAGAGTCTGTCGACAAAAGATGGTTTTTCGTTGACCTGGGCAGCCAAGATCTCCAACTCCTCAAACTCTTTGTCGAAGTTGAAGTTCTGGCCCACAATGGTGGTGTCAACCTTGTTGTTGTTGTCGTATTTGACGTCTTTCGACTCAACCGACGAAATCTCCTTATCTTTTCCTTCGAAGATACTCATGATTAACGAATTATAGAAGTGATGATCAGAATTTTACAGCCGGGCCCTCTCTATTTATTTCCTACAGATTTCTAGCGGGCTCCTGGTACGCGGTCCCAACTTTTGGGGTGTGCATTGCTGAAGACCAATGATATTTCCCATCGACAAGCATGATGCACAAGTTCGGAATTACTCGAAGTTTGTGTGCCGTACGTGTGGAGGAGAACCGGAACGTCCAATGATAGTCCCGCATTGTCCGTAATTTTTCTCCCCCATGCATAATTCAATTCCCCCTCCAACCTGCGGGATGCATGAGAGTTTTTCCAGGTTGCTAGTTGGGCAAAATCTCAAGTTGCTGCAACACACAGAAATACAGAGTCACTTGGCTGCTCATTCATGTATCATATGCCAAGTGAAAGTGCTCTTCTTGACAGGGTTCACTGTCAAAAGCACTAAGGCTGGGCACTGCAGCCTAAACGCCAACTCTCGGAAATTCATGGTTTTTTCCACAGGGGCAGGATCGGGTGAACTTACCTGTCAGAAAAGGAATGTGCATTTGATATGCATGACTCCGGAAAAACACCCCACAGTCCCCCGCAACCTCCATCCCAACTCGC
>Ga0160505_100266_pt1 | contig 35241 bp, 24 predicted proteins | sample DIDeMG_FD_108225 | JGI IMG/M metagenome (GOLD analysis project Ga0160505, IMG submission 108225) | Enriched chicken feces microbial communities from UW Madison campus, WI, USA - DID2874_E49_Stillage MG | ecosystem: Host-associated > Birds > Digestive system > Large intestine > Fecal ... | reverse complement strand
TAGCCAAAGTAAAACAAAATTTTATTTTCTTGTTTTTTGTTTTTATTTTTTTTTTTTTTGTTTGTTTTTATTCCCTTTTTTTTTTTTTTGGGTTCTTCCTTACCTCCTTCCCCAATCTCAAGACAACCCATTTCACCGTCTTTTGCTCCATCTCCTACTGTTCAAATACCTCTCTATCAACACGTAATTTTATAAGCCAGTTACGCAGAAATGTCAGCGCTACCTGAGTCTGTTCTCATCAAGCTTGTAGATAGCTCTCCCGGCGTTCAAGAGGATCTTGCTGTTCGCACAGTTTTGCTATCTCCCTCCAACTCCTTCAAGGTTCAGATTGGCCGTGCATCGCAGCTTCATCAGCAATTGCCTGATAAACAACAGCGTCTTGCCAGATCGGATAATGCACTTTTTCAGCAGCGGGGAGTCTCGCGAATTCATGGATACTTTATTTTTGAGAACGGCTCGCTGTGGTATGAAGACAGCAAATCAAGAAACGGTACAAAAGTTATCGGCCGAGGCTTGGTCACGCACAAGATTAGACTCTCCTCCAAGGAGGGCATTGCCAGTAAGCTGATGTTTGCGCCTAATCTGTCTTCTTCTCAGTCTTTGACGCTCAGTATTGAAATTGTCAAAATTGTCTACAAAAAGGAGCTTAAGCCGCTCGAGCATGAAAGCCAGGCAACATCCGATCTAAAGCGCAGAAGAAGCGACATCCCATACCGTCAGGGTGAGGAACTAAATGATGAGGATTTCGTCAATAGGCGGCGATCTGAGCCCCTGTCAAGGAGCCGGAAGCGACTCATTGATGAAGAAGAGGAGGATGACGAGGAGGTCAAGAAGCCAAAGAAGAAACAAAAGAAGACTGACTCAAAGCCTAGCGAGGCATGGTCTTTCACGGCTGGGCTTTTTGCGGGAAGCCTGTGCACACTGGCCACTCTTGTGGCTATCGGTGCTTCCAGCAGCACTTGATACCCTTCGAGCTGGTTTACGATGAGCATCCTTGTGCATGTTATCTGGCGGGCGTACTGAATCTGATCTTCACGTTTTGAGTTTTTTCCCATTTATCATTTTTATTATTTTTTATTATTTTTTTTTTCTTTCTAATTAGTATTATGGTTTATATGAAGAGCTTTTTATTATTCTTTAATTGAACAATTTGATGGTATAATGAATCAGTATAAAAATAAATAGAGACTAATGTCCGGGGTCCCCTAAACGTTCTGATAATGGTTTTGGGGAATGGAATTAAATGACGTTGTTGTTGCAAAGATACTCAATAAAGCTCATTACTTTCTTGTTTTCATCGTTCAAATCATTCTGAACCAACATTTTGAACAGCGGCATCTTCTTTGGAGCTTCGTATAATTTATAAACCTTGCCAGCCGCTGCGGTTTGGCCCTGTTTTTGTTGGATTTGGTCCGGACTGGGATGGAGAAAGCGGCAATTGGCATTGTGGCACCGGCCCGCCAAAAAGTGCCGACAGGTGCCTGGGGTGCGCTGCTGTTTGGATTTGTTCCCACCGGTACTGGGGGGTTTGTTCTGGATATTATTATTACTGTCAGCCTTTGCCTGCCTTTCCTTCCTTTGCTTTTCTTCGAGCTCCTTTTTGGCCTGGACTCTAGCTTCTGTTGGCCACCGCCGCTTGCGCTCTGCAATCCACGCTTGGATTTCTTGTTCTGTGTTCAATGAGATTTTTGAATTGCTATTTGGCTCAACAACAACAACATCACGCGATGGCTGTTTCGGTGTCTGAGGTGGGGGTTTCAGTGTGTATGGCTCTTGTCGTTTCCAAAGCTGTGGTGGGTTGGCTTTTAGATGCGATGTCGAGGGTTTGTTGTTGCTATTATTGCTGCTGTTTTCCGAGGGTTTTGAAGATAATGGCTTCTTTTTTACTGCCGAAGGTGGAGGAGGAGGTGGTTTATAGATATATGGGTTCATTGTAAATGGTATTGAGCTGTTCTTGCGCAAGCTGCTGGATGTCGTCGGGCTAGGTTGACGATGGTTCTAATGGGGGAGAGTTGCAAAAAAAATGTTTTTCTCCTCCCAAACTCCCAACCTTGACTGAGCATCATATGAACTGGGAGATCAGTGACGGAACCCGTTTAAGACACTGAATTTTGCCAAAAATCAAAATTAACTGCTTCTATTAATGCAAATTTTTTTTTGAAGGCTTTGAAATAAACAAAATTACGTCCTGAAAAAATAGTGAAGATCTGTAGGAATATTCTCCACCTTTTGACTACCAAAAGGCAGGGTCTTTATAGCACCATCAGTCAATATCTATGAATCAAGAAATGAATGAAACGAGAAAAAGTGTAGAGATATAAACATGGAGCTCTTGCAATCATATATATTTTACTGCCACTTGATCTGTCGTAGAATTAAGTAAAACAAATGTTGTCTGTAATCTCCAACAGACCACCAATTCCAAAGCAGCAGCCGTTTATTGTACATTTTTGGTTTCAACATTTCATAGATACTTTCAAAAAAAAAAAAATAACTACCTTGTATTTTCAACTCAAACTTTTATTTAATGTCCAAGTAGAAAGGTACTGAAAAAAGATTGTAACAGTGGCCTTGTATCTTGTATCATTATTGCACTGTCAAACTGTTACCTCGTAATCCTATTCAGAGCGGGCTGCATGTACTGAACTTTCAAAAACCCTTGAGATATTGTCGCCAAAGGTATCTTGGAATCCACTTTTGCTGGATGACTGTTGGGACTCAACTACTTTATTAAAAATTTAAAGCATATGCTGAACAAAAATATGTTAAACGTGAAATGTTTATAGAGGAGGTCCTTACAAAGATGGAAACTATTGACAAGTTGGGCAGAAAGACCCAGTATCTCAGCTATCATCAGGGTCATATGAAATTTACAATATATACTCACAGGTTAGATGACGTAGTTAAAGGCGGCCTGTAAAAAATCAAGATGTGCAATGAGATGCATTGTGATATAAAAGTAATAGGAAATGATCAAAGGGGAAAAAAAAAGAAAAATTACAAACTTTTGGTAGTTGCATGGGCTATCATGCTAATGCTATGCTTAGTGCGAAAAAGGCTTCAGTACCAGATATTTCACAATCTTAGTCTGGGTTAAATACCACCAAGTTTACTACAAGTACCAACTTTGGCTGAAATGATAGGCCGTGCAAAGAACTGTTTACTTTATTAATCTAAGTTTGGCATTCAGATTAGTTTAATTACGATGGACGGAAAGCCCCTCTTGATTTATCCAAGAAAGAAAAAAAAAGAGGAGCTGAAGGACATTAATCAATTCACATTATAGTTTTTAGCGATGGTGGCAGTTTGACTGGTATCATGACCGATTTCTTTATTTTGACAATCCAGCTTAGTTGCAGTTGATCATCACGTTTGCCGCCAACGTTCATTAACATGTTTTTTTTCTGAAAGAGTAACTGTCCTTTTGTTTGCTATAATTGAACCTACAAACAATCGCAAGTCATGTTTAACACCGCCCCCACTCAACCCCTCCTTCCTCTTCTGGAAAATAAATAAAAAAGCTTTTCTTTTATTTAAAATTTCTTTATACCTTTGTTTCTTATCAACTAAAACGAAAATACAATCTCAGTATTATTAATTCTGTAAGCCAGAGGCTGGATAAACAAAAACTTCCTAGTATTTCAGAGTTTAGGCCAAAATTCAAGCAATATAAGGCGTTCTTTCGTAAGTATAAGGTCTTATAAATAGATGCTATTGAATTTTATCCATTTGCAAAAAAGCAAAGATATAACATGTACAAAAACCTTGGTAAATATATAAAATACCTTTGACACCATGGCCAGATTATTAGACGCTGTACTACAATACTTTGCTCCTGGATTGCTAAGGTTAAATAGAGCAGCTTGTGATGGGTAAACCGAATGTTGTATATTTTAGGATTTCCTTGCCAGGAAGATTTTTCTATAGTGTTCAACACCAGCAAATGTTGGAACTTTTTAACCTCAAGCTACTTTTTAGTCTTTTGCTTTGTGATTAATCCTTGATTTAATATATCTTTCAAAGTATCTGCTGAGTTACAGGGGCTGATTTAAACCGACTTACTACTTGAGATAGAAAAAGAAGAACAAGAAATGTATTAAAGATATTGTATCATTTAACCCAGAAGAGATGCAAACGCTGCGGGGCCTGCCCAGTATTATTACTACAGACCAGCTTTAAATATAAAAATTTATTGGCTAATCATACTGAGGTTATTATCCAAATAATCTCTAAAATAATTGTATTCAAGAAAAGGCCACCCATATAAAAAGCAAACGAAGGTCAAACACTGAATGCGTTAAATAGACTCTTCATACAGAGGACGATCCAGAACATTCAGAGCCTGTAACTTCGCGAACCCATAGTAATTTGTGTGTGGAAATATACTGTATTTTCTTTTTTTTTATTGCGTTCTCTGGATTACTGAGGACTATTAGAAAAGTTTTTGGTCAGACTAAAATATGCCTTGAAGAACTCCCACCATAACTGATTTGTGTATATACAGGGTAAGGGTTAAAACTAATTTTTTTTTTGCTTTTGGTGGGTATGCTAAACAAAAACTTTTCTAATCGTTCTCTATATGGCGTATTTTTGAGTGGAGCTCTGAATGTTCTGGATCGTCCTCTGTATATAGACGGATTTAAGGATTTTCATGTGAAAATTTAAATGCCAACATTAACGTAGATCTAAAAAGAATACGTTGTAGCAATTTTTTCACAAAATAAGTTAAAATCAAATGGCTTAGACAGAGTATGAGCAAAAAAACATATAACAGGCCTTGTGCTGACCACTATGCTGCGGCTTATAATTATGCTTGTTCTGTAGACTTTCTAAAGACGATAAAGTTTGACATGATTGTTATTAGAAGCTTAAATCTTGGCAACGATTCTAATGACAATGTTTTAAAATACTTAGATGAATACTAGATTAGTCAAAAAAATATGATTAACGTCTGTCAAGATCCATTTAGTGATCGATATAACAAGTTATCACCTACTTCAAAAAACCGAAGGATATATTTTCTGGCTAGATTATGCCATGGCAACAACTTCAAGGCTGTTGCTCGATTAGACAAACAGCAACTTGAGCATTGTGCTGTTAGTACCATTGTGCTACAAACTTTAAGTAATCAATAAGCAAAGTACTAATTATCACCTAACTCTTATTAGTTTGGGTCACATGCACATATGTCTAGCAAAAAGGTTTGACTAATATATAGACTACCAACATTGGGCATATTACACAGAAATGGTCTTATTTTTTTTTGATGGCTTTAATCGTGAAGCAACAAAGCACTGTATTATCCATGGATTTATATCTATTTTAGATCCACACCTGGGGTAGAAGTTTGGGCATGAACCATGTGGGGGGAAAAGGGAGAGCCCACCAAGACATGAAAATACCTTTTCCCACTGAAGAGTACAAGTTAGCTTTTTGGAATGTCTTTCCATTTTCCCTCTAACCCAGGCTCAATTTGGGGGGCTAAGACGGAAGCAGTTGTATCCGAAGTCTTAACCTCGGTCCCAGCCTTCTTATAGAACCGCAACTTATGATTCCCCTTCTCTAAAAATGCAATTCCTAACCAGTGCTGGCACCTCTAAATCAACCACTTCTGCTTCAATCACTGACAGTGGAATACCTAGAGTATTTTTAATAACTTACAGCTTAGTTAACTTTCCCCTTGGCTTTAGGATTGTGGGTCTCTTTCGATTTTCATAAACCTCTCTATAAAGTATATGTCTTAGTGGGTTTAACCTCGTACTAACATTGCAAAAAAGTTCTGCTACCTGAACGGGACTTTTAGCGTGGCCAAAAACAAAATTTGTCAAGAAGTTGAACAATATGCCATTTAAGCGAAAAAAATATATATTAACGAACAATATTTTGTAGAACAAATGCAGGTTAAAAATTCGACTGATGTATGTGAACAATGCCTTTCCCATGATATTAGTAACAGTCTGTTTTTGAATAATGGAACTTGTTTATCTTTTCATTCTCACATAAACAATATTTTTGACTTCTTGAAGGGGCTTGTTTTATTCAAGCTAGGAATTTGGTTTGAGATCAGATTGCTCACGGTTTGGTACTGGGTTGAGCCTCGCAAAGACACAGTTCTTGAAGACCTATATAACAACCAGGGCCGACAGGTTATAAAGGATGTATATTCTTAGTAAATAGTTTAGTTATTTTATTCACAGATCACAAAAGACAAATAAATCATGGTATAGCCACACTCAAGAATCTTGCGCAACAAGAATCAGTGACTAAGGCGAAAGTGGTAGAAGTTTTCATTTCGAGAACTCAATCAAGCTGTAAAAAGAGAACGATATATCTCAAAAATATAGGGCTGCTTTAATAGAATGGAATTGCAAGTTGCAGTCCGGCATTGGGAAGGTACCGAGCGTTGCAGCTGAGAATAATACTGCAGAAGCCTTTATCTCTTCTCAAGCTACCTGGGATAAATATAATTAAACAAAGTAAAAAGAGAGGATCATTCAAGAAGGCAAACACATATATCTATGCATAGGAATGAAAAATGCTATTTTAATGATAATAATAAATCAGTTTATTGTCCCAGAATCAAGAAGTTGTATACACTACCTGAAACAAATAAAAAAAAATTGAAAAAAAAATTTAAAACTGAAGCACTCATCTCAGCAATATCAATTAAATGGTATTGCCAGTGGCTATTTTGGGATGTAGTATTCGATATTTCCATGTTCTTTTCTGACTTAGACCTCGTATCAAGAGGAATTTTCCAAAGACCATTATTACAATTTGTGTATTCTAGCATAGGGATAAGCCAGTAAAACTTTTAAAACCTAGGTTGATAAACTAATTATTAATTGAGCAACTATATTAGTATGCTAAAACACTTTACTGACGTCCTAGTGCCTTTCATTTTGTAAAGGAAAATACTGGATTCATGTTTAGTGGAAGGCTGTCTTGGTGATTTAAACTCAGACATGTATAGGGTGCAGTCCAAAGAAAATCAAATATCTCAGGATAACTGTTGTCTCAGTTATAAACCCTTTATGGAATTTTCACTGTGTTAAAAATAGGACCTGTGAGCACTGTATCCGGCTGTTAAATGCGTCACTCTACTAAGAGTGCTGCGGTTTGTTTTTATCACACTGCTCCGGAGAGCACTGCTGCCGTCTTTTAGCCTATATTAGTTTTATTATCAAGAAAAAGACAAAAAGAAAGAGGCTTGTATTATCAAGTTATAATTATAAAAATATTTTAAATTAACTAACTGAATATTTGAAACCTATTTAATTTTGATACCAGTGGTTTTACGGCTAAAGCCTTCAGCTTTTTCGTCTCACAAGTCGCAAAATTTCCAACATCAGTATACCATTAAACCAAAATAAAAATAAAAATAAAAAAGGTATACAAAAATTCATCAAGAATTGTCTTCTTCAAACACTGTCCTCATCTTTTAAATGATAAGATCAATGAAAGAGTTATTTGTGATAAAAGTTACACCGTTTTTAAAAAACCTTGGATTCTCATGGTAAAATTAGCACATAAGATTATTCATGGAAAATTCAGTGACATGTTTATTGTTAGATAGATAATCAGGTTATTGTCCTTACATCAAATAGTTACAAACAAATTGTTGTTGGAAACCTGTTTTTATTCTTCGGCGACATTGGAAGCTTGAACTTATAGTACACGCTGACATTGCTACCTTGGCATTCTCATAGAGATAAAGGTTTTTGAAGTTTATATCTTCTCTGTATGCCATTTGGGTACATAATTTTTGTTTGTAACTATTTAATGTAAGGACAATAAACTGATTTTCTATCAGTATCAAGAAGAAATTAAAATTGTGAATTTACTGGTTTTAATCATAAGACATAAAAGTTAAATAGTAAATTGTTTTTTTTTGCTAAAAGTTCAGTTACACCATGAATCGAATTAGAATAAAAACAGAAGGCTAGAAGATCAATGTTAACCATATTGATTCTCAAGACTTTCTGCTAATTATTTTAGTAGTCAATTAGGGTGTCCGTGCTACTAGACTACTTTAAATATCCCCCAGGCAAATCGACAGACTCCAGTGTGTAAAAGACAACACGAAAAGTTTGAGTTGAGGGGAGCTTAAGGGTTCTTGCCACTATCTCCAAGAGATGGAGATTGAAAAGGATAAGGAAAAAAAGGGTAAATTATTGGTAATATATATATCGTATCCCTTATGCGTCTGCAGCAGCAGGTGCATCCTCAATTTTCGCAACAGCCTTCTTTTTCTTTTTCTTTTTCTTTTCGCCTTCACCCGCTGCTGTCTTTGACGAAGAACTCTTCTTCTTCTTTTTGGGTTTTGCCACAACCTCGTCACCAGGTTTTGAAACAGAATCACCGATAGAAACCTTAGACTCAAGCTTTTTGCGTAATTTCTCGAGTTCCTCCTGACCTTCCTCGTCGTTAGCTTCAGAAGAATTCAAATCAAAATTTGCAAGAAGGCTGGAATCAATTCGCAGTGCAGAACCCTTGTTATTGTTGGAATGATGAACCAAAGGTGGCGTAGTGTGACTAGGCCTGTTGGTACTGTCGTCTGATTCTATTGCCCCTTCCACCAATTCATCCTTAATGATAGCAAGTTTTGCACGGCGCTTGCGCTGCTGATTTTGCTGACTCAAATCAAGTTTAGTCACTGGGATATTATCAATATCCAATGACGAGCGTTGTGAGTTTTCGTTCAATGCTAGGCGTTGTCTATGACTTTCATCCGGAGTCAAAGGTCTAGAATCAGGTAATGGGGTTCCAGAACCTGAAGGGACAGAAATGTAGAAAGGATCATCTTTTTGTCGCTCCAATCTCTCTTGCTTTCTCTTTTCAGATTCTTCAGGATCCAATAACAAATTAATTTTCGATGTGGGGTTAGAGACAGACGACTTCCACTCTTCGGGACTCGAAACAACAACAGTAGACGCAATTCCACCACCTCCTAAGATATCCCAGTCCTCTTCTGACTCATCGTCTGAAATCAGCTCAGGCTCGTAAATTTGCTGATCCAGATCAAGACCTTCAGGCACTGCGATTCTCCACTGAGAATCTGGTGCAACAGGATTAAGCTCATAACTGTTAAACAGAGAAGGAATGGCAACAGTGAGTAATCTTGGTGCTTCTAGTGAGTCCTTAGGGTGTTCTTCCAGTGCTTGCTGAATTAGTTTGAAAAGCTCCAGAAACTCAACTGCTCTTTCTTGAACCTCAAAGTTAAGAGAAGTAGAAAAGAGTTCCAGGAAACTGACAATTTTATCAGTTAACTGATTGATGACCTCAGACCTGTTTGAGGTCCAACCAACAGATATGTTGACAAAATAAGCGTAAATCTTAACAACCGTTTGGATACCAATTATGACAGCTCCAGATAAAGCTTCTTGATTTTCCTTAACATCCAATCCAGAACCAGTGGCCCAGCTTGAGTTGTTAGCAATGAGTGACGTGATCACAAACACAACATCAACAGGGTATGCATGATAACTAGGGTATTCGCCAATTATCCACAAAACAGCCGGCAAGACGGAAGGCATGTGAGAAAAGCAATATTGCTTACTGGCCAGGTTGACGGACGCAAGAACGACGGTATCTCTAACTTCTTTAACACGCACCGAAATGTCTCTTAGTTGTTCACCAATTTCAGCACCAACCTCATCAGCACCATCTGCTAGTTGCACAAGCTCAACAAGAACGCTTGAATACCAGTCAAAATCGGGCAGATAGTTGTACATATCTCTAGAGCAAATTTCAATGATTTTTCTGATGACAGAAACTCTGTAAGATTTTGGCATAATGAATGAGTCTTTTTCAACCAGGTCGGGTGTAAGTTGAGCTTTCAGTCTAGTAACAATCTCAATCATAGTGTCTTCTGTCACAACACCTGAAATCATATCCAAGGCACGTTCTCTGATAGTCAAGTCAGCATCATCTACACATTCTAAGATAATATCTTGGTGGCTATCGACAAAAACAGGATGGACTTTTATAATCTTGCTAAGCGCAAGTAGTCCAACAAACTTGAGATTCTTATCCGGCCTAGAAAAACCGTCCGGGATTTCAAAGAATGGTCTCAATTTCTCTACACAGATTTGAGCAATGTCAAAGTCTTCAGGACCGAGCATTCCACCAGAGACAATGCAGTTGACGCATTCATACATAAGCGATTTAGACGAGGTTTTGTCGAGAAGTTTAAGAATGGGTGGGATGAGTTTTGTCTTGAGACGCGGCTCTTTCTGAGCAAGTGACGAAAACAGCTTCAGAATCTTTATTAACATCCAATTATCACTGGATGTGGTGAGTAATTCGTACAGTGCTGGTGCAAGCTCGACATAATTCTTCGGATTAGTTTTGGCAAGCTCGCAAATGACATTGACAGTTGCAGAAACAACAGAAGGATCCGGATCACCGAGTTTCTCCTTGAGCCGTGGGAAAGATGTTCGTAGAGCTTCAGGGAATTGTAAAAAAATCTTGTACATTGCTAAAATTGCCTTCTTCCTAACGTAAGGCTTTGAGTGGTTGAGCATTTTCAGAATGTCGTCGGACAGATCTTGAGCAAGAGGTGGGGTCACGATACTAGCAACTGCTCCTAGTGCCACCGAGATCTCCAAAGGATGCGCCGAACCAATGTCCTTCTTTAGCAAATTCGTAGTGAGCATGAGAACATCAGGATCATTTCGAAAACTTTGGATTGCAGCGAGATACCCAACCCTTTTTTGCTGAAACTTGCTAGAAGACATGACTTCGAGGACGTGGAAGCTCGCCCAGGACATGTCGAAACCGTACATTTCGAGATAAGCCAACTTGAGAACGGCCATGGTTTTAGTATCCATATCGGGGCTCTGAGCTTCTGTGCGACAGTCGGAAATCGCATCTTTTAAGAATTGCTCTCGTGCGGTGGCATCTTTGCAGGCTCTGATGCCGCGGATAAGATCGTGTAGGGTTTTCGCAAACCTAGCGTTATTGACTCGTTAATTGTTGCACTAGCGCAATAGTGATGTTAGAAAAAAAAATACGTACACTGTGCCAAATGGGTTAAGACGTGATAGCACATCGTCTCGCGACTGGCTCGACATTATGTTGTAGATGTACTGGTCGTTTAATTAGAAATGGTTTGATGATGGAAGAAAAGAAGAGAGAAAGAGCTTGTTAGTGATGGGTGAATTTTGTGGTGGTTTTTTTTGTTTTTTCCACTTGAATTCAAAACAAAACTCCCCCCAAAAGTCGCAATCACCTTAAGCCATCTATTTTCCTAACTCAGTCATCATTCTGCTTCAGAATATCATATTTAGACTACTTTTCAGCTCCATAATATGAGTTACAACCACGACGAGGTTTATAGAGTTGGGCTTATGCCCGTTGACAACAACCAGACCACCAGTTCTTCCAGTCATAGACGCGGCCCCAGCATTGACAACAAAGCATTCGCCTTGCCGAGCCGCCCAGATTCAGAAGACGACGACGGCTCTACAACTAGCTCTATGTCTTCCTATGCAGGATCCGCCGAGTCTTATACGAAAGAGGAGTTTTCTCCAGTTGAATATCTAACCGATACGCTAATGTCTGCTATGGACCCAAGCCAATTGGATCGTGTCATTGTTATTCAGGCTCAAACTTCAGGAATGGTGAATGCTAAATCAAAAGAGATTCTACAACTACAGGAAGAAGCTACAAGACGTCTAGAACAGCTAAAATTATCTTTTGCAAAAGGAGTCAAAGTAGCCAAACAAGTCGAAAAGGATTTGGAATGGGCACACAGACATACACAGGCCTTGATCAAGAAGACTCGGCTAAACCACCCCATTGAGTTTGCTCAGGCTGAAGAGAAGGTAAGGGGCAATTGATAGTTTAACTATCTAAATATTTACAACTGGGAGACCCATGTCGTTGGGCTCTGTTTGAATTCGATCAAATCCGCCAGACCTCGAGATCCAGAATCTCAAATTTAGTGCCAAAATTGCTTAAGGGGTCATTGCCAAAAGTCAAACAGTGGTTCGAGACACCCTTGGTTAACCCTTCGTCTATCCAGAGGCCATAGTGACCATCACCACCTCCAAGTGATAGAAAATTGGGAGTGCTAAAGATGACAAAGTCATTGAGCCCCGTATAGGGGAAAGCCTGGAATCGTGGTGCGCTTGATCGTGGTATAGTTGAGTCTCTGTATGTACGGGGAGTTTTGGCATCAATTTCTTCGTCATATCTAGACTCGTTGAATTTCCAGAGAAAGCACTCACCGTTGCCATAGTAGCGCTTGGATTCAGAGACCTTGCGGAAAGGCTCGTTCACATATGCTCCAAATACACAGTGATTCTTGTCTCTGATCACTAGCAAATATTCAGGCCTTTCGTCCCAAAACGGCTCACAATTTCTATATAGCGTGTTTAATGAAGCACCATGCTTTTCTAGACTGTAAACAAGCGTCCATTTACTTTGTAATTGAACTGTTGGAGGCATAAGTCCTCGAATATCCGATATTAATTCTTCATTCAGGATTATATGTTTGAGCCCGTCAGATCCTTCTAAAACTACTGGCGCAATTGGCGGCACGTCAAAGTTACTATCATCATCGTCGTTATAGTCACTCTGGATATCTGTGCTGCTGCTGCTCTTAAAATAGTATGGCTGGAAGTGAGTTGATGTTTTTCGCGCGAGGCTTTTGATGCTGCCGCCCAAATCAGACGAGCTCTTTGAGATGATGCTGTATAAACCAGGGGTACTTGCTGGTTGCTTAAGTGTAGAAGATGGTTTTTTAAATGTCTGCCGCTCCCCTGACTTTTTCCAAGACTTGACAAGGGCCGATTTTGCAATATCAAAGGATGTTGCTAAAGTAGAAAATGCAGAGTAGTTATGGCCATTTGAGTGCCTCCGATCCAGCAGAGGATTGTGATGGTGACTTGGAGAACTCGGCTGGTAGCTAGCGACGTTCATGATAATATAAAAAGGGTAGGTTTTGCAGATTGCACATGAAAATGTAAAAAAAAAAAGAGGTTGCAAGTAAGAAGCAATCTCTGCAGAATATAAAAAAAAACAAAGGTTGATATGGAGTCAATTAAACGAGCTTCGTATTTTTAATTTTTTTTTTCTATTTTTATTTGTTTTTGGTCTCTTTCAACTGGCCCCCACCTTGCTTTACACTTCTGGGGATTTTTACGAGCTCAAAACAAGAGACTTGATATAACACACATAGACCTTTAAATACTAGCGTATATCTCTAGTCGTATTTATTACTAAATTATCATGCATTCACTAAAGAACCAGCTGCTACATCTCCATCAAAAATTTATGTGTAAAATGTCTTGCTTACATACCGACAGCGGCAGCGTTGGCTCTGTTAGCAGCTTCGAGGTTGCGTTGTTCAATCCTCTTTTTCTCCACGGCAGCAGCGAGTTCCTCGTTTTTCTTTTCTTGGTCAATCTGGCCTGCAATATGCTCGAAAGCCTCTTCTTGCAAGTGACTGGTGACGTGAGCGAGAATTTTAGCTTGGTTGGCAATCTCTTCCAGTCTGCTAATGACAACACCACTACCCTTGGTAAAACCGTAGATGACATATTCGAGGCCGGTCTTCTTGCAGTACTCAATAATATATGGCTGGGCCTGACGGTAGTTGTGACGGGGCATACGAGGAAACAAGTGGTGAATAGCCTGAAACTGTAGACCACCATGCACATAGTCAAAGTACCAAGGACAATCGACATCCATAGTGGTTCTCAATTGTCTCTGAGGGAAGCACTCGGCCATTCCAATATCCGCAGTAGACATGGCAAAATGAGACAAAGTGATCTGAGCATGAACAGGCATGGTACAGAAATGACTGATCATGACATACATAAACTTGTTCCAGCCGCCATCGACATAACGGCCAACTAAAATAATACCATACCAGTAGAACCACGCCAACAGAGCAACAATCTCAAAGTATCTGAACCAGGCACTTTCACCCTTCTTGGGGCCCTTGCCTCTCAAAAGGTAGTCCCAAGACAATCTATAAAGATTGAAACGTCCGAAACAAAGAATGGGGTAGTATGTGTAGTTTTGGAAACGAATGAGGAACTTAGCAAAAGCATCGTATGCAAGAATCTTTTGATAGTAACTTGAGTAGACGTCGGTGAACAGCTTTGTTGAGACAGAAAAGAAGGGAAGATGCTGAATATCCGGGTCATGCACAGGGTCATTTGTGACAACATGGTGAATATTGTGGTTATTTTTCCACCAGCCAAGAGACAGACCACCAAGAAAATTTGCCACGAGTATACCAACGATATTGTCAACCTGATAGTTATGTGTGAGTTCTTGATGGCCACAGTCGTGAGCGATAAAGGTGAGTTGATGCCACGCCAAACCCAAAAATACCGAGGACCAAAAATACCATTTTTTACTCAGGAGATAAAATGAGATTGACGTCAGTAAACTGATACGGCAGAACTCTCTAAAATAGCCCCAGTAGTTGCACTGAAACATGTTGAGGTCCTTCATCTTTTGGTGCAGCGCTCTGAACTCGCTGATTACAAAATCTTGGGTTTCGTGATCGAGAGAAGGATACCGCTCCAAGTCCCGCTTGAGCTCTTCAGATTCAATCTCTTCAACAAATTTGTCTCTCGCCTCATTGTACGTCTTTGGCTGTGTTGATTCCACAGCCTCCTTGAGCGAGGGAACCTTTGAAGTTTTGTCGCATCCGGAACTGCAGACTTCCGCATCTGGGGGAGTCAGTGACACGCCTTCGTCAAACTGAGACTCTGCCAGCTGTTGCTCTTTGGTTCTGAACACACCACCTTGAATAGGAGGTACGAAGGAGTCCCATGGAAGCTGGACTCTTCCAATAACAAACTTCTCCATGAACTTCATCGTTTCGTCTGAGTGATGACTACAAAAGATTGTTAGCACTAGTTGGTAATAAGATCAGAGTCCAATACGTACACTTCGATCTCGAGCGAAGAGTCTCTGCCAATGAAATGGCGGACAAGTAAATCACCACCGGGATGCCTTTCGATCCACTTGTTCATTTTGATCACCTTGCCGTTATATATGGTGATAATATTGCCTTGGGCAATCATGTCCTCGACATCACATCTGCTGATAATATCGTCTCTTCCCATTGTGCCGGTTGTCAGAGAGTATCTGATTATCAACGAAAGATTTCAGAAAAACGGACAGGTTGGAGAAAAAAAAAAGTACAACGTGGGAAGATCAAAGGTTTATAAAAGAAACAAAAAAGGCCGAAAATGTAATCCTATGCAGTCGCCAAAATGAAAAAAAGGGCACATAAAATAAAATAATAAAAAATAAAAAACCAAAAAAAAAAGGAGTCCTGGAAAATATTATGTCTTTGGTCAACGAACGATTAATAAACGAAGTGAACTGATTTCTTGAACAGAATCCTCGACATGTAACGACGAAAAAAAAAACTTCAATAAAATTTCCTTTTCAGGTTTACACCAACGTGAAAAGCTCATGGAGGCTAGAAGGATTTACCATCAAAGTAGTATCAGCGGCACGATTGCAATTAGTAGGCGCAGTAGCGACAAAGCATGCTGTTTGGACCTCGCAAAAAGAGGTACCATAGAGCCCATGTTATTCGTAAAATTTCAGGACCCACAAAAAGTCCATGTCAGGTTTTTTTTTTTTCCTGCAAGCTCCCCAGCTTTAACGGCACACACTGAGCTTAGCTTCTACACTGGGATCTACGGAGTAGGAGTAGCCTTTATAAAACAAGCCGTGACAGGAAAATATATATATCCTCAAGTCTGATTCGACTCAGCGGTTGACGGCTAGATTACATTTGTTGGACTTGCTCGTATCACGCTTCCTGAGACAAATAATTGACGGCACTAATCCCAGGACAGTATTGCAAAGTAATTATTGGCTCAGTACCGTAGTCAATGCAAATGCACAAATATTCACTGCGGTGACGATAATGACTTTTAGGTTTTATTGTCAATTTTACCATGCGTCTCGGGCTGGCTGTCTGATCCTACGAAACGGCATTTAAGAAAGGGACCACTGGCTCTAAGAAAGCACATGCTAACATCGGTTAGCTTTTTGGTCCCTTCCAATACACTAAGACCACAAAGTTTTTGTTATTTTGTTAGCCTTTGCCATTAAAAAAAAAATAAAATAAATAAAAAACTGACTGATGTTAATAGCGTTTTTATTTTTTGGTGAAAATATTTATTTTTTATCACTATGAATTGCGTTTCTTGTAAATTGGATCCGAAAATGCTGCTCTATTAACAAAAAAAAAAAAAAAGAATTAAAAATACCATCGTGCTTTTGAATAATTAGGCAAACCGCAGTAGAATATTAATAACTCCTTGAACATCATGTTCTACGAGAAGAAATAAATACATCTGAAATTATGAATCCATAATTCTTTCTCTCAACTTTTTATACTTTTTATATAATTTTCATTTCATGAGTAGCGAAAATTTAGCTCGTTACCAGACCCTTTCCAAGGCGATCGCAAAGTGGTCTTCATCTTCAAAAACCAAACAATCCCCAACCTAGTTTCCTGGAGGAATAAAAAATTCACTCAATTTACCAATTTATGTTCTACCGCTCCACACTGCCATTACAATGGACTTACTCAATATAGTCCAAAGGCATGCAACAGCAGGCTGCAAAGCGCCAGGAAAAAAAAAAGCATCTTGTTTCATGTATGGCTACATGAAAATTAAATTGGTACAAACATACGTACTGTAGCAGCCGTGATATGCAGAGCTTGCTTTAAAATGTTGCCCTCCAAATACACTGAGCATGAGAATACCAAATGTTTGTCAATTTTTGGGTGTTGGTGGACTAAATCTATAACTTGCCGCTTTGAACTTTGTATACAAATGACCAAAAAACCTGCAGCTCTGTAGCTGGGTGGTAGGTCTTCAGGGACTCAAATAAGCTACAGATGGAAGTTGACAGCTATCAAGGGTTCAAGTTAAACGAGTCAATATGTGATGGTCAAGTGATTTAAAATTAGGGATCTACATCCCTGCCATTCCAGGGTTTCAGCTATAATTGTTAATAAATGTCTGATGGCAGATATCTCTTCTTCAGTTACTCGTTTTGCATAGGAAGCAATGATATGATTTTTTGTTCTGTTAAAGTCAGCCCAGCCCGAGCTTTCGAAAATTGCACCTGTGCATCGTATTGCTCTACGACATGCACTTTGTGTTGCACACTCGGTGTCACATTAGCTTAGGTTCTTATCCCAAACACCATGATCAAAATTATGGATGTAAGTCTCAAGACAGAAAAAGTATTCTAATTACAAAGAGGTTGATAAATCACGTTAAATATGTGCGTCTCAGGGCAGTAAACCCATCTGTAATTGCATGATGAGTGGAAGAAGTTGTGGGAAACTTCCGAACCTCCGAGACGCCGCTCTGGATTAGAATCACAACCGAGATACACTTGCAGCAGCACTGACACCATACAATACAGAGAGAAAGAACACCTCTAAAAGTGGGAGTACATCTATATTTAAATTAATATTCTCATTACTATTTTGCTGAAACAAAGTACGGTCTCATAGGAAATGATTACGACAGAGACCTGAATCCCCGGCGCACATTTAAGTAGAATGAGGTGAGATATATCATCGTCCTGACTGTATGTTATTTGTAGATAAAGATACAAAAATCAATCGTGTTCAGGATCTGGATAGGGAAGCTTCATGAAGGAGGACCAATGAAGCATTGTTAGACCTCACCTGAGAAGCGGAATTTCATGATCGGGTGCTAATGAGGAACAATTTAATAATAAATCTGTTCCATAGTATCTAAAAGTTACAAAATATTAAGAATATGAAAAGAAGAATTTTAATTCTAGAACACTTTCCTCCGCATGACCCACCAAATAGTCACCCCAACAGGGATTTGGGGGTTCGAGATTTAATAGCGCCAAATCTCCACGGACTCAGCCCGTGTGTCGAAAGATATCTTTCAAAAACATCATTGTAGTCTGATAGCTCAGTGGGAAGGCAAGTTGGCAAAGCTTCGACAAGATATGATGCTAAGCTAATCATCGGCTGTGTAGCGCTGGGGGTTGAGCAACCTGATTACTGCTTCAGTGTTATTATTAATATCAAGGTCTCTAAGGTTAGTTTTATGAAAGATTTCTCGCAGGTAACTACACTCAGAGTCACAGAAGGTGCTGTCCTTCAGGACCCTACCGTATACATCAATACTCAGTACTGATGCTGATTTTCCCATTTAATGCTCTGTTTAACATCGTTTACCAGACTAGCTAGCGCGTCTACAGAGGAGTGATACTTTCTGGTTTTTAATTAAAACTTTGAGATGTTATCAAACGTCAGTTTTGCGAGTCTCCTCTGTATGATCCTCCCCAAATTCATACCGAAACAACTCAAAAAGGCTACAGGCCTCTAGGACCAGGCCAGCGCATCCGTTTTTCTTTTCTTACTTAAAACTACTCTGAAGCCTTCACGAGATACTTTGGATGGTAATCTATCTTTACGCACCTACTTAACAAGCTCTCTGTAAGGAGGACTTTATACGACTTGACCTTCCAGGCCTGCTTGATCGCAAACTTTCTGATTCCATCTAGGGCAGCAACCTTGTAAAGTAGCCACCTCAATATTAATTCCTTGATCTCCCATATTCTCTGTTCAGGCCGCCAGTAGTCTTCTACCTTTCGGTACGGGATTTTAAGCAGCTTTTGCCCCGCCATTAGGTGGAAAAATTAAATGAAAAAGTGTCAACTATCTCTCGCGCAGCTTTCGCTACTAGGCCATCTTTCCTAAATAATTCCGACATCAGTTCTCTCAGCTCAACAATTTGTCATGAGACAATACGTCCCAGAGGTTACTGGAGGTCATAAAGCACATAAGCTGGTTTAAGCATTTACTATTAGCTTGAGCGATCACCTAGTGAAACTCCTGTTTGCATGTTTTAACCAGCTTTTGCAGCTCCGAGGAGGGGCTCATCTTAGCCAGTCGTTTTACTTTTCAGCAAACACTTCTATTGGTTATAAGATACGGTATGTTACCAGAAACCTTTTAACTATACTTTTTTCTCAACGGCTATAGGATATCCTAAATCAGATATACAATTTCAGAACGATGTTTCCTAACAAACAGAAGTACTAAAGACTAAAGAAATAGTATATTCGATGGCTGAAGAACTTATTATTATTTCAATATTAAAAGCATATGGGTTTGATATTTTGAAGAGATGTAGTGAAAAATTAAAGGTTACTGTAAATTAAATGGATGTTGGTGTAGATGTTGAGGTTAAATGTTACAAAATTTTTAGTAACACACTGTAGTCACTTCATCAGCGCTTGTTGCAGTCTACAGGCCTCAGCTACGGTGTTGACACTTAAAAATATAATTCGGTTGACTTGTTTAGTGACTTGGCCAGTTTGGTAACCCGGCTCTTGCTCTCACCGTACTTTCTAGTTTTTAGTAAATATTTGCGTTCTTTCTCGAGATAGTTTGAAAACAATTCCTAGTTTGCCTGCTTGTAGATAAACCCACCACAATGGCTAATGGGTCTGTCCACGTATCTGTTACTAAAGGCTTTGTCTCATGTATCTAAATGCCATTACTGTATGAAGTTATCATTCCCTACATCTTTGATCTCTTTAATGTTAATAATATTCTATCTCATATATTTTTGATAAAACCTAAGGTTGTGGCTGTGACAGTTCCTATTTCATATGCCAGGATAACTTGAAGGCCGTGTTTAGCGCAACGACAGAGTATCATATGTTCATAGCCACCCGTATTTTTCTACATTTTTTTTTAATGTATAAAGCGTTAATTTTACATTCTTTACTTTTTTGATTCACTTTTCATTTCTTAAATTTGCAATGTCAGATTTGTTCACATCCGTTCAGCATTAGTAAACTTCATTTGGCCTATACACCAAAAACCTGAGCTGGTGCCAGCTACCTTGACAGCATATTATTTCTAGCATTCATAACAAATAAAGTTCTCAACCTTTTAGATGCGGTGAACATTCGAAGGGAAAAATACCTGACTGACTTGCTATCCAAGCTATTTAAATAGTAGAATCAAGGAATCTAATGTGTAACCTCGCCAACTGCAGCAAGCCAGAGAAGGGTGACTTTGAAAGGGCTTTTGCTAGAATCAAACAAATGAATGATATTGATTATGATAAACATTGGGAAAAAAGTTCACCATGGAAGTAGGAAAAGTATGATTTCGATGAGAAATCTCACATAGCTTTGTACAAACTGAAGGGTACTTTCCGTGTTACTTCGCGTGGTGAATGGCAGTTAGATTATAAAATACCCAGTTAGCTCCGCCAATACTAGGTTGATTGGAGTTGTTTAAAACCCAGAGATGCCAATGTAAATTCGCTCGTCACTTTTGCCTTTCACAAGAACGTAAATTTCTACGCTGTGTTTAATAGCATAAATATATAATTAATAGCACTATATTACCAAGCTCAAGCAGTCTTAGTCGGTTCAATTTATACAGTAGGGGTTAATTTAGACTTTTATAAATTCTTGTTTTAAAAAGGTTGGAAAATATAGATTAGCCAAAAGGTTGGTATAGATCAAAAGTCATGCCATGGGCATTTAAACTACAACTTTTATTACATTAATATTCCATATAATAATTAATACCTGACATCCGACCAGTCGTTACTACTTGCTGCAAATTAATCAGATGGTTACTAAAAAGAATTCTCAATAACCTTTTTCTTTTAATTTCTACCTGAAATTTTGTTAACCAATTATTTCTTTTATCACTGATACAGATATTGCAGTTTTAATTATAACTTATAGATTATGATATATGTATATACATATGACTTTGATAGCTATAGAATTAACAAATGTTTTTTCTTGAAAGAGCATACTAATTTTTTTTAAAATGACAGAATGGGAGATATAACATCTATAAAAAGAATTTTAATTTTTTGATGGCATTAGCTTTTCTGAAATCAGTCGATACACAGCGTACTTGAAACTTTTTGGAATATATGACAACTGGAAAGTGATGGCCAGAAAGTGGCACACGAGATCAGCTCTTTCAGAAATATACTATAATTGATAAAATTACTGGTTCAGCAAAAATCTAGAAACATCGTCATCATATCCAAAAGGGTTATATATTATATAAGAAAGCCAACATAACAATCTACCTTAATATTCCTCAAGCTATTATACTCTGTGGAATAAGGACTTCAGTTTTTGAGAAAAAAATGCATTTTTTTATGAAATGTTTTTAGTTAAACATACTTATTAAAATGTTCTGGTAAAGAACCTCAATTAGGAAGAGTGTCCAAGAATAGTGATCTCAGGTTGAAGCAGCTTAAAATGTTGCAAGAAATAATATAAATAGGACTTTTCGAATGTGAGGATGGTTGCCACTGTAAAACATTTTCGCATTTTTATTTAAACTGAATACATTTAGCATCTGACTTTTTCAAATAGAATATTCTCAAACAATTCAAATTAAAATCAATAGAAGTTTATCAAATTATCATGTAGAGTGTAGAAATAGAAACAATCTGATTATCGCAAAATCATGAGAGTCTATTTCACTTATCAAATATTAGAGCAAGGTAAATTTCATAAAAATCGAAATACCAGGCTAAAGAAGAAATAAAATGGAGCTACTAACCAACCTTATAATTTTGTCAATATCTTCATAATTTTTTTCGAATGGACGTAGCGAAATATAAATCAATGATTTATCTTCATTGAAAACCACTTTCCTTTTCAATTTCTAAACCATAGCATCGGAAAGTGATTTTACTATTATTATTATTATTATTATTATTATTATTATAAAATATGACAAACTCCGCTATTGATAGCAACCTGAATTTTGGAATTAATGTGATGTTTTATTTCAAGTTCAAACAGGTGTTCTGCAACTTTACTTGTTTAAAAGAGGAAGAGTGCAAATATTTACTGCAAAAGCCTCCTTGTAATTGCCATTACTTTCCGAGCTGCAGCTTTGATGGCTATTGCAAATATCGCAACTTTTCTAGAATTTTGAACAAATCAATAGGAGTTTTGGGGAAAAGCAAAAAAGCCCTTTCCAGTTTACTTTTCCTTATATTTTCTTTGGTCAGTGAACTCATTGTATTTGTAGGAAACAGAACCAAAGCATCAGAATTCATCAAAAATGACAAATCTTCATATTTTTATACATACCATATGAGTTCTATGGAAATATCTCAAAAATCTTTAAATAATGAAAATCTTTATGGAAAACTGACAACAGTCCGCTACAACCAGTTTTCACTTTCAGTGCAGTGGATTTTCTGCAAAATTTGGAGATTTACCATGTCGGCACTTTTGGTTTTCCTATTAACCAAGTTCTTGGAAAGTTTTCATGTCAACGCTGGCTCTCCAACCAATAACTATGCTCCTGGTTTAGTCAGTTGTCCTGATAATCCTTCTCTTGTGCGTGTTGGTAATGGCCTGTCTGGTTATGAAAAGGCCTACGTTGATGAACGTCGCAAAAAACACATTAGTGGCAATCTTGTTCGTTTTTTCAATCAAGTTGCAATTCCTGGATTCAACGCACAACAGTTTTTTCATTCCGATAGAGGGTCCGAAACTATTTTAGGGCTGGGTCTGGGTGTATCTGGAGGCGGGTTTCGTGCTATGCTTACGGGGGCCGGCGCTTTAAAAGCTATGGATATTCGCACTCCTGATTCTAGTGAGAAAGGGCAAATTGGAGGCCTGCTTCAGTCAATGTCATACATTTCTGGTCTTTCTGGTGGTGCCTGGCTCATTGGCTCTGTCTTTATGCAAAACATGCCAACGATTCAACATATTACTTCTCCGGATGGCCCTTGGGAGCTAGAGTTCAATCCTATCACTGGTGATCGAAAGGGTGAAAAATCATTCAACATTAATCTCGAATATGATATTTTAAGAACGTTTACTGTGGATGATAAAACAGGCTCTAGTGCTCTAGCCCAAGAAATGAGAGATAACAATATTTTAGATCGGTTTCGTATAGACAATGCTATAGAGTTAGCTACAAAACCCTTCAACAATGTGAAACAACCCTTGGAAAATGTCAAACAGTATTATAGCTCTTTATACGAAGAGATCGCTCCCAAAAAAGCGGCTGGGTTTGCACTTTCTATCACTGACTTTTGGGCTCGATCGCTTTCTCGCGCGTTTCTCGCAAAAAATATTGATATCTCCACAAGTTGGTCCGACATTGTCAATTTGCCCAAATTCAAGTCTCGCGAAATGCCATATCCCATTTTGATTTCAAATGCAGTTGTCCCCAAAGTTTTAGCCGATGCCAATTCTTCCACGATTATTGAGATGTCTCCATACGAGTTTGGGAGCTGGAGTCCTACGATCAACGCGTTTGCACCAATAAAGTATCTCGGGACCAAGTTATTTGGTGGTAAAGTCGTTCCCGACGAGAAAGGTGAGTTATCTTGTATCGAGGGCTTTGATAACCTTTCCTTCATTATTGCTTCCTCATCGTCCCTGTTTAACGATCTAGCTGCTATGGGAATGAAACACCTTGATGGTTTCCCTCAAATTAGATCTGTTATCACAAAATACAAACAGTTATTGAATATCTTGAACACCGACAATAGTAATATCAAAAACAACATGGACTATGCACTTTACTCTCCTAACCCCTTTCATGGTTTTCATGAAGGTATCTCCCTTCCCGCACCTGCGGATCTTAAAAAGGGTCTTCACAGTGATTTAATTACCAAAATCAAGGAACATGGTAATGCCTACACAATTTCCGATACCTTGCACATTGTAGATGGTGGTGAGGATGATCTCAATGTTCCACTTGACCCACTACTAAGACCAGAAAGGAAAATGGACATGGTCATTGCCCTTGATGTTTCTCTCGACAAAGGGTCCAAGCCTAATGGAACTTCTATTTTCAGGGGTACCTGGAGATACCACGGCAAGGAAGACACTCACAGAATTTCATTTCCAATAATTCCCAAGCCGGAGGTCTTTATTGAATCTGGCGCCAACCTCAGGCCAGTATTTTTTGGATGTGATCTTAAAAGAGATTATCTCAAACCTGAGCTTCATGGCAGTGATCTTCCTCTATCTAAGTATCTCGAAGGTCAGCATGAGAAGCTTCTGCCCAAGCCTCCGTTGATAGTCTATATACCGAACCATGCGGTTTCCTATGATTCCCAGCAGCCAACCACGAGACTGATTTACAATGAAAATGATGTGCATAGAATGGTACAAAACGGCTATGATATGTTTACTCAGAAAAACTCATCGCGTTGGGCTTCTTGCTTGGGTTGTTCTATGATTCACAGAGAGTTTGTCAAACGGGGCGAGGAATTACCAGAGTTTTGTCAAGGTTGTTTCATGGAGTACTGCTACAAGGTTTGATGCCCAAAACGATTGACATGTTGATGTAGAGACTGTCAAACTGTTTGTAGATAATGATGTATTGATTTGTTTATAATGCCATAACTTAATTGCTGATTGTATAATAATAATAACTGTGTTATCATCATGACTGTAATAAAAGTCTTCTTTGAGAGCCTCTATCTTGCTCTGGCACAACCTCGACACCTGGAACTGCCATTCGACTGGCCGGTGACACCTATAAAAAAAAGTCAGTTAGTGAAGCTTGAATACAGTCACAATCAAATGCAAAACTTACTCTTGCCGCAGACCAACCCCATCTGAATCCAAGTTCATGTGCAAAAATCTCGCCAAATCCCAACATCATGCCGTTAATAAAGGGTAGCACAAAGTTTATTGCGCCAGAAATCAAAATATCTTTGACCGATGGAATTGTCGGCTGAGCTGAAGCAACAGTCAGTGCGTTGTTCTTAGACGCTCGGAGAGGGAAGTTACCAAGTTTAGCGGCTTCCTCAGCCTTTTTGGGCAGATCATCTATGCCGAGGTCTTTTTCCTTTTCCTTTTCGCTCAATTCCTCATTGATGGGGAGATCAGCCTCAGCGCGGTTGCTGGGGGCGCCGAGATCAGTATAGCCGCTGTCAAGGCCAAATGGGCTGGCGGAAGGTTCGCTTGGGCTAGACATGATGATTTATAAATGGACTACTAACAAATTGTTAAAGAACAACAACAAACAAGAGTAATAAACTGAATAAACAAAAACTTTTGTAATAAGTCGAGATAATGTTTGAACAGTTTTTTGTCAGTAACTGAGAATTCGGAATTAATTGTTGATGCTAAAAAGCCTGGAGGTTTAAAAAACTGAAGGATGGGAGGGTAACATGACCTAGGTACAAATACAGGGTTAGGTTTTGAACTCTCCTACTAATTTACAATAGAGCAGCTGTGATCGCGACAACAAGAAGCCATGTTTCGCTGTAAGTTAGATTGGACTACAGTGGCAAAATCAGGGGTCATGAATGATCTGGGATATTTTTTTCTTTTGTAAATTCGTGTAGTTATTAGTATTGCATGTGAATGTTTGTAGGCTTGAAATATAGAATAGAAAAAAAATAAGAATAAACCAAAAGATGAAATTTTTATTTCTCGTTTTAACTAGTATGACGTTTCAATATAAATATTTCAACTTTTCTCATATCAACAAAGCCAATAAGATTTATTATAAATAAAAAAAAAAAAAAATACTAAACTTTATTAAATAGAACTGCTTCCTCATGTTCAACAGTAGCAATTGACTCGCGACAGACATTATTACTACCATTGCATTTCCAGTCTACTTTAGGCCTTTTTTTTTTTCCCTAGAGGAAAATGATAGTTGACCATATATTTTACAAGCCAGTTGCAAGATGCAGGTTTAATAATATAACCAGGTCCGCATCTACATATATAATAAACGGCGATAAGCTGCCTCTAAATCTATCATAAGTGTATCTATTATTTGTGTAGTTTGTAATATGTCAACAATTAACTAATAATGCATTTGGAGTTCTTATCCTTCTTTCCACGTCTTATTGGCTTAGAAGGTGATGATATAGTCGAAGTAACTGGATGTGGTTGCGAAATAACTACAGGTTTGTTGGGGATTTCATGCTTGGTAACGGATGATAGAGATGCATTTGATGCGAGCGCTCGCAATCTCTTGGCTGAGGATGATGTGCGCAACGCAGCAATGGGTTTGGGCATCTTGAAAGACAGTTTAATTGATCTTTTGCCTGGGTGAGATGGTGCTGATTTAATGGCGGTGATGTTGGTAGAGTGGGTATTATTAGACTGTTGGGGTGCATTTGACTTGTGCAACGAAGTTTCAGCTTCAAATTGCTTGCGTTTCTGTTTTTCATGTTTCTTTTGCAACTTGTGGAGCTGCTTCTTGGTCATGCCGGGTTTGGGTGGTAATGTGACCTCTTCAACTGGTGGTTCAGGAAGACCCAGGTGATCAGCCAAAACAATAGAAATTGAAGTGTTGAATACGTTGGAAATGCCTTCCGATAATCTGGCAGAACACTCCATGTATCTATTTGCCCCTATTCTTTCTGCCATGGCCGCACCCTCTTCAGGGGAAATGAATCCAGGCATGACCTCATTGAACTCATCCGTCTTCCGAAGATCTGACTTGAGACCAACAAGAATAAAGGGTACTTCTGGGCAAAAGTGATTTATTTCTGGAACCCACTTTTCAAGCACGTTGTCTAGCGACGTTGGCGAATCTAGGGAAAAACAGACCAAAAGTATGTTGACTTCTGGATAAGAAAGTACTCTCAATCTATCGTATTCTTCTTGACCCGCAGTATCCCAGAGGGCTAGCTCAATGAGTTTGTTGTCAGCAGAACGAACGTTGGTCAGATAGTTTTCAAATACCGTGGGAATGTATGTGGTCGGGAATGAGCCATATGTGTACGTGAGCATGAGACAGGTCTTGCCACAACCACCGTCACCGACGCATACAATTTTGATGTGATAGTCAGGTCGCTCATCTGGTGGCTTCTTTAAAAGAGTATGCTCCTTTAACTTGGGCGATGATGCAATGTGTTCTTGTAGCTTCAAATCAGTATAAGATGACGATGCAGACTTTGAAAGAAAAATCGGAGGAGGAGACGTTAAATGATCTTGTTTTGTTGGATGAGGGGAAGATGATTTAGGAGGAATGGCAATGGCAGCCGTTGGGTTTCTTATAGGTGCAGTGCCAAAAACACGATGATGTTTATTTTCAGAACTGGGTCGTTTTGACCCGGGTTTGGAATCGCAGCTTGCCCTTGTTTCAGATTCAGACTCAACATCATTGTTTGGAAATGCCTCTTTACTAAGCGGCGAAATGGGTCGTAACGGCGACACTGGCCGGAGTGCCAAACGGTCGGACTCAAAAGATCGGGGCCGGAGTGCTGGTGAGCCGGAAGCTATAACGATATTGGCATTAGACGAAACTGCATAAGGCGCCAGGGCATCCCATACTGGCATGGAGTCCGAGTATTGAAGCTGAGGGCTAGTTGAAGTCTTTGGAGATTCCTTGCCGCCTGCCTTTCGCTTTTTGTTGTTGGACGTGGACGAAGACGACGACACGGATCTGAACGACGAAACGTTTGGCTCCTGGTCAATTACATTGAGACTGGTGTTGCTGCCGGAAAAGTTATTTTTTGAATTTGACGAAAAAACGGAAAAGCGTTTCAAAGATTGGTAAGGTATATTAGAAACCGCTGCAGAAGAAGATGCGTCATTCTGGTCGATTTCTCCTTGTGGGATAGGGAGAGGACGAGGTGGCATCTCCAGCAAACGTTGGGAGGAGTGGTTAGGCCTGTATGCTGCGGTTACCGATAGCTCTGGGTGGTCGTGCAAAACAAGTCGTAAAATGCTATGATGCTATTTCTAAAAAAATATATATATATAGAAAAAAAAAAAAAGAGAAAGTGAAACTTTTTTAAAGGAAAGAAGAAAAAAAAAAAAAAAAAAAACGTAGAACAGGGAATAAGTTACTTTGCAGGGTGAGAGGAGGGATTTTGTTTGAATTTTTCAGGCCGTGCCTAAATGGGACAAACTGTTGTTTATACTTTGCCCTTTTAGGAAATACGAGCTAACGTAAGTGCGGTAAAATCTGTACGAAATCTCTATGTTCTCTGCGAAGTCTGGGAGGTTTGTGTCTTCTACCAGCTTCGTTGCTGCCCCTTTGATCGCCATCGAAACAACCATCATGCACAAGTCGAAATATATGCGACATGAGTTACGAATAAACCAGAATGTCGTAAACCACCTTCACAACATCACTTCTGCCTAGCGTTCTTTTTCAATTGGAATAATAACGAATAAGAGATACACTATTTGCTATGTTTATAAGTGCTATACTATACTGTCCTAGAACCGGCTGTACATTGAAAAGACGGCTACTTGTCATTATCGGCTTTTTGCTTTTTTGTAACGGGTTTGTCTGATGTCTCACTTGTCAACGGCTGCTGGTCTTCTATCTTTCTTTTTGGCTTTTTTTTCTTGACGAGCGAAGAAATGTCGTTCGCGGCAGAAGCACCGCCTTCCCCTAAAACTGATGCAAGTTTCAGCTTCATGCCCTCAGACGCGTCCTGACCAATAAGCCCCATCAGCACATCGGCCTTTTGTTTTTCCAACTCCTTGCCTTCCTCGGCCTTGGACTTTTTGAGTTCCTCTAGACGCGCTTCCAAGTCTTTAACCAGAGAGGCATCGTCAGTTGCAGATTCCTTCAGACGCTCTTTGACACTTTTAATAGCAAGCTCCATCTGGTGGATAGCCTTGTCCTTGGAAACAGGGTCCTCCACACAAAACTCGTATGCCAGTGAAAGCTTAAAGTGTGCTTCCGAGATTAGTGACGATGTAACAGGATAAATCTTTTTCTTCAAGTCAAGAGATTTTTCCAAGTCCTCTGCGGCCTGTGGAAAATTCTCAGACTCAAGAGACACTTCGCCCAACAAGTCGTATACCTCGGCCAGCTTGGTCTGCACCTTTTTAATTTCCTCAGCGTTCTTGCTGGTATCAGCTGAAAGCGCATCGACTTGCTCCAAGAATAAAGCACGAGAAATATCTAGCAGCTCCCACGCAAGCTCAAAGTCATCTTGCGCAGGTTCCTCTGCATCTTCTTCCTCGTCATCATCATCTTCAACGTCATCAGCCAATTGAATATTGGGGTTAGACTCCTTCAGATCAGCGTTGCTCGTGCTGCCCTTCTTAGCTTTATCGCTGCTACCCTCTTTATCTTCCTTGCTAGCATTTCCTCCAAGGACATCAGATTTGCTGACGCCGATCTGAAACACGGCACGTCCGTAGAGAAACAGAATGGTTGGATTGTCCTTTTTAAATGTAACAGAGTGCAGCTCACTAGCTTCCGAAAACTTCTCAGCGGCAAGCTCGTACTCTTTGAAAGCATAGTGTTTCGATCCATCAAGGATTAACTTCTTAATCTCAGAGTTGCCAAAGGCAAGGTCGGAATCGGATTCTATATTGTCGGACATGGTGTATCAATTTGACGCGTCGTGCTGAACAAAACAAGAAAGAAAATAAGAAAACGGGACGTGAATGAACACGATGATTGTGGGTTAGGTTTCATGGTCTTACTTTGGGTTGTTTTTCGCGTGGGAGTTGAAGGTTGGGAGGAAAATGAAAAAAAAAAAAAATTGCAACTCCAAGAAAATTTGAAAAAACTATCACCAACTCACCATATTGCTATATATATTTATACATTAACACAATGGCACCGGAACGATCAACAGAGCCTCAGAAAAAGAGAAGAAGAAGAAGAGTTGCGAGAACTGAGGGTAAGTGAAATTCTTATATGATTGTCTTTTTTGCTTTTTAGATCTAAGCTTATTCTAACTAAATCCATTAGACTTCTCAAGTGATTCGTCAGACTCCTCTGATTCCGACACCAGCGTCCAGCAGGAACAAAAAGATGAAGAGCATAAAGATGAGACCCAAGACCAGGTTATGGAGGATGTCAATCTTGAGATTAATGACGAAGATGCTCATCGTCCCGTTGAGCACCCCAAGAGCTTGATCCCACCGGAGCTTGAATTACAGAAAGAGGAGACCGTGGAGACAGAGGAGGATAAGGCAAAGCAGCAAAAGTTTAACGAATATTACCTAAACTTGATGACAACTGGATTTGGTGAGGACTTAAATGCTGTTAGATCTAGTAAGGACTTTACGCCAACGTCAATGCCCATTATCATTCGCGCCTTAAAGGAGGGCATCAACATGTTTGATAAGGAACAAAGAGACTTGATTCTTTCTACTGGAAAATAAGCCCTTTGCCTCGTTTACATCTATCGCCCCCTCTTTTTTTTTCTGTCTTTTGTTTCATATCATTGTTATTATTGTTATTATTATTATTTATATATATGTAGTAGAACATGTCCTGTTTGTTTTTGTTGTTTTCGTTAGTACCCAATCTTCCCACGCAGCTGGCCGAGCAGACCGTAGTACCCGTCTGTGTTTTCGTTCTGCCCCGACGAGCTCTGATTAGCATAGTTGGATCGCTGTTGTTGCTGCTGCTGTTGTTGTTTCTGCTGCTGCTGTCTCTGCTGCTGTTCGTTGGTGCTTAACAAATCCTCAATGCGCTTGCGCAAGCTGGTCACAAACTTGACGCGGGCAGCGTAGACACTCGTGCCCTTCCACACTTGCACCAGTTCGCTGAGCCCCTCGACAGCCTTAATTGCACCCTCAATGTCGTTGTTATCTAGTAGCAGCACTACCTTCCGCTCTTCTTCGGTGGGGTTGAACTTGAGGGCCCGGCTGAAAACTTGCTCAACCTCTGTCATGCGTTGCCGCACCTTTTCAAGCTGCTGTAGCCTTGTCATGCTCTCATTCGCAGCACCGCTGCTAGATTCTGTCTGTCCAGACACATTTGTTTCATCCAAGTCGCTCACAAGTCCCGCAACTCCGCTTCGTAAAAGCTCGACCTCGTAGTTCAGCCGAGGTCCCGATTTCTTCAGTACGCTCATTGTGTCTTCAAGTTCCCATGTCAGCTCCTGCGACGCATGATCCAGCTCTGACAGCAGTTGCGACGTGGCCGAATGTAATTCTGCTTGCTGAGTCAGTGGGTTGTACCCCTCAAGTGATGTATCAAGATAACCATGAGATACTAATTCGGGATCACTGAAAATTTCAAGTAATTCTTTTGTAGATTTTGGTGAATTGATGTTGGGGGCTGGCATGCTGGCTTTTCTATGGGTTGTCTTTGTTGATACATTGACAAGAGTGCAAAGGGTTTCTCTAATCTTAATCTCTACTTGGCCTAAAAACGATCTGAGTCACGTGAATCAAACCTTCACTTGAACAGTCGCAACGCTTCAATAGAAGTGCATATGTCTTCTGTTTTTATCCTACCTTAACTTTGTATACCAATTAACTTTAGTAAATCTTGCAACAGCTTCATTATTCCCCATGGCTGCATGCTGAATGGCCAGGAAATTCCTTTTTAATACAACTTTCAAGTAGAATAAAAATTTAATTTAGTACTTTTAGTATTGAAAAACATTTTTTTCTTGCAAATCTACAAATTCTTGTTGGTAGAAGACACACTGACCTTAATCAAGTGCGCCATGAATGGCTGCAGACTCACATCATCAGTCAAGACAACTGTGCTTCCACCATTAGTATTAGTGTAGTTTCCAGGACCAGAAGAAGATCTACTAGGATTCAACTTGGCCATCAGGAATCTTGCCTGCGAAGCGTTGGCCTCAGTGTCAATAAACCGTGGCAATGGGAAACGATCAACCAGGAGCTCAGCCGCATCAGATCTGGGCATTTGCAAAAGGGCCTTGAAATTCGCATACTCCTCCTTGTCTTGGTAGCCCTCGCGGCGCCAGGCTGCGATCTTTTCGCCATGGAAAATGAGAATGTGGAAGAATGTATCAAGTAACAAAATTCGATCAGGCTCTACAGATGTAGAGTCAAGCAAAACTGGCTCTGGTTCGGGCTTGTTGAGCTCATAGGCCGTCAAAGTTGGTTGAATCATAATAGTGGTGTTGTTTGTATCCTCTTTGGTAATTTCGTGGCGGTAGAACGCTGTCTCATCTGGAGAGTTGTTGAAAACCCGTAAAAATTGACTTCTTCTCAGATGGAACATGAATTGAGGGAAGAAATAACTCAACTGGGAAGAAAGCTTGAACGTATTGGGGTCGTCCCTCACATAATCACCAAAATGAACAAACAGTTTAATGAGAAGAATATCAATCCAGCGAATAACCTGGTCAGTTGCTAAAGTGTTGAGCTTGAACATGGCAAGTCTAGCAACAATAGCAGCAGCAGCTTCCTGGTCAAAAGACTGTTTTTGAAATTCAGATTGAGTTTGCAGTGAAAGAGCCCGTGCAACGGTTGTAACACGTAGTCGGTAGTGTCCTGAAGGATGCTGGTAATATGTAATAAACTGTATAAAGGCTTGTGGCGTGGGTTCATTTCCGTGAACCTGAGGAAAGTTAGTGCTGACAACATCGTAATAAATGGCATAGGTCGAAGAGGGTAATATTCCGCAAAGCTTCCAAGAACTTGTTCCACCAATTCCAACCTCAGTGGGAGAAACAAAGCTTGACTTATTTTTGAGACCAATGGCTGGTCCAATTAAACCAGAAACCTTGAGTTCTTTAGACATCTTGACTTCCAAATTTCCGCCAAATCCCATAGCTAAGTAGCCTAAATCATCCTTATTGAAAACCCTGAGGAAACTTTGCTTGAAAATGGACGTTGAAAAAGCATCTGAAAGAACAATAACACCACCAGTGCTATTGGGCAAGTAACGCATTTCATCGAGGCCAACCTGATCGTAGCAGCCCGCAAAAATATCGACGACAGAACCGTTGCGCGAGGCACGCTTAGCCAGTCCCTCATAGTAGGCACATGCTGCCTTGTAATGCGGAGCATTATTGCTATCAATATCGTGATGCGATCGGATTGTCTCTCTTAGTTCGGGAGCCACAACCAGACCTGGACCGCTTGTACAAGGACCAGCAGAAAATAGCATAATTCTGGCGCCGGTATTTGGAAACGCAGTTTCTAACAGGCTGATGGCAACGTTTAAAGCAACACCGGTGGCACGCTTAGACCGGTTCTGTACAGGCACATTGAAGGAGTCCTCTAACAACTGCTCCAGTTCTTTCGTCAACTGAAACTCTGCCTCCTGAACGGGCAAAAGATATCGGGAGGCGGTTAAAAGCGTACTAGATCCGACACCTCTACCAGAGCGCATATCAGTAGTCAAAAATCCTAAAGTTTCTTGAATCTGCTTGGCCGTGTAATTCTTTTTGCCATTGAATGCAACAGTCTTAAAACAGTTATCGTAACCCAGTTCATGTAGATTGACGTGGGTGCCAAAAGAAATTAAGCCGACAAGAGAGTCTGGTGGAAGAAGACTTAAGCTGACTAGGAGCGAATCTTTCAGAGCTTGAAAGTTTTCAGGGTCCTGACAAATGTCAACAACAAACAGAAAAATGGGTGTAGCGGCGGCCTGCTTCTGCAAAATATATTCGACAGTAGTATTGCTAGGTTGAAGTTCTTGCGGAAGATTTTCAGGAGTCGCAGATAGATAGTGATTAGGCAAAGGACTTCTGTTCAAGCAGAGTCGACATGTCCAGCATTTTGCACCCAGATCAACGATACTTTATAAGGGGTAATTCAGTTAGCAATTATTTTCAACACAAGAGCCAATTCTTGAAGGGAAAAAAAAAAGTAATGGTCTTACCAATAAGGGTTGAGAATAGCCTTACAGTCCTTATTACGACAAACGATGGGCTCGTACGCAAGTGAAGCGAGATTAGGCTTGGTGAAGAGCGGAGTGTACATGGATGCGACAGGAACTACGGAATGCTGTGCTTCCTTGACAGTAGAAGGAATTACATTCCATGTAAATCTGACACCATCCTGTTCTTCTATACTTTCAAAGTCCTAATTATGAGAAAAGCGGTTCAGTTAATTTACAAGATCCAATGATATGATAACCTTCGTGAAAAACTCACCATTACTATTTTGTTTTATAGAAAAGATAGGAGAATTGTACTGGTGAAAAGTAAAAAGACAAAAAATAGAATCTAGAAACCAGATAAAGAAATATTGACCGGCCAATTAAGTATTTGAAGCGCTTGAGATCACAGTGATCAGAGTCTATGAAGTGTGAACTGCCGAATCGCTTTCGCTGGCGAATGTGAGGGTTTTTGAAATAGGTATTCCAATATACCAGTGACAAAATCTTAGAAAAAAAGAATTAAACGTGGCCTAGAATAATATCAGATAATTTTTCTACTAATCACTGAGTAATCTATTTGTAAGCTATTATGGTGTTGTTAATAATGTTTACATAATTAACTGTTGAAATTTAAGCCTTAAATTTTAAGCTTAAGGTTGATTTTAGTATCTTAGTGTGTAAAATAATGTGCCTGTCTTCGAAAAATATGTGTAAAAGGAAAATAAAAATTTGAGTTAAGAATCAAACATTGAAATAGTAATGGCCCACTCACGGCTAAATTAGATACACATAAACGCGACCCAGTGGGCAAATAATTTGAAGTCGAGCACATAAACAGGTACAAATGATGCCATGGAGTCTGATAGTCGGGTTATCAAAATGGTTTCCATAACATCATTTTTGATAATGAGGAAATTCTTTTTTTTCTATATCCAAAAAAAAAAAAAGCCTATTTCTGCAGAAAAAAGCTCTTTGTATTTAACAAGTCAATCGTTGAGGAACCAGACCAAAAATAACTACATTTCAAAGAGATTCCGTTGATAAGAGTACATCCATCTCATCGCCATGGCCCATTTGATCAACAGACCAGCAACATTTTTATTATTATTTTTGAACCAGCAAAACGTTATCTCCTCGTGATTGAATACAAAGCTTGCTTGTGGTCATCAATCTAGTCCTCAAGAGTCATTATAAAAATGGATAAAAGTCTGTTCATTGATCAGCGGTCTTCTCATCGCTGTCAACTCTACAAAGCTGTTATCAAATGACAAAAGAACAAGGAGTCAACAAGAACATTTTAGTAAAATAATCACGTCGCATGAGCATTACGCCCCCCTCAATCGATGAAGGAGCAGACCTCATTATTACCTTTGTATGCGAAATATACCGGAACCAACATTTTGAATATCAGGCGGTAAAGAAATATGAGGATTATACGATCAAAAACTTGAATGACCTTGTATACTAACGATATTAGCAATAGGCTCATGTACTGTGGAATTGGACCTAACTTATTAGTCAGTAGTTTTTGATAAACATATTACTTTGCTGATGAATGACAATTATAATTGTAATACTTTTTTTTTTTTTTTTTTTTTTTTTTTTTTTTTTTTTTTTTTTTTTTTTTTTTTTTTTTTTTTTTTTTTTTTTTTTTTTTTTTTTTTTTTTTTTTTTTT
>Ga0160505_100263_pt1 | contig 35715 bp, 21 predicted proteins | sample DIDeMG_FD_108225 | JGI IMG/M metagenome (GOLD analysis project Ga0160505, IMG submission 108225) | Enriched chicken feces microbial communities from UW Madison campus, WI, USA - DID2874_E49_Stillage MG | ecosystem: Host-associated > Birds > Digestive system > Large intestine > Fecal ... | reverse complement strand
TGCAGTTGCTCTTGGTTTTGGTTTGATCTTCACTTTCGCTAGTGCTGGTCTCAGAATTAGCGCTCTCTATTTGTGGTCTAAGGCCAAAGGAACTGAATTCACCGCCTTGGAAAGGAAGAAGACCGAAGACGGTGAGGACGTTGAGATCGAGCAAGCTGAGTATGGTTCAGTTGATGAATCCAGCTCTAAGGTCTCCAAGGTGTAATTTGGCTTTCTTGCTTATCACATCTTCTATAATGTAATTAATTCTTAATCCAATCAAAGAACTTGATTAGGGCTATTTCTAGAATGTAGATGTAATATTTAAAATTGTCGAAGAAAGAATAGCGGAAGAAGGTATAAAATTGTTCTTAGGTTGGTTTTGACATTCACTCGATATAGAAGGAATCCTTACCGTAGTCTGGCTTACCACCCAAGGTGTTGAAAATGTCACCAGTGTAATTCTCTGGCTCAAATTCCTTACCGGAATAATATACATCATCCCAGTTCTCTAAGATGTCCGAAACAATTGGCATACCTGCAACCACCAAGTTAGAATAAGCTGCACCGCTTCCACCGTCCTTTGGATTGTTAAACCAAGAGACAGTGTCGTTCGCTTTTGATGGAGGAGGTCTAGTCATGTCAGAAATAGTTCTCATAACAATAACTCTGTTAAAGTCAACAAGGCCCGCTTTATCCAATCTGGTGACGGCCTCCAAGGATGCATTATCTTCTTGGGCGGTAGCACAGTAGACAGCCGAACCGTTAGACATCATCTTAGAATAGAAGGAGAAGTAGTCACCCAAAACATTACCAGTGAAGTAGTTATCAGATGTCAAAACATCACACTTGACGACAGATGGCAAATTTTGAGCAGCCTCGTATTCATACAAAGTTCTGAACTCAGCATTGGCCTCTGTACCGTTGACCAACTTACCAGTCTCTGCCAATTCCACTGCCTTGTCTCTTAATTTCTCGTTAAGTTCAAAGACTTCAGTTCCATATGCGTATGCCGGGTAGGTCCATGGGTTATCAGTACCGTATGCCCAATAGCCCGAGGTCCAGTTAGGGTGAGTTTGAATGAACTCTTGGTAAGACACCTGATATTCCAAAGCAGCCTGAACAGCGTATTTGGCAAATGTAACAGACCCCAAAGTAGTGTGCTGTGGCTCACCTCCAGCAATACCAGAAACTAAGAAGTAAGTCTTGGTTAAGTCGAAAATTGGGGACAATCCAAGGGCAGTCATGGAAGAAGCAGCGTTGATCTCACCCTCGCCAGTGGTCATTTGACAGATCGAGAAGTTGGTTGAACAATGGATGGTTGGGTATTCTGGAGACAAACCAGGAAGAGTGATGTTGTGAGCGAAATCCAATGAACTCAACCAAGGCTTCGCTTCGTTACGAAACATGTTGATGACAAAGACCTTTGGCTGGAAGATAGCGGTCTTACCAAACGAAGTCTTCAAGTCGTTACTCTTGGTGGTGACATCTTCAAGAGCAGCTTCAGTAGCATTGGTCTTTCGCTTCTCCAATGGGTGAGCAGTAGCACCCAAGGTGAGAGCCGCAGCTGCAATAAGATTGGAAAACTTCATGATGATTGAAAAGTATATCAAGCAAGGAACAAGGAAATTGACCGCTATTTAACTTCCCAGAAACGACGACATCTTCCTAAAATGCATTGCCCAACGGAATTGCCGCGGCCCTCGGGGAGACAATCAATGTATCGCAGTGAAATACTATTTTGAATGCTTATCTTGTGGGTACGACATGCAGCAGTTGAAGAGACTCCGGCATTTGATTTCTTTTTCCAAATCTATGTTGCATGCGCTCCCTGGAGCTCCATACTGTTCGCCCGAGATTTGGATATCGACAACAGGCTCAATTTGATCTTTAGCACACCAGCGCTACTAGGTTTTGGATAATACTTTTCTTCTACAAGTTTGACAGGTTTGCCCAGAATTTTTCCTGACTTCCTAACGAGAAATGCATCCCCTGCAGGTGTCAATGCACGGCACTGATAGCACTAGAGAAGTTGCCTAATGCGGATGCCATAACAACGAAAGGGGAAAACTTGTAAATTTGTCCTGACTTGGATAGCTAATTGCTTTCGACACCGAATGACAATTTCTTGTTATTACATTTTGAAAACACGGGATCGTTGGACTCAATTTGTAGTGGTGGATGTGGAAATAATTATTATTTCCAATTCACATTAAAATTGCAATATTATAAAGAAGAGCTAAGATGGAAAAAAAAAAAAGAGCAAGTATAACAAAAGCATTCAATTGAATTTTACGCACTCAATAATTGACTCCTCCCAGGAGGTGTCATTCCACAAGCCAGAGAAGGTTTACAGACGTCCAAATTTCTTGACAAACTACCTAATCCAGCTCACCAATTCAGTTTTGAGAATTCGAGTGCCCAAGCATAATCTCTTTGGCTTTCAACCACTATCGTTTTTCCTTAGTCCCTCCTTTCTCCAACGTCTTGTCCAGAGTAACAATTCAAGTATGCCGACTATATACATTACAACTTTTTATTGAATAATCCTCTCCTCACTCACCCAATGCACGGGAAGTGACCAGTTTTAATCCGATTTGACAACAAAGAAAGATTACAAAAGAATCTTTCCGAGCGCCTGTTCTCTTTTGCCTAATAATCCCGCTCTTTGCGTCGAAATCACCAATGAGATAAGCTTAATGAGAAAGTAAATTAGAAATAAGTGTAAAAGAAGGATTTTGCTATCCGAATATGCTGTCCAGAAATACAAGGATTTGAACTCGACTTATTTGCATTCTATGAATTTACTGTTTTCTATATCATTTAACCTATGACCACTATCTGGGTCAAGACGATCGTCTTCCAACTTGTTGTATGCACACCAAGAGACTTCACAACATCATCTTGATCTACATACAAATTCGTGTTGGCCACCGAGATATCAGAGAATGACAACCTCAGAGCCCGAAAATGACTCTAACGATGCGATTCATGAATCTCGAAAACGATCCTTCGCAGTAAGCGTATGTTTGACATTGTTTTTCTCGCTTGTACTCCCTACTAACAGTTTATTTAGTCAGGTCAATCTGCTGAGCAGTACATGTCACAATTGCTAGCCCAAAAACGTCTAAGGCTTGGTGACGACGAAGAGGACTCCGAGAACTCTGATGAAGATTCGGATCTGGAGGAACCGTCACAGAAGGCGGGATACATCAGAAAACTCACATTGAAAAACTTCATGTGCCACGATCACTTCGAGTTGAGCTTTGGTGCGCAAATGAATTTTATCATCGGTCGAAACGGTTCAGGAAAAAGTGCTATTTTGACTGGTATATCCGTTGGGCTTGGTGCAAAAGCCACGGATACTAGCAGAGGATCATCCATTAAGAGCTTGATTAAGGATGGCAAATCTACAGCCCGAATCATTGTGGAAATCGATAACGATGGCTACGATTGCTTCGAAAAAGAAACTTACGGTAAGGTTATAATTGTGGAAAGGAAGCTAACAAGAGAAGGTGCAAACTCATATTCGATTAAAAGCGAGAATGGATCATTGGTCTCCAGCAAAAAGAAAACCTTGGATGATATTCTACAGAAGTTTTTCATTGTGGTAAACAACCCACTCTCCTTCCTTTCACAAGATAAAGCTCGTGAGTTTATTGCAAGCAGCACCGAACAATCTCGCTTCAACTACTTTAGCGAAGGTACAAACATCCAATCGATTCTACAGAATTACCAGGAAGCTTCTCGGAATATTCTAAGTCTTCAAAAAAGATCGGTTGCTGCGAAGGATTACTTCAATGAGGCAGCACAACGATATTCAGAGTGTGAGAGGGCATATCGAAAGTATAAGCACTCACATACATTGCGCCAGCAGCTTGAAAAAATCAACGGTAAAATTTACTGGTTCAATGTCGAAGTACTTGAGAGGAGAATTAAGAAGAAAGACAATGAAATCGAAGCTAAACGAAGCGAGCTTCAGGAGATCGACAACAAAAAGGCAATGAATGATCAGAACATTACACTCAATGATGAAGAACGAGATAGTCTTCAAAACGAGAAGACTATTCTAAACGAAAAGTTAGTATCGCATGAAGAGGCTGTGGCACATTCTGAAAATGCTCATACGGAGGCAACTAGACAAGTCCAATCATACAGATCAGACTTGATGAACTACAAAACCGAGATTGAGGATTTCTCCAAGCAAATCGAGAAGCATAAGAAAGAAATGGTCATGGAACAAAAGAAGATCGATGAAGCAAATGGTGGATCAAAGGAAAAGATGGGCGAGAGGTTGGAAGCCTTAAGAAAACGACAAGAGGTGTTGATTAAGGAGAGAGACCAACTTCAAAGTCGCCTCCGAGGAATGGAGGGTACTTCACCTGATATGGAGAACCTTCGCAAGGAACTTGAAGAATATAAGCAGTCCAAAACTGTCTTGCTTGAGAAGAAACGTAGCATTGAGAAGAACAAGAATGATAAATACGCTGCTTTCGGCCACAACATCAATTTTCTCATGAGAGATATCGAAAAGGAAAAGAACTGGCACGCAAAGCCAATCGGACCTGTTGGATGCTTTGTTAGTGTTAAAGAAGAATTCTCACAGTGGGGAGACTTGATTAATGCCACACTTCAAAAGACTTTGGATTCCTTTGTGGTTTGTGACGAGCACGACAGGCGCATATTGAGTCAGTATATGAGATCAAAGAAGATCTTCAAGACTATCATCGTGAGAAAGTTTGAGAAGTTTAACTTCAACTCTGAGGCTCCTCATGGGTACAATACAATTCTCGATACGCTCAATATCCAAGACGAAAACGTAAAGTTTACTCTTATTGACTCTAGTGGAGTTGAAGAGATGATAATCTGTGACAACATCCGTGATGCAGAAGAAGTTACGCGGCGTCCGAATGTGAAACATACCTTCTGCCTCAACGACAGAAAATCAGGTATCCGGATTACTAGACCCGGTGGCCAATTGGCCAGAGATCCGATTTTTTATTCTCGTGATCTCCGGAAGCTTGCTGGAAAAGTTGATGGAAATGAAATTGAAAACGAATTGAAAGAGGCTGAGGCTGAGGAAGAAAGACTCGAAAAACGGAGACACAACTTACGAGCAAAGGAATACGAAGAGAAAAAAACAGTGCAAGGAGAGTTAGAGGAAAAGAAAGACTTTTTAAAGAAGGTCAATAATCAGATATTCACTGCGGAGCAGATTCTTCAGGACGAAGGTGACTATGGCCGTATCGAGAGTTTGAAGTCTCAAATCGAAAATTGTGAGAACCAAATCAAAACAAGAGAAGGCATGTCGCTAGAGCTTCTCCAGAATTTAAATCAGTCCAAGGTGGAGCTATCATCGTTGAAGCAGAGATTACAAGAAGCAAAAGCTCAAAAGGAAGATATCACAGATCAGGTATCTTCGCTCGAAGAGAAAGTTTCTCAATGTCAAGAAACTAGTCAACTTCTTGCTGCAGAAAACGATGGGCTCGAGAAGCGAAAGGCAGAAATTGATTTTGAGATTGAAACTAAAATCGAGAGGAAAAACTCAGATATCACCAAACACCAAGAATTGGAAACTGCTGCCCTCGAGCATTGCCAGAGAAGTGACATCCAAATTCTCGAGACGGATACCACAGAGTCAATCACTACCGAGTTTCGAAACATACAGCACGCAATTGAAGAAGCAGAGAAAAACTCGAATAAGACTTTCGAGGAGATCCAAGATGAAGTTCTTAAGAGCAAAGCATTGAAAGATCAATGTGAGAATAGCCTTCTGGAGTTGGAGAGCGCAAGAATTACATTGGAGAACGACTTGAATTCTCGATTTGAGAACTTGAACATTACAATAAAGGAAAAGCTCACAAGAGCAAGACTGTCGTTTGAGCAATCACTTGCACTTCGAGGCTTCAAAGGAAACTTGGAATTTGACTTTGCCAATAAGAAAGTAATCACCGAGGTTCAAACCAAGGATGACAAGGAAAGACGAGCAGTCCTGTCCTTATCTGGAGGTGAAAAGTCGTTTACACAAATTGCATTTTTGCTTAGTATCTGGAAGGTAATGAAACCACGAGTATGTGGATTGGATGAATTTGACGTTTTCATGGATTCTGTCAATAGAACAATCGCAATTCGACTTCTAATCCATGAGCTTCGAAACTCGAATGCGCAATCCATCTTCATTACTCCACAGGATATTGCGGTGGTGGGCGATTTGAAAGATAGCGAAGATGTTCGAATTCACCGTATCAAGGCCCCAAGAAATGAATAGAACCACGGGCTATGTACATTAGGTTATTTATAAACGGATGGAACAGGGTGTTATGTAGGTGTCGTCAATATCGAGAGCACGTAGACGATCACACGAGGAGGAATCCAAATTGATTCTCTTCAATCCATTTTGTTTCCAGTCTCCAAGAACCGACTCGACATCTTGCTTGGACACGGCTGGTGATGCAAGTAGGGCCTCTAAGTAGCTTCGGCGGCCAGCATTCGTGAACCCATGAAGCTGTTGCCATTCAACATAAATCAGAGCTAAAATGTAGTCCAAGTCTTTGGATGTCTGTTCACTGGAGGATGCCTTACCTTCATAAGCTCTCTTTAACGAGCGAAAAATGCACGTGAAGACTTCTGGGCCAGAATAAAGAACTTTCTTGGGAAGCAGTGGGTAGAGTTCAGGCAATTTACTGATCACAGCCCACGCAACTTCGACATGGCCCAATTCGCAAAGGCTGACAGCAACAAACTTGTGCAAAGCATGATGATGACGAGTAATTAGAGTCAATAATCGATCCACCACTGAGTGCTTCTCCGAAATTAGTCTTTGCGTGTGATCTCTGACAAGCTCATGGAAACAAGGCAAGTCAGACACTCTTGGAACACCATCAAGAATCGTCCAATGTGGTTTACCGGACTTGTGGTAAACGTTATACTCAATATGAGGCTGGAAAGGAGTGATATTTTGAGTTCTGACTTCATTGAGTTGAAGCTTGTCCAATTTGTGATTTCCAAGGCCAATATTGTTGATGATATTGCGCTGGCGCTCTTTGTATCCCATGCGACTCAAGTATTTAAGTGAGCGAGCAGAGTCCTTTGGATCTCTATATTTTGTATGACCTCTATACTTAAGACACAAATCAATAAATGCATCTAGAGTTTTTGTGAGATCTCCAGTTCTAGCTAACGCCTCCACGCGGGAAATAGTTAGAGTCTCGTAGACTTTTCTGTGTCCGAAATAAGAGTAGTATCTCTTAAAGTAGCTCCGAAGCCCCTCCACAGCTGCCAAGTTCCCGCTGTGAGAGAACACAGTCGCCAACAGAGCTATAGCAGTAGGCAAAAGAAGGAATGGCACTAAATGATTTTCCTGAATGAACATTGACCTGTTTGAATATGCTGCGTAAGGATTTACAATCTCATGATATACCAAAGACGCAGCCGCATGATGCCCTCTCATCGATGCCTCAGACGATAGGATAGACCAGAATTGATTCGAGAGTTTGTAGTGAGCGTTGTCACATTCGTAAACAATATGCACCAAGGCAACCACCGCATTAAGATTGCCTTCCGCCATGAGCTGGAACAAGAAGTCTTCAACAAGATTGGAGAACAATTTGGAGTTGACATTATTTGATATATGATAGAAGATATCTTCCCCTGAATGCTTTTCCTGAAGCATGGTCAGCAACTCCAAGGACTGTCTGACCGACTCAGATGACAATGAAAGGACTCGAAGTTTGTCATAGGGGTAAAGTTTGGAGTAGTCAGTCAAGAGGTTTCGTATGGCAGATGGTTTTGTAGGTGTGAGCTTTAATTTCCATGCGGCCAGATCAAAATGTGACGTTGAAAGACGCCGGAGAAGGCGAGATCGTAGCATTAAATGAAAAGAAATGCGATAAAGAGTGAATTACGAATTCAAATAATCGCCACAAGTTGGGGTAGTACGAATCTTTCAAGATGTCGTGAATGGGTCTTGATCTAGAAGTGGAACCAGAAAACTCTGTGCACTCCAGAAATTGTTAGACAACCTATAGCCATTTAGTGACATGCTTCCGGTAAAATGAGGGATAGATAGGGAAATTTGATTGCTTTGCAACCAAATTTTGCTATATTTTCTCTGGCTTTTTCGTATTCCCTAATTTTCAAAGATTTTCTTAGTTGATCAGTTTTAATGGTTAAACATATGCTCACAATGAAACAAAAAAAAAATTGAAACAAGTTATTAAGACTTGGCTCTCTTACAAATCCGAGCTTCCAAATCTCCTATTAAATCCCAATATGCTATAAAATCCGTGTGAGAGCCTTTCTATTGTATTCCCCATGTCCAAAATCCAGACTGTCACAAATTTCGCGACATTCATCATGAAAATCTCTATCACCTACAACCACCTCTAGTCATGCTTAGACTCGGTGCCTCCCGTGCAGCAAGATTTTCGGCGGTTAGAATGCCACAGGCGAGCCTCTGTATTCCCAAGGCATCCATGATGGCACCTTTGGGTATCAGATTCAACTCGACAGCAACTCAAGAAATCAAGACGAAGCTCACAGATTTCGCTTCTGAAAGTGCTGCTGCCATTGACACTGCAACAACGACCACATTGCACTCAGATCAGATCGGGTATTTGCAATCTATTGGTCTTGGAACTGGCTGGGGTCCAACGTCCATGATCGAGAACGTTCTTGAAATGACCCATGTGTACACTGGATTACCATGGTGGGCGACCATTGTTGCCAGTACTGTGATTATCAGAACTTTGATGGTTCCTATTTACATTAAGTCTTCGGCAAACATGGCCAAAATGTCCAAAGTGAAACCACAATTGGATGTATTGATGGACGAGATCAGAAACGGTGACAACGAAGACAAGATGTTGGCAATGAGAAAGAGAAGCAAGTTGTTCAAGGAATATGGCATCAAGACCTCACACTCGTTCTTACCCATTCTTCAGGTTCCTGTTGCATACGGATTCTTCCAGGCCACAAGAAAAATGGCCGAGGCCCCAGTTGAAGGTTTCTCGACCCAAGGCGCTTTCTGGTTCGAAGATTTGACCGCAGTGGACCCATACTTAGGCTTGCAGATCTTCACTGCCCTTGTTGTTACTGGAATGATGAGAATGGGTGGAGAGACCGGTGCTCAGGCAATGAACCCTATGCTAAAGAAGGTTATGACTTGGTTGCCTTTCGCCTCCATTTTGATTACTCAAAGCATGTCTTCTGCTGTGGTGCTTTACTTTGCTGCCAATGCTGTTTTCTCCTTGATCCAAACTACCGTTTTGAAGAACAAACATTTCAGAAAGTTGGCCAAGCTTCCTCCAATTGAGACTCCAGTTCCAGTTCCAGGTGCCAAGGCACCTCCTGCCACTTTGTCAGAGTGGTGGAAGGACTTCAATGACAAAATGAAGAACCAGACTCACAACAAGATGAGTAAGACCAACAAGCAGTTGGAGGCTATGGAGAGAAGACGCGGCGCTGCCAACGATGGTTTCATCAAGAGACATTAAAAATTTGTATATAGAGAGTTTATGCTTGTAAAATAAAATCGTATCATTAAACTGTATTCTAAGAATTAAACGTTATAAATGGTCAAGCTTCCTTGGCGTCGTCGTCATCTGGCAATGCGGGAGCAACCTTGAGAGTTCGTTCTTCAAAGATCTCTTCATAGTTGTCAATAAGCTGTTCTAAAATGAAGTTCATCACTCCAAAATTGTTTATCAACGTGTCCAAATTACTAGCTTCCGTCAACGCAGGTCCAATGACAGTAGCCAAATTGGAAGCATTCATACGGTTATGCTCGTTCTCTTGGACCACTTTGTTTAAGTGTCTGATAAGATTTGCAAGCGTGGAATAGTTATACTTTGGAAGTTTGGCAAGGACACGCTTGTAGCTGTCAATATCGATTGTTGGAGTGCCATTTTGAGTCTTAGACGAGTCCTGTCTCATGGGATAAAATAGTTCAATCACTTGGTCAGTCAAAACTGCGTCAGGAAGCTCTCTGAAGTACAGTTTGATGCAACTGGTAAGAGCGTGAACATCAATACTCCTCTTCTCAAAATCGAGAGTGCCAGTTCTATCAATCTCACTTTTGATACTTGCGAGTTCACTTATCGAAGTACTAATTCTGTAAATACCAACATCCTTCAAACCTTCTTCTTCAATTGCTTTATAGATCAAGTCCAATATTCTTGGTGAGCTGTTGTTGTCACGAGAACACACAACCTGGAGGGGAACTCCGAATGTTGTGAACTCATGGTTATGCTTCCAATTGATCAGTTTGGAGTAGAACCAATGCCTGTTTGCATGAGTAAGGCACCTCAACCAATCCTTCAACTCACTATCTGAAGGAGATTGGAAGAAGAAGACATCATTGGAGCTCTCGTGATCCATTTTGAAACAGTTGGGTAACAAGTAAACAGGGAAAATTTTTCTGTCTTTCAACTGAATGATAACCACTGGCTTAGACTTGGGATCGGACACGGAAGAAGGATCAGGAAGTTCTCTAAATTCAACCACACGCTCTGAGGAGGTCGTCAAACTGAAAGTTCTGGACTTACTGAACAATCCACTGATTTTGAAACGCGAGGAGGAGTTTGTCTTATAAGACAAAGATTGACGTCTTAAACTGGAATTGGATGTCTTCTTTGTAAGACCACCTTCCCTTGCGATGCCAGACTCCAAGGCACGTCTTGAATCTCTGTATGCTTTCTTGGACCCATCCATTGTTAATATCGCATATTGTTCTTTAATGACTAAACGGAACAACTTTCTGCTCAATCTTTCGGTCTGAATATGGTGCCTTAATTCGGACATATTGCAGAGCGTCTCGTCTAATCTCATCAAGAATTCGAACTCTTTTGTGTCATTGTGGAATTCCTCGTTCTCATCCACGTCTTCCACGCTCAACTCTTTAATGAGCTTGAAAATGAGATACCTCTTGTTGAAATTGATGTTGTCTTTGTAGAAAGAAGGACATTTGTTGATCTCTATCAAGTTTTCAATGATCCACCCGAAACATGGAAGGAGCGGTTCACTACCCATCAATAAATCAGAGTGTTTGATATGGGAAGGCAAAAGGGATTCCACATTGTCATAAGTCGCATTCATATCGACCTCCTCCACACTTAAGGAATTTGATGCCTTGACCCACAAATTAGCAAAAATTCTGCTTTCTGGAGAGTAAATCACATTCGTAATCGCTGTCTCAATACAAGAGGGGATCTCATTGTGATCTCCATCAAAGACAAACTGACTTTCACTCATCTTGAGCTTCGAAATCTTCATCATGAGCAACAATGTTTTCATACGGTCAAGTCGCTCTTCAGTAGTAATGTTGACGTCGCAGAGTTGAATGAGAAGATAACTTCTAAACTTGTAATACAACTTGAACAACTTATTGAAAACCACTGGAAGCTTTTTCAACACAGTATCCTTAATGCCCAGGTCATATAGCGACTCAAAATATGTCATGACGTTGGATATAACAACGAAGTCTTCAGAAACATTGGTTCTTTGCATATTATAATTGAGAAGCGAATAGTTTTCAAACAGATTTTCCAAAATCTTGAACATCTTAAACCAATTCTCAGGTGTAATGCCCTTGTAGAAAACAGTTAGCAACTTGTTGAATTTGTTCAAAAACTTCTCAATTTTGTGAATATTCTTGTGACTTGGCAAATTTCTGTTCATTGGAACCTCATGGATAGAATTCGAGAACTTAAACTCATGAGTAAGAAACTCTTCGAACTTCAGTGCCTCAACGGGTCTGTAGCTCTTCTTGACAAAAAGTTTTTTAAGTCTTTTGTAATAGTTAACCAAGTTCTCGAAGGATTTATCCAATTCGCGATCAATCTTGTTGGAGTTATACCATTGCAAAATCTCGTTACTGTAGAGTTTCAACAACTTAATCATTATCTTCTTGTTCTTCAAGTCATTGGAAAAATTGGAAAAGAAGTTATTGACGAGCACAATTAAGGACTTGAGAATATTAACCTGAATCTTTAGAAGGAGCTCATAGTCCACATCGCCTAACTTACTCAAATCAATTTCCCTGTCCACTTCCCAGCTAGGATATGTCCCAAACACAACAGGGTCATAACGACCTTGCTTCTCGTAGTATTGCTTCTTCATCACCGATATGACTGCATTACCGGAGTGTACAAATCTATGAGCCAATTTTTCGAGCAACTGTTTGGTTGTCATGAAGGAGCTATAGTTCAACATAAAGACAAAACGATACTCAGTAAGATCAATAAGATGGTTCTCATCAAAATATTTTGAATCGATCAATAAAAGGTCAATCAATTTGTCGACACTTGCAAACCTGGGAACGTACTTTGGTGATTGAATATGCAGAGCGAGATTAGAGTTATTTGAAATGAGACCAAAGCTGCGATGTTTCTTATCAAGTCCGGACGACTCCCCATTTTGCTCATTATCTTGGATTGAAAAATTCTTAAATTTGTCAGAGTTGAGGATGTCGTCAACATCAATTCCAAGCCCATCGTCATCGCCGCCACTAACTTCTGTAACAGAAGTGTTGACAGTGCTTGCAGAATCGAAGTCAGAAACAAAGTCGTCAAGTCTTAGTGTAAGTTCAGAATCCACGACAATGCTATGTTTGTCATCTGAAGGGATAACATTCGTAAGATTAGGAAATCCGACCAAATCATCGTATTTCTGCAAATTGATTAGAAAATAGTGATTGTTAAAGGTTGGCAATTTGTCATCGGTGGACGGCTCTTTACTCGATGATATTTTCGATTCAGAGTGCTCTGGAACTGCAATGACTGAAGATGACGAGGAGTTAACAGACAACGAGCTTCCATTGAAGTTCATGATCTTATGCAAAGTATTATCAGCTTGTGGAACGTTCAAGTAACTCTCCCGAAGGCTAGGTTCAAACTGAAGTGAGAGCTTCATGATATCCTCAAGATTCACTGACTCGCAGTTGTGGTCAAGCAAGCGAAGCAATTTCTTGCGCAATTTTAACTTGACTTCAAACTTCTCTTCGTGCTCTGAAGAAATTTCAGAGTCAATCATATTCGCTTTCAATGATGTGGGAAGGTTCTTCTCATCATCTTTATTGACACCGAGATAGAGAACTTGGTTTAAACTCTCGTTGGAAAAGATAAAACTCATTGAATCATATCTTTGCAAAACATCTTGATTGTAATGAATGATCTCATTAGAGTTGAATAAGTTCCTGAGATAGTCGTTCCAACGGTCAAAGGAATAGTTAATTTTGCGCCAAACAGCGTCAAGTTCTGGAATGCTTACTTGCGAGACATTATTAACGAGCAAGTCCCCAAAATAAGGAATGACCCTTTCCTTTGGATAAATTTTGCCCAAGCCACGAGGAGCCATTATGTGGTAAGACTCCTTTGAAGCCGCGTTAGACTCAGGCTCGGTTCCAACTACAGACGAGGTCCCAAAAGTGATCAGTTCGTAACTGTTCGCCAAGTGGCGGCGATCGAGCTCAAAGAGGACAGGAGACCAGTCATTCTTCAATAACTTAATATAATCAGGAGAAACGTGAGTCCATACAGTTGTCAAACGAAGGACAGGCTGAGAAAGAATAATAGATGAAATACCCAACCACGAAGACATATTTCCCAGTTTATCCAACAAACAACCAAGGTCTATCCATCTTTCAAGGATATGGGCTCTTTTCTCTGGAGTGGCATGTGGATTTTCAAGGAATAAATGATGAACAAGCAAACGTGACAAGTAGTGAACATGATTGTCATTATTGAAAAAAAGTGGATTCTTTTTGTAGAACTGATTACCCGTCATATTTTCGGAGACAGAAGAGTACAATAATAATGACTTATCTATGCTAGAGTTCCAACTGCCAAAGAACTCGAGATCAATAGCAGTAATGGCACTTGCAAGGTCAAACAAGTTGATGTCATTCATGAAGATGGTGGAATTTAATTCCAACAAAGGATTTTCAGCAGGCGTAGAACCTGCGCTGGAGTCCACGAGGTTGATCAGATCAAGTAATATTCTTTGTTTTCCAAGCATGTTTGCTTTGAAGAAGGATACCAAGCCCAGAGTTTCCGGGGTAGCAAACTCCGTGAACAATTCCAAGATTTCGAGCATCTGATTCGCGACATCCGAGTTTAGGAGGTAACCGCAGAAGTTCTTGTCAATGTGCTCAAACAAGTGGATTACGCGTCCAAAAATCTGTGTGATAGTCCCAACCTCGCCAAATTTGCCTTGGAAAATAGCCGCAAGATACATGTGCATGAGCTCGAGCGCCAGGCAAAAGTTCGAAAACATGGGAAGAACCGATAAGAGCTGTTCAATGGCCCGGGAGTTGATATGCGCATCAGCAAAGATGAAGAAGTGCACCAAAGCTTCCAACGATGAACCCACGAGAAACACGTCGCTGTCAAAATCATACTTCAAGTCAGGATGTGGCAACCCGGGGTGCCAGTATGTAATTGTGATTGGAGCTGTTGCATTGGGTGTATCTGTCACGATCTCGGGCACTGTTGAAGGGTGGGAGTGTGATCCATTGTTTCGGGCTGTCACATTGGAGGAATGATCGCTCAACATTGGGGACTGTGGAGGAAGGGCCAGATCCGACGAAGGTGGAACAGTAGCAGAGGAAGACTCTGTAGGCGCGTAGGTGGTGGCATCCAGGGCGAGTGAATCGGCATCGGCAAGCTTGAGCACATCCGACAGACTCAGACGAAACAGGCGAACGTTCATCAGCAGTGGAGGGCGGTAGACGTATAAATGGGAACCGCGAAGCTCCACGCGATATAAGCGTAGCAGCTGTTCGGAGAAATCTTGGGTTGAAGAGGCGTTCAATACGCCGTTTACCCACAGATGTTTGAGTACCTTGGAGTCATAGTCATGTTGGACTAATGATCGCACAAGCGACACCTGGGCTGCTTCGGGAACTGGGATGGTCATTGAGGACACGGACAACGAATCAGGGACAGAGTCAGGATCTATATTGACGGATATGGATGCGCTGGCCATGGAACGCCTCTTGGAGGACTTGCTCCAGATTTTGCGCATGTTAATCAACCAGATAAACGGATTACTAGCAGAGAAGTCACCGGTGGACTAGGGAGCAAATGTCGAAGATTGGAAGTGAAAAAGCTGGACAAAATTGATCTGGTGTGGGGGATGGTTCAGGTTCACGACCTAAAAAAGACGAGTGTTCTGGAGATTTTACCGAGTCTTGCGCACGCTGGGCAAAACCTGTTCCTGGTCTGGAGACGAGAATGGTGCGGGCTTGGGGACTTGCACTACGTCTTGTATAATGTTGCCTGGAGTACGCGGGAAAAAAATCAATCTAGAGACAAACAGTCAGGACAGATCTGGCGAGGGTGCCAATTATAGAAACGTACTTTTGAATTTCATTAGCGAATTGGCATGTCGTTATTTTTTTCGTTACTTCTTTGTTGTTTTCACTTTAGCAAGGCTAGTGAATGATGTCTAATAAGCGGTGTCATTCTCACCGTCTTGGGGCCGCATTCTGGTTACTGTGAGCGTGTTCTGCCACCACGCTCCAGGGCTCCCACTGCAGGGTCCAGTGAACCTCAATATGAAACAGTTACAACACGTAAAGGGGGGAGAAGGACAAAGTGACTTCGGTCTTACAACTACAAATAGGTAGTGCGACTCACGGACACAGTGGATTTCCGCCATTCTTTTTATCTGCTTTTCGCAGCTCTTTCAATGACTTTTCAACCCCGTTTCGAGGACAGACGCACTACACTGCCTGGCACAATAGCATGCCCTGGGCGGAGAAAGTCTTGAACCCAGAGGTCCGCACATCGATAGTCAATTTACGAAGTCGGGGATGATTTCTGGGTTAAAAACCCTTAATTATCAGACCTACAAACGGCGACGCGGGCAAACGCCTCTTTCTTTTCATCTGGCCCGTTTCCTTCTTAGGTAGTTAATGGAAGACATGCAGATGGCCTCATGCGCATTTCCAAATTTTTTGGGGTTGCAAGGAGCGATAACCTATTGCCTGCGAGGTTCGTACAGATTTCCTACATTGTTTCCGGATTCGCTTAATTGACATAGAGAATACATTTAACAAACATCAGCATTCTAAGATGACCGTTTAAGTTTTCGTTGGTTTCTGTTTCACCGTTTATAGCGGACCGTTGTTGGTGTATGTTCGCGTTCGTGGGATACTTTGGTCCTACTACATGTGTGGTAGAAGCATTGTAGTCAATATCCTCACAAAATTTCACAAAATTTCACAAAATTCTAAACCTGGCCGGCGATCGGTGAAATGATCGGTAAAAAGTTAATGATTTTCATTAGTGCAGCCACATAATTACATTTCTGGATTTGGACCACTTCTTCAGTTTTGGGATGGAGTTGACGTTGAAGTGTAGTTGATGAGACGGGAGGTGCATTTGCTCGGTAGTTTACCACTCCAATGCCTTTCATGGAATAATTTCGATAGTAATGGCATTTTCAAAAGTTACTTATGACTCTAGCCATTAACTGGCTGTGCAAATCCTGCTCATTTCACCGGATATTTGCCTCCAGTCAATTTGTTTTAACTACTCAAGTATGCGCAAGACTATTGCCTGTATGGCTTAACAGATCACCTGAAAAATAATTGACGACACCGAAAATATCACTCCACCATTAAGAATTTGTTTGACGGCATCTCATGCACGGAGATAGGGGTAAAAACAGACATAAGCTATACTTGGCTGGAGGCATGTCAAGTAGCAATCAAAATTCATTTACTACTTCCACTGATCTTGATACTTTTGTTCGTATTCAATTCCTTGCACCATAGATAATTTCACAAATATATTAAGAGACAAGACAGAAGAAACTTATGGAAAAACGGGGCGTCTTTATTCTCAGCTTGAATCTTCTCCTGTAAAAGTTCTTCTATTTCAGATCCCTTCCAGTTAATACTATTGTACCTAGAACGGTCTCTCTGCAGTCCACAACTAATTCTTCGCTTCAACATTACTACTGAAAGCTGCTATGTTCTGGAAAACCCTTCGACAAGGGCCCAAATGGACCTCTGCAAACGCCAAGAATGTATTAATACGATTTAATAGTACAGACGAATTTAATTATCTCCACAGAAAAGAGCTCATTAGCAGATCTCCACAGTCTTACTACCCGACGATATCTTCGGTGCGGTCATCGGCACCAGTTCTACGAATTCCCGATTTTGTACGGTCCTATGGACTGATAGACTTTAAAAAGTATGAAAACAAGCGCCACTCCGATTTGGTCCAAGTGGAGGGGCGCGTTAAGTCCATACGAAGGGCAGGCAAAGCCATGTACTTCATTGACATAGTCCAGGATGAGACAAAACTTCAGCTTTGCGCATCCAACAAGCTATTGACAGGTATGTCGAGTGAAGAATTCTCAAGAATTCACACTTTTATTCGAAAAGGTGATCACATCGTTTGTGTTGGTCATCCATCTACAACAAATGTGGGAGAACTTACTGTTAAGGCCATGGAGCCTATTAAAGTGACAAGTCCATGTTTGAATTCCGTCACTTTGCCGGACAAAATGAGTGACCGCAAGTTGATAAACAGCCATAGAGTCTTGAACTACTTGGTTGATGTTGATCTGAAACAGAAAATCTTGGTCAAATCAGCCGTGACTGGAGCCATTAGAGACTTTTTGACGTCAGCCGACTTTGTTGAAGTACAAACGCCAGTCATTGCTGGGGCTGGCACGGGTGCAAATGCAGAGCCATTTATCACATCCCTGAGAGCGTTGTCGGACGAAAAACTCCTGCTTCGAGTAGCACCAGAGCTTTGGCTCAAGAAACTAGTAATTGGAGGATTTGACAAGGTGTTTGAGATTGGAATGAACTTCCGGAATGAAGGAATTGATGCAACACATAACCCAGAGTTCCAAACATGTGAGTTCTATCAATCATTTACATCTCTTTCCCAGTTGATGAAAATTACTGAGGATATGTTTGCTTTCATCTACGACGTGTTAGACAAGAAGAGTGACAAGTTGCAGATATTAAGACCTCAAATCAAGAAGTTAAAAGCTTTTGGTGCTGGTGATTTTCCCCGCTACGAGTTTATTCCAATGATGGAAGAAAAGACTGGCTGTAAAATGCCTAATGTACTCGATACGGAGAATTTGCTTGAGTTCTACAAGCAAATTAATCTCGAACCACCATCAACTAAATCGCCTGCAGCACTTCTAGATAATTTATCGGGAATATTCTTGGAGTCGATTAGCGAAGAAACGCCCGATGTTCCAATATTCATCTACAACCAACCATCTGTGATGTCCCCCCTCGCCAAATCCAGCATTGTGGAGTATGGCGAACGCTCATTTGATGTTTCTTTGCGCTTTGAACTCTTTATCAACGGTAAGGAATATGTGAATTCATACGAAGAAGAAAACTCTCCGTATGCTCAAGCTGAAAAGTTTGCCTTGCAGCAACAAACAAAAGCAGAATTCAAAGATAACGAGGCACTCATTCCAGATTGGTTCTACGTCCAGCAAATGGAATATGGCTTACCTCCTACAGGAGGATGGGGATGTGGAATAGATCGACTCAGCATGTTATTCAGTGGATCTGAAAGAATAGAGGATGTCTTGACATTCGGCACGCTCCGGGACGCTATCCGGCAATAGACCGTATATAGGCCCATAATGCAGACATCAACATTTCCAATGCTTTCAGTAGTTTCATTTATTCATTACTTAGAGACGATACAAGAAGTAAGGACTCTTATCTCCCATTTTTCGAAGTTCTTCTTCAGTGTGAGAGTCGTATTTGCCAGCAGCCACGTCCCTCTTTCTCTTTGCATTGGAATATTTGTAACCAAAGATGGTGATCAATAAGAAAATAATACCCATACTGATGAAACCAAGCTCCAATGAATGACCCAAGATGAATCGAGGCAGATCTTCAGTTCTGTAGAAATTAGAAGCGAACGCTCCAGAAAAGTTTCCAATACCAATTTGGAAAGCCATTCCGACTGCTCTCTTGTAGGCACCGGACAAATTGTTTGAGAACCAGATGACCACGAGAGGAAATGCTGGGTATATTCCAAGTGCAGTTATGTAAAGTGCTCCATAAAGTGCATTGGGCAGTTCCTTTGGATTGAGCGTGATACAAATAATGTACCCAATAGCCATACAAGTATAGTTGAATAGCAAGAACGGCGATCTCAAACCTACCTTATCACTGGCTATTGCCTGTAAGATACTGAAAATGGCAGCCACAATATAAATTGGTGCAGTCATTAACTGTGCTTTTGTGGAGGCATAACCCAAGCTTTTGACGATAGTTGGTGCAAAAAGTGAAATGCCGTAGAGTGGTACACATACTCCGTAGTAGACCATGAGCATACACCAAGATTGCCAGTCCTTGAAAACAGCCCAAACATACTCCCTGCTATTGGAGTCGTCTTCACCCAAATTTGCAGGCGCAGGGGCTTCGTGGGCAGACTTCTTCAAGTTCAGGCCGTCGGAGTTGGAAGAGTACTTCACCTTGTAAGTAACAAACTCACGCTCTCTTGGGGTTAAGAAAGTACACTCACTTGGGTACAAGGGGAAATAGAAGTAGGCAACAATAGAGAAAACCAAGGTAAGTAAACCCTCCAAAATAAAGATCCATCTCCATCCCTCATAGCCACCTACACCATCCATTTGTGAGATTCCAGCTGCCAATAAGCCACTAAAAGCACCTGCCATGGAAGCAGCAGAGAAGAAAATGGCTTCGCGGACCAACACTTCGTTTTTCTTGTAGTACATCGACAAGATATAAGAGATTCCTGGAAAAAGAGCTGCCTCGAAGATTCCAAGAAGAGCCCTTGTTGCCAAAAGTTGGTGGAAGTTGTTCACAGTGCCCATGAGAGTCATAACGATAGACCAAAGCACCATTGTCAAGGGAATGAACACTTTTGGCTTCACATGTCTTAGGATTACATTGCAAGGAATCTCCATCGAAGCATAGAAAATGAAAAAAATTGTTAAGCATAAATTGTATTGGTGGCCGTGGAGATTCAAATCCTCAGCCAATCCTTCAATTTTTGCGTTTCCAATGTTACCTCTGTCCAAGAAGGACAAAAGGTATAAAACAGTAAAAAGTGGAACGAGACGTAAATCAATCTTACGCAATAGCTTTTTCTCGTCAATATCAGAGAAATCTGGTTGCGATTCTCCGCTATCTGAAGCAACAGCCTCGATATGCTCAAAGTTTGGCTTGTCTTTCACAGAACCCATAGGAGATTTTGATATTAAGTGAGCTTAGTAATCAGTTTTCATTCTACATTAATAAGGAAGTTGTGAGATATTTATATCTTGCAGTGCAATGTTATGAGCCGTACCCCACAATTGTTGCAACAATTATCACCACCCCTGCACAAAATACGGTTTCTGGTAGAGGGGACTTCGTGACATCATTGATAAGTGAGGTGGGAAAAGAAAGCAAGGCGACAGAGTGACATAATAATTTGAGATTTCGCAGATTCAGCAATAAAGATGATCTAATGAAAAGACTTAGTAAACATGCGAAATCTGTCCCATTGAATAGGTACTTACTGAGTGGTAAGATGCGGGATTGGGCTCACTAGCCGTGTCCACAAGAATGGATAGGACATCGGAACAACCAAAGAAACTCCTCATTTCGCTCAGGAACAACGGGCTTTTTCTGGCGAAAACCTCGAGTTTCCACGGATCGAACGTCCTCCCCACCAACTCCCCCACGTATGTGGGGGGGTCGTCACGAGCCCTGCGATATTTCAAAGTTGCCATATATCGAAGTTTCAACAGATTGCTTAATCTGATTTCTCCAGGAAAATCGTGATCCTCGGTTGAATAATTTATAGATACTGAAATATGAAGAACTGTTTTGAAAAGACCCAAAATTGACTCTGATACTACCCTGTCGGAGATTAGTTGCCAATCCCGGCCAGAATTGATGAGATCCTGAGTACAGTCTTAGTGGTGATAACGGTGGGACCATGACAAATCCACCTTCAAGCGCGTAATCGAGGGGAAAATTCCCCGGACATTCATAGCAGGGTTATCTAGGTTAAAATGAGGGGTGTCAGTCCTTTTTGGTTGGAATTTCTGTGGGGTTGCTTTGTTACGTGTCATAAAGTGACTTATCTCGCCAAGAAGTAAGGATTTGAAGCGCAAAGGAAAAGAGTAAGTGTGTATTGTGGGGATGAATAAGTGAACTTTATCAACAGACAGATCAGTTGCCAGCAATATTCAATTATAGTGTGACCAAGCCACAAACAAGTGATCCAAATGCTCTCGCAAGTTTCATGCTCCCATCGGAAAATTAACCGCCCTAGAGGAGGTTTTGATTGTTTTCTACTTGGGGGAATACTTGAGTATAATGCGGCTCAGCACGTTGATGAATTTGGGAAGTCCGGACATTACGATTAGGAAGTCCGGCCCTTTACTTTGGGGAATCCGATCATTGGACTCAGGGTTTCTTTCGTTTTGTTATTTTGAGGCTACAGTGGCTGAAAACTCTAATTATGAGTATGCGCTTGAAGTTAACCAACTTCCAGTTACTTCAGTTAATTAGGCAATGCATCCATTTGCCACACCTGGCTAATCGGATAAATTTGCTTGAAATGTGCCAATAAAATTATTGACGTAGTTCATGGATGATTTCATTTAATGTTCACCATGCTACACGTTCCTTGCCTGAAAGGAGTATCGATGGTTTCTGTATGAATAAGTTGGGTAACATCACGAAGCTAGAACTTACAGCAACCAACTTGAAAAATTATCGACTTCGAGCTAGAAATAATCATTATATGCTTTCAATTTCACTCAATCATCTGCAATCATCACAATTTCCTACTTTGAACATGTGCGGCAAGGTCAATGGCGAAAATTCCGTTTGAAATTTGAAGATTAGTGAGCCATTTGAAACTCTCATTACCGTAAGGCAAGCACCATTTAGCAGCACTTCATATTGAAAGTAAAGCAGTTCAAGTTCGCAACTGCTTAGGACATTAGCAGCACGGCTGATGTAGTCATCCTCATTGCTGAGGACCATTCCCTACGTAACACCATCAGACGAATAGATATCTGCGATAAAATCCCACCCTTGGTCAGTTTTATAAGTAAACAAAATTACAATTTTGTCTACCTTCTCGGTGAACATATAGTCATTGATTTAATTGTCCCTGGTTATGTACCTATTCTTAATTTCGACTACACGGTATAAGACATCGAAGTTTCCAAAACAAAAACGACAAAACTTCCCATCCATTCTCGAAAATCCAAAATCTAACCACGAGAACATGGAAGAGAGCACAATATAAATTTTTAGATTTCAAAATTTCAATCATCTCCTTAGTTTACAAGTTGAAATGTCAAAATCTCACCAGGTCCCTGTCCGAGGCGCGGCCATTTTCGCGATCCGATCTAGAAGATCGAGAACATTTCAACTACAAGCAAAGTCTACAATATCCCTGCACCAGAAACAGAGATATCGAGTCTTGTGATTGGTCGCATTGAAAAAATCCTTCAAGTAACCTCGAATTACCATGAACTTCGAGGAAAAAGAAGATATCGACGGTGTACGGCTCACATGGAACAATGTTCCAAAGTCCAAGCTTCAAAACCACCGGAACATTGCTCCATTGGCTGCTCTTTACACTCCTCTCAATAACAAGCTGTCAGTGACATGCTTAGATGTGTCCCAGATGATGAGATGTCGTCAGTGTAAGGCATTTGTCAATCCATTTGTCACCATCAACCAGCAGACATCAGATATTTGGTACTGTCAGTTTTGTACTTTTGGAAACCGCTTAACGTTAGCGGAGGATGGCTCGTTTCCAGTGTCTATGCAGCCTGAACACTCTACAGTGGAGTATACCACGGGAAGAACGGCGAAGCTCCCCCCAATCTTCTTATACGTGGTGGATACTTGTTTTGAAGGAGATGATATAGAGGATGCATTTCTGTCGCTTCGGGACCTGTTGATTCTGTCACTTTCTTTGCTTCCTTCCAACTCTATGGTGGGAATGGTCAGTTTTGGTAAGCATGTACAGTTGCACGATTTGTCCATGCCTAACCGGAGTTACACGTTCAATGGTGAAAAAGATTACACTTTGCCTGACGTACAAAAGATTTTAGGACTCAACTCGACCGGTTTGGGAACTGCTCAAACTGCTTCTTTGAGTTCCATAGCACAAAAATTCCTTCAGCCCGTAGACTTGGCCGAGTACCAAATGAGTTCCATTATCGAGAACATTGTCACAAATACTTTTCCTCACAGCACCAGAGATCGGTCTGAGAGAGCAACAGGCTGCTCGCTCAACATTGCAGCATTAACTCTTCAGGCTATTTTAGGAAAATCTGTTTCTGCTGGTGGTCACGTCATGTGCTTTGTGGGAGGAGCTGCCACTTATGGCCCTGGAAAAATTGTGGGAATGCCATTCAAGGAACCAATTCGGTCCCATCACGACATTGACAAGGCAAATGTGGCACAATTACCGAACATTTCTAATGGAAGCGTTGCCAAGGTCGACACACTGCTCTTTAAACAGGCAAAAATATTCTACGAAAAGGTAGCCAAGGTGCTAGTGAGCATCGGAATCAGTTGTGATTTCTTCGTTGGCTCCTACGACCAGGTGGGGCTCTACGAGATGGAAGAAGTTGGGGTCAAGACTGGAGGAGTGGTAGTGATGTGCGATTCCTTCAGTACTGCCATGTTTAGGCAAAGTTTTTTCAAATTCTTGCGTAAAGAATCGTCAGATGCCGACGGTTACCTTGATATGGGCTTCAATGCCACTTTAGAATGTCATGTAACCAAAGACTTGCAGATCCAAGGTTTAGTGGGCCATGCAACTGCCTTACCGATGCGTAAAGACAAGGCAGTTGAAGCAACTGTCTCATCGCTAAGTATTGGAGAGGGAAATACAAATGCATGGAAGTTGTGCAGTGTGAATCCCCAGTCCACTTATGCTATCTATTTCGATAAATTGGATTCCCCACTGATTGGATATGCGTTTGTGCAATTCACTTTTCATTATGAGCATCCAAGCGGTGAAATGCGTTTGAGGATCACCACTGTGCCTCTTGCAGTTATCGCTGATTCAGATAACCACAATTTGGAGATCGGATTCGACCAGGAAGCGGCTCTTGTCGCCATCGCACGTAATGCCATTGACAAATTGCAATCGAACGTGTTCAGCACTAAAAAGTCTACCTATGATCATTCAGATGTTGTCAAGCACTTGGACAGACAGCTCATTGATTTCTGCTCGCGATTCGCTGTGTTCAATCGTGGCAACTTGTCGTCATTCAGATTGTCAAGTAGCTATGCCATGTTGCCTCAGTTCATGTATCACTTGCGCAGATCGCCATTCATTCGGGTTTTCAATAACTCACCCGATGAAACCAGCTACGTGAGACACGTTCTCATGCACGAGGATGTGACAAACGCCCTCATTATGATCCAGCCTTCGCTTCTCTCGTACGACATTGATACTTTTGGAACGGAGGACGAAAATGGAGAAATAAACGAAGACCCCGAACCAGTGCTCCTAGACTCCATGTCGTTAGGTCCCACCAAGATCTTGCTTTTGGATACATTCTTCCATATCTTGATTTATCATGGTTCAACCATTGCCGAGTGGAGAAAATTGAACTACCACAACATGGAAGGTTACGAACACTTCAAAGAATTTTTGGAGGCACCTAAAAGAGAAGCCATGGAAATCCTCATGGATAGATTCCCATTGCCCCGTTTCATTGATACTGATGAAGGAGGATCACAAGCCAGATTTCTCATGGCCAAGTTGAACCCATCTACAAGTTACGCGTCTAACCCCAACCACTTGTACGGCAATCAGCTCGACGTTCTTACCGATGACACCAATCTCCAGTCATTTATGGACCTGATCCAGCGCATCGTAGTCGGAAAGAAGTGACGGCATTACATCCACACACCGAGTGAGAATTACTAATATAGAACATGGTCCAGGCAGAATGAGCCCCAAAATGAGGGGTCTCTGTAAATATGATTATGCACCCTGTCATTACTCAAGTATAATCCCCGCCTAATATGGCATTTACCCCATCTTTTTTTTTTTCTGTATTGCCTTGTGCAAACACTGCCCTATATATAGTGCTTCTTGGACCTACCAAACTTTTATACAATTGTACTGCAGAATTGTACTGCAGAGATCCAGGCCCCAGTGGTGAATAATTCCCATCTTTACATCTGCTACTTCTTCCCCATCCAGTGTCTATATGAAGAGAAAACATGACTGTCCATCCAGCTCCGTGGTTAAGCACTATGATATAACCATCGACTATGTCGACCAGCCAACCAAAAAAGATCGGAATTCCACAGTTCGACTCCCAGCAGCCTTTCTTCAAAATGAACTGTGGATGCTAGACAAGTGGGTTCTTATGGCGCTCCAGTCGGTGATAGACGGCAGTTGCGCCGACAAAACATGCATGGAAACTGACAATATCAACCATCTCAACTTTCTCGTATTTCTTGATGCTCAAGGCAAGGAATACATCACTGATATACGTGACATGTTTCCAAACACCTTCGACCTGCTAGTGTTTGTTTCGCTGAATATCAACGCTGAAAACTTTGATACTCTGCGAATTCACTGCTCCAGTACAGAAAAATGCAAGGAACTAGCACTGTATTTTAATATTTTGGACCCTCTTGGTGGTGGCACCTATCCGCTCAACTATTTGATAGTCACAGATTCAGATCTGTTGGTAAGGTGTAAGTTACCTCTTCGTATTGGATGGCATTATGGGCCCCACCAGAGGTTTGGCGTGAGTCTTTCGGAGTTGCAAGGACTTATCGAGGAGTATTTGGAGTTTTTCACTCTCAACAGGTTCAGCATCGCGTTTTAATGAGTAATGATTATGGATAATGGCTTTTCTTTGGTAATGTACATCTTAGTGTAGAATCCTCACTGTAGGAGCGCCAACTTCTGTTGTTCCAACTCCTTGTACTCGTTTCTCTGTTTCTCGATCTCATCTTTGACTTTGGCAATATACACATCCATACGGGCAATCTCGTCGGATTCGTCGGTCCGAAGGAACTCCTGGTCTCTCTTCTCGGGATCGGTGAGTTTATATGGAAGCAAGTTCAGCGGTTTGGATGTGAGAATCTCGAAAACTGCCTCGGTTGGTTCCTGAAACACCAACTCGTCGAAAAGCACAGAGTAAACCTCACCATTCTCTCGTGGCGGTGCCTGTGGATTGTACGGATGAAGTTTCAACGCATGGAATATCTGGAAATTCTTCTCATTGATTCCCAACTCAGAGCCACCATGAAAATGGATCTTGATGATGATCTCAAATTCTCCCCAACCTGTCTCCGTCACTTGGTATGGCGGTTGCTCAACAGACCGCACCGGGGTATCGTAAGTTTCATGGAGTTTGAAAGTAACTCGCTTTATGAGTGGTGTCAAATCAATGTTTCCAAGTACTGGCTTCAAAAAGACCGTCCATTCATGGGTATGGTCTGGTGGAGTAGTTTCTGTGCGTTTTTCGGGACTCAAGCGCTTAGCACTATTTCCGTATAGAATAGGAACGGAGATGGACACATTTTTGATTCTTTTGGACATTTTCTCTAAACTTCACAGAGGCTGTAACTAAATGAAAGAGTGTTGATAATTGCATGCTACTTCAATATTTCTACATTAATATTGTGTGCACACCAAAGCTTGGAGTCTACAATTATTCAAATAATGGCCGGAATGCACCTTACATGACGACTTTCATATTTATTGTGGAACAAGCGGTTTCCATTCTGCCATGGCTCTTCCAGGTGTATCCTTTGGAGTGGTCGAAGCTGTACGTGATGGTGGAGGGGTAGGTCTGGACGAAGCCTCTGGCTCCGCCGACGCCGGTCTTGGAGCTGAAGTAGCCGGCATGTCCCATTTGGCTGCTGTAAGAGCCAGTGGTTTAGCAGGCTTAAGTGGCTTCAACGGAGATGAATGTGGTTTTGATTCTCCAACAGGTGACGAATTTCTTGGAGTTGAGGAATTGCTTGGAACCAAAGGCGCAGAGTTGAATGCAAAGTTGTGTCCAGGAATCTTTCGAGATGGTGGTGGAGGAGGTGGTGTAACAGAAGTCGCCAGGCTCTGACTTGAGCTCAACTCCAAGGATTGATTCTGAAATTGTACAGGAACTGGGGGAAGCTGTCGTGGGAGTTTAGCTCCATTGGATTGGCTGGAAATGTTTCCACTAGAACTGTTGCTTGAAGTAAACGTCTTCCGACTCATTGGCGGAGGTGGCACTCGTCTAGGAGTAGTGTTTATTGTGGAAACAGTTGAGCGACGGGGCGGAAGTCTAGGGGAAGGTTCGTCGAGAAGATTCAATTCTGATAAAGCTTCGGAGCTAAAGGATGATCCTGGTGAGGTTACCGATCCTGAAGTATCACTTCCATTATTGAAGTCAATCAAGCTGGTCGACTCCCCGTTTTCTGCTTTATAAGTTCTGTAAAATCGTCCCGCTAAAGCAAACTTTTTCTTCTCGTCCACAAATTTTACTTTGCTCTTAAAGGTAGCATAGACTGGCTTGTGATCACTCACAAAAATGTCCATCACTGCATTGTAGTTGAGCTGATGCAAACTCTTGGGGTCCAGCGATCGGTAAAGTACTCGATCAGTCCACGATGGCACTCTCTGCTTTTCGGACGTATCGTAATCCGAAGTTCCTTTGTCAAATTTGTACGTCGGATAGAACTTGACCGGATTTTCTTTGAACCCGTAGAATGAACCACCCTTCAGGCGCATTTCATTCTTTAACTGGTCCACCTCTATCAACTCATCAAATGCTCCGCTTTCTACCAAGCTTCTGCATTGGTCGTTGGGAATATTGATTCGATAGTTCAAATCACCAAACCAAATGATATGATCGTGGTCACTTATGGTGTAGCTGCGAGGGAAAGTTAATCCTTGCATGATAGATGTGTAGTCGTTGTGTCTCTCAACAGTAGCGTTGACTCCAGCAGCCAAATGTGAAGTAATGAATGCAAAAGTCGTCGACCCAAAATCAAAACGAACAGCACATGCTCCCTTGTTGGCAGTAATTCCACCCAATCCAGTTTTCTTGGAGGATCCAGCCACTTGGGTTACCTTGTCGATCTGTGAGCTCTTGACAAAAAAGAAAACAGCCATTGAGGCAATAGCTTCTGTCCGGAGAAGCAAGTATTTTTCTTGCTGAGAATTGAGCTGCCTTTCTAGCAAGGCGGCCCATTGTCCTGGTTTGGAAGTATCTGATGCAAGAATAGATCCCGCGTTCAACTCGATCAACTCTTGCAATCCAATAGCATAGATATCAGCACAACCATGAGTGGAATTCTCTGGAGGAAATAGAAAGTTCACAAGATCGATGTGAGGTCCTGGTGTTGCTGCATTAACATTGAAAGTTCCAACAAAGATTGAAATCTCCTTTCGCGTAGTATACTCACTTTCGACCCTTCTGAGCTGTTCAGTAACATACTCATTACTAGGGTCATAGATCTTCACAGGAACGGATAAACGGCCCGATTTACCTAGTAACAAATCAATCGTTGATTGCTTCTTCAGGTCAACAAAGGTATTCTGATACATACGAGAAACCGACTTCGTGACATCGGAGAGTGCTCCGGCGAGGTTCATCTTTCCCGATCTAGAGAAAGAAGACTTCAATGCATTCGTACCAGTGTAAATTTGTGAGATAGCATCTCCATTGTCCGCCCACAAGGTGTTGTGCCTAGAGAGGATTTCCTCCAGTCTGAACCGGTCTCTTGGCAGATTACTATGAGTCAACGATTGGTTCTTGATAATATGCTCCATAACACATTGGCAGATCACCTGCTCAATCAAATTGGTTCTGTCCAAGCAATCAAGACAATTAACTCGGAACACACCATCTTGTCTTGTGACTACCTCGTTTTGTTCGACATCAAAGTTGAACCATCCAAATGTCTCTAAAGAATCGTAAAGCTGAGGCAAAATTTTCGAAGCTCCTGCGAAACCACCACTCAGCTGCTTTGTTTCAGCGTGGAAGTCGAAGGCACTATAAGAAACCCCGTCCTTATGATCAGAGTGGGAAAGTAAATCTTCGTATCTGCGCAGAACCTCAACTTCTTGAGTTTTCGTCTTGGAGAGAAGATTTACAATATGACACACACCGTACCTCTGACAAATCTCGTCAAAATGCTTGTCAAAAGATGCTTGTGTAGCTCCTTGTGATCTGGTGATGGTGATCTTTGGGTTAATTAAAGCAGAGTCCTGTTCCCAAAATGCGGGAACAGATCCACGAATCTGTGTGAATGAGAACACTTGCTGCATCGAGATATTGTTGTATATGAACTCTGTCTCGACGAAATTAGCCACATTGCCATCGTCGTCTATTCCTCGAGCATTGAATCTTGTTCCTGCTCGTTTCCATGACTGCTTTGACACAATAGTGATGGTGTCGCCTCTAGAGCCTAAGCTCATAGACTTGGCAAATCCTCGAATAACAGTAGTCATGAATCTGTTTTTGTTCAAAGTATCCACTGCAAATGGATCCAAGGTGCTTCTGAATTTGATCAACTCCTCCATTAGGTAAGAGTTCCACATGTATTGTTCCTGGTAATGCTGTAAGTTGATATGAGGCACATCGTCTGAGACAGAGCCTTCACCCAATTTGGCTTTGTCAATGCCTCTGTTCTGCAATAGAGATGTCAAATCAAAGTCGTTGGAGAAGTAGAATGATCCATTCGAGAGCAACTTCTTCAACTCGAAGCATGGATGCGGAGCTCGAGGAAGATTGGGGTCAAAGTCCTCTGGATCCGCACTTGTTTCTACCGGCATGCCGTTTGAATCCAAATTAACGTAGTCCCAGTCGTTGGAGGTCAAAGAGATAAATTCCACAGCGAAGATTTTATTGATGGACTCGTATGCCACTGGAAATGCCACGTCCGTCATGGCACCGGTAATGACAGCCAAATACGTCAGCTTGGCGACATTGATGAGTCCCAAGCATCCATGTATCTCTCTGTTTATAAGCAACTTGTACTTCTGAGAAGCAGAAATGTGTGAGTTGGGTTCAATCTCCAACGATACTGGCGCCGAAGCTGTAGAATCTGGAGATTGCTCCGGTTGACGGAACGTAAGCGCATGTGTGTCTGAAACCACAGCAATGGTTCGAGGCTCCTCGCAAAGATAGACCTTCATGATGTGGTAGAGAGACGAATCAATCCCAGAGTATGTTTGTCGAGACACCCAGACACCTTAAGTCCCAGATGGGTAATCAAGTTGGAGGTCGTTGCAAGGATGAAGATTTTAAAAACAAACTTAGTATATAAAGCGGAATTTCAAAAATAATAACTTTTTCTTATTATCCACAATTTCATTCCTCGACCGCCGTTATACGTTCCAAGCAACACTAACAATACCTCTTGTGACTTTATGGCAGCTTACACCCGTGCACCTTGCACCATGGCCTCCATAGCAAAAAAACTTCGACAATCGAAGTCGCTTTCATATACTTATTCACAATGGCTACCAACTACCAGCTTACATTGTCCGACGAGTCCAAGGAGAGAATTTTGAAGCTCATGGAATGGTCTAGAACCGCTGCCCACTACGGTTTCATTCCTTTCATTTTGTACTTGGGCTGGAACGCTACTCCAAACAAGCCAAACTTGTTCAACTTGTTGAGCCCCTTCCCTTCTGCCTAAACATGTACATAGAAATATAAATTGGAGATGAAATAGTGTAGATCTGCGATTGATGAGGTTTCAATCTTGTTTTTTATGAGTTGCCGGTTCCAATGGCAGTTTATGAAACCAAGAATTAAAGAAAAATGCTTTTGCCTAACTGAGTGGAAGTTTTGGAGAATTTGACTCACATCTACAAACTGTCCCCTTATTAGAGTAGTCCTCTTTTTCCGAATTCATTGACTTCATTTTCGTCCCATGATAATGGACTTCACTCTCATACTCATCTACACAGAAAACGTTCGCATCTTTCTCCACACTAAAATGTCCGATCCATGGTCACGAAGACAGATCGAGATCGTGTCGGGACTTTCGGCAGGCTTCGCCACCACCATAATAACCCATCCACTTGATCTTATAAAGGTGAGGCTTCAGCTCTCGACGTCGGCATCATCTCGGCCATTTGACTCACTCCGAAACGTCATCTCTGGCATAGTCCAAGATGCCCGGGCCGCAAGATCGGCCGCAATTCTACAAAGACCCCAAATATACTATCTCTTTCAGCAATGCTACCGGGGAGTTGGTCCGAACTTGGTTGGAAACGTTTCTGCATGGGGTCTCTACTTTGCACTTTACTCTGAGTTCAAGCAGTTCATGCCAACTGCTGATGGAACCACAAAGTACTTCACGGCATCTACACTCGCTGGAATATCGACGTCTGTCTTAACAAACCCGATCTGGGTGGTGAAGACACGTATGTTGAGTACGTCCAATAGAGCCACTCACTCATACAAGTCTGCATTGGATGGAATCCGGCTGATCTACCATAAGGAGGGAATCGCAACATTTTGGAGAGGAACATTACCTTCGTTGTTTTCAGTTTTCCAGGCCAGTTTGCATTTCACCTTCTATGACCATGCGAAGAACTACTTGATGGAGAAACTGAACTCCACGAGCCTTTCCACCTTGCAATACATATATGCATCAGTAGCATCCAAGACACTTAGCATGGCAATCTGGTATCCAACGCAAGTTGTTCGGTCAAGACTTCAGAGCTATAATTTTGATGGGGAACGAAGAAGCTTGGTACTGGTAATAACGCAGATCTACAAGAATGAACGTGGCTGGAGAGGATTCTACCGTGGGCTTGGTGCCAATATTGTCAGGGTGCTTCCCTCGACCATCATCACGTTTGTTTCGTACGAAACTACCAAAAGTTATTTATCGGAGGCATAGAAGAACATTCAATAGACTTGGGTAGACGTATAGTGTTCACTTAGAAGATACCCGCTTTCTTTTTTATCTCGATTCATTTTAAATGTTTCTTTTCTTTTAAGAAAGAATTGGTAGGGCCCTTCCAATTCTTTTTCATTTTACAATGTAGTTTTTCCTCTCTTATTGTATTTCCATTTCTCTTCACGCTCTATACTCTACACTCTGTTTTTATCGCGTTCTATACATAACGTGTACTACTTCATCATGGAAGCAGAATCCCAGGAATCGAAGAGGAGAAAGATCCACGTCGAGGAAGGTTCAAAAATAGTCTCCTCGGAATTAGATTCTATTTCACCGAATATCAAGGAGGGACCAGAAAGTCCAAATGGATCCAGCATTGAAGCCAAACAACAAGGTACTATTGAACTAAAAAGTGAACCAGCAACAGAGACAGAGAAACCAACAAAAGCTGTAAGTGAGTCAGGAGAATGGATTCCTAAGTCCATCTCTTCTATCGCTGATATGTACAGCTTTGATTCCTCGACATACCATTCACCAATTCCAACTTCCATAACGAAAAACCCAAAAGAGCCTGTCGTTCTTGGAGTTGATGAGGCAGGGAGAGGCCCTGTGCTTGGACCTATGGTGTACGGAATATCATACTGTTTAAAAGAGTACCAACAGCATCTCAAAAAGAAGTATGGTTTTGCAGATTCTAAGACGTTGAAAGACTCCACGCGTCAGGATTTATTCAAGTTGATTGACCAGGAAAACCACGATCTCTACGATAACGTCGGGTGGGCAACATGCACCATGACGGCCAAAGACATCTCCAATGGAATGCTCCGAAGCGTGTTGGGAGCAGGTTCGTATAACCTTAATGAACAGGCACATGACACAACCATCCAACTAATAAAGGACACGATTGCCAGCGGAGTGAATGTGCGTGAAGTATTTGTGGATACGGTGGGACCTCCAGTGACTTACCAAGCTAAGCTCCAAAAGATATTTCCTGATGTGGACATCACCGTAGCGAAAAAGGCTGATAGTATCTATCCAATTGTAAGTACGGCATCTGTGGTTGCCAAAGTGACCAGAGATTTGAATTTGCAATGGTATAATCAAAACCACGAGACCCTCCGGGGCCACCGCATTGGGTCCGGTTACCCTTCGGATCCCAACACGAGCAAATGGCTCACTGGCAATGTGGATAAGGTGTTTGGATGGAGCCATGGCCTTGTAAGATTTCTGTGGCAGACAGCTAAGGACGCTTTGGAAAGGAACAAGGGTGTAAAGGTGATCTACGAGGATGAGTGTGTGAATGATGGAGGTTATGGAGATATTGGGGACATGTTCGGAAAGAAGAGCAACTTTGTTGTGGACGCGCTGTTTTACGGGCGTGAGGCGGACATTTGAGGGGATAACTCCCACTGATTGGTGAGAGTCGTTTGGAGAGTAACGTCGACTATGTCAGCTAGCAGAGTCATTAAACATTGCTTGTAGACCAGTGTCTAGACCAGTCAAAAACACCGTTTCTAGAAAGAACAAAACATACTTCCATAGTCAACGGTACAATAGAGCAAACCATCACCAACCGCTAATGCTCTATGATACTAGATACATGTTCAATATTTTTTTTCATCTTTACTACTAATCGATCACTCAACATTGAAGTAGTGGCTATAATTCTCTTTCATCGTTTTTTAAATGAGCCCAACATCTTCCATCATAACAAGCATTCTCGACTGGCTCTTTATAATTCGACTGTCAACCTCCAACTTTATGACCTCTGTTGATTTTATGTTCAATACACGAAGTAATCACTTTTTTTCCGCCTACGTAGAATGTTAACCCCCTTTCCATCTCCATATCTATCAAGACCTACAAAATGGCTGCGAAATTCAACAATGCGACTTCTTGACAGATCTGTCAACCATACACAGAAACAAAACACATATTCCTATTTTCCGAATACTTCCTCCATATTAAATTTCAATAAATTCCCCAAACACATCTGATACTCCGAATCGTCAAATCTTCAGAATTCAATATCCACCTCGCCGTGGACTAAATAATCTCAAATCACCCTCTCCCATATCTTTCCTTCCTTCTACCAAGACAACGCACCCGTGCCTCTAGCCGACCCGGACATTCATCCCCGAGCAACCGGAACACATCCATGCGATGGTCCAAGTTCCTGTACAACAAGATACTCCAACTAATCCAAAAAAACTCAACCATCACTTCTTCCTCACCATGTCTGCCTTGTTTGCACACAGAGCTGCCGTTGCCTTCCGTGCGGTGGGCGCTGCTTCTTCCAGAACCTATCTCGCCTCGTCTTTCTCGTTGCAGATGGCTAGACTTTACTCGTCTGGAAAGTTCCCTCCTCATACCGTGATCCAGATGCCTGCATTGTCTCCCACCATGACCCAGGGTAACATCGCTGCGTGGTCCAAGAGCGTTGGTGACGAGTTGGCCCCTGGTGAGCCAATTGCCGAGATCGAGACTGACAAGGCCACCATGGACTTTGAGTTCCAGGAAGAGGGCTACTTGGCCAAGATCTTGTTGGACGCTGGCTCCAACGACGTGCCTGTCGGTAAGCCAATTGCCGTGTACGTCGAGGACAAGGGTGATGTGGACGCTTTCGCTGAGTTTACCGCCGCTGACGCCGGTGAGGGTGCTGCTGCTCCAGCTGCTGAGGCTGAGAAGCCAAAGGAGGAACCAAAGGAGGGGGCCAAGGAGGAGTCCAAGGCTGCTCCAGCCAAAGAGACCAAGAAGGAGTCTTCTGCTTCATCGTCTGCTCCTTCTGGCAGAATCTTTGCCTCTCCATTGGCCAAGACCATTGCTTTGGACAGAGGTATTTCCTTGAAGAACATCAAGGGTACTGGTCCAAAAGGTAGAATTGTTGCTGCCGATGTCGAGAACTACAAGGCACCAGAGGCTGCCGCACCCGCACCAGCTGCTGCCGTCAGCGCTGAGGCCACCTACGAGGATATTCCAATCACTGGAATGAGAAAGACCATTGCATCCAGATTGTTGCAATCCACCCAGCAGTCTCCTTCGTACATTGTCCAGTCGCAGATCAGCGTGTCCAAGTTGTTGAAGTTGCGTCAATCGCTCAACTCCACCGCTGACGGCAGATACAAGTTGTCTGTCAACGACATGTTGGTGAAGGCCATTGCCTTGGCTTCCTTGAGAGTGCCAGAGGCCAACTCTGCTTGGATGGCTGAGCAGGGTGTCATTAGACAGTACAACGTTGTTGATGTTTCTGTTGCCGTTGCTACCCCAACTGGTTTGATTACCCCAATTGTCAAGAACGCCCACGTCAAGGGCTTGGCTACAATCTCCAAGGAGATCAAGGACTTGGGTAAGAGAGCCAAGGAGGGCAAGTTGAACCCAGAAGAGTACCAGGGTGGTACCATCTGTATCTCCAACTTGGGTATGAACCCAGCCGTCACCGCCTTCACCTCCATCATCAACCCACCTCAGTCCACCATTGTTGCCATTGGTACCACCGACAAGAAGGCCGTCCCATCTTCTGTCAACGAGCAGGGCTTTGTGTTTGAGGACGTCATTACCATCACCGGTACTTTTGATCACAGAACCATTGATGGTGCCAAGGGTGGAGAATGGATCCGTGAGTTGAAGAAGGTCATTGAGAACCCATTGGAGTTCTTGATCTAAGCACACGCCATGTCCATAAAATAATGTACTTACTATAGAGCAACCTAGAGCGACCTAGAGGTGTAAGTGAGTAGAGCGATAGTCAAGTGGTTAATCAGGAATGAACCTCAAATAACGAAAAAGAAAAGGAGGACCGAAGAAAGTAGATGTGGAAGAAAAAGGAAAGCCGAAGTAAGATGTAGATAATTCGAGAAGTTATAAATATT
>Ga0160505_100261_pt1 | contig 35809 bp, 51 predicted proteins | sample DIDeMG_FD_108225 | JGI IMG/M metagenome (GOLD analysis project Ga0160505, IMG submission 108225) | Enriched chicken feces microbial communities from UW Madison campus, WI, USA - DID2874_E49_Stillage MG | ecosystem: Host-associated > Birds > Digestive system > Large intestine > Fecal ... | reverse complement strand
TACAAGCTGTTCGAGCAGAACAAGGTGGGCAAGACCGTCTTCGTCATGGACGAGTAAGCGCGTACCATCGAGTGGGGTTGAGACAGGGCTGAGCCCCTCACTGATAGTGTAGTTAGTAGTCAATCGTGTTAGTGAGGTATTGTGATCGAGACGTAAGGACACAAATGCAGGCACAAAAGTGTACATATGATTTCAGGCCCAACAATCAATGTCGGTGGCCAAAGCTCAACGCTCCTGGCGATCGAGCACGTCCGATAGGGGCTCCACAATCTCTCGGAGTTGAACAACCAACGAGGTGGTCTCGCGTCTCCGTCTCCGTCCCAGAATAGAAGTAGGCGCGAGCGTGATGTGCTGCGCACTAAATGTACTCCCTTCAATGCTACCACTAACTGCTTCACGGTCGGGGATATCCCCGATGGATTTAGCGCTTGACACACCCTGCACGTACATCCAAGCCTCAACTCATGCTTAAGCCGAAGGATGATCAAGTTCCCCCCACCCAGAACCTGTATCACTCCTCGGCGACCACAACGCCTTGTCGGCGGCGCACTCGCACCATGGAACGTGGAACAGGGCGTAAGGAACGTAACAAGTCGATACTCGAGACATTTGAACGAATCCTGGAGCAGTGGAACTGATTCATGTCCACCACGTTCGCCAAATCGGATGCGGCAATGTACAGGGATCCGGTGGAGTCGAGCCGTGTCCATTGTGACTGTGCTCATCATCGCCAGGAATGGGCAGGAATGGATCTTTGAAGGGGTCCAAACACCGGTACGGTGCGAGTCTTGGCCCTGACTGAACAATAACAGGGACGATACGAGGATGCACAGGCAGTAGACTAGGTACAGTATTATCTTTCACTAAGGTTCGCGACAGGAATGTGGACTGCCGGGTTGAACTTACCGGAGACCCATGGGGTAGATCGCGGTGCGCCACAGTTTAGCGTGGATATGCCGTCGTTCCTCGGTGGCCCGTGCTCAAGACTTGTGGACTGATTGAATACTGAGCTAAGATTGGCTTGTGCTGGCTTACAGCGGGCCCTGGCCCAACTTTGACCTAGTCCGGGGCAGGCAGAACCGGCGCTCCCTGCTACGCTTCGAAGGACGTGCTGGTGGAGCTGCATACGACCCAGACCCAGACGCCGAAGTGGAGGGGATGCTTCTGACTGCGGATGGAAATGATGGAGCGCGATTGGGAGCTCGGTGTATTGAGAGGTAATCATGGACCAACAACGGACCTCCAATGGAAGCCCAGCTGCTTCTGCTTCTTACTCCCGACGGCTGCTGAGGACGACGGGCCCGCGTGTTCCAGGCGAAGCATTCCCGTCAGTTCTTCTAAACCTGTCGAGTTGCCGGTGCGATTGAATGGGTCAATATTGCCTCTTGAGCATCACGCATGTGATGTCTGGGATGTGCGTCTCGGTGACCTCAAACAAACCCAGATCTTGCTTGGCAAGATCTGTTTAATAACGACAGTCTCGGCCCACATCCCGTATCTCATGCCAGTGTGAGTGCAACAGCACTCGGCACGTTACGATATGGACCTGCCATATGCACAAGGTCAGAGTCGGTGCCACTGACGAGGGCCTGTAAAGTCCGCACAGGCCGCAGACGTGGTAGGGTAATGTAAAATGTTGAAGACTGAGTTTCCTGACGCGCCTCAGGTTTCAAATATCGGTTACCATCCAAACGCGGTAATATCGGAGCAATGTTGCTGCTCGCAGACATCACTTCAGCGTGTCTTCGAAACATGCTGTGCCCAGCGGAGCAGCGCGGAAAGGCCGAAACATCACCGCCGGTTGCCTTTTGGGTCAGGTCCAGGCTTGTTCGGCCTCAATGTTGTACCCTTGAGTGAGAGACCTTCTGGGTCAGTTCGTGCCGTGGCGGCAGGAAGTGGCGGAGCAGGGGTTCCAAGGGAGGACGCACAGCCCACGACCATGACCCGGCCAATATGTTGCCGACTGGTAGGCTTTTGCGCAGAAATGGAGGCGTGCGCAAAATTGGAATCTGCGCTGGAGCATGTTTAAGGCGGTGTGTGCCGTCCGGACAACGACTGCGAGTGCCGAGTTTGTCATCCGTCGGCAATGGGCCGGAGCGAAGTATCTCGAGACAAACGGACGGACGCACCGTGTCAACGGAGTGACCCATAGTGCTAGTCCGTTCATTAACGGCGCCAGCAACAACGTGCCCTCGAGTCAAGATAATGAACCAGTCACGAAGCCACATGACCAGGACACATTGACTATCAACGACTTTGGCCAGGATCAGCACAGGGATAACGATGGGAAATAGAACTGGGGCTGTCACCCATGCACCGCTCGCCCCGATTAGAGTCCCCAACAAACAGATAACGCGGATGGTGGCGGACGTTCGTTGTGGGCATTGGTCGATGCGTCCACTGAGGAAAGGGGAGTCTAGGCGTGTACCAGGGTCCCGTCTGTGTTACCTGGGTGAAAGCTTCCGTGATGAACCATCCCTTCGCGACTGGACGTGATACTGTATAATACCAAAGGTGGCAGGGGAAGTCCAAAGGACTACGGCCAGTCCGAATACCATCGGGCAGCCACCGGCTATCCGACAAACAGAGACGGCATGTGACAATGTTGCGGAGTGCTGGAGATCTCAAAAGTGAGACAAAACTATGTTGCGGAATGCATAAACCTGTTCCACCAACGGTCCTAGCGCGGAGTCCGTGAGGATATCTGTGGGGCAAAAGCTATCTCTCGCAGTGGAGATGATGGCTTGATTCTGCGCAAGGATTCGTAGCCTAGCCAAGAGAATACGTACGGCGAATGGCTCCATCTCCCTTAGTCCCACGCGACCCATTCACCAAACGCTCCAGAGGCGTCTTCTGGCGTGCGGGAAACACCTTCGTGGCGGTGGCGGAGAACGTGGCGTCGGCGGCGCACTCCTTAGTTGTGAGCCCTGGGATTCTTAAGGGCAGAAGATGGGTCTGGGTGTGAGCCACAATGAACCTCATCGATGCTTCTCTGCGGAGCCCGTAAGCGCCCCAATAGCCGCTGGCTTCGGCAGCACTATCGATGGTTAAAATCTGCTTGTGTCAGTTTCGTTGGACTTGTCAGATGTTTAGTGCCCCAGATTCCATAATGTGTGAGTCAGTAGGTCAGTCATGGTGGTCAAAATTGCGCTTGCAAGGCAAGCCACACGGCTGGCTGTCGCGCGACCCTCCCGGTGCGTTCCGGAGGGTCGTCTTCGACGGGTATGAGTAAGACCCACCACTTGGTCAATGGCAGACTTGAACCACTAGCTGGTCTCTGTGTCTTCTAGAAGAGACAATGTAATTTATAAGCACCATAGTAATTTATTAACGGGATGCAGAGATCTGGTGGAACAATGTCATGACAGCCGTGGTGTCGGACAGGTCGAGACTTGCGGGACGTGGTGCAGCCATGCGAGATTACGGCATGGCTCGAGGATGGTCTTGTGCAAAGTCGAGAACGCAGCAGGTTGGAAACCGACCAGTGACCTTGAAGAGATTTCTGGGGTGATTACGCAGGGCAGGAGAGGCACCGTCACACAGCTACCACGACCTGGGAAGACATGATGGATTGACAGCAGTACCGTTACCTCATCCGGTCTTCTCGTCTCATGCTCACAGACAGTCATTAGGTTTCCATGTGGGAGAGCTGTTCGGCAGGCAGGGGACAGGGGCATGCCGTGGACGAAGCCGCAGTGGCTGCCATGGCATCAGGGCAAAACGTCCGTGCCTGGTGAGCCAGCACTTGGTGGTCTCCTGGGATCCTTAGGTTCGGGTGTTTAACGAGGTCAACAACGCCGGGTGGGGGCGCGGTCTGAGGGAACCGCTCGCTCGACCCTCACAAAGGGTAGTACGATGAGGAACTAGCCGACTCAAGCATGGAGCCTGGTCCGAAGGGCCGTGCGACCTACCTGCCGAGAAGGCACACAGAAACATGGAAGTCCTGAAGCCGCACAGTAGGAAGCCAGAAGTGCGTACTGATACCCGGCCTTGCCGGATGACAGCCTTGGCCGTTAGAATGGACTAGGGGTCCGCAGTCCGTAAGCCACCCCATCGTGAGCTTCATTCAAGCGCGCCCACACGAGATGGGAGACGCCGAGAGCAGTGCCCCACACGCGATGCGATCCTTGATTTTTGTTGGGAACATTGTGGTTAATTACGACGACTGCGCTAGTCGCATCCCAACCTCTTCGCCTCTCGTTTGTCCTGATCAATCATATCCCCAACGAAATCGTCCTCACCATCACCACCACTATTGACGACCTTTTGCAGCTGGTCTGCACCGACAGTGCCCAGTAACCAACTCTCGATACCAACGCCAGTCTTGCAGCCCATCGCCGTTCCCGTTGTCCGGCCAAGGTTCGGGCCTGAAACTCCATCACAACCACCCTCCTCGCAGCAAGCTCGACAATCCTCCTGTGCCGGCGAGGTAACGTCAACAGTGCTTTCAGCGCGGCACAACACCCACGGTATCACCCAACACCTTATTCACATCCGAACCTCGTCACCACTCGTTTGAATTTTCCAACCCCCCATCTTCTCATTCCTCCGGATTCTCCGCTGCTGGACTGCTCTTCTGGTCGCCTGCTCGCCTTTTAAAGTTCAAGGCATCGCGGAGCACCAGGCCGTCGACCAGCTGCCGAGAGCACCAGCCGGATCACCTCCGCCCAACTAGCTCTCGTTCGTTTCCCGTTCGCGGACGTGCGTGAAAGGCTCCGAGAGACACAAGCACAGAGTCAATCTGTGGATCAGAACGCCCATCTCACGAGAACGCCCCGATCAACCTCGACCGACAACGGCGCCATCTCTCGTGCCCTGTCTCGTGGTCTTGCAATTAATCTCCTAGGCCCCGGTCCCCAACTCTCGTGCGTATCATTACTCTTGTCGCAAAGTGAGAAGTCATCATTGCGACAATATTCCACCACCAACGCGACGACCACGCCGTCGTCCTCCTCGTTCGCACGCCTGGAGCCTGCGCGCACATTGAGCTCCTGCTCATCATCTCGTTTCTTCTCGAACGTACGACAACTCGTCTCTTGACGCCTCTATTCACGACGCATTCCACCTTTTGTTCATTACGGCCCTTCAAACGCCAAGTTTGATCACCGCGCGGTCACTACGGCCCTAGACATTTCTGTCCACCAGCTCATCACCACAAAATCGTTGCGAGGACGGACCGTGTGGCGGCCGATCCGATCGTATTCGAGCACGCGGTATTGCTTATGGATCTTTCATCCGGTACGTCGACATTTCCGACTCGGCATTGCCACCGTGCGGTCTGTTCCTCAGTCCCGAAGCTGACACTCTGCGTAGATTCTTCTCGCCGCCGTACGAGTGGCATGTTCAATTCAGTTTTGCGTGGCTTCACAAATCGACCTGATCCTGGGTCTCCAATATCTTTAACGTCGACATCGTACACCTTTTCTTCCTACTCGTCGTCGTCCTCCTCCAACCCTAGCCATCGACGCGTTTTCTCCAGTCCTGGTCACTCATCGCAAACGCCAACCTCTACAGTCAAATCGAGCTGGGAGATTGGGACTGTTGACGAAGCGGCTGAAGTTCCTGGTCATAAACGCGCAGCAACCACAACGACCATGTCGTCGACATTGGCGCCTCCTGGGCCATCCGCTGCCAAGCGGTACTCGAACATGTTTCGAAACTCCCGCCACTCGATGCTTGGCTTGAACAACCAAGATGACGCGAACACACCAAGCTTCTTCAACGACCTAGCTTTCCTCGAGGAGACTGGAGGACTCGCGAGCAGCTCCAAGTCCAGCAAACCTGTCAAGTTGCGGCCTCTCCGCAAGAACAAGGAGAAGACTCACAGCAGCAAAAGTTCAGCAAGCAGCTTTTTGAAGAAGGGTGGTACCCGGCGATCCAACTCTGTGATAAAGACATCAAAGGCGCAGTCCATCACGACTACGACCACCACAACCTTCGTCGAGTACCCTTACTACGAAGGCGCAAAGGACGAGCCAGCGGTCGACCTCACGGACTCGATTACGGAGGCCTCGGTTGAGCTCGACGAATCGCCATCGGTCGATGCCCAGCTGAGCAGCGACAGCGAGGGAGGCGTGGGTTTCTTCAACGACCTTCAGTTCCTTGAGGCCCAACATGAGATTGCCGTCAAGCCCAAGTCGCCGAAGACGAAGACCAAGGCACCCCCGCCTCTTAACGCAGGATCCTTCACCATGAAGAGCGGTTCTCTCACAACAAAGAGCTCGTCGTCGTCGGGCAAGGCATGGTCGAGCAGCAGGGACGGCGCGTCCCTCAAGTCGAGCTCGTCCTCGACCTTTACCCGTTTCCGCACACCTGGATCGGGCCACAACTCGAGCTCTGGCCACGGCTCTACTCGTTCGCGGACATCGTCGCTCAAATCCTCCATCTCCATCAACACACTCACGACCTCTGCTCCTCCCCGGAGAACATCAACAACACCATCCCACATTTCCGTCCCCAGCCTCCCGCCGCCGATGTCCCCTCCTCCATCTCTCGCCACGCACAGTTCATCGCCCTCGCTCTCATCGACAATGCTTCCCTCCCCGTCTGGGACATCTCGCCAAGGATCCGGATCGTTCAACTCTACCAAAGTTCTCCCAGCGCTCCCTATGGAATTCAGTGTTCCCGAAGGGGACATTGCGAGGATCGCCACCTTTGGCCGCGAGCATGCCAACTCGCGCCCATCTGCCAGGTACATCTTTGACCCTCCAAGCCCGCAGCCGGCCAAGCCGATGGACAGCCCCGGAGCCATGTCCAACTATGACCCGCCCAGTCCCGTGTCATCTGTCAAGTTCCCCTCCTTCGACTCCTCGCCGCGTTCTCCTCGGGGTATTTCTCGCCCGATCGGTGGACCTATCCCCCCTCCCAAGCACGTCCGCCAGCGAAGCGCCAACTACCAGGCGCCGTCCCCCGAGGTCACCATTCGCCCACCTCGTCACTCTTCGCTCAACGCCACTTCATCATCGAATCCTGCCACACCACCGGCGACTGAGCGTCTTAACAGGGCGAGCTTGTCTGCGGTTTTGGCGAGGGAAGAGAGCCGGCGCAGCTCGCGCTCTTCGGCCTACAGTTCGTCGTCACCAGTGAGCCCAACTGCCGAGGACCTTGCTTTGCTCCCCACGGCCCCCTTCAGCCGCTTGGCGCTTTCGTCGTCGCCGACAACCCCGCCAGTGCCGCAGGTACCCAGCGGCCTCGCGCCTCCAATCAGCTGGGGTCGGCAAAGGCGCAGTCTCCGCAATTCGGTTTTATCGTCTGACGGTGGGCCCACGTCACCGTGCCATTCGATCATTGCGGCATTCCCAACTCCTCCCGAAGTCTCGCCCCAGGTGCCTGACGACGTTGAGGAGGAGGACGCCGGCTACTCATCCCTGTCCCAGACACTTGCCACCATGCAGGCTCAACTTTATCCGAACCTGCCTCTGCCTACGCTGGCAGACTTGCGGCGCCCGTCCCCGTCCCCATCGCCGTCACCCTCGCCAGCACCTATTGACGGAAGTCGTGCCCTTCTCCGCCCCCGGTCTATCGATCTTCATGTTCGGCCCGAGAGCGACGCCTTCACCTTCGATGACGACTACTGGCTTGCCACGCCGAGCGTGCACGCGGGAACGGCTTCTCACCGCTCGTCGTTCCACCGTGAGGAATCAGCTAGCGTTACCCAGCCCTTGCGCTTCGGGCGTGGCAACACAGGTGCGAATGGAGCAGCGACCCCATCCAGCCCAGCCCTTCTTACACCGGAACTCATGTACCCAGCCATGGTCACTCCTACGCTTCCGCTCCCGCTCGAGGATACCAGACGGTACAAGAGCAAGAAGACGTCGTCAATGGACTTTGACATCAATACGCTCATCGAGCACGCTCGCCCGGAGAGCGCCACGCTTCCCGACTTTGTCAACGTCGACCGCGAGGGCAGCTTGAAGAGCATGAAGAGCACACATGTCGTGCCGTCAGAAGATGGCACCGACTATTGCGAGGACGACGACCACGAGGAGGTCCTCACAAACGCCAGTGACGACGGGGCCGATCGGCGCATTTTCGACGGCGGCGAGGACGACGAGTCCAACGAAGGGCACGAGGACGACGAGTTCCACGAAGTGCAGGACGGCCACGAGTCGACGGAGGAGGCCTTCGAGCACGACGACGACGACCTCACCCGCGTTGAAAGCGGCGGCGAGCGACTCCTGAAAGTCGACGGCTCGGATATCGAACGGGCCGACACACCGACGTCGCAGGCCGCCCGCATTGACGCCTTCCTAGCCCTCGAGTCTCTAGCCTCTGCGGCAGGGTACCGCCTCGTCCGTGCGTCGTTCGTTCCTCCTCGCGAGGAGGATGAAGAGGCGTCAACGCCCACCACCCCTACGCCACCAGCCATGGCGTCAACACCAGTCGGACAGTCTTAAAACATTGGACCTGTCCGTGCTATCGAGACCGTGTCCAGTGGGCGACAGATGAAGATGAAGTCGCACAGAAGAAGAGAGCGGGGAAGCGGAGAGATTGTATCACGTTGTTTGTTCATCTTGGAAGCGGTGTCATCACGAAGCGGAGTGGACGTGATTCCTGCGTTATAATGCTCGAGACACTGGACTGTACATAGACCCATCCTCCATGCCATGCTCCATATCACACTCGTTATCTCATTTTTACAGTAGTCCCCGCGTGGCATGTATGTACGGTATTAGTCGCACGATGAAGTGACAGTTGCAGCGCATCGTCGCAGCCAGCCCATGATATATTCACATGCCTATGACCCTGTCTTTGTTTACAACCTATCAGATGCTTGTACCAATGGTGTCCCTGCTAATATTCTTGTTCTTTCCTTCTGACCATCTACACTTTCACCGTTTGACTCCCTTTAACCCTGGTAGCGGAACGTGGGGTCGCCCTCGAGGATGACGGCACCCCTGTTGGCCCTCGAGTTCTGGTAGCGGAACCAGAACGAGAGCGCGACAGAAGCGACAGCAGTGAAGGCGTTTACACCAATGGTGAAGAAGACGCCGGTCGGGTACTTGAGCGCCTCCTTCTGCATGAAAACGACTCCTGCAAGGATGCCACCGACGCCACCCCAGGCAACGATAATGGCGGCCGAGACGGCGCGCTTACCCTGGCCGCGGACCGAAGTCTGGGCCCAGGACATGACGAGGGGCACGTTGGCGTTTGCGCCACCGACGGCCAGGAAGATGCCCGCATAGCGGGCCGCCTTTTGTGAAAGCGGCAGCTGTGAGTACATGCAGGTACCAACGATGAGGCACACGGCATTGAAGACAATGGTCCAGGCGCGGCAGTGCCGCCACTTGTCTGCAATGTAGGCTGTGATCAGGGCAGGGAAGATGCCGTATCCGTGGGCTGGGGCGTTGAGGACCATGGTCTCAATGTTGTTGAAGCCCATCGATTGGAGAATCACCGGTAGGAAGTACGCGAGCGAATAGCTGGGATGGAGTTAGCCCAGAACAGTGAGAAACGACGGCTGGGGATTCAGATGGTCGAGCTTGCAGAGGCGTGAATTTATCCGATCACATTCATCTCACACGATCACCCGGATACCTGATTTTCCGAAGTCGTCGTACTCACGAAGCGACAGTGGTGGACATGAAGAACAGGCCGAAAAGCCAGATCTTCCAGTCGGCAGCATACTGGACAATCTGGCGGAGGGTCATCGGATCGGGCTTGGAGTCTGCGCGGTCGCGCTCGATGCGGGTCATGATAAAGTGGCGTTCCTCTTCGGTGAGGAATGTGGCCTTTGATGGAATGTCCTGGATGAACAGGTATCCAAAGATCGCGACAACCAGCGTGATTATTCCATACATGGTAAACATCCACCTCCAGCCGCTGTGTCCGAGACGGCCGTGCATGAGGGTGAAAGTGTAACCGAGTGGGGAGGAGAACGAGCCCACGACCGCAGCGACCGTGTAGAAGATGACGTTCCGGGTGGCCATCGAGCGGCGGGGGTACCAGCAGGAGAGGATACTGCGGAGCGTTAGCGGCTGATCGACTGATGACGCCAGTGACCCATGTGGGACACTGCCAAGTCGCCCAAAGCATGCAGTGTGGCAGTGGCTAACAAGACTTACTATGCCGCACCGGGGAAGAGAGCCGACTCGAAAACACCCAGTAGAGCACGCAGCCCAGCCAGCTGTTGCCAGTTCGTTACATAGCCCATGCCCACCATGACAGCGCCCCAAGCGAGCACAGCCGACGAAAGCCAGATACGAGCACCAAAGGCGCGAAGGCCGACCTGGGACTGTGTTTTTTGTAAGCAGGGTGAAGTAATGGAGGACCACTGAGGCAACGCACGGGAATCTCGAGGATAATGTAGGGAATGAAGAACATGATAGTGATGATGCTGTACCGGTCACCAATCGTGGTACCAAGTTCCTTGTCAAAGTGGCGATCGTTGGCCTGGCGCGCTCCGGACAGGTTGGTACGGTCGATGAGGGAGACGCAGTACATGGCGCTCAGGACGGGAATGAGCCGCCAGTCGACCTTTCGCATTGTTCGCTTGACGAATGCGGGGTCGAACCCGTCGTCAATGTCGACGTGCGGCGCTTCAGTGCGCTCTACATCTACAACTTCCTTCTCCTCTACGTGCGCGATCTCGTGTTTCGAGTCGGCATCACTGTCCGTTCGCTGAGGTGTGTGGGTTGCCATGGCGTGTTCAGGTTTGACATCCAGAAAGGGCATTTGAAGAGACTGAGATCTGTGACTTTATAGTTCTCAGCGAAGTGTGGGATGCTTAGTGAAAGGCGAGGTTAACGCCAATGCACTGGAACACCACCTCTTCTGCGAACCGGGTGACCGTCGGCCAACGGCCTGAAGAGGTAAACAAGGAGAAGACCTGTAGGCCAACTGCACTACTCTCTGCGCAACTGCAGATCTCTTGACCGTAACTGACTTGTTCCGGGCCCAATATTGACACATCTTTGAGCAAGCAAGGTCATGTGCCACATTATCTATCGGGTGTCACCGAGTGGGGTTGGCAGCGGCAGGCACCGAACGTACAAATCAACTGCATTCGTTCGTATCACGAGACTATCTGGATGCTCTTATCGGTGCTGGCCGGCAATGAGGTCACGCCCATGATCACAGTTGGAATGCTTGCTGTGTCTTCGATTCACTTCATGCACTGTTGCTTTCTCATCAAATTACACATTGTTTGCAGCTCGGGCACACCCTCGTCAAGCCCAGGACCAGGCCCCACTTTCGCCACAGACAAATCCTTCGAATACATTGCCTCATACCTCAATCTACAGTACTCGCTTTCAGCATCGCTATCAGAGCGTGACAAGAACTCAGAAACTGAAGCATAGAGGCTTGCTCTGCAAGGCAAAATCAGGCGAGCAGGCAGACACAGGAACATATCATGTTAACTCGTACAGAGATCACGTTCAAGACGGTGCACAGGAGCTGGCTTTGTACGTTTGGAATGTTACCGACAATACCGAACAAGTCGGCAACTACTTGAAAGACTTCGGGAAATTAAACAAAACTGACCACATGACGACACACGAGGCTCGTCAACCGCTCTGAGCCGCTCGCTACCGTGTATTCCAGCTGTTCCCTCAAGGGCTCAGATTGTCAGCTGATGGGTTCCAGAGCGTGGTGGGCTATTCATTTCAAACTCCTTTCATTGCATACGGGCGCCGAAGTGGCCGGATGGCGCTGGCCGCTCTGCACTTGGCGCTTCTTTTCGCGCAGTGTTTGCTTGGCATACCGCGTTCTGGTAAGGGCTGATGTGGAGTTTCCATTGTGGATTTTAAGCTCGTGTGTTTTCGGAAACGCCACCAACCCAAGCTTCGATTACCTAGTGTTGATTGATGTGTGGGGATGCTCGATCCCTGTCATAGCATTCATTCAGCAGCGTCTAGATGGACGAGGGGGCGCAATCAATGCTGGGGTGGTCGATGCGAGGGCACGTTGAGCGCAGAGGCTTGAGGCAGTCGACTTGCTCTTCAGTCATCGCCAACGTCACCCTTGAGTATCTCGCGTGCCTTCGTTTGAACGGCCTGGTAGCAGCGCTTGTCGAACGATGATGGCTGCAATAATGCGCACGGTGGCCTCGTTGCCGGTCACGAGGGCACGGGTACGGCCGATGAGCTGCGGACAGGAGTCTAGACCAGGTTGAAGCCGCGGTTGCACCCAATTCTTGTTCGCTGAAGTATACTTAATCATTGTCCTACGTTGTATGGCGAGTGGCAGTTGAGAAGACGGCTCAGCAAGGCTCTGGGCAGCGGTCAAACGAGGAGCATCGTGGCGTCTATGAGTCAGGACTTTTGTGCATGATCATTCGCTTACACAACATGTTTAAAGCCGATCGGAGATAGCCACGTTCGAAGACCTCGAGTCTTGGGGACTTCGGCTCGACGCTCCCCTCACGGAAGGATGAACTCTGGCTCCTGGTGCAGAAGTTGGTTATCGTGCCGCAAGTCCGGATCCATGAACCTTAGCGGGAGTGAGTTGGCTGTCCTCGCAACATCGTCAAGGTACACGCCCTCTTGCCTGCACACAAGGATAAGGACGTTGACAGCGGATGCCTTGTACAGCTCAGCTTCGTCCTTAGTTCTAAGGGCCCATGGGTCCTCAAATACCAAATTGGTGCCCAGGTACCCCAGGTCGGCGCGTCGGAGTACCTCGGTGTTGAACTTGCAAAGGACGCGGTCAATGAGTTCGGTCATGTTGGCGCTCTTCCTGGCTAAACGTTGGGAGATGGCAGTTGTGGCGAGGCCACCGATTCCACCGGCTACACCTGTAACAGCTGCTCCAGCGATTGGGTTGATGGGGCCAGCTGCAGAGCCAAGGAGGCCAGACATGACTGCCCCAGCAGCGTCCATTCCAGCGATAAGTTTATCGTTACGATCGTTTCGCTCATCGCGCATCTCGGTGATGACGGCAATCAGTGCTCCGTAAATGAGCCCAGTTGCCATGCCTCTCCACTGGAGGCTCCAATCCCCTTCGTGTTCTCTGCCCACGTTGTGGATGTCGTCGTAGACTCGCTTCACACCGAAGAGGATCCCACAAATGGTCGACAGGCGTCCAGATACTCGTTAAGTTGCGGTGAGATTTGTCGCTCATCAGGTGGGCAACGAGCATGTCCTTCATCGCGTTCAGTCTATCGTACATTACCAACACCATAGCGAAGTCGGCTGGCCGTGGGAGAACGCTCAAAAAGGCGACGATGATCATTTGTTCGCTCAGTGCCACACCCAGTCTAGTGGCTCGAATGTCCTTGGCTATCGTACTGCCCGCCCCGTGGTGTCGGAACACCTTCATCCGGCCTCTATCGGTCATCGTTGGGTTCATGAACAACGAGGTAAAGCCGTGAATTCGGCGCTTGAACCGTTTCACTTTCTGCCCTTTGGAGAGGAATCGGCGCTTAGCGGTCGTCACCGGTTTGGCCTCAATAAATTTTGTCACGGGATTCTCCTCCCAGGCTAAGGGCCGCAGGCTCGCGATATTGACGTATACGTTGGGAAGGATGTGAAGAAAGAAACGCTGCCACCATGAAACTTCAAAGTGACCCTCGTGAATACCAAGAATGTTGATCATCTCCGGGCGTTGTTTCCGACGAAGCATGCGACTCCAGCGTGTTCCTCCCGTGGTACCAGTTCCCAGACCCTGCAAGATTCCCTGCCTGTACGATTCTCCTCGTGCATGGTCGAGCGGGATGATGCAAGATTTCGCGTCCAGAACGATCTCGTATTTGACCCAGTGGGATAGATCTACGACGTCGACGAAGGGCTTCCGAGCGTCGGGAGCTGGCTGTTTTATAGCGTTCTGTGGGATTCCACTGGTTTCTGTGTGGTCAGCCAGGGAGCAAATGTGGGTGTAATAAACCAACCTGCAAAAAAGTACATCGTCTGCGCCGATCTTGTCATGCTTGTCAGGAGGTGAGCTAAAAGCGATTGATCACCGTCCTTCCTCTGAGAATCTGGATCGTGCGCCATGGGTTCGGGGGAGCTCCTGCCGTTCGGTATGTTGCTCTCGCTACCGTTCACGTCCTCAGTCCCATGGGAATTATTTTCCGGGGTACCGGTACGTTTCTCCTTTGCACTCTTGCCGTTGTCGGTCAAGCCGGTGGGGACAGTCGGGGTCACTTGGCTCGAAGCTGTCGTCGGCGGCAGAGGTTCTTGATCACCCTTGCTGGTTTCGTTCGGGCTGGGCTTGCCGTCTGCGGATCTTTCGGGGACGCTGGCTGGCGGAAGCTGGGAGAGAATGTTCCTCTTCAATTGAACTGTGCATTAGAACCTGTCATATTCTATGCGTAGATGGTAGGCCAGTTCTCAGACAGCACTTTGTCTGCTGGAACCCATCGTGCCCCAGATTGTCATTCTTCCTGCAGGTACACAACAGTATTGAGCGAGTCACGAAGCGGTGGTCGCGTCTGTTGCTGTCAGTGTGACCCAGAAAGGAGTCTGTGTCCGTGGACAGATACGCACCTTCGCGAGACGAAAGGTACTCGTCGGCAGAACCGCGTGGCGAGTGTGGCGATGAGAGAAAGTACGATGCGGGAATGAAATCTACGGAAACTGCGGTATATATATTGGCACGGAGCCAAGAGCCTGATGTCTGACAGAGAGGTCGGGTGAAGTGGGTGTCTTGCCAGGAGATTGCCCAAACAACAGAAGACAGCACACGACACGACACGTCAGACAAGAAATAAGCTGTACTGTAGGCGCAAAGAGCGACTATCAGCCGAACCGGCGCTATCAACTATTTAGGGAATCGTGTCTGTCTGGGCGATGCCTGTTCCGCCAGGTACACTTACGATGAGGCCCGCGCTCTTGGAAGATGCTGCCACTGTCTCAAAGTTCAGTACGCCATTGTTTCATGAAGGACGGGTGCCTGGTGCACTGGTATGCTTACGCGATACGCTACTGCGCGTAAAAGCTGGTATCTGGCACATGCAACACTGGAACGTCGGGGCAGGTCAATCATAAGCCAAGAGCCTGTCAGAGGTTGGAGGGGAACGGGACGCCCAAGAATCCCAAAGAACTCATGAAGAGGGACACAGACTTCCACGCGCCCCACAATCCTCTTTTGTGCGGATGACCATGCCATCGTGCTGTTGACGCCGAAATCGGCTATGGCATGGAGGGAGCAGATTGGCTATTCTGAATTGCTAGCGAACCGTAAGCTCCCCCACCCAACCCAACACCGCCCACTCTTGAGCAGGCGCAACCTGGTGAGCAACTGGACGGTAGCACCACCTCTAGAACGATCCTACAGGGACTTGCCAAGACGCTCGAACTTGGACCGTGTGGCGTTCACCAGTCGGCCTTGTGCAAGGGCGCACCGCAAGAACAAATTGAACACCGTCCGCGTCGAATGATGGATCTGTGTGGAGGCCCCTGCGCGAGTGTGCGTCAAGTTGAGGTTCCCACCATACTCAGGCTGGACCGGTCATATGTCCTCTTCTCTCACTGTCCAGTCATGAACGGAAGAAAGAGCTATCGTGAGCGAGAGAGAGGCCGTACAGTACAGTACCTGTTCAGCTTTCCCGTAACCTGACGACACCTCAGAGCTCCGCTTTATCCGGCAGGTGAGTTGTTATTATACAAAATCGTTGCGGGATTCCGTTTACGCCGCCGCTGTCCTCGATCAGCTAACACCTTTCTGGGGTCCGAAGAGCCTGTATTCTAGAAGATGATTCACGATCGGTTCATCCGTCTCACCAGAACAGTTCATACCTAGGATTGGCACCAAAATCTCCTGCCACCAAAAGACACAGACTCACTGGTTGGACACGGAACTCGAACTAGCACGGTGCCATATCGATCCAGGCTGACAATTGATGTGAACGGTGAGAATCTTGACCGACAGAGATGGTTCATGATGCTGTGGTGAAGAGTGCGTTGGGGGGAGACCGCTGACCGTACTGACAACGGAGCAGTTGCGGGGGAGTGACAGTTCCTTTGAGACACTGCGAAGTGAAGCAGACCGTCAAACCTTCTCACCGAAAGCGTGGGTCTCTGTCATCCCAAGACGCAACCCATGTCCATCGCGGGGGGCGAGCATGACGTTGCTCATGGTGCAAGTTTGGCTCGTTGGGAATAGTCTGTGGTCTGTCTGTCCGAATGCAGAGCGCAACATTTCTTTTCCACCGAGCTTTCTTTTCACCGAGTCTCTCGACCTCGACATGAGTCACCAATCGCGTTCTTGTTAAAACAGCTTCTATTGCTCGTTCATCTACACACACACATGGTTGGTGTTTGGGAGGTCGGCAGCTGGTCACATGTCGCGGGATGCTCAATACTCGAGGCGAACGGAATGCCAAGCTCACGGGGCCCTTACCTCCACAACAACATCAACGGTTCAGGAAGTCCTTTGCGCATTCAACGCGGCGGGGAGGAGCCGCCGTGAACCACTTAGGTATTGCGGATTCCAAAGTTAGCACTGATAACAAGCCAAGCACCCCACCTGACCAAGTTGCGGGCCCCACAACGATCGGGACCAAATCTCGGTCAGTTGTCGGCACGATAACAGCTTCAAGCTCCATAGTGGCCGGGCCATTTCAGCGGGCCGCGAATCCGGAAAGCGGGGCCCGTCTTGTCCAGCCAAGCGGACTACCAAACGGGTGAACATGCAACATGCCATCAACGGCGTGTCGACTTGATCCGTCTCGCGTGTGCGGACTGCTTTGTGTACATCAACGTGACCGTCTCCGCCCCGTTCGGTAGAATCGCGCCCCCCGCAGTACCTCGCCCACTCTTTGCTCCACCTAACGGTGACCGCGTCCAGGTTGTCAGTGTCCACGCCCCCCTTCTCCACTGCGCGGCCCCCGTAGCTACTCGCGGGGCCCTCCACGCGGGGCAATGTGGGGCAAACACTGAACATGTGCATCGTCGATCATCGAGCTCATTTACTTAAAGCCCTAGGCCTTGGTTGGAGAATAAAAGCAAGCCGCGACTTGGGCAATAACAACAACACCAACTACAACAACATTATCGAGTATGAGCGCGGGAGCTCCCCAGATTGGCACAATCGAAGCCGTCGCCACGGCCACGGAACACAACTACCAGACTGAGGTCATCAACGAGATGGCCGACAACAAGGAGTCTATCGCTCACGTCGAGCTCGCTCCTGTCAAGGACGTCCACGACGCCAACGCGATCATGGAAGCCGAGGAAGTCCAGCGTGGTATGACACCACTTCAAGCCTTCAAGACCTATTGGCCTGTAAGTGGTTAACACTTTCGACTCTGACATCACAGGCCGTCATGTGGTCCGGTGTGTCTGCTTGGGGTATCCTCATGGAGGGCTTTGGATCGCCAACAGGCGCGTTCTGGGTCCTCGAGCCTTTCCTGGAGAAGTACGGAGAGTGGTCGGACAAGTACGGCAGGTACATTGTCACCGCCGACTGGCAGATGGCCATTGGCCAGATGGCGTCTATCGGCTGTGTCATCGGCGTTGTCTTCGGCTCGTGGCAGTGTGACAAGATTGGTTTCCGCTGGAGCATGATCTCCAACATGGTCATCTTTTCTGGTTTCGTCGCCATGCAGGGTAAGTCTCCCGTCGTGACTCCCTACTGACAGCAGTCTTCTCTGTCAACGTCAAGATGCTCCTCGTCTCCAACCTTTGCATGGGCCTCGTGTGGGGCTCCATGAGTATGATGGCCGTGTCGTACGCGTCGGAGGTCACACCGATTCAGCTCCGCGCTGTAAGTGGGATACCTGCAAACTTGACTGACAATCTCTCAGTATGTCACTTCGTTCATCAACCTGTGTTGGTCCATTGGTGGTCTCGCGTCCTCGTGTGTCCTCAACGCATGGCTCGTCCCTCACCAGAATGAGACCAAGGGATACATGCTTCCCTGGTGCCTGCAGTGGATCTGGCCCGTCCCTCTTATCATCGGCATGCTCTTCGCCCCTGAGTCTCCCTGGTGGCTCGTCCGCAAGGAGAAGTTCGCAGAGGCTGAGCGCGCTGTCAAGAGGCTTTACCGGGGTGACGACAAGGACATTGGTTCCAAGACCGTCGCGATGATGCTCCGCACCGACCAGCTCGAGAAGGAAACCTCCGCGGGAGCTACTTTCCGCCAGTGCTTCCGTGGTACCGATCTCCGCCGTACCGAGGTCGCCTGTGTCGCTTTCTCCTGCCAGATTCTCTGTGGCTCCGTCCTTTCATGGAACAGCAGTTTCTTCTTTGTCCAGGCTGGTACGTACACGAGGTTTGTACCCTGTACGGGACTGACACATGCCAGGTATGAAGACGACGGACGCGTTCCGGTTCGGCCTCGGCCAGAACCTCATGGGCCTGGTTGGCACTGCGATTGCGTGGTGGCTCATCTCTCGCTTCGGCCGCCGCACCATCTTCCTCGGTGGTCTTATCGGCATGGCGACCTCGCTCATCTGCATGGGCTTCTGCGCAATCGCCGTTGACCAGGGACACAAGGCGGCTCTCTGGGCCCAGGCCACTTTCCTCCTTGTATGTCTATAGACATTACAGTTCTGACGACAGGTTTGGGGCTTTATCTACTCCTTCACCATTGGACCCGTAGCATTCGCCGTCGTCGCCGAGTCGTCCTCCACCCAGCTGCGCAACAAGACCATCGGACTGGGTCGCATGACATTCGACATTCTCGCCATCCCCGCCGGTATCATCAACCCGTACATGATCAACAACACCGCGTGGAACTGGGGCGGCAAGAGCGCCTTCTTCTGGGCCACCCCGTGTGTCGCTGCCGCCATCTGGTGCTACTTCCGCCTGCCCGAGATGAAGGACCGCTCCTACCGCGAGCTCGACATTCTCTTCGTGGGTTCTCTATTACACCGTGGAGGTCAACTGACAGTGCAGGAGCGCCGCGTTCCCGCTCGCAAGTTCAAGACCACCATCATCGAGCCCGAGGCGGATGATGTCAGCGTCGAAGAGGTCAAGGTGCAGAACGGTCACTGAGTGTCAACTGTTCGGGGATAGTGAAGAGCGGGTGTGGTTCCATGTTGCCCATGTTTTGAACTAGAAGAGTGAATACGAAAAAGTGAGAGTGAGCGTTCCAGTTGATCAGTGGGTTAGCAGGCGAAGTGTTTTATGGATGACTTTTGTGGATGACGTACGATAGGTTCAAGGTGTGCACGGTCTATCATTGTCCAGCACCGTTATCAGAGGGCTGGGGAGTTGATGAGGTTGTATCTAGGGTACAGACGTAGCACGGTAGGTAGTTATTAATGAGCAATGCTGGGGCTTGCACCCCAGATCACCAGCGTTCAGGACACTGCAGGATATCCCTGCTCTGGAGGACCGGATATCGGCCAGCTCCTGAAGCTCTGTAGCCGGGCCGTTGAAGTGCAGCTGTTCTATCTCGCAGGCTGAGTGACTTGCTGGCCACCATCGACCACCTTGTCGGGACTGTCAATATGACAGAGAATGAACAATAAAGTAGCACAGACAAGATGAACAGGTTCCACAAAGGTTTTCGAACAGTGTGCCAGTGAAATCTCTCACGAAAAGAACGAACGTCTTCAAACGCAAACGCTGCATTATTGGCCTGGTCGCAGACGTGCGTGGTTCCAGTATTACGGCAATCATTCATGTTTGCCGTTCCCGCTTACCGCGTCGCAAAATGAGGGTCAACCCTCGAGCACGCTGTCAGCTGTGTTCCACATGCTTGGTGCCCTTTGGACACGAACTAAAACGGCGTCCCGTGAGCTGGGTGGGATGGTAAACGCTCCGAGGCCGCAGACTGTCTCGGACACTTCTTTCCAAGTGTTCCGATGATGCGGAGACTTCATACTGACAGTGTGATCACGCTCGGATTAGGCGAGGACTGTTTTAGGGTCGTCATTGGGCATGGTGCGCAAGGTGGCCTGTGGTGGGCGATGAGCCCTGATTCCCGCGAGTTGCCTCACGCGTTCCTAGAGTTAATCTACAGTGCCCAACCCAAACTGCACCGACAACAGGCCTAATACTGTTCTCCGCGTCCCGTTCGGCGCGTACACTGCCCTGCTCGCGCTTACCTGCAGGGTCGAGCTGCACGGTCTTGGCCATACCGTATGAATACTGTACATCGCCTGTCGGCCTCTATTACCCGCCGCTCTATCGCTATCTGAGGTCGGCGGCATTCCTTCCACCATGTTTCCTATCATATCATATCTTCATTGTGCCCGTTTCAGACTAACCACTTGCAGTCCATCTCCAAGAGGCGGGGAGAAGCGGTTCAGTCGTCAAAGGCCGAGATTGTCGGCGGTCGTGTTGAGCTTGATTGATATCTGTAGTACCGCTCAGGCAACTCCTCATCTGTAGTGCTTGACCCATGTCCCCGGCAAGCATGAAGGTTAATGTTGAAGTGAAAGGCATGGACAAAGGGTGGCGGGGTGGTGGATGTCAGTGGGGCGGGACGACCGACGCGTACCGCTTTTCAGGACTCAAAATAAGATAACGAGGGAAAGGGAGTGGCGCAGTAGCAAACACCGTGGCGTGCGTACTGCCCGGCCTGCGGTTGTGTCTTGTTGGCTCATGCAGTCGCAACAGTTACTCTCAAACTTGCGGCTCATGTTCGTGGCAGGGACTGCCGTCCTCAAGGGTCAGTTAGTCTGACGAATGAGACGTAAATTTACCCCATGACGGATAAGGATAGATAGGAAGATGCACGACAGGTGATGACGTTCGCGTTAACATGGTCTGAGCTGTTCTAGAACAACCAATGATGTCTGTGGCTGATGGAAGATTGTGCCAACACAATCATTGATACACGTGATAGATACTTGCTGAATACCTGATCGTGCTAATGCGAGACTGGATCAAGCTGCCCAGCTGATCACAACGTTGTCGCCGACGCCATCCAGATCTATGGCTTCCTCATTCGTGTCCTTCTTGGCCTCGGTACCGGTACACGTCGTACCTATAGAGTACGTACCTACCGAACTTGCAATTTTTCACGCATGTCTTGAGCCACGAGCAAGACAGCACGGAACAGCCGAGGCATGATGGACGGTCAGCCGTGCATGAGCCGAGCTGCACGTCACGCCTGTTGTTGACAAGGTTCGACCACCGCGTACCTTACGTAACGCTCATTATTGTGGAGACCCAGGGAACGCCGTTTCAACGAGTGTTATTCGCAACTCTGCGAAGACGTCCACACGTTGTCCAAGCACGGAGCACGCTACATACCTCTTCCGCAGGAACGACTTCCAGTCAAACCCAATCAGCGTCACGCCGCCGGACAAACACGAGCTAACCTGTGCAGAGCCGTCAAGACCAGAGACGTAACTCACGGACCCGCAACGGCGAGGAACGGTGCCTCGGTCATTTCGTGACTGGTCACCCTCTGTACTGCAGAGCTGCTGGCCGTGCAAACCATGCACAGTTAAACAGACTTTCCCGTGTCCGCCCTGACAGCAGCTCAAGTCTTACAGCGTACTGACATCTCGAACCAGGCTGATGAGCACCATCGTGGACCAAGAATCTCTTTCTGATCATCATCATTCACCATATCTCTTGCGTCGATCACTTCTCCGAGCTCGGCCTCCGTATGCTCGCGGACGTGGAAGAGATGGCGGTCTCCGCATTGCCACGACACAACCCGGATACCGTCTACTGGCGCATTCCGGCTTCAGCCTCCGTCACCGAGCTACCGCTATCGCCAACACAGACGACATCACTCAAGCGCTCGCAAACGTTCTCTTATCACAACGATGGTGGTTCTTCTGATTCTGATACCCGTGGCCCCGGTGTTGGTCCGTATGGGACAGTTGCCGGCTTACCCCCTTCCCACCCCTTCGCCAAACCTCTCCCCTTGAGGTCACCTTACGGATCGATGCCGTGTCTCACCTTGCAGGAGCGACCCTCGACCCCTAGGCGGAGGAAGTTTACGCCACAGCTCTCTCCTCCACGCCCCTCATCACCTTTATCGCTCAGTCCGCCGCCCCGAGTCGCGAGAAAGCCATCACTCACAAGAGGAGATGGGTCGCCTACGATTCGCAGTCCCAGGCTGGCTTTGGGAAGTCTACCCCTAGCATCGTCGTCGCGGACCGATCTCGTCTTTGACGATGTTTTGTCAGAGTCTTTGACTGAGGTGGTTGAGAGACCGCACTTGGAACGACAACAATCATTCGACTCGGATGTCGACTACCCCGCAAGCGAAGCACATACAAACCTCCAGCCTCCGCGCTCTCCACAATTCTTGGGGAGATCAAAGTCTCTCCACCGCACGGTCTCCGCATCACCTCCGACACCTGCCCCGAACTGGACTCCTCCTCGGCAAACCCACTCCCCCACGACTGTCGACGGCCATGGTACATTTGAGCGCAGTTCCTCCCCGGTCGCTTCCATACCCCGTCGTTCGAGCGAAGTCTCTACGCCTCTCTCCCCACGGTTTGAGCAGCACACTCGTCCTGGTACTCGGATATTCCCGTCGCTTCCCGAGACCCATTACAGCGATGAACAGGAGCCACACACACGGCCACAGTCGCCTCCCGCCTCCATCAAGCTTCCTGTGACTTCAAAGATGCCCGCGAACACGAGTCTGCTCATGTCCCCGAGGCTGCCAGTTGCCCCGCCCCCGCGTGTGGCGCCGAAGTCCCCGGTTAGTGCGAACGGGGATGAAGTCGATCTATTCTCCGTGCCGAAGGGATTAAAGACATTTAATGACCAACCATTCGATCTCTTCTCTATTCCCTCGACGGAGTCATTAAAGCGGGCCGCCAAATGTAAACTTGTGGACCCAAAAGGCCACCAAGTGAAGTTCGGTGAACTCCTACCACCGACAAACTGGGGTTCGTGGCGTACATCTCTCCCGCCTCGCACTCTCGTCATCTTTCTTCGAACGCTATTTTGTGGATTCTGCCAAGACTACGTCCAGACCGTGGAGAAGAGTCTCAACTTGGCCGCGCTAGAAAGCTCCCGAGTTCGCGTCGTTTTCATCAGCCACGGCAGCAGCCATCGCGTTCTCCGGGGCTATCTCAAGGCATTCAGGCTGTCTTATGAGTTGTATACCGACCCAACGCCCAACCGCGAGCTTTACCAGGCCTTGGGGATGACTCTAATGACCAAGTTCCTCCAGCCTCGCGACCAGCGGCCCGAACAAAACCCGCAAAGCCCTCGCCTTCAAGCCGCGCGTGGGCTGGTTCGAGGTCTCACCAAGTTCTTCACAGGGGCTCGTGACATGCTCAAATACAAGCAGAGCGGTGGCGAGTTCCTGTTTGGACCTGGATATCAGTGCGAGTTCGCGCACAGGATGTACACTGCTAAAGGTGGGTTACTTGTTGAGCATGACAAGGTTCGCCTTTTCTGACTCTTATCAGATCACTGGGATGCCGGATTCATCCTGCGCGCCGCTGGCGTTCCGTACCCTCCGCCGCCCAACGCGCCGAAGATTCCACTTGCGAAACAACTTGTCGATGCCAAGATGGAAGCCTACCGGGGCCTTCACCAACATTACAAGTCCAAGGGAACCGACAAGGATGCCCGCGCCTCGATTCGGGTCCAAGTCAACGAACCCAAGACACCCACCACGGACAAACACGCTCCTCTAGCTGTGGATATGGCTCCCCCGCCACCCCTCTCTGAGTCCCACTCGTCTGACGCGGACAGCATGCGCCCGCAGTCTCTTCAGAGTAGCGCCCGGGCTGCGTGTGTTAGCCCAATACATCTAGACTTTCAGGACAGCCCTCATGGAAGCTGGGGTGACAAGTAGATTGTTGGTTCGCTCCTGATCCCGCTGCACACCAGCGCTGCTCCTTCACCCGCCTCCACCGAGTATTTCTCATTCACGACAAGATAATATCATCCCCGTTTTTGGCCCGCGACCTGTGTATGTATAACACTGTAGATATGATGCTATGATTACGCCTTCTGGTCAATCCACTTTTAGAGAAGGTGGCCACATTCAAAGCAATACGGGAGGTTGTCAGGACCTGCTGAGGAACACAGAACGCGGAACAGTCTCCATGTGATGGAAAGGCAATGACAGTGCTGCCTAGGAGCTTTAGACTCAGTCATATCGCCCATGAATGGCGACTCCCGCCAGCTGCCCGCTTTGTTCTTCTTCTGTCTCACAGTCTTCTATCCGTGGAATGTTCCCAGAGGTCTTATATTAGCTACCAAGTCTCACAAGCAATGTCTTGAAAGTGATCATCGTCTGGATCGCGATGACGAGGAATGCCCTGCAAACAGGCTACAGAATTTCTTAATACATAGTATGTGGAACCTGATTTCCCGATCGTGTTCCTTTCTGAGGCCAGATCAAGGGCGCCGAGCTGTAAGGAGTGCAAGGTAAGTAGACGGAATGACCGGCCGTGGGGTTGGTGATTTGTTCCCCATTCAACCCTCCAAAAGCAATAACCCCACGGGACGTGTACGGGACCAGATCCAACAGGGGCTCGTTCGTAAGATCTGTGCCGCCCAAGGACTCTCCACTGCCCGCGAACGTAATCCGCCACAGGGACTAGTGCCGTCATGGGCAGTGCCGAGGCCACGCTCCACACTGGCGACTGACACTTAATGGCCCAACAATAGCTCGGCGGTGCCGGAATCGTCGTTCATGTCTGTACACTATTCGCTTGGCAGTGACAGAATGGGGTTGAATGAAATGGAAATGGCACATCAGTGCATGCTTCCGGCGTTAGCTTGACAGCGGCAGCACTGGTTGTGGTTGACGGGAGGCGCCTGAAAACTTAGGCTTCAGTGTTTTGAGTGCAGGTACCGCAATTCCAGAAAACGCACTGAACGGTGCTGTTGCCCGGAATCGTGGTCCAAAAAAAGGGTGCACATACCAGCAGTGCGTAGATAGATGTCTTACCCATTTGTTGTTTCCAAGGACAGCGTTGCGCGGCGTCACGAGGAATGCCATTGTAAGACAGGGACTTCGAACATGGTGGAAGCCGTTACACTGCTCCCCTTGAATGCAACTGGCCTTACACAATTGGAAAGACAGAACGCGTCACGCAATCATCCCATCGCAACACGTTTAAATGACCATTACTGTTTGGTTACAGTGGCCGTGTGCACCCACGGAAGACAGTGTGAGCGGTCTGTTTCGGGTGCAGACCATGCCTCATCCCGCTGGAGTCCGAGACGTGATGGAGAGAGATCTGGGAATGAAGCTAACAGTACGGGGTTCCCCAGCTAGTGCTGTACCTTAGCCATTCGGGACTCCGATGAGGGAAGTGGTTTGCCGTGCCCATTTGTGTTAGGACCGCTGAGCCGGTAGACTTGCGAAAAAGGACACACAAAACACTCCGGCGGCCGTTGCAATGCGCGTAGCGACAGTGAAAAGAGAGCATATTGCGACGGCCTAGGAGGATTGTAGGGTAGGAGGCGATATCTCTCGTAACTGACTCTAGACCTGTGCGTCTGGACGGACAGGAACTCGCAGTGTGTGCCACTTGCCGAAGGCGCTTAGCCTCGGGGAACCCGGCCCCTCCGGTTCCGCGGGGTGTGTCACTGTTTCACGCCAGACTGCTGTTATTTTCCTTGCTGTTCCTCCCTTGTATCGTAATTGCATAAGGGTCCAGGAAAGCTCGGCAGGTGTTGCTGTGTTCTGGACTGGCTGGGCATGGGCTGAGCATCTAAAGCTCTCCCGCACGAGGACAAGACTCCATGACAGTGGGAACAAGGTTTGTGTTCCTAGGGCAAACGACAGTCGGCTAGGGTCAACTGGAAACAAAGTGAGGTAATGTGGCGATGGGCCCAACTGCCCAAACGTTGTGGACAGGGGCGCGCGGCTTATGGTCAAGGTCCAAGCCGAAACATGCATGCAAGACGTAAAGTACAACGCGATCGCGCGGGTTGCGAAGGGCCTCTGGACCTTCTTGCCTGGACATGCATGTTGACCAGGGCGGGCTCGGCACTGGTGTCCTCAAGCACAGCGCCGTGGTGGTGGACGTCAGATCGCGACATCCAAGCCGTCTGCACCTTCATTGTCTTCTACACATTTTACATTCGCTCACTTCCTTCCACACTTGTATTATCCTACTTTTCGTCTCACTTCCTATTCGTTCTTTCCTTCTCTTTCCTTGTTTCTTGATCGACAAACACGCCTGCTCCTTGACATCGACCTGCCTTCAGAGCTGTTCCTCGCCTGAACATGTCTCCAACGATGACGATGAGGGAGTACCCGGCCGCTTCACCCCTTGACCTGGTGATGTCTGCTGGCTCTCCTACTCACGACGACGACGATGCCGCCACGATTCGCGACAAGATCACCTCATACGCCTCTGATGGTGACGACGAGGATCATCATGTGGACATGGAACCGCTCGGAATCTCCGCCATTGGCGCTCAGCAATGGCGCTGGTCTACTTCGACCTTTGGCAATGCAAGTGGAGGAGGACAGCCTGGACGACTCCATGTTCCTGGTCCGCGCTTGAGCCACCTGTACAGCGAATTTGGGAGTGACGAGGAATGGAGCGACGACGACGAGACCGCTGCCGAGTTCCAACATGCTCGTTACATCCCCCAGTTTGGGCGTTCGGCGTTTGATCTTGCGCCACGATCGCCAGTGCCACCGTCCGTGAAGGAAGAGCCCTCCGCGGAGGAGCCCTCCCGGAACGCCACTCCTTCATCAGAGGAACAGCCCGCAATTCACACTGGTTCAATCACCGGACACTCAAACAATTCTGTTGCCGATATCAATGCAGGCAGCTCACGACCAAGGCCACGCAGTGCACGTCCTCTCCCAACACCGACTGCGCTCACATCCGACCTTCCACCTGAACGGCCTCTGCCCCCGCCGACTGAGAGTTCATCCAACGTTCGACCTGCACGGCCTCTCCCCACGCCAACTGAGAGCCCATCCGACGTTCGACCGCCACGGCCTCTCCCCACCCCCACCCCCACCCCAACTGAGAGCCCATCCGACGTTCGACCCACAAGGCCTCTCCCGACGCCAACTGAGCCCACATCCGAGCTGCCACCCACACGGCCTCTCCCCAAGCGAGCTGAAACCACATCGGACCTTCCACCCCGCGGCACCAGCCTGCGCACTGGGGATGCTGGAACCAGCAGCCCGTCACCCACTGTTCAAAGGGGACGATCTATGTCCTACACTCCCCCAAACAGACAACCCAGCCATCCTATGACGATGCGACCCAACGGTCTCACGCCGCCGCCACCACCGCCACCCAGGTCACGATCCCGTGGAGCTCCACCTCCCCTTGCACCGGTTCCACCAGTCTCGACACAGGAGTTCACGCCGACCACAATTTCGCCCATCGCTGAGAACGCAGCCCCGCCCCTCGAGGTCGGAAAGTTTGTAACCTACAAGTCCTCCGTTTCACTTGACAACAGCAACCACCGTCACTCCACTTCGACACTCATCGAGGTGGACTCTGTCGACCCCGAGTGGGCAGCCATGTACAGTCAGACGGACTCGTCAACCTCCCATACCACCGCCTCACTTCTCACGCCCACCACTCCTGTCGCTTCCATGGTCACCCGGCCGATGTCGACCTCCACGGCGCTCTCTGCGTTCAACAAAGCACTCGACGCTGCCATGTATTCATCAGACTCGTCGGAGTTCCCCTCTCTTTGTAGGACACCGTCGCCTTCGCGCTCGGGGACCCTGAACTCGTTGTCGAACACGATGAGGCGTCGCAAGTCAACATCGTCGTTCAACAGCCGTGGCAGCCGCACAAGTCGCAGCACCAAGGATGATGATTTCCACGCTTTGCCGACAGCGGAAACCATGCTCGAGGCAGAACAGTACGAGCTCTGGGGTGAAGATTTACAACCTGTAACGTTTGGCTCTCTGTACCCGACGGAGAAGAAGAACCCTTCTGGCCCCGCCCCTCGACTTGTCGTCTTCTTTGTGCGCACCTTCTTCTGCGGTCCGTGCCAGGACTATATCCTGGCATCGGTCAACAAGCTTGACCTTCAGGCGCTTGATGAGGCCAACGTATCGGTCATCATCATTGCCAATGGTCATAAGGAGGGTATCAAAGGTTACCGCAAGGCCATGAAATGCCCATTCCCGACTTTCACGGATCCGTCGTGCGGTCTCTACTCGGTGTTCAACTTCCGTTGCGGGCTGGACATCGGCAGCATTGTTGCACCTGGCTACAAGCCAAAGTACAACAAGAACGTGCTTCCTGTGCAATTGGCCCAAGGATTCCTTGTGAGTGAAACGGAGGAACATCTCCTTCGCCCGGAGCATGGCTGACACATCGTAGCGCAGCATGGTCCACTTCCCTCAAGCCTTCGGGGGCGGCCGAGTCACCCAGCAGGGAGGAGAGGTCATTATTGGCCCCGGATACAAGTGCGAGTTCATTCATCGCATGACACATCCCCGAGGTAAGTGGCTTCAGTAGAATGTGAACAGTTCAGGCGCTGACGTCTCAAACAGACCACATGGAGGCCGCCGATATTGTCCGCGCCGCGGGTTGTCTGAACCCGTCGAAGGACATCCGACACCAGTCAATTCACGTGGGCGACCTCGAAAAGCCTTCAAGCCGACGTAAACAGCGCAAGCGGGGAATTAGCAATGCAAAGGCCTCCTCGAGCCAAACATCCAGCTCTCAGACGCAAGAGGAGGAGGTGGCTTCCACGCCATTCTTGCCAGAAGACCTCATCCCTCGCCGCCCAGGGAGCGCGGGAGGCAACACGATCGAATCGCTACTCCCTAGTGTGAACCAAGCACAGGACATGGCGCTCTACCGCTTCTTGGCCGAGTATCTCGAGAGCTCTGAGCGTCTCGATCGTTACTCGACGTTCTCTGCTCAATGGCCACGCCCGACTCCTGACGACCCCTACTGCCCTAACGGTCTCTGCGAGCTTCTCGACTTTACCGACTATCGAAGCGCCTCGGAGTTTAAGGATGCCGTCAAGAGGCAATATGCGGCCGCGGCTGCTGATGCCGCCGGCACTTCCAAGTTTACGACTATGCGGTCAAATCCCCGCCCACTTCCGACTGTCGAGCAGTGCTAAAGTCACCGCACGTATCTGCTCCCAGTGATCCCAGTTAATCACCTCCGGTTGGAGCCCCTTCCCTCATCCCTAACTGTAACAATCAACACTGTTAGTGCACATAGAACGCACGCCAATACATAACACCCTGCACTATATCGAAACGCCACAAGGTGGCAGCTGTTTGTACTCCCTTTTCTTGGAATGATGATACAGTAATGCTATTCATTAACCTATCTCCTCATGGTTGCCCCGTGGGACAGCGGAATGCGATGACACTGGAGGTGCGGTAAATAAGGGCTGAGTGTCTCGCACATGAAGATGCGGCAATGCTGACTTGGGAACCACAAACTAGTGGTTTGAAGCCGGAACTAGTGACATTCATAAAGGACGTCCGAAGGGTTCTTCGGCGTCATCGGCAACTTGCGTGCCCAAATCATGTGATCAATGTGATAGCGATAATCGGACCTTGGCACCATTGAGACCCATCTCGGTCATGATCGGTCACTTGGTTTATCCTGTTCACCGCATGGAAGGAAGTGGTGTCTTCTACAAAGGTGGGCATATTAAAGATACACTTAGTGCACCCCAATCCTAATCCAGTGTTTGTGAACTCGGGTGCCAACTGCATTCCTCGGGGACTAGCTCAGGCTAGTGATTGACAAGTGTGGAAGATGATGTCAGGCAGTGCTATTCCCGGTTATCGATCTTATCCTGTCATTGCATCACTCCCAACCGAGAGCACACTGGCGACCTAGGTGTTAGCCATGGCGGATGCTCCAGGAAGCTTGACACTTGATGTCGCCTCAGCTAATACCATATGAACACGAGATGATGAGATGAATTGTGGGCGAACAATATATAAGGGAAGTCGCTTGGAGGTCTGTTCAACAACAAACAGCTCTCAAACAGCCACCTAAATCTCAGCAACAACCCACTCGACATGAAGATCTTCGGTCTCATCGCCGCCCTCGTCTCGACTGTCGCGGTCGCCCAGCTTGAGTGAGTCTGTCCATTCTGCGGTAGCTCTTGACTCACAATACTAGCCCCAATACTGTCCCTCCGTGCATCAAGGACTGTTCCGTCGAGGCTGCCGGCAAGGCGGGGTGCAGCAGCCCCCTCGACGTCGGCTGCGTCTGCGGCGACAAGAAGGATGCCTTCACCCAGGCCGCCATCCCTTGCATCACCTCCAAGTGTGGCGCCGACGCCCTCGGCCAGGCCCAGGGTATCCAGAATGAGCTCTGCACCAACGGCGTCAAGCAGTAAATGTGTAAGTCGACTGCCACAACTGCCGTCACACGCCTAACTGCCACAGTTGTAAACCGCTCCGGTTTCTGAAATGAAGTGTGGCTGTTCCTTGAAGTAGTCAAGGTAGTGACCTCATGATGCATTCACGTGGACAGCTTGAAGGAGTTGGGACACTCTCCGGGTCAGTTAGAATTCCGCACGAGTCCTTGTGGAGATGGAGTTCTCATGATGTGAGCAGTCCCGTTCATTCCTGTTGCAACGTCGTGACAGTCAGCCTGGAAGCAAACCCCGAAACGATGAAACAAGTGGTTGGTTACATTACATACCAGCTGTGGTTCAGACCCTATTACCAGTCGACGGGGATGCGTTCTTGGAGTCTGGAACGAGGGCCGCCAGGTGAAAGAGGAGTGCGACGCGCCTTGGCAACCCGCGCACCGCGTTCATAAGAGGTTTAGCGGCAGTCGGTTTAAAGTTCGTGCAGGGGTTTCAGACAAGGCTGTTGTCGTTTCCAACTTTATTCCTTCACGCAATAACAACGTCCCTCAGAACCCCAGCTTCTTGCCTCGATCCTTGTCCTGTCATGTTCCGCGTGGTGCTCAGCAAATCCGTGACGGCTCCCCGCTCCGCGTTACCGCGTTTGACCACGTCCCGTATAACGTGTCTGAGTCTGAAACCTCCCCACTAATGTTCACGCCCTCACTTGGGTAGCAAGAGACTGCTTCTCAAGTAGACGCGTCGTACATCTGCCGTCGTCAACCTTGGCTCGTGTTTCAGTAAGTGAACAGTTGTTGATGGCGCGATCCATGCATATCTGTTGTGAAACGCACGTTATCGCGTGCTGGGATCTCGGTAAGAACACACTTGAGCCACCGGGTTCTCAGTATCAACACAAATCCCTTCGTGGCCCGTTGTTCTGAACACAAGACGTGCAGGTGTGCGGATCCATGGGAGGCCAAAGCCGTGGGGATAACACTACACTATACTTTATAGCCTGACTATTCCAGTAGCACATGGATCATCATATACATCAGAACTGGCATATCTATCGTATCTCCTCTCATTGTATGGGTCGAACTGCCGTCAGACTCGCATCGTCGTTTCTCCTCTCGCCGTATCGGCTGAACTACTAGCTCTTAGACGTGAAACCTCTGGGCACGGTCATGGAGCAGAACTAGAAGTTCTCGCCGACGAGCTTATTAGACAGGTCCCAGAGACGCTTGGCGGCCTCCTTGTCGACGGCATAGTTGTGAAGCTGGGTAAGCCTACCGTCCGAGGCACCAATCTTGGCAGGCTGGTTGTCGTAGAGGTGCCAGCCGTTGATCTTGTCCATGCGAGGGTCGAACGCAGCCGTGAGTGTCGTGGACGCGCCCTGCTCAAGCGTCTTCGCCATCGCCATGTTAGGCGTGCGGTCGGGGTTGAGGAAGCCAATGGTGACGAGACGCTCCATGTCTTCGTCATTCAGGTGGCGGGCAAGGTTGGTAAGGATTCCACCGGGCTGATATCAGCTCTGGTACGACCGCTTATACGCACGTGAAGCGAAATGGCCACAAGCCCGTTCTTGCCGTACTTCTCCGCAAGAGCGACGGCGTTGAGCATGTTGGCGGTCTTGGACTGGCCGTATGCCTGCTGCTTGTCGTAAACCTTGCCATCCTGGAAGCCAATGTCGTCGAAGCGGATGCCGCTATACATGTGGCCGGCGGAGGCCACAAAGACGACACGAGGGTGGGGAGTCTTCAGAAGCGAGGGAATAAGGAGGTTGGTGAGTAGCCAAGGGCCGAGATAGTTGACCCCAAACTGCTTCTCAAAGCCGTCCACGGTCTTGCTGTAGGGGCACATCATGACGGCAGCGTTGTTGATGAGGACGTCAACGTCTCCGAGGGCCGCGATCTCAGCAGCGGCCTTACGCACGGCCTCGAGAGAGTCGAGGTCGAGAATGACAGTCTTGATGTTGGCCCCAGGGGTCTCCTTGAGGATAGCGTCGCGAGTCTCGTCCATCCTGTTGTCAGCTGCAGTCGTTGTTGAAAACTCACTTGGCCTGGTCACGGCTAGCGAGAACGAGCAACTTGGGCTCCTTGGTGGCGATGGCACGAGCGGTCTCGGCTCCCAGTCCGCCAGGGGTGGTACCGGTTACCACGACTAGACGTCAGTAAAAGATCGACCTCTTAGGGCTTACTGTAGCGTCCCTTGATCTTGTCGGCAAAGGTGTCGACAACCTCCTGGGCGGTGGTCTCCTTGGTAAACTTGTCTCCGGGCTGCGACATCTTTGAGTATGTGGATGGGATGAAGGTGTGAAGGTGAGGCGGGAATGCACAAGTTGGGATGCGTGCAGTACGTCTTTATGTAGGCAAGTTTTCCAGGTGCGCATTGCGTTCAACACACAACGCACGACAGTGCGCACTGCATTCTGGTGATCGTTGATGTCATGCAACACCTCCACCGACGGGCCCAAGTCGGTCACCAGATCTGACCGACGGGCAGGTCAGGAGCATTGATAGCGGACGCGACAGTTTGGTACTGCGGATCATAGAACGGACATTGCCCAGGTTACCCTGGCCGACGGCGATCGCCCACGTCCGATGTGTAGGTCCGCACCTTCGTCGTCTTCGGTGTGGACGGAGCTCTTGGCGACACACACTGATGCGGAATGTAGTGGCTCCGGATCCCTTCGCACCCGTTTACACAACACGACAATTCACGGTGTGTAAGCCATGAAGAAAGGGGGATGCGTGGCATGGAGAGGGGTGATTCCAAAGCGCACCTCACATCCTAGAGCTTACTATCCCACAGTTTGCACAGCTCGGCGAGGCGAACGGGAATTCCATGGCCTTGCCGAAGGTCTCGTAGAGTCCCTTTCGGAACATTCCCATTATCTTAACGCCACAGGATCGTCTAACCGTACTATTTCCCTTGATTAGCTCAGCTCCAGCGCGCGTCAGTGTCTGTGTGGAGGAACGACCACGACCATGTTGCACCTGTCGTCGCCGGCGGTCGCGTGTAGTGGGGTCCGACAACCGTTGCTAAGCGGTTGCAGATTAGTCGCTGAAGTCCCCCGCTGAACAATTGTATCTGCTCGCCATCGGCGTCACCATCGGTACTGTCCACCTGAATCCAGGTTAGTCGAAGTTAATGAACCCACGAGTTGGGGTGTCGAGAACGTTTCTGAGAGGTGACCCACCCTCCTCACTTGTAAGCTTGTAAGATCAATAGCGTGTATAGTGCCCCTATCCTGAGACAGTGCGTAGCAACATTGCAACTGCTTCAGAATTTAAGCACACCGACCATCCCCTTCGTTACCACTGCTCGAATAACCTGTTACCTTCTTATCAACACCGAAACTAAAAGCCTATTCTGTAAAACTGAACTCTTAAATCTGAACGGTTTACGTCGGCGTGGTTGCTAGGGGGGCCGACCAACACCAACGGTCTTCATCAGCTGACGAGCTACCATCATACAAGACGCCCCCCCATGCTCCGCCAAACGTCTACGCCACCTGGGGCGCCGGCGACTGATCCTAAGCTAGTAGTCAACCTGCTTGGAGCCCGGCTCCGTCGGAGATCATGAGCGGCGTTTGACCTAGGCATCTTGGACCTGGTGGAGTCAACAGACTGAGTTCTCGCTGAAACGTATCGACAGGCTGGGTCGCTCGGCGCAAATAACGCTACTGTGTCGCAGCTGGCCAGCTACACTGTACCATGACACAAAGAGAAGGCTGCTACGTATCGCCAGTACCCAGGTATACCCAAGAGTTCTTTGCAATCGTCATGACGTCTCCGTCGCAGATTGCACGCCACGAGACCGCCTGGCCTTGCTTCATAATGTGTCCGAGACGGGGAGAACAATAAAAAAGAAATGTCATTAGGAACGTAGGGCAGGGGTAGCAAACACAGTGGTCGATCCACTGCATAATGTCCGAACATGAGCTGACCGTCCTAAATTTATATCCTGTGTCTGTCCAGGGATGTCGCTTAATGCTCCGAGATCTGTTTGTGTTGTTAACGACATGACCCCTTTCACTAATGCCGTTACAACTGTTATCCGCGGTTCTCACAGACCCTATTGTCATGTTGCAAGCCACCCCGGTTCCTAGCGGACCTTGGCGGAGATGGCCCATCATCTGACATGACTGTACTCAACACCTGGAGCCGTGTCCGATGGAACCATGCAGTCACCTCATCTGTCCACAAACTCGTAATTGCTAATACATGATACAACACTACCTTACTCCAGACGCTCATCAAAGATGAGCTCGACCGAGCTCTCCTCCTCCCCGCGCCAAACCTTGGATGCGCTGTTGGACAGCGCCACCTTCTCGCGGGCCGCAGTAATCATGCCGCTTGGTCCGCTGACAAACACGGTCGAGGGCCCCGCGACGCGCTTCAGGAACGAGTCGATAGCGGCGTTCAAGTCAGGGCGGCCTTGAGCAACGGACGGCGCCGAATCTGCTGCTTCCTTGTCCCCACCAGATGCGGCAGATGCTTCTTCATCGGAAGGCTCCTTGCCATCACGGGTAGCGTGAACGATGACGGATATGTGGGGACAGTCGACAAGGCGAGCGAGCTCATCGGCGATCCATTCGGTATCGCGAGCATGGCGGACAGCCCAGATCAGCTGGACGTGTGCCTCCGGCCGAACTTTGGCAAGGAATAGGAGGACGGGAAGCACAAAGGTAATGCCTGTTCCGCCGGCGATGCAAAGCACGTTGGTGGTAGGGCGGAGGTCGCGCACAATGTTTGTGCCGTACGCCCCAGTGAGGATAACCGGGGTCACGTCGCCGTTGAACTGGGTGACCTTCTTGGTCTCGCCCGTCTTCGCGCGGATGAGATACGCTTGCTTCTCCCCAGGCAGCGAGAGTGGCGTGAAGGGATGCGACTGCCAGATCGAGCTCTTGGGGAAGGTGAGGAAGAAGTGCTGTCCGATATCCCAGGTGAACGGGCGCGGGAGGTCGAGGTCGAGACGGACGACGTCGGTATCAAAGTGGGTGATCCTGGCGTTGAACGAAGTGAAAGCGCCTTGACCGCTGCCGACGACGCGGTAGTGGATCAAAGCAGTGCGGAGGAGACGGACGCCACGGTCGGCGAACCACAGCACGAGTGAAGGGAGCATGAAGCACTTAAGCTGAGCCCAGTGTCCCCAGCAAGCGCCGATAAAGAGCATGGCGAGCACCCAGTGCGCCTTCCGAAAGAATTCGTACCCGAACGCGCGGCGCGCCCACGAGGTGGCGAGGAGCCAGAGGAGGAGAAGGAAAATGAGTGCCACAATGCCCCAAATCATGTACAGCTGCTTGATCCATTCGACTCCCACTGACGGCTGAGGCTGGTACAACTTGACTTCGACGATACACCACCCGATGGTGTGAACGACGGACTGGAACATGATAATGTGTCCAATCCAGCGGTGAAGAAAGTTGAAGTTTTGGTAAGGGATGCCGGTCACCGCCGACAGGAGGGATTCGCGAGAAGAGAGCAGGATGGAGATCGGAGTGAGAGCGTAAGCGAACACGCCGACGCGGTCGGCAAAGGGGCCCAAGGTCGTTCGTGTGTTGTACGTTCCCGGCATCTTCTTGACTGGAGTGACCCACTTGCGGTACTCCATACCAACAAAGCTGAAGATGAGTAGGTAGGTCGAGAGTCCGGCCAGAAGTAGAATCTGGAGCCGAGTTACGCGTCCGAAGATCCAACGCAGTCGACGTGCTTCACGAAGGGTGTGCCGCCGAACAAAAGTCGCCACAGTACGGGATAGAC
>Ga0160505_100260_pt1 | contig 35870 bp, 26 predicted proteins | sample DIDeMG_FD_108225 | JGI IMG/M metagenome (GOLD analysis project Ga0160505, IMG submission 108225) | Enriched chicken feces microbial communities from UW Madison campus, WI, USA - DID2874_E49_Stillage MG | ecosystem: Host-associated > Birds > Digestive system > Large intestine > Fecal ... | reverse complement strand
TGAAGAAGAATTCGAAGAGTACCTAAAGTTGGTTGCAGTTGTTAAAGAAGATTTTGAATCACTTTCTTACAACATTTATAACATGTGGATGAAGAAAATGGAAAAGGATTTGGAAAAGAAAGCTGTTTCTGCTGTTGTTATTTCCCAGTCACTTCCTGGTTTCATGGCTCCAGAAAGTTCTCCATTTTTGGCAAAGGTGTTCTCACCAGGTGTCCAATACAAAATGGATGATATTTTGTCTTTCTTTAATTCCGTCTATTGGTCGATGAAATCTTATTTCATTGAGGCTGAGGTTATCAATAGTGTCATTGTTGAGTTGTTAAGATTTGTCGATGCATTGTGTTTCAATGACTTAATTATGCGGCGTAACTTCTTATCTTGGAAGCGTGGTTTGCAATTGAACTATAATGTTACGCGACTTGAGGAATGGTGTAAAGGCCATGATATTCAAGAAGGTTCTGCGTATTTGAGTCATTTGCTTCAGGCCGCGAAGTTGTTACAGTTGCGTAAGAACACGCCTGAAGATATCGACATCATCTATGAGATTTGCTTTGCCTTAAAGCCAATTCAAATTCAGAAGTTAATATCCCAATATTTTGTTGCTGAATACGAGACACCAATCGCACCAGATGTGTTACAGGCTGTTGCTGACAAAGTAAAGAGTACAGACGGTTCGAACGATGATTTGTTTGAGGTTGTCGCTACTGACGGTCATTTCAACGATCCATTCAGAAATGTTAATTTGAGGCCATTCTCGAGGGTTGAGGCATATGTTCCGGCTTGGTTGAGCTTACCGGTTATACGAAGAATTGTGGAATTGGTCGCTAAAAACGCATCAGTTCAAGAGGCCAGAATTTCCGAAAAGAGTTTCTCAAATGGCGAGATTACTCAAGATGTTCAGAAGGACCCTCGATCAGAAATGGCCTAGATACGCGCCTTTGTATTTATTGAATGTTAATAGTTATCTTTATTTGCACTTAATTAATACTTTTTCAATTTTTCAGCTTCCTTGGTTGTGCGTGTTTTCATTTGCAAAGCATGTAAACCCTTATTCTCAAATGGCGAGATTACTCAAGATGTTCAGAAGGACCCTCGATCAGAAATGGCCTAGATACGCGCCTTTGTATTTATTGAATGTTAATAGTTATCTTTATTTGCACTTACTTTTTCAATTTTTCAGCTTCCTTGGTTGTGCGTGTTTTCATTTGCAAAGCATGTAAACCCTTATTCTCAAATTCATCGTTCAAAAGCTGGTACACCACTCTGTGCCTAGAGGGCATGTTCTTACCTTCAAAATTGTCGCTGACAACTTCAATTCTGAAGTGTGACTCGCGGACATTAGAAGCAGTTTGCATTGGCTTATGATGACTGTGCTTGTGAGAGTCATTGGCAATCTTCAAGTATGTTGGGTTCAAGGCGGATGTTATTTTGGCTATGATCAGCTCCTCAATAGGACCAATACTTTCCGAAGATCGAAGAATCACAGGAGATGACATATTTCTAAGCGGAAGAATCGTACTCAATTTACCAAAGTTTCTGAGCATATGAATTTAGAAGAGTTTGGAAGTTCGAAACTTCGATCCCGAGTAGGTTGCGACACATACAGGTTCATGATTTTATTGCAACATTTTCCAACTGTACAACTGACTCGAAAGCCTTTGGATTGTAGATCTGAATGGTTGTGAAATTTGACAAATTATTAATATCATCGAGTTATAAACTTAGGATATTTGACGGTACCGAATGAATCTCACTTATGCTTCGGAAAGATTGAGTGGGACGTTAGTCATGAACGTATAGGCTAAGAAAACAAAGGGAAAACTGGCATAGTTATTGAAGAGACTATGAAGAATAATCAACAGTAAAGGTAATATCGGTGAAGATGTGCTACAATACGTAACAGCAAATGGGAGCTGGGATTTCAGCGGTGAAAAATCGTTAATTTGTCCTTTCTTTGGGTAGACGATACTACAGATTCATTCTGAGTTGATTTCCGGGCCACAAGATTAGTTCGATCAGAGAACATCACGATAAATGCACCAGTTTTCCATACAGATGTAAATCCCTAGTATTTAGTCCGCTCGGGAAGCTGTTTGAGATAATGAATACACAAGAACCCCAACCTCTCTCTTAGGCCCTCAAGAGAAACGCACGCTTATCTCACACGAACTCTTTGCTGTTTTTGACTTCTCTGCTCTAACTTTGCTTGACGCTTGCTCTTTCCTCCCGTACCGCTGTCGCTGGTGGTGTCACTTGGACTATGTGGTTGAATATTTGATTTGCCTCCCATGAAAGACTTTGCAACTGAGGTAATCTTGTAGGCCAAAAAGCCTGGGACAATTAAAATGAGATACCACACTTTGTTCGAACCAAATAAAACCATTAATACATCGCAGATCCAAGTGATATAGATGCAATCAAACATATACTCAAATAACCCTGGACCTTTGATATTATCTCCACTTTTTAAGAGCTTAATCAGGCCAGTGACTGTATCCTTAGCATAGAGTGGTCTTCCACTTCTTTCCAACACCATTTCACACCCTAAAGCTGGAAGTGAAAGCAAAAAATACTTCCATTTACTTGCAGGTCTGTGGAGAACGAATAGGACCAAGATAACGACAAGATTGATTGTCAAAGAGATCAAGTGCAACTCTTTAAGTGTTTGGCTATTGGCCACTGCAGTTTTCTTGCTGCTTTGAGACGCCATTCGTGTGATAAGGCTTTCTTGAGACAAAGAAAATTCGGATGTGCGAACTTCCAGGTGCATTAAAGGACATTTCTCACTACAAACGTCAAATACAGTAGATTTTAACTTTCGGGCAATATCTTATATATCTTCCGCATTCTATTGATTTTTCTTGGTTCCGCTTGAGATCGGAACCCTGATTGGGCCAATGTATTTCATAATTGAGTTCTTGAAAGAAGTATAAAGTCCAACAATAGACAGTGGGATTGCAGGGTGGGAAAGAAATGTAAGTATCCGCATGTCAAACTGCTGCACAACTGTTCTAGTGTACTGACTGTCGTTGAATCTCAATTTGACGAAAACGATGGAAGCAGCCAAAGTCAACGCTTTCACAACAAAATGCAAGGGATTTCTGAAAATCAGAATCAAAAGTCCAGGAATAGTCCAAAAGAAATTGGAAATGATCATCAATTCTGCAGCAGAGGCGAAAAAAAGGGCCTGTTGGTTGTAGTTCGTCGTTATCGAAGTAATCCTCGAATTAATGGCCGCCTGAGAATCAATCGAAATCGGAAGGGCATCCAAAAGGTGACTTTGAAAGTAGGTTACTGAATGAAAAAAAGAAAAGATGACATATGAGTAAAGTGATCCGCTCAATGTTCCAATGATAAAGGATGACACGAACAACACTATGGCAAAAAGAAGATATTGAACATTCTCATCTTTCAAAATTTGATTGATGCTCGACTTCTTCACTTTGAAATGTACCTGCCTGACAACAATTCCATATGATACAAGTTCGAAGAAGAGTGTATATCTGTAGAACGAAATTGATTTTGCTTGACTGATGAAACCAAAAATAACGGAGAGGAAGAAACACAAAACACTCAAAACATGGCCCAAGTACCAATAAAACTGGAGCGTCTTTGTTAACGGAAAAACAACCAGTGAAAAGGTCTTAGCTTTAACTTGCTTGGTAGGTGGCATTAGTGGCGAAATAATCAAATGAGTTGAACATCTTCATCAATCTCCAATGTGCAGTTCGGTTCTGGGGAACACTTGCCACATTCAATATCTTCAACTTTTGCATAAATCGCTGTTGCAAATTCTTGTCTGGTGACTCGGGTTCTATCTCAATAGGTTTACGAAGATTAGCAATGTTGAATGTTTCATCATTTCACCTCAGCCAAGTAACTTGGTACTGTATATGCATTGAGTTGATTTGCTACGTGGATTATAATTGTAATCCTCCTTGAATCTTTCGTTATTAGTCTATTCCTCATTTGTTGAATAATGGATTTTTGTTTTTTCTTGATTGGCTGTACGTATTCTCATACTTATTAAATTGTTGGGTACTGTCTTACTAATCGCATAGTTAAAGATATTGCAAGACCAATGGAACCAGGTGGAAACGTCCCTTGTTACTGCGGAAGATGTCATAATCAGTCGGCGTTTGGTGTTAAAACAAGTAATTGGGTTACATTGTTTTTTATCCCTGTTATTCCATATTATTTTGGAAAGAAAATCAAATGTAACATTTGTGGCGCTTCAGGAGATTTGGACTCTGAGGGCCAACGAAGACTAGAATCAGGACAGGCAATTGCTATAGGAGGGTAAAACACGAACCAGAATTTTTTAGACTCTGATGAACAATAAAGATCTCAAAGTTCTTCAAGTTATGAAGTTTGATTGTTGAAGAAGAGTTTGTTTAATCTAAATATGAATCATACATAACTACTTAAACGAATGCTTGAGCTCAATCCCTAGTCTAAGGACTTTGAGGTGGTTGCATGAAGTGTGATTTGATCAGACTCGCCTGATTAGTCACTCTGTGTGATAGAGTAAATTGAATATGCGTTCAGATCCATGATACTGTCAGACAAAAAAAACATGAACTCAACTATTCAATAAGACGACTTCAATTCTTCAATTAAAAATCAAGAGCGAGCCTCTGAAGTGTAGTATGCCTGATAAAAGGGAATTCTTTGAAAGCATTTTTACTTCCATTAGTGACCTCAGAAGTTGATCAACCTCATGGTGGAATAGCCAACACTCACAATTATTATGTATGCAATCACGGAGCTTGGCACTCCACGAGTAATGAAGGTATTTACCGTCAAGTATGGCTTGCCAAACTCATCCGTCATACAGATGGCTGTAACATTTGGGAAACCTGAAGTAGGTAGCCCCATGGCAGCAGAACAAAGCAAAGCACTGATCATGATAAGCAAACGTGGGTGAGGGTCGTCCATGCTACTTCCAATCTCTGCAACTAGGGGAACCACAATTAACGCAGCAACAGTATGACTTACAAACGTGGCCATAATCAAAATCAAAAGTCCAAACGTGAGAGATACTCCAAACAACGAAAAATCTTCTACCTCTCGTTGAATTGTAACAGCGATAGTTGAAAGTAGTCCCGATGATGCAACTGCTTTTCCTAGGGCCGTTCCACCCATAGCAAGCACAACAATATTCCAGGGGTAATTGTTGAAGTCTTCAGTAGACAACAAACCAGGCCCGAAGAAGAGAATGAGGGGAAGCAATGCAATTATGCCCATTTCACCAAATATTCCCTCTAATCTTGATGCAAAGCACCATAATAAAATTGTGCCAATTGAAACAGCAACAATATACCATTGGACCCTAGTGAATTTGTCATTTAGGGTTCTGATGGGAACAAGTTGAGTGTTTCTTGCATTGCAATTGAAAGTTATCAATAAAAAAACCCAAATAAGCAACAAACTGAGGATACAAACGGGAAGTGCGATAACAAACCATTGACCCCAAGATGGTGCAGGATCCATAGCACCAATTGCAATCATGTTCTGAGGCGATGCTATCGGTGAAGCCATACCTCCCACATTTGAAGCTAATGCAATTCCTAATATCAACGCATTAATGAAACGCGAATCCTTGGGAAGGGTTCGAAGTAATGGCTGAATCAATGAAAAGCATAAAACTGGCGCAGCTACGTTCGAAACCCACATCGAGGCAAACAATGCAATACTCATGATGGTCAATAAAACAACTGAGGGATTCGTACCTGCTTTCGATAATATCCAAGTAGACAACATCTTCGCAATGTTGTACTTGGTGAGTGATGCTGCAAGCGTGAAACCACCGAGTAAAAGTAAAATCACAGAATTCCACATGGTCGACAATATGTACTTCGATGAATCAACGGTACTCATTAATGAACCATCTGGGTTCTTAAGCACTCCAAAGTTGACAATTAAGAGTGGAATCACCAACGATGTTACAAATAAAGGAATTGTTTCCGTAGCCCATAAGAGGGATGCACACACAAGCAAAGCAAAGCAATTCTTTTGAGCTGTATCGCCAAAAGGAGAAAAGTTCATAAGTACAATAGTAACAGCAACAATGAGCGTGAATTTGAGCAATGTCGGACTTTGAAATGAAACCGTCAATGTTGAAGCAGATGATTCTCTCTCATCGTCCGACTTCTTTCCCTTCAAATGTTGAGCCGCCTGTGACTTCCGTTCTAACCCAATCATATCTCTCCAAACCGTATTACGCTCCCAAACGACATGTTCTCGTAAATGAATGGAAAGTTCGGATTTGGCAGCTTCCAAATCGTTTCCGTGATTGCAGATCACAGCATATACCTTTACTAGCGCCTCAAGTTTATCGTTAACGGTTTTCAATGTTGAAGGTTCGAAAATATAAGATCTTTCAGATAACTTTGACAAATATTCTTCTTTCAAGTTAGAATTCAAAGACTTGTCAAACTTTTTCAATGCCTTCTTGAAACCCGTCTGATTCAACTCGATGAAACTTTTGAGTTCGGATAATGTAGTATATAACCCGATAACTCGTTTTCTCAATAGAACTCTCGATTCTGACAATAGGAGAAGTTGTGGTGGAAGCATTGATGATGAATTTAAGTTTGATTCCCAGGCCGTCATACTCTTGGGCGTCCTTAAATATTCGTCAATAGACTTCGATTTTCTCAACCGTGATCCTTTAGGGCTCCCTCCTCTGTAATCACTAATATTGTCATTAGCCTCATCTTCCAATTCAGCCTCATCTTGAGTAATCTCAGTCTCTGGGTCTGTTGTTAAGGGGGCGTTGTCAACTGAAACATCAGAGTCTCTCTTTCCTCGAAAGTCACCAGTTGTATTAGCGCTTGCATTCAGTTTAAATTTGCGCAAGTCAAATCCTTGAAATGAATCACGATGCTCGCTGTTTGACATCAGGTCCAAATCATTCTCAAAGTCGTCAATGTCCTTAATAAGTTCGTCGATATTGTTATAGATATACCGTTCCTGTCCACGATAGAATTCATCTATCTTTTTAAGCTCGGAATCTAATGCTGCTATGAAAACAGTGGAGGGGTCACTTCCTTGAGCGACTTCGTTGGAAATCAAGTGGGCAGACTCCAAATCATCCTTCTGGCGTCTCAACGATTCCCTCTGCAATGAATAGATAAGCTTCTTTAAGGTGGTATATGAAATATATTTTGACGACCACTCAGGGACAGCATTAAACTGCAAAGAATGAGAAAATTTCATTATCTGATATCAAGTAAATAGGGGGTCTCTCTCTGACTTCTGGTGTTCTCACAAAAAGTTGTCGGAATATTTGGAACTTCGCACTGCTTTTCCCCATTCGTAATTTGTTAAGGGTACGTTTGCACAACAGACCGCCGAAGTCTGACTTTGAATTGATTTATTATCAATCATGTTTTACTTCACACGTGTAACAGAAAGAAAGAACTTCTTTCATGATTCGTAGTTAGTGGGTTTGGCCCTCACACTAGGTATATTTGGTGTTCACAAACAGATAGGCCAACGTCTATTCTCAAAGGGTTTTTAGAGCTTTCGACGTTCCACGGTCGTGTATTATGAATGTTAATTAGCCTTGCTGTCTACACTTCATTATCTGTATGTTGACTTTTTTTGGTCTTGTTTTTGAACTATTGGATTGCTACTTGCATAAGCTTATGAACAGAAACAACAAACAACAAGCATATTTAACTCGAGTCAGCGTAGCTTCGAATGTACTCCTACGGAGGCTACATGTGAACATTTGATGAACAATGTTGTTTTATTCAAATGATGGAAGTTGTGGAAACGGTATAAATTTACTCCTGTATGAACTCCATGATATGTTTCCACTTTCTAAATTACATCATGGAGCATGTTTGCGACATTCCGTCTACTCATTCTTAGAAAACCTTTGACCACCACCAAGAATCCGACCTTAGAGATTGGAAATCTTTATGGCCGGTCAACATTCTTAACATTAACAACCATTCTCACAGCGTTAACTGCTGGTATCCTATATTTTGTTCTCGTACCTTCGGTACCTACATCTAAACCGAAGATGTTTTCCAAGAGGCCCGATAAGTATACAGCCGGCCTCATAAACATGAGGAATGATTGTTTTGCAAATTCATCACTTCAGGCATATTCTTCTTTGCCGGGTTTGACAGAGTATTTGAACAAGTTTGTCGAAACTTACAAATTAATGATAACAGCCTCAGAGGGTTTAGAAGTCGAGCTTGACCAAATAATCTCCGGGGAGTCTTTGTCTGTGGGTGCTCATACCAAGTGCAACAAAGAAGCCAATGATTCGAAGAAGTCGGTTAAAGAGGGCCTCAAGATCACTCTTCATATTGCCTTGGCGAAGATTCTCAAGAATCTACAAGAGACTCAATTGACAACTAGAACAATATCTGTTTGGACTTTTCTCCATGAACTAGAGAGAATTTATAATGCAAAAATATCAAGGTCTCAACATGACGCTCACGAACTTACGCAGTTGATCAACGAGACTTTAGAAACTGAAAACGTTAACTGTTTCAAGGTATTGAAAGCATTAAAAGCTCACTTTCAAGCGATTGGTGAAATCCCTGAATGCTTGAAATATCTAGAGTTCCCTGAATTTCCTTTTAATGGGTTAATTCTTTCTCAAATGAAGTGTTTAGAGTGTTCGTCTGTTTCTAAGCCGGACATATCTCCATTTTTGATGTTAACACTTCATCTTCCACAAGAACCATCTACAAGTATCGAGGAATTATTAGATAAGAATGAATCTGAAACTATTACAGGTTATCAGTGTTTGAAATGTCGGATAACAAAAATTGTGGGAAATGAAGAATATTTCGCGAAGCAAGGCCGTTCAAATGAACATGAATTCCAAGAGAATATTGTCAAGTTGTCGGAATTGAGTAAAAATGAAAACTTATTCATCAATGAAGATTTGCCTACTGAACTTGAAAACTTTGTGAAGAACTATGAACGAGATGGAATTAGAATACGTGATGTAACCTCGACAGTATTTCGGAAGACTCAAATCTTGAAACCGCCAAAAGTATTTGGTATTCACTTGTCGCGGTCAGCATTCAATGGTGTGTCAATATCGAGGAATCCATGTCGAGTGGCATTCAATGACAAGCTAACGTTGTCAATTGATGAGGAGTATTTACCGGATCTCCACAAATTCGGACAAGATGGGGTTGATGAGGGACAAGGGTTGAGGTTTAATTCAAAGGTTCTTACTACAGATGCTGAAGATATGGAAGACGAGAATGTTCAAAGAGAAGATGTCGATGTGACGGGTGAAGAGACTGAGATTGAATCTGATGATAGGGATATTGCTGATTGGTCGGTTTCAGAAGGTGATCTGGTGGATACCGAGACTGCAAGTGTCTCTTCACTCAATACATTCCTGTCTCCGCCTGAAAACTCATCAAAGGCTGAAACTTTGCAGAATACTACGATTTCCAAAGATCAATCTATGAATCTTTTGAATCATTTCCGGCAGTTCACGTTCAGTGAAAACAACAACTACAAATATAGGCTTAGGGCTGCCATTAGACATCAGGGTTCACATACCCAAGGACACTACGAGTGCTACAAAAGAAAGCCTCTTTTTGTCAAGGACAATGATGGAAACATCATCAAGATTTGGCCCGAAATTGATACAAACAACTTGAAAGAGGTTGAGGACCTTAACCAAGCAATTAAAACCCCGGATAGGAAAAGGGCTCTGTCAGCATCTTCGGGTAACCTGCAAGATAGTGGTGATCTGCTGGAACGTGGAAATTTCCGCCGAAAGTTCTCTTCCATTATGGGGCGTAGACCATCTATCATCCAAGCAGACCCAATGGAAGCCAATGTTCAAGAAATCATCACTTCTGGATTGACTACCCCCGCAGAGGTTCTAGTAAACGATTATTTCCGTATTCCAACTGCAGATGAAGTGCTGACTCATCTTAACAAAAAGGTGGACCAGTCAACTAAAGTGAAGTTGAAGAAAATTCCTTCCATATTGAAGCATCCGTACTGGAGAATTGGTGATTCCCAAATTACAGAGGTTTCCCGCTCAGCGGTTATGTTAGAGACGACAAGCGTTTACATGTTATACTACGAGAGAAGCGATAGAAAACAAAGTTGATGATAGTTTTTACTTTGAGCATTCAATTATATTTTCAGTTATGCGAGTAGGTCTGCATTTGGATTTAAAAAAAGTAAATCTCACTTTGCCTGATCTGCCACCAAACCAGAAATCTTTGAGAGAGGATCATCTAAATAAATGTTTCCAAGTCCTAACTCTGTGCAAAGAGCCTCAACAAGTTCAAAATCCCTTGCGATCCCTTCTCGAGTTCGTGGTGAGCGTCAGAAAGTCGCGCTTGCTCCGGGCCATTCACCGTTAGATTGGGCAGCTCTAAACGCCAATACCCCAAGGCATGTCCTACGTGGACTTAAGCCTGACTCACCTCCTGCGCCTTTCGTAAGAATCACAAAGGAGGAACTCAAAAAGCACAGCTCCAAAACTGATTGCTGGACATGTATTAATGGACGAGTGTTTAACTTGACTCGCTATATTCATTTCCACCCAGGTGGGGTAGAAGAGATCATGAAATGTGCTGGAAAGGATGGAACAACATTGTTCAATAAATATCATAGTTGGGTTAACCCTGATAGACTTTTGGAGAACTGTATTGTCGGAGTTTTGATTTGAAGTGGTTATTTATTGTCTGAAGCAGACACAATTTTATTTAAATGCCAATCATGACTTTCCATAGGGATGTGATCGACAATCTGTTCTTGGAGACTCAAGCCTAAAAGGTAAGGAGTTCTTCCAAATTTTGAATTGAATGCTTGGAGAAATTCATCATAGTAACCAGCACCATGGCCCAAACGTTGGCCGGTTAGCGAGAATGCAACTCCTGGTACGATAAGCAAATCTAGCTGTCCAGATTCCATCGCATCTTCACCTTCTTGTGGCTCACGAAGATTGTATTTCCCAGAGGGCTTTAATGATAAAACACTCTCCATAGTTGGAAGTGATAAGAATCTAAGATGCCGCAATCTCCTGCCTTCCATCTTTGTGTCAACACATTTGGGAAGGAATACTTTCTTGTTAAGGTCAAAGCAAAGCTTTATTATGTCTTGAGTATGAATTTCCATTGTTGGCATATTCATGTATAGTCCAATTGAGTTAGCTTGTTGAAATTCCGGAGATTCTCGTAAACTCCGAAAAACTAAACTCGATTGGCGAGAAACGGACTCGGGTGTCAAATTGGCAAGCCTTGTCAGGACATGCTTACGAAGCGCCTTTTTGGTGATATTGGACATCTTCAGAGTAATTGGTTCTATTTTTTTTTTTAGTATAGAATTCCGTATACACCACCTGCCCTCACTAAACTAGACTCTAAGCCAGTTGTGTCGACTCTCACTGCAGTAGATAGTTCTCAACCTAGTCCTCAACATACGACTTCAACAAGAAGACAGTTTGTGCTCGTTTCTCCTGATATTCCAGTTCAGAGTATTAATTATTATAACAGTTGGGCTCCCAAGCTTTCTTGATTCGTGAATTTCATTTCCCTTCAACTCAACAAAGATTGCAGCAAGATTCATTGTCAATTATCAATGCCTAGTAACCATGTGGGTCTTGCTCGATAACCAAAGGCACAATGCTAAATTTTAATTCCACGGCTGTTGCTAATCTTACCTCAAAGTATTTATGAGGCAAATAGGACCTTATCAATCGCCTTGAGTATGAAAACCAGCTCGATATGAGATGATGATTAGTGAGTAATAACAATAATAGTGGGGAATGAGGGTATCGAATCAGCCAAGTTAGTAAGTGCTGTCCTTAGTTATCAATGTAAATCGACTTTACAATAGTTTTTCGATAATAAGAGTTGAAAGTATATCAGACACCAGAGAATTTAACAACATCTTGGGTATAATAAATATACTTCCAAATTTTCTCAGCATGTTCGCCAATGTCAATGAATACAATTTTGCAGTTTGCACTAGTCTTCCGGAAAAAGTTGCGAATCTCAATTTTCATTTCATTTTCATTAACTAATTTGTTATGCAAGTTCACCGTAGAAAACTTATTATACTACTGTGTCAATCCTAATTTACACCAGCTGTTGATTGTTGAGCCCCTTACCTTGAGATTTAAAATGCCTGAAATACTATCCTGGCCAGGTCAACTACACCTTTCATTTCGACTAAATGTAATCGTGGGTTCGAGGCAATACATTGATGGAGTAGATTTTCGAAATCGCGACTTAACTAAAGTGCAAGAGCCAAGCTTCATCAGTTCAAAAATTTGACATCTTAACTTAGATTCTAATAGGATGCTTGAGATATTAAGCAACTTTCACAACCTTTTCATCAAATCTCACCGACTTTCGTCTCTCACCGTTGAAATCTATTGGACATTCCAAATCCAATTCTTCACTACCAATTTCTTTTGAAGCATTTTTGAGAAAGGTTCTGATCTCCTTTTGGTCATTCAAAGATTTTGTCGCGCTCGACTTCCGTCTTTGCTGAGCATTCAAGTCGTCTTTACACTTCCCACATTTACATAAGAAGCCCCAATTCACTCTAAGCTCCCTTAATCGTTGCTGCACCGTGTGAGATGGGTTAACGTATGATGTAGTGAGCTCTTCTCCTGATTTCAAATCTCTTTTTGCAAAGACTTTCAAACCTTCATATCGCTTCGAAGAAGTAACAACATTCGTGTTGGGCAGACAGTTGTGGTTCAAGTGAGACTGTAACAAATAGACACTGGAGTCAAGATTATTGATATTGTAAGTCCCCAACATGAACATAAACTCTTCATACAGAATACTTCCTTCTGATTTGGCTCTTGGAAATACCTCACAAAAAAGCTCGTAGCCCTTTCTCCAGAGTTGTTCTTGTTGCTCCTCAACAAATAAGGCACCACCTTGCATTGCATCGAATGCACCCGCAGCCGAGTTAAGCGCTTTGTATCTGACGCTTTGTGACACTCTCGCCATTGCACTGAACTGAAGATGTAATACTCCAGACTTGTCTAGCAAGCAGTTTGCATAGATAATCACTATAGCATACAATCCACTCCATTGTTCCTTGATGCAATATTCAGTCAATTGGGCAAAAGCAGTGGGATCGATGGCCCTAGTTAGAGACAGACTACCATGTAATGGGTGCTTTAATGACGAATGGAGCAACTGATTCTGTCTCTTGCAATCCAGTGAGCACCAGGTCTCCTGGCAAAAGTTGCAGTCCAAGCCCCTCAATACCGAAATGCCAGATTTTGTGCGAGATGAATCGTTCGCCAACTTTCCGCAGTAAGTACAAGCCTTGCCAGACCCAATAAGTTCAGTATGTGCAAGAGGAGGAATCAAAAAAAGAGGAAGCTCTTCCCACAACAATTCTCCTGCTTTAATGTTCACCTTGGCATACAATCCCTTTCCTCGTTTCTGAGTCATAACAAGATTAACCTTACTTGGCAAAATGACACTTGGTGTTTCAAGTGAGGTGATTTCTTTGGCATAAGTATACTGTTCCACATCTGAAACGGGAAGTAAGCCATAACTTTTAAGTAGGGTCTTCACTCGCTTCTCGGACACACTCCAATTGGAATGTTTCTTCTTTAATACCATGTGAAGCTTTGAAATTCCAAGAGATTCAGTCGATGGATCCTCTTTCCAGATTGCAATAATGCCATCTACAATTTGCCTTTCATGAGGAACAATCGACTCATTAGGGACTGGAACTTTGTCATTGATTGATACCACCTCTACGGCTTTATCGATTTCAGAAGTGTCGGAAGTCATCATTGAAGAGAACTGAAAACAAAATTTGATCTCAAGTGTCTACATTATCACGTGACATTACTACTTCTTAAAAAATGGCCCATTTACTAGCCTGAGTTTCATTGGCCTTCTTCGTCTCTCTGCCTGTGTTTTTAAGCGTAGCAAAACTATCAACCAACACTTTTCCTTTCTCAGATTCAATTACACTGTGTAGCTTGATTTCCTTTGTACTTTTATCACTCTTATCAACTTTTGTCTTCACAATAAAGAATTGGTTTGCAAACAGGGGTCGTTTGTAATTAATGCTCAAAGACTCGACCTTGAAGTCATCCTTCAAAGACGAAGTCGTGGCATTCGATAGAGAAGCATTTCGCTTGAAGGTTTCATTCAATAAGGTGGCAAGGATACCTCCATGGATGATGAAGGGATATCCACACAATTTATATCCCATATGCACAATCGTAACAGTTTCATCTGTTTCAATATTGTGAAAGATTAGTGGCTTGACAAGAATGCCTCCTGGTTTTGCCAATGTATGGTTAGCTAAACTAGGGATTTTGTATTCTTCTTGATTTGTGACTTTTACGTTCCTGTCTTGTCCGTCGAAAACATTTCTATCCAAATTCTCCCAAGAGCTCAATCTGACCCAATTTTTGGATGCTGGTGAGTGCATCATGCTTTGATACAATGGAAGACTTCTTAATTTGAAATCGAGCTGAATTGGTAGGAGTTCTCCTTCTGTATCAGTAGAGGTGTAATCAGAGTATATCTCGAAAAGAGATTCGGTATACGCCAAGTAACTGCCAGCCGCAAAGAATGTTAACGCTGCCTTCCAACTGAAAAACGTTCTCGAATATGCTCTCTTGCCCACGATAGGTGCATTGTATGAGAGGCGGGTGGCATAAGCACGATGAAACGGGCCCAGAGCCACGGTACGAGTGTGAATGAAAAGCATGCTCCACAATTCTCCACAATTAAATTCAAGATTTGATTTACGCCTTTTGAACTACACACGACCTGACATACCACTTTATGCTTGCTTTTAATTAGAATTCGCATGAATCCAATCGAACATCAGCAATGGAGAGTTTGTAGACCAAAGCTTCCACTGACTCTTAATTCATCCATGTGTAATTTGAACATAAATGGACTTACTCCCTAAATCCTCTAAGCATACTCTATCTCACAAATTACAATAACAGCGGTCGCATCAGAAAAAGTAGTTCATTGAATACCGACGATGGTGAGCAGCTTAATATTTTGGCAGAAGAATTGAATTCATTCAATCAAATTGAATCTTGCATTTAACGATGAATGCTAACAGACATTATATGCTGAAGAATGGTAGTCAGTTCTTCAGATCAAATAGGAAATACATGCTACCATCAGAATAGCAAATCAAAAATATTGAAGAGGGCAAAATTTGAAGCGTCCACCAAATTAAGTTTAGTTTCTTTGCTCCAAGACGATTCAAAATCAGAACAAGACTTGGAAGTATATGATAATTATAATTAAACTTGTGAGTATGTATGAAATTTTTACTTTTATACTTGTGAGTATGTATGAAATTTTTACTTTTTGGGATACTAATACTGATTCCACATTATATGCTATAATTATGTGATATAATAGGTTTTTATTAATAGCCTTACTCATTTAAGAACTGAGCTCAATTAATAGCTATTCTTACATTAAGTTTGACTTTATGAATAGGTTTCAGAAAATTCAATCCGCTTTTAATTGCTGCGGAGAAACAGAATACATTATACCAACTCATTCAATATATACCTCTCATTATGACCCCCACACCCAATATATTCTAATTCTGGAGGTCTAGGGATTTATTCGAGATTACTAGTCATAAAATCAAGAAAGTCTCTGAAGCTCCTTGAGGTACGTAATCATAATGGGCAATGAATGTAATTGTTTAACTTATGAGAATATGAAAGGGTTTAATATTTTCAAGGTTCCGAGTAATGTCATTATTACTGTAGGATCATAACTGTAATAGAGCGTAGAGAATGAGTAATTTGATTTCTTGTTTTTAAATTGTGCCATTCTTTTTCTGTTTAATATCGCATACTTGGCTGGAACGGTACTAAAGTTGCCGTATCGCAGATGTGCTGAGACAATTTAAAACGAGCGAAATTGAATTCTGGTGATCAAAGCTCTCAAGATTTGGATAGGAAGTTTCTCTTTTGAGTCTTGTAAATTCATTTGCTTATTTTCATTTTTTTATTACTATTACCATGGAAGTAAAGAAATTATTAGTTGCATTGGAATATTTTAAGGTTGTCATTAATGTACTAGATTGAAATAATGATTAGTGGGTGGGGTCTAGTATTGAGAATTTTGATAGTGGATAATTAACTTTAATTGATTGTTTCAGAAAGGACTTGATTGTTTCCTTATCCGTATGCTATTGTTTGCTGGTTGTTTAATAGGAAAATTTCAGATGCGAGAGAATAAACAGTAAGAACTACTAGCAAGAAGTTTTATGTGATGATTTTATGAGTGTCTATCGAGTGTGGGAACTTGGTTGGTTGCCACCAAGAAATCATGTCTCACTTCTACAGAAATTAATTTGTTTGCCGTTGGCGACATGAATTGAATTGGAAGAATTTTTTATTTATCTTGTCAAATATGGCTTAGAATATTTTCAATGAGCTGTAAGATCTTTTGCAACAGTTTTATATTAATGTTTGTCATCTGAGGCTATCACGCTATGATTTTTGTGAGCTAGCACTTTAGTAGTAATCTATTATTACCCATATAAAACATCTAAATGTTGATTCATACTTTGTTGGGAATTTTAGTTCACTGGAGATTTTTTAATATTAGAAAGCCTAATTTACCGTTTTTGCTTTTTGCTTCTTTTTGAAGTTGGGCAAACCTTTATTCGAGAAGAATTTTCAAAGTGTGTATTAAACGCCCTGTGTATAATCTTATCAAAGAAGTTGATGCGTACACGACTTATTGAAATGCAAGGTGTGATCATGTGGGTGGGAGAGAAGACAGGTTTGAAATAAGATAAACAATCATGAAAGTAAGTTCCGCAATTACAGCTGATTATCTCCTCATACTAACTGGACAGTTCATTGATGAAGTGGATATCGAGTTGGTGAATCAAGAATTGAATTTTCATTCCCCAGATAACAACCTTGTGATCAAGGGTGGATGTGACCTTTTCACAACCAAGCCAATAGGAACGGACAAGAAACTTTTCCGAACTATTGACAAGCACTTGGATCAAATAATGGAAGATAATCAATTATCACAATCGATTGAGAGGGATCGTCAACATTCCATTAATTCGTTGTTAGGAAGCAGCGCTTCTCCTCTCCAATCTCATTTTGTGAGACGTGGAAGTTTTGTCAATGATAAGGACCGAAGGCCAAGCAATTCGCTGTTGACATTCAATAAGAACGAAGTGGTTTCCTTTCCCAACTCGATTGGCACTTCCAATCTTTCACTGTCGTTGCTTGATGACCAGTACGAAGAAGTCTCGACTGAGGAATCACCTTTTGGCCCATTGAAGAATTCTTCAACTAGAAGAAAGTTTGCATACTTGATTGCTGTTCTTAATACAACTTATCCTGACCATGATTTCAGCAATTTACAACCAACAACAGAGAATTTTCACAAAGTTGAATCTCCAGAAGTGTTGATCAATCGATTTAATAACATCATGGTTTCTCTTGGTAAGAGAGAAGATTTGCTAAGTTGGATTTGGGACATTGTCAATGTTTATATGGATATGATTCCGCCTAGGTCGCAGAACCTCGCTTCATCGAACTCAAGGAAGAATAGTGTGATCAACAGCCCAATTGCAACGTCACCTAAGACTGAGCAGCATCCCAGTTCAGTGGATCATTGCTGCAAGATTTATGAATTCCAACCTTCCGATCAATCAATTTTGGAAGATTTAAACCATCCTTATCAAACTATGTGGTCGTATTATTGGTTCATTTACAACAAGAAGAAGAAAAGAGTCTGTTTTCTTTATCTTACTGCGATCAATAGAGTTCACTTTTCACAGGTTAGGAACAACGGGGAGCGCATAAGTGGAAATGAAAAGGCAGATGAAAATAGAGAGAAAAATTTCGACGAACCTTACAGCGACTATTACATGGATGATGACATGGACAATGACAGAAGTGATGCTGATATTATTGGGGACATGGAAATGTAGGTTCAATTCGGATTCCGCAGGTCCGGTGCTAAAGAAGAGATCTAATGTACGATTCCGTGGTGATGACTTAAGACACAGAAGTGACTTCTTCATTTTTAATGTAGATACTGTAGTTCTGAAGTTCTGAAGTTCTGAAGTTTGCTGAAGTTTATTAGCAGTAGTTCCTTTGGGATTCCCCGAGGGTCGGCGATCACAATCAATTTAACCCCGGATTTCGCGCTTAGGATCGGACAATAAAGAGGGGCAACAATTCTACTCTTTTTAGTCTTACCAAATATGCGTTTCATCAATTTATTAATTGGTTTTTCAGTGACTTCAGACGCTCTCAGTCTTGTAAATATTGTTGAAGACAGCTCAAATGTTCCGAACAAGGAGCAGGCAGCGAGTATTGCCCGAACCTTGGTGAATAGGGAGTCTTTGATGAATGTCAATACCCTAAAGACGGACAACACAGAATCTATTCCCGTATCTGCAATGGAGTATTATGCCGATTGTGATTCAGACGGAGATCCTTATTGGTTGATTGTTGATATAGGCTCGACATACCAGAATATTGTGAAAGGTTCCAAATACTCTTTCACTATCAGAGTGGGAGACCATCCCTTGAATGATTATGTGAACCCGAACTATCCTGGTGGTATTGTAAATTCTCCGGCGGGATCTCCTCGCATAAATTTGAAGGGCCAGATGAAGGAAGTTGATCTCTATGAACCCTCTGAATTGTTGAGAATTGAAAAGTGTTTTTTAGACAAGCATCCAGATGCTAAGTGGTGGCTTCCTTCAAACATTGTAACTCCCCATAAAACTCATTGGGCTAAGATTCTGGTAAGTGAGGTTTACATGGTTGGCGGATTCGGTGACAGGGCATACATTGGTGTGATTGACTCAGAGACTTATCATTCTTCGCTGCTTCTTGATGACTAAGATGTCCGTGCACATTTGCTATTCGTTTGATCCACACTAAACGCGTATACTTATTTTCTGCCTTCCTCTGGTGTTGCCTTCAGATTAGTAGGCGCTGTCTGAGAAGCTACTAAGTTCTGAAGTTGACGTAAAACTTCAAGCAGGGCATTCGCATGCTGCTGCAGAGGTGGTAATGTTCCGTCTTGAATCAGCGAGATCCGTTCGACCTGTTGTGGTTGAAGAAAAGAACTGGGATGATGTGCATTCCAGTGTGGAAAGTAAGGTTGTGGTGGCAGTTGCTGTTGCTGGTATGATCCTTGCTGTTGCTGGTATGATCCTTGCTGTTGCTGGTATGATCCTTGCTGTTGCTGGTATGATCCTTGCTGTTGCTGGTATGATCCTTGCTGTTGCTGGTATGATCCGGTAGCCCAAGAGTTACCGGCAAATGGATGGAAATTTGTGGCCATTTCGAAGCTCTGCTGAGCTGGAGCTATGAAATTGTTATGTTGACCATAATAGGAACTCTGCATATTTGGATAAGGGACACCTTGTATTGACTGAGAGTATTGGGAGCCATTTGAGTAAGATAAGCCTTGGTTGCTCAATATAGTATTCGGTCGCTGATACACTTGCGTCCCATCAACCACTTGTTTCTGATGCATCCGTTCTTGACTCTGGTGGGCAAAACCATACGATATGAACGATTGTTCAGGCTTTCCTTGTTGCCTCCTTTTCGTGTGCACTTCAGTTGTATTTCCCTCTGGTTTTTTTTGTTTTCTTTTCCTCCTCTTCTCTTGTTTTGCTGCCATCTCTTGTTCATCATCTGAAAACTCCTGCTCTTCTTCTGGAAGCTCTTCATCATGGCAGTTACTTGCATCAGTACCTTTTAACTTCTTTATCACATCAGTGTATATGAATTGAGACTCTGAAACGACGTAGTATACCTTTTCTCCTTTCTTATTTTTCACCTTGTCAAAATCATCGTCGTTGTTGAATTTGACTCGATAATTAGGTGCTTGCAATCTACCAAAAGTTTCATACAATAGACCTAAAACTTGTTTATCTTCGAAGCAGAGCACAGAATTTTCTTTGAGAACTCTGAATTCACCAGAAATGTTTGCCCTAATAATGACGTTTCTCTCCACCACTGCAGAAATTTCTCCAACATGCTCCAAGACCGAGTGAGCTGGAATCTTGTAATCCGGTGGCAAAGTTGGAGCAGTTTCGTCTAGAACTTCATTCTTTGACAATATGGGTCCTATTTGGGCCTCATCTTCGTCATCAATATCTTCCAAACGATCATTGTTCTTTTGTTTTCCACTTTGAATTTCTTCATCCGAGCTTGAAATATCACCTTCAGAATCGGAATCGGATTCAGAATTGGAATCGGATTCAGAACTGGAATCGGATTCAGAACTGGAGATGTCTGGAGAATCTTCGGACAAACTAATCTCATCATCGGAGAGGACATGCGCATGAGATGGACCTCCACTGAAACTCGGTAAATCATTTGTCATACTAGGAAGTTTTTTTGAATTCTCGCCAACTAGTACATCACCAGGAGCATTTGAAATTTCAATCAATCCATCAACGGGGTTGACTTCTTCATTGATGGATGTTTGCAGTAGAACATTCGTAGCGTCCAGATTATTCGAAAGGACCAAAGTATCAGTGTTCGAATCTTTCGTCGGCACCGAGTTATCAGGCATTTTGCAAAATGAATTTGGAGCTGCTCAAATTTAAAAGTTGCACCTATCTACTTCTGTCTGAGATGAGCATTGTCAAAGTTTAAGTGTGCATACTACATGATTGATTTGGCGCAGTGAACTAGGATTGTTTGAGGCCTTCTGGAACTATTCGAAATTGGACTGCCTCATGGGAGTTCACATTTATAGGGGTGATTACCTTTGCGAAATTGACCCTCTCCCAACCCTCCTCATCATGCGTTGAACACATTCCTTCTTGCTGTTCTTCCGGGTTATGACTCTCAACGCTGAGAGGAAACTGCGATTTAGCCAATCTAGGTTCATAAGTCTTCCATAGAAGAATCTTATGTGAAACGAGCTTTGCCCACGTGTAACCCAATGCCAGAGTTTTTTCTGGGGGTTGATTTGCGTGAACATTGTAAACGCTCGAGGTTTCTTTGCTGAGTTTCCTTCGCTTAGAATATTGGCTCAAAATACCATGTGTTTTTTCTAGCAGATTAAACAATGGGGCCATTGCTGTTTTGTGTTGCCATCCTGAAAATGATCCAACTTGTTGGTTGAAGTCCAAAGGGTCACAGATCCCACCTGGTTCGCATTGGTCTTGGACCAGATCACTCACTTGGTTAGCAATCAAAATTGCAACATTGAAAGTGGTTGCCATGTGGTAAAGATGCCGATACAAATCAAGCAAGTAAAGTCTCTTCATGCTTCGATTGCGAAATGAAGAATTGCCTCTCAAAAATTTGTTAGTGACCCTTTCAAAATCGGATCTCAAGTAAGTATACGTGGGAAACTGGTTTAGTTCCATCTCTTGCTGCTTTAGATAGGTTCTCAAATATGCCAGATTATTTATGAAAGATTCTTGGAGACGAAAATGATGACCAATGCTGTCTATAATAACAAGCGTATAATTTTCTTTGTTGTCTTGAGCAGTCCTGAGCTTCGATGGTAATTGAGTAAAAAATATATGATCCTGGCTCTCTTCATCCTGACAATAGATAGTTGTAATATTATTGAGAGAACCTTCTGGTAGCAGACCATTGGAAGCCACCATTTGCGACAACCTTCTCGTTTCCAATGCAGATTCTGTAGATATATATATGCATTTTCCTGGCATACCCTGACAGTTCGTTTGAAGTTGGGCCTGAAGAGCAATTTGGAGTAGGAATTGTGATTTTCCACTCCCACTTGATCCGAACACCTCTGTAAGCGAACCCAATGATATCCCCCCAGAAAGGAGTTTGTCTAGGGTTTGCAATCCCGAAGGAATACTTGGATTTTTGACAAGTGGAGAAATGGTTTCGTTTCTGTGACTGATGAACCGGTAGCGCATTTCATTTAAAATTGACCTTATCTTGTTTGGAGAAAGGTTGATCTTCTGGCTCAATTTATTAACCGCTTCATCTTCGGGTAATCGGCATAAGCTCAAAATCTCGAACGCAGTTATTCCATTCGTCTCAAGGACATCCTCTATTTCGAGGAACACATTTGGAAAGGATTGCCCTATAAATTGCTTCCTATGGTCCATACAACTTTGAGTTTCAACTCAAAAACGCGCGCCTTGACAAAAGAATTCATTCTCTACAGGTTTAGGTAACTATAAATCTCAAAACTTAGTGAGCACCAGAAATGAAAAACCACTTGTCAACGGATTTGTCAATTGGAGCAGCAGGCTCAGGAGAAGCGGTCGGAATATCAGCAGTTTCGGAGAACGAAGCAGAGGTAGACAAAGTAGTGTTGGTCAAATCAATTTCACCCGGTTGAGAAACACCATTGATCAACTTGTCCCAAGCTTCAGCACACTCTGCAACAACTTCGTCAGCATACTTCTTGTTCTTGCATTCACCAGAGAAAGCGAATTGGTTTTCGGGCTTGCCATCTGGAATTTTGTAGATTCTGAACCACTCATTTGTAGCTCTCAACAAGCCTGGCAAGTGGGTCTCGACATCCTCGATATCGTTCAACTTAGGAGCCAAAGGATCGTTGACGTCAATAACAATAACTTTCCAGTCGGTCTCACCTTCATCCAATAAAGCCATAACTCCCAAAACCTTGACTTGCTTCACTTCACCAACAGTGGCAACCTGCTCTCCGATTTCACAAACATCCAACGGATCATTGTCTCCCTTAGCTTTGGTCTCGGGGTGGACCTGGTTAGGGTCCTCCCAGGTTTGCGGGAAGGCACCATAGTTGTGAATGTAACCATGGTGAGGGAAACAGTTTCTGACAAATCTCAACTTACCCTTCTTCGTGTCCTGGATGATCGGGTTCAACTTCTGCTCCTTGGAGATCTCCAACTTGGCGTTTGTCCATCTAGGGACCTCAACAATCATGTTGAGAACAGTTTTCTCCTTGTTGGCATACAATGGAATGTCATGGAAAGGAGACACCGGCTTGCCATCCTTTTCGATGTAAACTTTGTAGTCCAAAGTGTTTGCAGCACCAATTTGGCGAGTAGTGTAAGACATCTTGGGTTTGTTGAAAATATCGTTGAGGAACTTCTAGGAATTCGTTGAGAAATTTATTAGGAGATCCTGTATGTAGAATAATCACGTTAAATCACCCACTCCTAATATGCCGGCAATCTTTCTCCACAAATAAGAGTTTAGGTTCCGCTGATTGTCTTTCAAGACATTCATTTCAGCTTTTTTGAAAAGAAGCAAACCTCTGGTTAACTCACGATGAGTGGCTTTCCAATTTCGATCACGTTGATGTTGTTCAGTTTTGGAAGACTTTCTTTTTAAGAAATTTATCATGAGTCTCCACTCCCGATCACGTAGCGCCAACCAGCCACAAGAATAATCCAATAAGAAAGGGCCAGCCAATATCAAACTACTCGTTTCAGGTAACAGATTTGCGTAGTGCCAAAAAATCTCAAGGCCATAAATGTCCGCATCGACAAACGCCAAGATCGGCGTTTGTGGGTCAGCTCGATAAAGGGCGTTAAGGAATAATTGGCTGTTTCGATCAGGGAATCCTTTTCCAGTTAGAGCCAACACATTACGATGTAAAACCTTGAGGTTTGAACAGAATTGATGAAAGACTGCATCTTTTTCAAATAGAATGATAATATCAGGTTTCGGGTTTAAGGAAATCTCGGCATATTCTGGAAGCATTGGGATAAGCATTGGAACTTCACTAAATACCACGTTGTTGTTCTTACTCTCCAGCACTATCTCCAAATTATGGCCACCCCAAATGAGACCCTTAGCGGATGGGCTCACGTGAAAATCATAGCATAGCAGTAGATTCAATGACAGTGATACAATTGTAAGAAATTTGGTTATGCATGCTTGTCGAGTGAAAAGCTGAACATCACTGTAGAAAATGTCCCTCACAGTAGTTGAAGACTTGCTCTGAAATTGACAATACAACAATCTCAACAAGCATATGAATCTTGAAAACCTTTTGGAATGTATCTCCGATTCGGTGATTTCCTCTATCGAAATTGTGGTTTTGATAAATTCTCCGCAAAGGGTTCTTTTTGTATTCTTAGCTTCTATTTGAATAGTAATTAAGTGGTTCCAGTGAGCAGACATCATAGCCCACAAGTTGTGTAAGGAGTTCGAAAAGTCATTTTCTAATTGCTGAATCTCAAACTTTACAAATCTCTTTTGATCGTTCAAAGTTTTAAATTGCAATGTATGCTTCATATTTTGTGGGGTATGTATTTTGATTATTGCGTTGAATTGCCGCCCATCTTAGTGCTTGGTTTTTGCGGTTCATCTTATCCTGGAATCAGCTTTCAATATAATGCCATTTTCAAAAGAGGCAAAGCGTTTGCCGAATAACTTCGGTAGTTACCAATACTGATATAACCAATTCATGACATTTTCTTTTTTCAACCCTGACTTTTGTAGAATTGTGGCAGAAGTGAGGGGGACTATAAAATGAAAAACAGAACAGAAAATGAAAGCATAGGTACGAATTATTTTTAAATTCTTTTAAAAACATGACAAATGTTACTGGCAAAATAGCCGGAGAAGTTGACTTATGAAATTTCAATGCTGAATCTGGACCAGAGAGGAGGAGCTCGTCGAACTTAGGCAAAACAGAAAGGATACGATGAGATGAGAAACACATAAAACTACCTTGAAAGACGAAATTCGGGTCTTTGAGTTAGCATCTTATTGACTCCTGTTGCACTGCAAGGGTGGGATTTGAGTCAGAAACGTTTGTTGAACTAACGTTCATCTTGAAGTCAGCGACATAAGACTGATATTAAATAAGGATTTGGAAACAGAGCTTTGAAAGGTACTTACTGGTAATATATGAAGTGACTGATGTGTTGGCAGTAAAAAATCAATAAAAGAAATGTTGGTTGGGCGCCGATAGGCAATGATTCACCAGAAAAGCGCCTAGGAAGAACCGAGAGTAGTATCATTAGTCGTAAAGATGTACGGCACACTGACATGTAACGGCCCGTTTACCGAAGTAGTACTCAAGGGCAATTCCGAAAGAGGAGTATAGTGAGAAGATGTAGGGTTACATTCTAAATTTCAATCCTTTCTCCAAGTCATTTTCCTCCTACCATGTATCTAATTTGTCCTTTCTCCAAGTTATTTTCCTTCTACGATGAATCTCAATGCCAGTTCTGCAATTGCAGTGTTCAAAATTTGCCTCATTAGCGATAGTAACAACTAACTCTGCCTGCAACTTTTGATTCAGTTTGCTCATATTCCATACGGAAGAGTCGATTCCTTCGCAATTCTTCCACCAAGTAAAATACCAAATGGAACATGTTAGTAGACAGGACAGAATTAACCCAGCCCGCAAGTTGAGAAAATTTCCTAAGAAGCATAGAGGCCATCAAGTAGGAAACCGAGTTTTATTATTTGATTGCTGAGTGATACGAGACTGTGTTATAAGGAAGGCTTGGCTCCAGGCTGTTATGTAAGTGCAACAACACATTCAGGTGATCAGGGGTCACACTAATCCCACTAATCCCACTAATCCCACTAATCCCACTAATCCTTCGCCTTGATGAACTGCTCATTGAAGGCTGGCGTATATATGTAAAAGAGCTATCCTGAAACTTTGCTGGGCGTTTCTTGGTGACTTGGCCAACTGCAAGTTCATCTAGTGGGAAGGAGCGATTGATTTTTTGGGAATTGATTTACCTTAAGTACCTAGAATATCAGTTTAAGGGACTTTTTAGTAGTTTAAAATAAATCAGGCAGGAATAGTAAAAACAGCGAAGGCAAACTGTTTGCAAATCCCAAAGGTATTGATCCAACCTCTTGCGTAGTTTATAGCTTTCTATGTTCATTTCATGAAGTCAAGTGACTTCCACATTATCCGACATATACTTTCTTGGAATATCCACGCCACCTTTTTCGATTCTGAACGACAATTTCAGCTTCTTAAATGCCAGTTCATCCCGAAATTATCTCAAAGGAATTAAAGAGAGATCTTTACTATGGTAATGATTGGGGTGGAGGAGCTCGTTGGGCATTTTTCGCCATTTTCATCGTGTTGATAATTATTGTTATCATCGGAACATTGAGAATCAACAGAGCCAGAAGCAGACAAGGCATTCAACCCTTATATGGAACCAGATGGATGACACCACCTTCTTATTTGCAATCACAAGACCAGTATAATCAACCTACCAGGAGAGACCCTGATATGCCAAACGCTTATGTTCCAACGTACTCCGAAAGAGCAAATGACAATGATATGGGATATTATGACAACAGTGGAACCTTCCACCCCAATCCAAATGCTAAAGGGCCATTGATGCCTGAGCCTGCTCACCAGAGATCATCATCGAATACAGACGGAATCCCTCTCACCGATTACAATCAAACAGGGAGTTCGGTTCCAGGTACTGTTTCTGATGAATATGATGACATGTTTAGACGGCCACTGGGACCACCACCAAGGAGCACAACTACCGAAACAATTTACGAAAGACCTACAAATCCCCCTCCAACTCAGCATCAAACTTGAGACTAAACTGGGCCCTGTTGAACCGATCTTCAGTACTAGGACAGTGTTGAAAATCAAATCACTGCATACTAAAGAGCAAGCAATTATATATTCCGTAAATGAAGGAACTATTGTATGGTCGTTTTGAGGACAGCCGTTTGAGCAAGGATAACATTGGGCATGGAAGTCTGATGTCAATGGCAAGGGCTCAAATAGTGCATGCTCAAAATCCAATTTGTGCATATGAGGGGCTATGCTCATTCGGCGTAAAACCAGAAATTTGTCCGAGATTTCATTTCACATCAAGTAAAGTTCAATTGAAACAGCATCCACAAACCCAGTAGTCAAGAAGTTTAATTGCGAAGTTGATAAGAAACATGACTGAGTGCAGAGAGCTTAACTTCCTCAACATACTGGTTGTTTCTATTTCACGCACAAGCACGGCATGTGTACCAGTAATGACCGTCAGATAGTTATATGCAGAAACAATCGATGCATTCCGGGCATGTGACTGCAAGGGAACGTTTTGTTTTGATGATTGCTCCGTCCCTCAGCGAAGAGAAAAACATAAATTCCCTCATTGATCCATAACTTAATTTTCGGAAGTACGTTACACGATGTCCTCCTCCTCTTCGACAGATAATACATCAGCGTCTGCATCGCAATTGTTGTCGACTCTTATCCCAGCGGCGGTCATTGCAGCTGTTTACTTCCTGATTTTCCTTATTTTCAGAAAAAGAGAATCCAGAGTTTATGAGCCACGTAGTACAGTGCAATATGTCCCAGATGATTTAAGACCTAGAGAGAGTAAACCGGGAGCGTTTGCATGGATTACAGGCTTGATGAAGATGCCTCAGCTGTACATTCTTCAACAGACTGGCCCAGATGGTTATTTTTTTCTCCGCTTCTTGTTCGAGTTTGCTTTCATCTGTCTTCTCGGATGCTTTCTTATCTGGCCAATCCTTTTCCCGATTAATATCACCAATTCGAATGGCCTCAAGCAATTGGACATGTTAACTATCGGAAACGTCAAGCACAAGTGGAGGTTACTAGCACATGTGTTCGTTTCTTGGCTCTTTTTTGGATTTGCAATTTTTGTGATATATCGTGAAATGGTCTATTACACAACTTTCAGACATGCATTGCAAACAACTCCATTGTATGACTCCCTTCTTTCCTCAAGAACGTTGCTTTTAACAGAGCTTCCTGAAAAAGCTTTAGCAGAAGATGAATTGAGAGCTTATTTTCCCACAGCTACTAATGTTTGGTATGCTCGTGATTACAAGAAATTAGAAAAGCTCGTCAAGGAAAGAACAAAATTGGCAGGTAAGTATGAGAATGCTTTATCCGGTGCATTGACAAAGGCGGTTAAAGTGCGGAATAAGTGCGTGAAGAAGAATAAGCCATGTCCTGAACCTTCGGATGATTTGAACAAATATTTAAAGGATGGCAAGAAGAGGCCGACTCACAGATTGAAGTTTCTCATTGGCAAGAAAGTTGACACTTTAGATTATGGAGTTGAAAGGTTGGGCGAGCTCAACCGTGAAATAAAGAAGAAACAATTGGAACACAACGCAAATACACAATGGCCCGCTGTGTTCATGGAATTTCCAACGCAATTGGAGTTGCAGAAAGCTTACCAAGCTATCCCCTACAGTTCTGATTTAAAGAAGTGTAAGAGATTTACAGGATTGGCGCCTGATGACATTGTTTGGGAGAATCTCTCGTTAACTCCGATGAAAAGAAGAATAAAGAGGCTCATAGCATCTACCATCTTGACTTTGATGATTATCTTCTGGGCCATCCCTGTTGCAGTAGTTGGTGCTATTTCAAACATCAACTTCATCACAGAAAAGCTTACTTTCCTAAAATTCATTAATAAGATGCCTTCCGTGTTGATGGGTATTATTACTGGTCTCTTACCAGTTGTTGCTTTAATTGTATTGATGTCTTTGGTTCCTCCATTCATCAAGAAAATGGGTAAGATTAGTGGTGCATTGACGGTCCAAGAAGTTGACAGATACTGCCAGAATTGGTTCTACGCTTTTCAAGCTGTGAATTCATTTATTGTTGTTACTGTCGCCTCGGCTTCTGTGAGTTCGATTCAAACAATTATAAACAAACCCGACTCAGTTCTCACTTTGCTTGCAACCAAAATTCCCAAGGCTTCCAATTTCTACATTTCGTACCTTTGCTTGCTCGGCTTGGCATCAGCCTCGAAGGCTGTTGCTAATGTTGTTGGGTTGATTTTGGCTCAATTCTTGGGGAAGATTTTGGACAAAACTCCAAGAGCTAAGTGGAATCGTTACATCACTTTACTGCAGCCTGACTTTGCCACACTTTATCCCGGGTATCAGTTTGTGGCTTTAATAGCTTTTGCTTACGCAATAGTTGCCCCCTTGATTTTGGGCTTCGCTTCCATTTCTCTTTTCTTGATTCTTGCTGCCTTTTTGTACAATATGGTGCATGTTATGCAGCCAAACAAGCATGATGCACGTGGAAGAAACTATCCTCTCACATTATTCCAGTTCTTCGTTGCGTTATACTTAGCTGAAGTGACGTTGTTGGCTTTGTTTGTTTTTGGAAAGAATTGGGCATGTGTAGGTCTCGAAGCTTTTTGGATCTTTGTGACAGTGGCTAGTCACGTATACATGAAGTGGAAATTCATCCCATTGTTTGAGACTGTTCCAATTTCTGCTCTCAAGTATGGCGCTGGTGATCGCACTTTCCAGTATCCTATGTATGATCAAGGATCTAAGGAAATCAGACTAGAGGGCCAGAATTATTGGGAAGGTGGCAACCAACTCGGATTGGTTGAATCGCCAGTTGATCAGGTGTTGAGGGATACCAAGGCAGAGGACTCGGATACGAACACTCGTACTGGATCCAATGAAAAGTATGCTGACTCAAAATTAGATATGGCACATCCTGAGCCCGAGAAAGGAAAGACGACGCCTGCTAGTGCAATTAGTAGGTTTTTCAAACCGAAGTTGAATACCTTTGATATGGTTCGGGAGTCCATGCCAGCAGTGTATTTCAACTACATTGAGTATAATCCTGATTTTGTTAGAACTGCTTACGATGATCCAGCAGTTACTGACGATGAGCCACATATTTGGATTCCGAAGGATGACTTAGGATTGTCTGAAATCGAGAAGAATAAGGCGATTGAGAATGGAATTGACTGCTCGGATGCTGATGCTGGGTTTGACGAAAAGGGTAGCCCAGTGTATCATGGACCTCCACCTTCTTACGAGGATGCCCTCAGAGTTTGAGACCTTTTCATTTCCACATGTGCAACATTGCACAGGTCCATAATATGAAATGTGATTTTGTATTAGTTTCTATAATTCTTAATGTTATTTTAATTATCGAATTTATTCGCATGGAGGCAATTATAGCACCTATGTTCAACTTATTCAAATCCATAATGCTACTTTTAATACTATTTTTTGGGGTTTGACTGAATAAAACTTTCTTTGGTCACGTTCTCATCGTCGGAAGTAGCCAATTCTTGTGTTCCATCTTCGCACCCAAATGTTCCCGTCCAACCATTCGCAAGTAGGTAGTTTTTGAACCTGATATCTTCTACCATCAAATCTTCGTCCTTCAACTGTGGAATAAAAAGGATTGCAATGAGAACCCCAAGTAACCCGCAAATTGCAGCAATGATGAAAGTCCACTGCTTACCGAGGTGCACTTGGATAGGCGTAAAAGCCTTCGTACCGACCACTGCTCCCACTTTTCCAATGGCTGCAGATATACCGTAGCATGTTCCTCTTATTGGAGTTGCAAACGATTCGGAAGACACCAATCCCATCATGTCACCAGGGCCCAAGTTACCAGCCGACATCATCAAACCATAGAATATGATGAACAAGGCTGTGATATTCTTAATTTTATCAAAAGAACAACCAATAATCAATCCAAAAACGATGTAACCCGAAAAGCCAAGAGCCAATGTATTTCTCCTACCTATGCGATCGCAAAGGTATGCCCCAACTAAAACTCCAGGAATTGCTATAACACCAAGCAACAAATTCCATTCCGCGATTTTCTCCAAATTCTTCTTATCTGGTCCTTTGAGCACCGAGGATATAATAGTGCCTGCGAAAACACTATTCGGGAAAACAACAAAATCATACAAAAACCAACACCCGCAAGTTCCTAATAATCTTTTCCAATAGAATTTGATTGCTAAAAGATATGGAACGTTGTTTCTTATTGCGGATTTTTTGAACAATTCAGAGGTGGCCATTCTATACCTAAAATAGAAGACAGAAAGCGGCCAAAACGCTCCAATAGCGAATAATGCTCTCCACAAGCCATTCGATGTACCAGTAATCTGATAGATGATCAAGAAGATAATTAAAGCAAATGGTCCACCAAATGATAATGGCAAATTTGTGACAAGACAGAAAACACCTCCCCTTCTACGAACAGTCTCATTTGCAGCCTCATTGGCAGAGACTGAACATGAGGGATATTCGGCACCAATTCCGAAACCTGTGACTCCTCTGAAAATGATGAGCATCCAAAACATTCCATTGACCGATTTTCCATGAGCGGCTGCACACAAAATGGTACCAAACACTAAGAAACAGGTTGCAATGACAATAGACTGCTTTCTATTAAGCCTATCAGACAAAACTCCAATTATTACTTGGCCAAATATAGTACCGACTAATGATGCATTCGAGAGATTGGTTTTCATGTTAGTGTTATAATCCGCAGGGTATATCTTAGCGAAAACAGTATTCAACATCGTCATGACGTTATTCTGATAACCATCAGAGATCAATGCAAAGCCGGCACAAACAATAGTTAGGACATCAGATATTCTTCTTCTCGCAATTCGCTGTCTTCTTTCTTCTTGATCGTAGTCAAATGTTTGTTGGTGGACAACATCAGCGTCACCCGGATTTTTGACAACATCAACTTTACCCAGATTTCTGATTGCGTCCATCTTTAAGTGTCAATATTCAATCAGAATTTAGAGATTGTATGATAGAACTAAAAAGAACACTGAAACAACACCGAAACAGCAGGGAAGTTTCATTATATACCTTGTGTTATTAAGTGAGGAGAAAATGACCAGGATAGGAATCATTGCTGGAACACGGAAACCATGGTTTCGTGCCCCTCCTGGAGCCGCATCAGAACTAGAGGAATCCCACGTGTTTCTTATTGATATAAAGAGAAAGCGTTTGCAACCTCGTGTACTAACCTTGGGAGATAATAAAGCATGGCTTATGAATGGCTGCAGAAAATCGTGTGTCCTCTGGCTTGTTTTAGCCTACATGTCAACCCAGAAAATAAATGATCTTTGACATATTTTATATACAGAGTCGGGATTAATTGAACTTTTCCAAGTGTTGACGTTATTCGCCAAGAGTTACTCTGCCTAACAGATAGCGATGGAATGATTAAGTAATGGGGAATTCCCTCACATATTTTTCTCGGGAAATGGTGGACATCACTATTCGATTCGATCTAAAGCCATCTTTATTGCAGTTCGTACCACGTTTTCGAATTCAATTTTCTCCTGCAAGAATGAATTTATATCCAGTAGCAACTTGCATCGGTGTTCCCTGAATTAACTGCTTATTATTTTTCCTGTCAATATTTTGGATCCTATGGACATGGAGGTTGTCATGTACCGGTTACCACTCAAATAGTTAAGTTACATCTATCTTCCGGAAAATTGGCAATGTTTACCAATTTGAAAGCACTTTGTGAACTTTTCAACCACCCATACTAACATCATCCTGTTTGCTTCTGCTCAAAAGGTTCCTGATTTGATTTCATACAACCCATGGTCTACTTATACACAGATAATGCAATATCCTACAAATGGAACAATGCCGAGTGTTCATACAGGACAATTAACAACCACGCAATGAATGAGAGCATCAAATAGTGGAGCGACTATGGTCGGTCCGATTAAACGCAATAATTCGTCAGTTCTCCAGAATCAATAAAGTTGTTCAAGAGCATTCGTCTCACTCATAGTATAAAAGTACTTACACTGAAACTTCCATGGATATCTCGCTAGTCCCACACTCGAATTGGCCATGTCTATTTGGTCGACTTTTCATACTTTAGAGAAGGAGCAAGACTTATTAATTGGAATACGTTTTTTTTTTTTAAATCATGGGGAACTCAAAGTATCAATGCTTGAGATTATTGTCATCGTTCCTGTTGCGAAATAGATAAAATATGGGTCATGATTCGCGCATATGAACCTCAGAAGCGGGGGGCATACAGAAGAAAAGTAATAATTTACAGAAGAAAACTAATAATTCCTAGCCACGTAACAAGATAACATTATACGTATTCTTTCCAAGTCTTGTTTCCACGTATTCGTTAAGATGCTCGTATACTATCGTCATCGGTACTTTGGAGTTATGGCTCGACTTACGATAATAGTTTTTTCAAGCCTTTCCTTCCCCACCAAGAGTCACGTGCCCGGAAGTAAGGATTAACTGGCATTGGTCGAAACTGACTCATAGCTGATCTTAAAATTTTCAGTGTACTTAAGGTAACCCCATATCACTCCTGTGAAAAAAGAATTTGCTAGCCAATATGCCTATGCTCAAAGATCCTTCAGTGAAGTACGAAGCGTTTGCACCTGTCAACCTTCCAAACCGCCAGTGGCCATCAAAGACTTTGAAGAAGTCCCCAAGATGGTTATCCACAGACTTGAGAGATGGAAATCAGTCGCTTCCCGACCCTATGTCTTACGATGAAAAAAAAGCATACTTCCATAAGCTTGTCGAAATCGGCTATAAGGAGATTGAAGTGTCATTTCCTTCCGCTTCTCAAGTGGATTATGATTTCACTAGGTATGCTGTTGAGAACGCCCCAGACGATGTAAGAATCCAGGTATTATCTCCTTGCAGAGAGGAACTCATCAAAAGAACAGTAGAATCGTTAGTCGGGGCTAAGAAAGCTACTGTTCATATCTATTTGGCTACATCAGACTGTTTCAGAAATGTTGTGTTCGGTTTGACTAAAGACCAAAGCAAAGCTCTCGCAGTAAAATGCACAGCACTTGTCAGATCTCTCACCAAAGATGACGAATCTCGCCGTGAAACAGATTGGTCATTTGAATTCTCCCCAGAGACATTTTCCGATACTGATTTGGATTATGCTGTCGAGGTTTGCGAGGCAGTTAAGGCTGCTTGGGAGCCCTCGGTTGAGAATCCTATCATCTTCAATTTACCAGCAACTGTTGAAATGGCAACTCCTAATGTTTATGCCGATCAAATTGAGTACTTTGCAACACACATTTCGGAAAGAGAGAAGATTTGCATCTCTCTTCACCCTCATAATGACAGAGGGTGTGCTGTTGCCGCTGCGGAATTGGGACAGCTTGCTGGTGCAGACAGAATAGAGGGATGCCTTTTCGGAAACGGTGAAAGAACCGGAAATGTTGATTTGGTTACTTTGGGGCTCAATCTCTATTCTCAAGGAGTTTCTCCTAACATTGACTTCTCAAACTTAAACGAAATCATTGACATTGTTGAACGATGCAACAAAATCCCAGTTCCTGCTAGAGCTCCTTATGGTGGATCTCTCGTCGTTTGCGCTTTCTCTGGCTCACATCAGGATGCTATCAAAAAGGGGTTCAGCCTGTATGAGGAACAGTTACGCTCATCCAACAACAAGAATGTCAAGTGGAAATTACCATACTTACCAATCGATCCTGCAGATATTGGAAGAACTTACGAGGCAATCATCAGAATTAATTCTCAGTCCGGCAAGGGCGGTTCAGCTTGGGTTATCTTAAGGAACCTTGAATTGGATCTTCCCAAGGGCTTGCAAGTCGCATTCTCGAAATTGGTACAAAAGGAGGCTGAAGTCAAGGGTCAGGAATTGACAAATGATGAGCTTTGTGTGTTGTTTAAGACCAGCTACTTCATCGACTATGAGGAAGGAGACTCATGCGACCACTACTACAAGTTGAATGACTACTCAATCACGAACTCGAAGGGTGGTGTTAGAAGTATCATTGCTGACGTTGAGGTCAATGGTGAAAAAAAGAAATTGACCGGCCAAGGAAATGGTCCTATTTCAGCATTTACAAATGCAATCCTGACTGACCTTGGGGTCTCACTCGTCGTGAAACACTACCATGAACATACTCTTGGTACTGACTCCAAGTCAAGAGCCGTCACGTATATTGAGGCCGAACTTGAGAACGGTCTTACTAAGTGGGGTGTGGGTATTCATGAGGATGTTTCGCAAGCCTCTTTCTTGTCGTTGACTTCGATCTTGAATGCAATCCAAAGGGATGGCAATTAGTCAATCAGTATTTTTCACTATAAGGTTGTAGAGTAATTAACATCCTGCATATACATGTGTGTTTCCAAAGATGTTTGGACCTATTTCTTCACTTCACAAATCAAACGAACTAGAATGACTTCGCAATCAGTTAATGTTGCTGAAACTTACAAACAAATCACAGAGGCCGAGAAGCAGGCCCTGGCACTTGAGAGAATGCTCGATGACTTAGATACCAAGATGGATTCTATCTTGGATGAAATCAAACAAAATGATAAAGAGCGAAGAGAACAACTTGACAGAAACTCATTCTCTCAGGATGCTCAACCAAGTTCGGACAAGAATGCCCTATAAATACCTTGGAGTATAAATATTTATTCTTCAATTCATGATGCGGTTGGTGAGTTCTAACTTGGTGATGAACTCAGGTTCTAATGTTGAAATGAAGGGATTGGCAGGATGCTTTGGATTGATGAACTTTTGGTTGCCTTCATCGCTCCAATCTTCCTGAAGTTCTTTTATATTCACCTTTGCTAGTATGCCCCCATCGAGCCACCACTTCGATGAATCGGAACTCGGAGGTGGCATGAAGTTGTCGCTAATATCATCAACAAAGCGGTCCACGTTGTTTGCAGTTATGAGTACATTGATATCTCCAACAACTCGTCTGTAGTTGTCATAAATATCAGATGATATGGCTTTCTTTGCCACCTCATTAACCATTATTACTGATGCGTTAAAAATAGCATACACGGGGCGGTGGTCAGAAAATAGAACTTTATCTGCGCTATTGTAGAGTTCTTGTCTCAATATCTTCCCTTTAGACATGCTAAGCACTCGATCAGTCCATGCAGGGATTCTTTGTTTTTCGGATGTGTCATAGACGTTGCTGTTGTTGTCAAATTTGTAGGTTGGCGCAAAGGTGATTTCCATTTCACCATAGAAAGGAAACGTTTCCCCATCCGCCATTTGCTTGTTTAGCTGGTCATATTCAAACAACTTTTGATAATTTTTTCTTTCAATTAATGCTTTCACCTGTTCAATTTGCAAGGCTATTCGGTAATTGAAATCCCCCATCCAAATAACGGCATCATG
>Ga0160505_100258_pt1 | contig 36337 bp, 23 predicted proteins | sample DIDeMG_FD_108225 | JGI IMG/M metagenome (GOLD analysis project Ga0160505, IMG submission 108225) | Enriched chicken feces microbial communities from UW Madison campus, WI, USA - DID2874_E49_Stillage MG | ecosystem: Host-associated > Birds > Digestive system > Large intestine > Fecal ... | reverse complement strand
TAAAAGGGGTTAAAAAAAAAAAAATGGAAAAAATTTTAAAAATGATATTGGAAAAAAACAAAAAAGAAAAAGGAATAGGGGAATTTGAAAACAAAACGAAAAAAAAAAAAAGAAAAGAAAAGAAAGTCTTGGTAAAAGTGTAGCATGATTATGGTCGTTCTTGCACAATTCGGAAGTCTGTGAGAAACAGTCCGATTCAATGATAAATTAGGGGAGCTTGACATATCACTATGGATTCGCTATTGGTTATGATATGAGATTCTTTCTTTCTACATCTGTTAGAATTTTTTGAGACTAGTATCGTAAAGCTGGTGTTTTGAAGGCTGTCTTCCAGCTCCCTAAGTTGTCCACTTACTGTTGTCAATCACTCCTTGTGAAATCATCTACCCTTGAAAGGGGCATTAATGCGAAGAAGATTTGTTAGTCTCTCTGCATCTCTCTATCAACTACTGGTTTTTTGTATCGCTATTATCCTTTGCCATATATCACCCCGAATTTACAGGATGCCCTTCATGAATCTGATAATTTCAGTATAAGGTCAGGGATATTAGAACCACTCCCTTAACCATCACCTAGAACTTGCCCACGTCAATTTAAATTTTACTTGGATGATTTGTGTTAAGTGATTCATCCCCACCATATGCTCACGTTGACTTATTCTTATCCCTTCTGTAGACGATAGTCTGATCTCTAGGCTCTCAAATATTAAGTTCCACTTTGCTGTTTTGCTTCAATCAATGTCTGTTCAATATCTGCTTCTGAATCACTTCTCTTTGGCAGTTTTACTATGTCCCAGGATCCAATTTTCTGGATCATGGGTGCAATTAATTTCAGCTGACAAATCAATTCACTGATTCGGCAAGTCATCCAACCAAGGATCAAAACATCACTCACCATAAAAAAAAGGTCCTTCTGCAAATTAATATACGATGCCATAGGAATCGAGAATTTCGTCCAAGCAAGAACCTCATGACATTATATTCATGGCCAATTTACGAAAATTCAAAACACTACTGGCTACGCGAAAAAATTTGACACTAAATGAAGCCAAGTAAATCCTTAAAACGCCCGTCAAACTTGAGGCACCTCAAAATAATTAAACATCGGATTTATGTCCGCCAACTTGCCCGAAGCTGAAGCTGTCAATGCACCCTCGGATATTGAAGAATCCAAAATCATAAGCTCTTAAAAAGCTTAGTTCTTTCTGGTGATTTAAAATGAATATATGTAATACAACATGTCTCTGATCAAAACCTTTTCACTTACATTTCAGCCTTTCCCCTATCTGACTCCGAGAGTTTAGTGGCCAGGGAATCGCCAATCCTCGATGCATGGAAAAACTGCGTTGTAGATCATGAAGCAATTTGAGGTCCTGTATATACTCTCTAATATACAGTAGTTTTACACGTGAGCATCCTTATTCTGAAGGTATTAGTCGTCTCTGGTTTGAAGCTTCTGAGCGGCTTTGTATGCAAGGCGAATGTAAGAAAATATTGCCCAGCGAAAATATCGGCAACGGGACCCACAGGTTGAAGTCTAATCTGGATGCAGTAAGTGAATGTTATTGACAGAGTGAGAGAAAGATAAACCATATGAGAAAATTGCTAAACTGAACCACGATAAATTAATTTCCCTAGTCAGAATATGGATACTAGCTCCCTTGCATGGTGCAATGTGCCAGATCACAACATTCCTGTTGGGTGAATTTCTGAATAGACGGTAGCGTAGTTACGTGGATAGATTTTTTCACTTTACCTATGGCTTACGGAAACATCAACTTTCTCCAAGGTTCCAAGTTCAAAATCCACAATGTGGTCATGGCGGTGTTGTTGGTGTGGGTTTTCGTGATAGGAGGAAGTATCTTCTATTACTCATCTAGTGCACTAGAAACAGCCTCTATAGTCACCACAGACTCCATGGCTGATTCAAAGCAGGACACAACGAGCGCAGTCGAGGGTCCTAATCCTCTGCACGGGTTGGAAGCAAAGCCGGAATTTGATTTAGCTAGAAAGATAGCCTACATCTCTCGCCACGATGGAACTACTGCCGACTTCAAATACATGGTAAAGAACCTTCAGCTTGAGAAAGTGGACTTTTACAACTCCAATTCGTGGTACGATTTTGCAGAAAGCAAAGCGAAATATACCACTTTGATTGAAAAAGGAGAAAGGGACAGACTCTGCTCGGAGTACGATGCTATTTTCGTTTCCGATTCCTTGGCTGACGGATGGCCTTTGCTCATGGGAGATCACAAGTGTAAGAATGTTTATTTTGTTGTAACCAACAGGTTTGATGTTGGGGTTCATCATGGGGAGAGAAACGACTTCTATGAAGATGTCAAAAGGGCTTTGAACAGAAAAGATGGCTACGATTTGAAGTTGGTTGTCAATAATCTCTTTGAGATTCCATATATGGAAAGCAAGGGAGTGATTGTTCCAAATAAGGACAAGATTCCGGTCATTCGTCCATTTGGAACTACATCGGTTCCAGTCAACGAAGATGCAGCTGACGAGGAGCCTTGTCTTATATTCGGAAACAAAGACCAGGATAAAGTACTCATGCATCAATTGGTGAAAGACAATACTGGCTTTGAGTGCAAGACGATGGCTGGGTTTTATGGGGGTCCCAAATCTTTAAGCAAATACAACTCTTTCGTGGTTCATTTGCCCTATCAAGTTTCCATAATGAAAATGTGGGAGAATCTTAATTACGGAACTTTAATGGCTATTCCAAGCCCACAGTTCTTTACTAACATCTGCGATGAGAACAAGTGTGGGCAGACACAAAATGTTTTCGAAACAAAGAAGGTGTTTGATGATAGTACCTGGCACGAGTATGTTGATTTTTACTTGCCTGGATGGGAGAAGTGCTTCCTACAGTTTGACAACTGGGATCACTTAAAGGAGATCATCGAGAAGCGAACATTCATTAAGAATATCAACATCTGTCGTGATAAGATGTTAGATATGAGAGATGAAAAACTCAATCAGTGGAAGGAGTTGTTAATGAACCTCCAGTAATCTTTTGTCAGTAAGTTTCCCTATTGAAGTAGACATCAATGGGTGGCAATGTGGAATAGTAATCAATCATAGGAGTACATTTTTGACACACTTGTCATGTAGAATGTTCTTTCCCGGGCATACTGAGATGACATACTGAGATGCTATGAATTTATTCAAAGGGGCTTTGATATCATTAGATAGGCACTTCACTTTAATGCTGGGCATTATCAGAAGTGCTGCCACTGAAAATGCATTATCAATGATCACTGATTGTGCACAATTCCCTATCTTCCCTCGAACTTTCTAACTGCTCTTCACCCATCTTACTGGTGTCAACTTTACCCACTTTGAATTTCTTGTGTTCATGAGTTAAAGAGATACAGAATTCATGATTCTTAGATTTCAAGAATTCGTGAATTGCAGGCATTTGCCCATATCACACTCACGCCTTAATCTTTACCGCCTTGCTCTTTACCGCCTCGCTCTTTGCCGCTTTGCTCCCAAAAAACTTTCCGTATCGAGAACGTCATAGAAACAAATTCTGCAAGATATGCGACAAGTACGACATCCAAAAGAAGAGATGAGGCTATACCTTGACTGCCATATCGGGTCCCGTGTTTGGCCCGACTCATCGGAAACTTTCCACCGTCTCTTTCGCGTAGTCAACAGGAAGAGGATGTGGTTACGTTCTTCACCACCCTTCTCATTTACATTGCATAATTGCTACATATACTTTGCAAGAGAATAGTTTACCACACTACCATACAGAATTCACCGGAACTTGAAACTTCCATATTGGAAATGTTTATAAGATCCAGAGTAACAAATATTATTCAAAATTATATAGTGATCCATCGCAAAACTTCATCAGAAGTAGACACGACACTATCTCACCTGATATAAGCGAACGTGGTAGGTGACAGCGCCAAGTAATTGGTTAACCTTCCATAAGTATTCAGCCATTCCCGAAGGAAATTGGTAGTTGGTTGGTGCATGGCCCAATTGTAGGCGCAGTGGACCCTCGGAAATGGATAATCGAGAAAATAAGAAAGAAAAAAAGGAATATTCTCAACTGCTTTCCTCTATTTCAGAACTTCCCAACTATACCAATATCCGTCTTTACAGACCCTGCTCCCGAAAAACCTAACAAAATTTTTAGAAGCTCAAAGTCGTCCATTGATTCAATTGAAGAAATCTCAGGATGTTGAGAGATCTCGTAAGTATATCATGCAGTACCAATTTTTATTCGCGCATAAAGTAGAACTGTATATTTCACCTTGCATCACCTGTGGTTTGAAGCATGTTAACTGCCTTCTTATGCAGACACAAGGGACCACGGAGTAATAAAAGCGGTAGATTAATTAACAATCAGCTTGGATTTTCGCTGAGTTAATGCTGTGAATGGATACAGTCCTGAGTGGGACACCGTGCTTTATGTATTTATGGTAATCTTTTTCGTAGACTGCTCTGCTCTTGTATTATGGCTTTAGGAAGCATGTTCCCCCATAACTCCAAGTTCAAGGTCCACATAGTCCTTGTGGTGGTTTTACTTGTATGGGGTGTTGTCATTGGAGGTAGTATTTTCTACTCTCGTTCCTCTAAGGTCATTGAGCATCATACAATACCTTCAGCCTTCACTGACTCCAAGTCAGAACTCGTGGACAACATCTCCAAAGAAGAGGACTGTTCAAAGCGCCCATATATTGTTGAACCCAAGGCACAATTTGACGTAGCTAAGAAGATAGCTTTCATCTCTCGGCATGTTGGAACTACTGCTGATTTCAGATATATGGCATACCACCTTCAGCTCGAGAATGTTGAATTTTTAGACTGCAAATCGTGGTTTGGTTTCAGAGATACCAAAGAAAAATATGCCTCTTTAGTGAAATCTGGGAAGAGAGATGAAATCTGTTCGCAGTACGATGCTATTTTCATCTCTGATACCTTGTCAGACGGATGGCCATTTATAATGGGAGAACACAAGTGTAAGAATGTACACTTTGTTGTGACCAACAGATTTGACTACGGAGTTCGTGACGACGAACAGAAAGACTTCCACGACGACGTGAGTAGAGCTTTAAACAGAAAAGATGGCTACAACTTGAAATTGGTGGTCAATAATCTTTTCGAGATTCCATTCATGGAGAGTAGGGGTGTTGTCGTTCCTGAAAAGGATAAGAGTCCGCTAATTCGTCCATTTGGATTCACCACCCTCGCCGCCAGTAAAGAAGAAGTGAACAAAGAGCCTTGTCTTCTAATCGGACGTGTGGACCAGGACAAAGAACTCATGCATCTGTTGGTTAAAAAACATACTGGTCATGACTGCAAGGTGTTGGTGGGTCAATATGGAGGTCCAAGAACTTTGAGTAGATACCACTCTATTGTGGTACATTTGCCTTATCAAGTTTCTATCATGAAAATGTGGGAGAATCTTAATTACGGAACTTTAATGGCTATTCCAAGCCCCAAATTCTTTACCAAGATTTGCAACGAAAACACATGTGGACAGACAGAGCACGTTTTTGAGACAAAGAAAGTGTTTAAAGATACCTGGCATGAGTATGTTGATTTCTACTTGCCTGGATGGGAAAAATGCTTTGTTCAATTTGACAGCTGGGATCACTTGAAGGATATTATCGAAAAACGTGAATACGTGAATGATATCAACACCTGTCGTGACATGATGTTGGATATGAGAGATGAAAACCTAAAGCAGTGGAAGAAGGTATTCAACGACTTCCAGTAATGTTCTTTTTCAACAACTGCCTTATTATCTTTAGTTCACTCTCTTATCAAAACTAATTTATAGGAATAGGATACACTCATAGAATACAAATCTTTAAGTCAACGATAGAAGCTACGCTTCTTTTGCGCTACAGAGGAATCTCAGCCCCAAATGCGTTCAAGATTAAATACTGAGATTGATTAGCTCTATTCAGCAGAAGCTTCCACGACTTCCAAACTTTGAGTATTAACTCCTATTATCTTTCTCAATAATCGTCCTCCTCCTCTTCAGGATTATCAAGCTGCTGGTTTTTATTAGATTCCTGTGCAATTTCCACTTCATACATCTTTTGAAACTCTGCGATCTGGTCTTTGAGTTTCTTGTTTGCTTCAGCTTTATCCACTTTAGGCTTTTCGTTCTTAAAGTATTCTTGTTCGCGAGCGAACGCGACACAGAATTTCTTCGAACTCTCGATTGCACACTCGATGTTCTTTTTACCAACACCTGCAAGGGATTCTGTGAGTTCACCTTGGGGCCCTAACTCTGGCATGGTGACTTTCAGATGCTCGAAGATTGTGCCCTTTACTGATGGTGGAGGTAAGAAGGCAGAGTTACCTTTTAGATTTAGAAGCATATTGAGAACGCCATTGAAGTCGACTCTGTCCACGCTGAAATCCGAGACAGAGAACTGAAGCTTCAAGTTGTCGTTTGCAATCCACTTGCCTTCTTTGTGTGTCAAAGAATCGAGCTTCCAAGATGCAATTCCATTGGGAATCAAGGCATTTGTACCTTCACACATACCATATGGATTGTCGACATACCATGGATCAATAGGAACATGCAATGACAAGTAGTCCGACACGTATAATGTCCGATAGAAATATTTTGTTGCCTCGACCTTACCACCATCACTTTCAGCTGAATATCTGGCCTCATCCTTGACCATGACCACCATGTTTGGTCTATAGAAACCTATTCCACATCCACATTTATGCAAATGTGCTCTTGCGAAGGCGAAGTAAACCTCACGGCCAGGGGGTAACAATTTGTGAAGAGGAATATGTCTCTGTTGCTTCAAAATGCTGTTTAAGTTGACAAATGCTGTTCCTCCACGAAGAGGTCCAATATTGTCTCCACTTTTCTTGTATAGTCGGCCACATTTACCAGTATCGAGAGAGCAGCGAACGATTTCTAAGTTTTCGAGATTGGTAGCGAATGAGATACTTGTATCAAAGCCACCGTTAACTTCACGCTCAAAATCACTTACCATTGGAGACCAGTTCTTGCATGTTTTCGGTTTTTCGTGATGCTCAATTTCCAACTCGAGCGATTTCGTGAAATAGAGTTTATCAGTATTTTCATCGGAAAGTTCTGGCAAGTGTCTTTTCCCCTTAGTCAATTGGAAAGGAAAAGCCATAAACATTGATCTAAATGCATTAGATTCCTTAGTTCCATCTTCTTTTGTTTCGAATTTATCGTAATGAGAATTGAAGATGGCAACTGGTTCATCGTGTCCATTCTTGTTTCTCACCAAAATCAAACGAGGATCTTCAGGGCCCATATTTCTTTCGTCGGCATGAAAATCAAATGGCACTGGCAAGATCCGGGGAAATCTGTATGAAGAGAATGTTTGGCCATCTGAGTGGAAAGTTGGATCTTCTTCACCTCCAAGATCGTTTGTAGGGAACACAAGACGTACATCCTGAAGTTCGTGCCAGTTTTTGTCGAAAACTTGTGCTAACACAAAACTTGCCTTTGGAGTCGACCGTTCTCCTTTATCAGCAAACATGAATCTTGACACAACAAAATGAACATTATAGTCTTTTAGCCAAACCGATGACCCCGAAAGACGGTACCAGAACCTATTCACTAAGTTAGCTTCAAATTCGGCACGAATATGAGTGATTAATATAGGCCTGATGTATTTGTAGAACGGATCTTTGTACTTGTCATGTTCTTCAATCACGATTTCCAAAATCCGAGTGAAGTTTCCTGGAATAATTTCTCGAGGACTGATTTCTAAATCTTCAATGGTGTGTTTCAAATCTTCTTCACAATCTCCCTCCTCGGACTCTTGGTACATGGAAAATGGCTCATGCGTTCTATAGTGAGACTCTTCTCCCGGAGGTTGGTTCAATACCTCCCTTGATAGAAGCTGGGAAATTGGCCATTCTGAAGATGCTGTATCTTTTAGGTGGTTTCTTACTAAATCTTCTGGAATATTGAATCCAGCAGGCAACAAAATTGATTTTGTTCTTTTGGATTTTTGAGCATGGACTAGTGAGCCACTGCCAGCTCCTGCTATAAGATCTGAATGCAGAAATGTTTCCTCCGATGACTCATAAGGAGCAGCTTCATTATAGTTAGAGACCTGGATGACCGCAATGATGAAGGATATGATGGCGATGGAAATAAGAACCCATTCGGTTCGACCAGAGAAACGAAGTTTCCTGAACATCATGGAAAGGGATTTTTTCTCAAGCTTATGGTTGAAACGAGAGAAAATCACAGCTAACAACTGCGTACAAAACCAATGAAAGAAGATATCAGTACTAGGTAAGCTCCACTGTCATCGGGCAAAAATGACAATATATTTTCTCTTATCAAGAACTAGCAGAAACCCACAACACGAAGTACATTGGAGAAAAGAACGCGAATGGCTTAACGTTATGGCTTGGTTGTGTGCAGTTTTAAACTGCACAATATATGCAAGATGTAATATTCTGGACTGCCTGTAATTCAAGCGCCTGCGACTCCCTGCAATGTACCCTCGGTAAATACAATTTCGAGGATCTCAGTGTAAAGTATTGCATATAGTGATTTGATGCCTCATCAACTGGCATTTACATCGCTGTCTGCAATTTGAGGCTACTATATAAAAAAACCTGTTGTAGCAAATGCATCATGATTGAATGACCGTACCTCAACGGTCTTCGGTAGTGTGACATTCTGCATCGTATTTGGTAATGGGTTTCGCTTCTAAAGTTTCCCAACAGTAATTTTCTCTCCTTCCTTTTGTGCGCGAGGTTGCTGAATCGATTTACTTGATCGCCTGCACCACCTCTTGCTCTGCTAAGTTGAATCCACTTCTGGAGAATTGTTCGATGCAGCATAACCATGTTGAATCCGTGAGCAAGACAATGGATTGAATTGCAGAAGTGCATGAGATGGAAGCAAACTTGAGTAATATGGATCCCAATTGTGCCTTTCTGGGTGATAACGATAGACCTGGAAAATGTGGTTTCAGGTCAATCATACTTGGCAACGATCTAACCATTGTTCATGGTTAATGTCGGTTTGCTTTTTTCAAAACACCAATTACTCGGCATTAAATAAGATGCAACGATCTGGCAATTGCGGGATTTCTGGCAAGTGTGGTAGATCAGCACTCATTTGTATACATAGTTGTTGTCCCACTGCGAAGTATTTCAAGGGATGATCCGATCGAAAGTTTACATTCTATTTAACCTTAATAACACCTTCTATCTTCAGTTCGACCCTTTCACTGACTCTTGTTTCACCTTCTCCAATGCCTTCTTGAATTCATCAAACGTCTTTTCAAAAGCTTCCTTCAGCTCGGAAGTATCGGCACCTGGAAGACCATCGACGAGTTCTTTCTGTTCCTTTCCATAAGCCGCGCAAAAATCCTTGCTTGTCCTCATGGCACATTGAATATTGTCATTGTTGTAGCCCTTAAGTTCAGATTCTATAGAACCATCCTTTGACAAGACAGGCAAATCGATCACCTGTCCATTCTCGACCCCATTAGGACCGAATACAGTGGAATGATCGTATGAGTTGAGAACTGCATTAAGAACACCTCTCAAGTAAACTCTGTCTACAGAATTGTCTGCAACAGATATCGCCAAGCTCAAGGTATCGTCTACCTCCCACTTATCTTCCACTTGCTTCAACGTATCAATCTTCCACCCGCCGATTCCATTAGGAATGAGCGCATTTACACTCAGACAGATGGACTTCGGATCTTCTGGATTCCATGGATCCATCGTGACCTCCAACGACAACGATGACGAAACATGAGATACCTTGTAGAAAAACTTTGTTCTGTCCTCCTCCATCTTGTGATCATAATAGGATGCTTGATCCAGTGTAATCACCACAATGTTTGGTCTATAGAAGGCCGAACCACATCCACACAGACTCAAATGTGCTCTGGCAATACCAATGTACACCTGCCGGCCAGGAGGGAAAAGCTTAGTGACCAAATCAGGGTACTGTTGTGCAATAAGCGAGTTGATGTTGATGAAAGGCGTTCCTCCGCGTAAATCTCCAACGCCTCCTTTGGTGTTGAAGATTTCGTAGCATGAATTAACGCCCTCATATAAACTGCACCTCACTACCTTCAAGTTGTCCAACTGAGTTACGAAAAGAATGCTATTATCGTAATCATTGAATGTTACACTGTTGGTGGCCGACACCATAGGTGTCCAGTTCTTGCTTTTCTTCTCCTTCTTCATGTTCTGCACATCAATGAGCGACGTTTTGGTGAACCACTTGTTCTCCGCCTTCTTGTTCGATTCCACATCCACACCCTTGGCCTTTTGAAATTGGAATGGAAGGGTAAAGAACATCGATCTGTAGCCAACCTTCTGTAATTCGTCTTTCCCATCTTCTTTCTCCATTCTGTAGTGCTGAGCATTGAACACAATCAATGGTTCTTCGTAACCTCCGGGATTAGTTACAAGCATCAAACGAGGATCTTCAGGTCCAAAAAGCTTGCCTTTTTCTTTTCCATAGTCGTGATGGAAGGGAATTGGAAGAATACGTGGGAAACGGTACAGCGAAAAACTCTGCGTTCCAGATTTGAACACCGGAGCTGTTTCGTCAGCAACATCGTTGGTGGGGAACACAAGGCGGACATCTCTAAGTTCATTCCAGTGTTCATCGAAGATCTGGCCCAATGTTAAACTTAAGAGCGGGTCGTTCTTTGTCAATTTATCAGTGAAGATGAATCTGGAGATAACAAAGTGAACATTATGGTCCTTGAGCCATACCGATGATCCAGAGAGGCGGAACCAGAACGGATCGATGAAGTCCATCTTAAGCTCCTCGCGTACATGTTTCATAATCAACGGAGCAATGTCTTTATAGTATGGATCCTTGTACTTGTCATGCTCATGCACAATCAGTTCCAAAATATAGCGAAAGTCCGCTGGAATTGCGGTTCTCTTCGACACGGTAAGGGAATCAACATTCACACCGACCAGCGCGTCACACTCGTTGACCTCCAGCGCAGTTGAATGGTAAAGCGAAAATTCCTTGTGTGGAATGTAATCTTGTTGGACAAATGGAGCTACGGGCTTGACATCTGCTTTGCGTACCTGAATGACCTTCCAATCACTGCTAGATGTGTTGGTCAAATGGGTGCGTAGAGCAGTCTGATTCAAGTCGTAGTTGGCAGGGAATAGCACGTAGTTGGCATCCACAACACCAGACGTCACCTGCTTATTAGCAGAGAAGGAGTTGACAAGATTGTGGAAATGTGAGTCATCGTAGTTGAAAAAATGCAACGAGAGAAGCACTACCGCAACAACTACCACTAATAGTATCACTTTCTCCACCTTTGATCTGACACCAATTCGAGGAAAGACCATGGACGCAATATCGTTTTGTGATTAGTTTTGCCCGAGGAGTTTGAATGGAGATTGGGAACACGATACTTTGGTACTGTATGTTAAAATATGATATATATTGTATATAAGACGTTGTATATTTTCCTTATATGCAGTGAAGACCGGAAGTTGAAATGCAGTTAGATCTGCCTGTGTTCCTATCAACTGACCATCTGTGTCCAGCACATAGCCTACATTGACAAGAGAATTGACAAGGGAGAGTTGCGCAATCTTCATCTACCAGGAATATGATTGGATCTACATAAGCTGGACAGAATCAGGTAGAAAATCAAACGACATAGAGCTCCGAGGGAGCATTCCCATGCGGTCTTGCAGAATATTGGTTTTGATCTTGTTAGGTCTCCATGCACAAGTTGCATGGCCAGATTCAGGGCGTTCAATTTCTATATTAGGTGACGTTCAACCACAGTACTGGCGATTTTAAAATTGAAATCCGAATGGCTGGGAATTATTTTGTCGCCTTTCACCTCGTAAATCTCGTATGGTTTGGATGGTTTCTCCATCTCACCAAGAGCCTTATCAGCAATGTAACGGAATCCTACTGTATTAGGCGTTTGCATTCCGTGTTTCGTAATGAGTGAGGACGTGTCTGGGGTCACACGTCTCTATAGCACCTTCTTGAAATCTTGGTTCCATGAACGCCTATCTTATTTACACACCCAATCGAGGGAGAAAAATCACCTAGGTAGTAGCTGTTCTCAGCATACCCATGTGTCTCTGTCAGGCCCTGTTTTGGGACCAGGTTTTGAAACAAATGTTCTTAAACTCTACTCTCAATATTCAAGGTATGGCTGTCCATTGTCTATTTTAACCACTCAAGAAAGTGGCAACTTTGTGAGCGCAGCTGCACACGATCCCACATGCGCTTCCAACTAATCACTGCCGCTCCAAATATCTCCGTAGAACTTGAAAAGATCAATGGTTTTCCTATCAAATTCGATAACTTTACCTAGCACAGTGTTATCCTTGTCGCCCTTCTTCCCTCCCACTCTGGAGTACCCACAGAAAAATTTAGCCTCACAACCTTCGAATTTTTCCCATGGTTTGTTTGGTTCCTTTTCATCGTTATCCAACTTCAACGTTTGCAAACTCTTAAATGGAGGAATAATAGCATTTTCTAGCTGGATCTGGTCATTATAGTAGCTCTGGAGATCACTTTCTTCGAAAATATGTGTCCAAGGAAATATCTTCGAGGCCTTTTCTGCTCCAAAGTCAATCTTACGGCAAGGACAACCTTGGAAGCCACCAGAAACCCATACAAGGCTAGGGGTGTCGCCAGACAAATCAATATGGCCAACTTGAGTACTACAGATTTCTTTCGAGTCTGGCTTCCTTGTACCTCCTATCAATCTCAAGGCTGGGTCTGTCAATTTGCCTAAAGCTCCGGGCATGGTATCGTGGAAATGGAAATCGTAGTCTCCATTCAAGGCGAAACCCAACCAAATTTCCAGACCATTATTGGCTCTATAATTAGCAGGGAAGAACTGTGCCAACTGTAACTGCATCATAACTGATGAGAAGTGACGAGCTCTGTTAATAACCGCAAGACGAGAGTCTTGGACCTGCGACAAATGGCTGAAGAACGGAATGTCGAGCACTTCGGTAGGAGCGATTGGAATTCCAAAAGTGGTTTCATCTACTAAAGAAGGTGACATTTTGTTAAAGAATTTTGCGTCGTGGATATCTCTCTTCTCCCATGCTCTGTTTCTGTAGAAGTATGCACCTTTTTGACGGTATTCAGGAAGATCGAAGAAATACTTTGGGTTCTGCAATGGCGAAGCCAAAGGATCCATAAGAATAAACTCTTCAAATGAGTTGACCACAGAAGCCCAGGCGATGATAGGAACAGTACTCAACCTTGTCTGAAAATGTTCAGAAACCATAGATGAGGCATCTACCAACCACAATTCCAATGGGATAAAACCGTTAGTCTTGTGATCTAAGGCCAGCTTATCAATCAAGTCTGAGACTTTTGAAAATGATTGGGGCATATCGGTGAATGGTCTGCGAGCAGCATCAACCAACTTTTCCTTGTGTTCTTTGGTCATATCACTGTAGTAAACGATCTGGACCGGGTATTTGTTGCCCAAAGCACGCAAGAGATGAATCAAATTGAGCGTATCTTCGAAGCTGGTCAGAGTAAACGGAATGACAATGCCCTTTCCTGAAATCTTATTCTTGAATTCGTTAATCCAACATTGCTTGTTGTCGGTGAGCGCCGAGTGCACTGGCTTCTTGATTCCCTTTCCAGACGAATACTTATGGTCAGTAGGGGAATTGACTTCATGTTCTGACACGTACTTAGACATACGTGGAGGAGACCGTAAGATGTCGCCAGTGTGTCTCTGGTAAATGGGGAAACTATCATGGATCCATGGATACACTTTAGCTTGTAAATCACTGCACAGATGGAAAGCGTCTTTGTTCAAGTGGACCTCAGCGTCTGTGGAGACGAATTTGGTGGACAAGGAATTCAATTCTGCGTTCTGCTTTTGAATGAACTTATCTTGGGCATTACGGAAGGGTGTATCCTCACGTTCGACATAACATCGGTTGAAAATACGCATGTGAGCCACCAGGTCTCTCATAGCGTACTCATCCTTTTTGGCTTTATCCTTGAGAGCGTCACAGGCTTTTCCAATTATATCATGCACTTCATTACTTCCCTTGTCCACTTCCAGCTCTTTTATTTCCTTTTCTTTGGCAATTTGCTGAACGGCCCAGTTGGTGTATTTTTTCTTGTATTCTTCCCAATCCATCTGGTAATCCATATCGATTTCGTAAGTGTTATCTGTATCCACATGCCATGCCTTAGACTTTGCGTAGAGCGAGCGGAAATAAGCATCACAACGTTCACTGAAGGACAATCCAACAATAGAACTGACTTCATGAGCTGCAAAGAAATTGTCATAGTTACCCAGATGGGTATCTATTCTGCGGGAGTCCTTAACAATATTGTCGTTTTTCTCCCACATTTTAAACACGATATTGTCAAGCAATTTTCGTGGAATAGCATGACCCTTGTAGTTATTAACGGGTGCCACGTCATTCATGGAGCTGGTGAAGTGGGTAAGAACCTGGAGACGGTGATGAAACAAATAAAAATTGATGGCGTTGATCCATACAATCACTAAGAAGTATATGATGTTCCGCTTAGTGGGATGTTTGACCGTTTGCAACACATATTCACCTGCGGAGGCAATGGAACTCGTGAATGACATGACAAGAGTGGTAAATCAAACCACAGATGTGAACTGATGAAGAAAGATGTTTGTGGACGACGGGGGATGAAAGATCGGCGAAGAAGTGTTCCATACCAAATAGGACAGCATTCCACCGGAAATTGGTAACGGAGGAGTCTTTACGTTGACTGGTTACGAGGCACATACATTACCATGCAGGTTGCAGTGAGTCGTGCAATATCTGCATGATGAATTCTCAAGAGTCAACTGGCTGGGCTGGGGGAATCTGAAGCAAGTACGCTTCTCCCATGTGGGATTGAGGCTCAGCCTCATGCATGGGCTGCCTAAACATCATCACAGACTGCATATATCTACATACCTATGCGAACCCTCGGAATAGCGCGTGAATAATTCGAGGGTAATATATCTTGCATGTAGATAAGAATAGATACATACTGGTCGGAAGTGCACTAAGGACTGTATGTAAGATGAAAAATTAAAATCAGAGCTGTCAAAGTCGGGGCTCACGATTCTTTTATTGAGAAGGCGTTCACGAACATTGGTTTGAACTGACAGACGTGCTCGCTCTCTTGGTACATTACGTGTTCATACCCATCGTTCCTGGGAACCGATACCAGTGTTCGCATACTAATTTTCTTTTCGGGCATGCTTGTACCAATATTTCTTACATGCGTGACGTTGTATGCCCAACGTTGAATTGTGGCCAACACTAGTACGCGAAGGCACCGAGTTCGGGATTCTGCAAAAGATATGTAAAAATGGAAACAACAAGTGGTCCCACGACGCATGAAATAAAAACTTCGGTATTCCTTTGCAGTGCACGCGGCGTTATTCAATGTTAGGACCAGAATACCAAGAAAATGACCTTGCATTTCATAGACCCCCTCAGAAAATCTTTAGCACGTGGTAGATTTCTGGCTTCCATTACTGGTCAGGTTCGTGTGTTAATTCAATGGAAAATCAACCGAGTTAATTGTACCCACTGTTCAAAAACCTTCGGACTTAGAAGTGGATCTGCATGGCCGTAAAGGGCAATTTCAGCTGTTCATCCAACGTACTACGCGTGAAACAACGAGGCTTGTTCTCCTAAGTATTTACAATGGAATATTGTCGTTTCTTTTGCCTTAGTTCTATTTCCTGGTTTTGTGATTTTTCTTTTTATTCTTCCATTCTTTTTTCTCATATATGTATTCTGTTCTTGATTCTAGAGTTTTTGTGTGTTTAGTACTGAAAATATTCCAGGTTTTAGTGGTTGACTTATTCGCTATTGAAATGTTGTGGAAGCTCGTTTACCTGAGAACACTATGCAGTGCAAAGATGACATTGAGTGCGAAAATTGAGAATTAGATAGCCTAGCAAGTAGAGATGGTTATTGTTTGGTAGAATCAAATTGCCAGGATTCTTTTTTAGTCAAAGGTATCCTGACGGTCGAAACAGTATTGACAATTAAATTCAGGAAGGATTTTTGAAGCAGAAGAATTGAACCCCGGCAATTTGAACGAGAATTTGAGAGTAAATTGTGATCATGAAGGATCTATATCTAAAAAGGGACGACTTTCACTGAAGAAGTTGTAAAGAAGCCTTTCAATGGCACCTGTCTCTCCATCTCTAAATCAGAAGCCGATCGAACATGCTGTAATTTATCCTAGCTGCATTTCGGCTTATATGCATTACAACTTATCGTATTTACGATTGATCTGCATTTCAAACGAAAGTTCGACTTGAAATTAATTTTTGGAAGTAAAAAGGGCTTCTTATTGAAGTTTAAAAGATCAAGAATATTATCCCTTGGTTCCCTTTTAAGCAATTAACGATATTGTTTTGCGTTCTACTCGGGAAGGAAGGTTTTTCATATTTCATCTTCTCATTACCTGCAATTTGGAACTTCCTTATACTTTACATTAATCCTTCTAAAATTTCACCCACGTTTGGATTGATGTATCAGGATCTCTCCTTCTGCTTCCCCTTTTTTACCTAACTTTTGATCTATGTCCACAATTCACTTCACCTTTAGAGTCTCTGATTGCAGTTGCAGGTTTTTATCGTCTTTTCATATATCACTGCCAGTGTAAAGCAGAATTACCGAAAGCAAAGAAATCACTTTTTGAAATCTACGTTCTTGATGAAAACAGAAACATCTTAATTACTTCAAGCTTCTCTTCAAGTACTAGCAATCACTTTGTCTTGAAGATTGTAATTGAAAGATTCTACTTATCTTCTTCTCTCTTCTCCTCTTTCTTCCCCTCTTTATCCTCCTTTAAAATCATCAACGAAATGATTGAGTCTGCAACCTGAGCAGCAGTAATAGAAGTCAACTCTGCAACTGTGTCAAATGGTGGTGCGACCTCTACGACGTCTCCTCCAACAATGTTGAGGCCCTCCAATCCGTCCAAGATCGTGAGCAACTCTCTGGATGTCCATCCACCTGGCTCTACTGTACCAGAAGCAGGAGTGTTGGCTGGATCCATAGAGTCGACGTCCACAGTGATATAAATAGCTCCATCACCAACCCTGTTCCTGATTTTCTCAATAATTCCAGCAGTACCGATCTTATCAATATCCCTTGCTAAAACTCGATCGAATCCGCAATCAATATCGTGCTGAACATCCCTAGGTCCCGGGTATGGACCTCTAATTGCGGCATGGATGGACAGGTTGGTCAAAAGTCCCTTCTCATGTGCCCAGTGGAGATAGGTTCCATGGTTTACAGACTGGTAATCGGTCACATTACCTCCAAAGTAATAAGGGTTCCAAGTGTCCAAGTGAGAGTCAAAATGAATCACAGTGATAGGTCCAAAGTTCTCGTACGCAGCCTTGATGGCTGGCAAGGTGATTGTATGGTCTCCTCCAAGAGTGAAGATCTTGGGTGCCTTGCTCTTGTTGTTTTTGGTGGTCTTGTGACGTCCAATTGCACGGTTTGCACGGTAAATCTGATCCAAGGCAATACGATTATCCAATGGAGTCACTGGTGGGTCTCCACAGTCAACAATTTTTGCCCAATTCGAGTATGGGTCGAAATTGTTTCTGTAAACAGAATAGGCAGGTGCTAAACGACGAGATCCCATTCTGATTCCACTGGGTCCGAATCTGGCACCAGGACGATACGATACTCCAGAGTCAAATGGCGCTCCTACAATGGCAATGTCAAACTCTTCTTTGTCGAAAAGCTCAGGGTCATAGCAGTTAGCGTATGGAACGTGAGCAAAAGTGACAAGTCCACCAAACTCACCTCCACGGTACAATACGCTTGTTCCATTAAGATCTCTCAAGTCATCCTTGTCTGGATACTCGTAGTCATCGTTTATCATAAGAGAATGTAAATGGTCACCAAGAGCATGTGGCTGCAACTTTTCCGAGCCGTCTGGGGCTCTAGAATTAGCAGCCAGGACCTCAAATTCATCGAAGAAAGATCCAAAGTAACGGTCCAAGAAGGCCACGTTGGACATGTCCGTGCCTTTACGGGATGTGGTGGACACAACTCTGTCTGTCTTCAAGTGAGAAGCTTTCGAACCGTCATAACTTTCACATTGCAAGATAACCTGGCGATTTTCTGGGAGAACAGACGAATGGACACCAAGTGCTGTCAAAAGGATCAATAGGGTGTTTTTCATAATCATTATTCAATGAAAGACTAAAGATTTGACACTAGTGATTTTGCAACCATTAAATAGACTCTTAATTTGCGCGCAATATTGCTAGTTGGTGCAAACTGTTTTGGAACTTTTCCTCGGAAATTTCAGAACGAGACAAATAGAGCTTGTGAGTAAAATAATCCTCGCAAATCAACTGTATATTGCGAAAATAGCAACAACACCTTGCAGCAGGTTTTATGAGATTTCATATCGTATTCTTGTAAATACTACTAATGCAAGATAACGTTTTCTAGGTTGCTCTTCACAAGTTTATTATTGGAATGTCGTTATAATGATATTTTTCCGCGTAATAATGTCTGAGTTCATTCGCGCGGTTTGGGATGGAATAACTACCTCGCAATTTCCACGCTAAAGCTATCAGCGCAATTTTCAATAAACCTGAGAGATTGCTAATCACAGATAAGAATTTAACGGAAGCTTTAATTAAATCATGAGTAGATCATTTGTTCTCCTTCAAATTCAATTTACCTTCTCATATTATGGAAATCGACAACAAAAGCACCAATGAGGCTAACACTCTTACAGCCTGTATTACCAGACAGGACTACGGTTCAGTGGAATCAGAAATTATTTTCAAGACAGAATCAGAGGAAACATATTGGGATCAAATCATCTTCTTGGGCAGAAACTCTGCTCCTTTAATTGTAACATTATTTCTACAGTATAGCATTACTGTGTTTGCCATTTTCTCAGTTGGTCAGTTGGGTAAAGAAGAGTTGGCAGCCGTCTCTTTGGCTACAATTACTTACAATGTTGGTAACTCTATTTTCAACGGCATGGCTACTTCGCTCGATACCTTTTGTGCTCAGGCATATGGGTCAGGAAACCACAGGTTGGTTGGAATGTATTTCCAAAGAGGAACTGCCATGATTATGGTGACGTCGATACCAGTCATCATTTTCTGGTGTTTTAGCGCCAGTGTTCTTCAGTTCATTGTGCCGCAAAAAGATCTTTTGATTCTTGCACAACGCTACTTGAGATACTTATCTTTTGGTGCTCCGGGATATATCCTCTTCGAGACAGGTAAACGATTCTTACAATGTCAAGGTATTTATACAGCCGCACAGTATTCCCTCTTTCTAGTTGTGCCTATCAATATTGGCTTAAATGTCTTGTTGGTATGGAGTAAGACTTATGGGATTGGGTTTGTCGGTGCCCCAATATCTATTGCGATTAGTTATTGGACAATGAGTGTATTTTTATTTCTTTATGTTTTATTGATTGATGGGAAAAAATGCTGGTTTGGACTTGAGTTAAAGGGAGCCTTCAACCTTAGAGAATGGACATCAATGTTCTCATTAGCAATGAACGGAACGGCAATGCTATTGTCTGAATTCATTGCATTTGAGGTCTTGACTTTGACAGCCTCCAAGTTTGGAACAACTGCTCTCGCTGCCCAGTCCATTGCTTCCACCACCGCTACTTTAGCATTTCAGATTCCATTTGGAGTTTCGATTGCTCTTTCCACCAAGATTGCAGATAGAGTAGGTCTGCAAGACATATCCGCAGTTCGAAAACTCAACAAGGTTACATACTTGGTGTCCGTTTTCGTGGGAATTCTCGACACTTGTATTCTTCTTGGTCTTCGAACGGTTATCGCTGGGTGTTTCACCACCGACAAGGAAGTAGTCAATTTAGGTCTGAAGCTCCTTGCTATTTTGGGAATCAATCAGTTATACGACTGTCCTAATGTCATTCTAGCAGGATGTCTCAGGGGTCAAGGAAGGCAAGCTATTGGATCGAGACTCAATCTTATTATCTACTATTTGATTGCTTTGCCCATGGCATTGCTTTTGGCCTTCACATTCGGATTCAAACTCTACGGACTTTGGGTTGGCTTGGGGATTGGTATATTCGTGTTGGCTGCTTCTGAGTTGTATTATGTGTTACATTCTAATTGGATTAGTATCTTAGATGCCGGGAGACGGAGGCTTATGTGAGTAAGACATAATGATTGTTTAAGATATTTGAATAGAATACTTATTTTTTCGAAACATTGTGAAGAATTTGTAAGAACTGCGAATGTCACAACGAAGCTTTCTTGTTATGGAATTAGTATTTACTTCTCAACTCAAATTAAGTATTCAATCGGAAAATCAAAACTCCTTCCGTACTTTTAACATTTCATGAACAAATTCATTTGCAACTATTTCTTAGCGGGCTGTCGATCGTGCATGAAGAGAGCAATTTACGAGCTTTTCAAATGAACTGGCATATGAAACAAATCCATTTGCAGAGGACATTTCTTACCCTTTTAGTTCCATCAGAATTTTTTTTCTTGCATTTATGAAAGATTTCTAGCGTCTCCTCCAATTCAACCTGGCAAGTTGTGAATGTGCATATCAAATATCGCAACTGACTGACTACTCGCATAATACTTTCATGGTTGGTGTTTCAATAAATTTCCAACCAGACAAGGTTGCAGTTTCTCCAAAAACAGGCTCTTGGTATAAAATGTGTGAAAAAGTTATTTCTTTCGTAAACTCCGCTGCAAGTTAAAACATACATAGGTCCCAGCATCCATTGTTCCTATAATCCAACAATAGAAATGAAGCAATTTTGGAAGCAAATTTTCCGAAGAAAACCATCCACTAAAGCTGTGTCTCACTCTTCCCAATTTTCGAGAAGGAAGAGAGTGAAAGCTAGGGTGCTTTTTGTTGTGCGTGGTATTTTCAAAACGGAGACATCAACGTTCGCACTTGAAGACTATGCCCATCTTCTAAATCCCTATAGTGCAGCTGGTGGATATCGAATCTGTGATGAAATACAAGGCTCAGAAGCCCAAAGACTTTTCATTCATGGGGGTAGTCTTTGGATCTATGAATTTCCAACAATAACCTGTGGTTCTTCGGCATGTTCTTCTCATGACAGCGAAGATTTTGACTTTAGAGACAACGTCATTTGCAAAGAGTAATAGCCATACAAAACCTAGATGGAGAAGATCAACCAAAAAATGGGTGCTAAGGTGGAGAATTTGAGGACGTTTAAGGCAAGTAAAATGTCCATAAAGACGAACGGAGTTGGACTCTCTAGCAGAGAAAATCCAAAGGTAGTGATTAGAATTTCAGTTCTGCGCTTCCTTTGCAAAATCAGTCAAATATCCCACCACGTCTCACTTCAAGTTTTTTTAAGCTGTTAGAGCATATCTTCCAACCTTCTCCGATTAAGTCTTTTATGTCCTCAAAAAGGTGGTGAAGCAGTTCACTAGAACCGGGCGGTTGCCACCTCAGATAGTAGGTTACAAACATGTTACTTGATTACAATAAACGGGAAGTATAATTACAGACTGATAATTAATTAATTCTTGTTGGATTCTGATCGATTATTAAATTGACTTAAATGTACTATAATGATTATTCTCTTATAATACTTCCAGCAAAGTTATCAAACTGTGTATCACATATAAACTATTACACGAACTAAACCATTACATCTTCTCTAACACGGATATCATTTTTCTCCTTCTCGAGAATATCGTCCTCTTGTATGTCTGAAATCTCTGTTCCGTCAAGAACCTCAAGCTTGCTCATTCCAAGCTTCAATCTCTCTTCATCAGTAAATGCTCCAAAGTGATCGTCTTCATCAGCCACACCAAGGTTGGCTGGTGGGAAGATCTTACAAACTATAACGTAGAGCAAGAGCGGACAACCAAAACCAAATACAATATTTCCGTAGAAGAAATTGTTCAATCCTTCTGGAATACTGGATTCTTGTACTGTTGCAACCAATCCTGGGAGTCCGGGAACAACACCAGCTAACCAAACAAATATGGCCCGCAAATTGAAACCCCTAGTGAAGTAAAACGTGCCATTCTTGCTTGTACTGTAAAGATCCATCAATGGAAGAATGGACTTTCTTACAATTAGAAAGTCAGCAACCAAAACTGCAATGATCGGCGTGACAACCACACCAAAAGAACTCATCACACTCAAAAATACAGATGATGTGTTGTAGAAATTCCAGGGCTGCGTCACCCAAGAGAGTAAGGCGGTAATAATGGATCCTCTGGTAATGTTGATGTATTTGGGAGACACACCTGCAAGGTCCATTCCGCCAGCGAAACCGTTTGCCAACACATTGAACGATAGTTGGGAAAAAGCAAAAGCTAATCCCAAAAAGAACGCGGCTGCCCTCAACGCCGGGCCATAGGATTCACTCAACCATTGGAGAACAATATCTGTTGGTAACCACAACGATTCACCATACAAATCCTTCGTTGCTGAAGCACAGATGAGACCGAAAAGAGGTACCATTGTTCCTGTGACACAAATGGAAACAATAATTCCCAAATACATTTTCTTGGGAGAAGAAGCAAACCTCGAAAAATCACTTTGGTTCGTCACGTCTGGAGACAATGCGCCATACCAAATGGTCATGGAGTATAGCCACATCCACCCTGTTTTAGATGAAGACATAGTTACCGGTTCGGCGAATAAAGTTCCTGGTCCATTATTTTTCGCCAAACAAGCGGCAAAAATAGCAATAAATGCAATCATACAAGCGGCACATGAAGCATTCACATACCTGTTCATCTTCTCTGGTTTCATGAAAAGAAAGAACATTTGGATGATTTGGAAGCACAAAAACCCAATAAAATCACGAGTAGTCATGGCCAAACTTTCTGGAAATGTATTCTCCATATTCATAAAGCTCTTGCTAAAACTTGAAAATGTCACTACAAGTCCTAAGCCTCCAAGCCAGCTCTGAGAACCATAGAACACAATTGACAATATGATACGGATCATGATTCCGATTCCTGACCCGTAAATTCCGAAAATTGCCCTCATACACACAGTATATCCAATATGGTATTTCGATCCCATACTCGAATTTAAGCAGGTGTATAGAATAATTAATAGGTTTCCAAGGGTTAAAGCACCCATGGTATGTTGGATATTCAACCCTAAACCAAGCATGGCACTACCAGTGGACCATGTCCAAACAGTGATGTTTGGAACTGCCCAGTAGCCAAAGAAGGACCAAAATCCCCAAATTCTTCTTTCGGCGGGCATTGGTTCCAAGTCTGGATTCTTCAAGATATTGGGCTCTTCGTGCCCTTCATGTGGAACTTCTAACTTCATGAGTAGATCCAGAAAAGTCATGGTAGTTCTTTTTGATTCTGAATATGATTCTCTAGATCAGCAGCAAGCACTATATTTATGATGGATATTAATTTTCAAAATATCTTGCATGAGTTACATCTTAGTACGATAAAGATTATATTGATATCGATACCTCGGAAACGACTAGACATTATCTAATTTCTTATCTCCTGCATATTCGCAAGCTGACTCACTAGAACGATTCCTCGCAAATCCGCCATTTAGGCATTCTTGGGTAGGGTTCCACGGAATTTGAGGGAAACGTACAGGATACTCGGGTGATTTGGCCGCCCAAATGTATTCTCGGAATCCACGCAAAAGATTGGCCACAATCATTCTGACCTGCTTTCAGTATGTCATAACATCAACATCACTGCTATCTAGGCAATCACTTGCCTCCGTGTTCGGCTGCTTCCAAACTTTGTTAAATTTCCGTAATGCGTAAGTGGAATTGGTGGTTCCAATATTGGCCAAACTCCTGAAAAATTTCATTGCAATCAACCGATCTGCATCTCCAATGCAATTTAGACCAGCAATTAGGATAGGCCATTGAATTAGTAGCATGGAATTCTTTGAGTTACTGGATAATTCCTGGCAGTCGGTTATGAACGAGACTAAATTAAGTAGTTTCTTATTCAAACATTGAACATGCGGATTGCTTGGAGTGAACTGCAATCCTTTTCTTAATAAGATAATCATGGATGCGAGAACATATGACTGGTGTGATATGTCCATCCAGCTGATAACAAGATTTCCATTCAGTAGATTGACGTACTCAAGTAATGAGCCATTTGGAAGTTCAGTCCCTAGGAAAGTATCCACATTCTTCGTTCCTTCTCGAAACACAAACTTAATCTTCAATTGCTCGTGAAATTGAGATAGTAACTCGATAACATCAAAGGTGTTACATGCATCATTTTCACTCCTGGATCGGTTGAGCAATTTGATAAGGCCCTTTATCGGCGTCAAAGAAGAGTGATGTATTCCCACAAGAAGGTTGAAACCGTCGGGCCGAACAATTCCCATCTTTTCTAGAATTTGCATTTCGTGTTCACTTGCGTTCAAGATAAGGTCCATTTCCGTATCTTTTCGAAGAGTGCCACCTCTACTTGAACTGAGTCCCGCTAATATTTCAAATGAAATGAACCAATGCTTGCAAAAAACCATTACTCTAGACATATCAAACAGGCTGTCATTGCTATTGGCTGAGTACTTGAGTAGAAGCTCTTTGGCGCCCCTAAGATGGGAGCGCCAATCAGAATTCAGCATCGATGCATTAGCTGATGCTAAAATGAGAATGGTCAATAGGACAGCCTCTATCTTATGGCTGACTAAGTCACTATGCTCTCTGCTGTGAAGCAAAGCAGGCTCGAAAAGTCTTAAGCACTTAATTAAGTATTTGTAGGATGCTTCCTCGTCTTCTTTCAAGCCATGCTTTTCGTAACTCATCTTAGCTCCTTGTGATAAAATAGCAGATAACACAAAAGGCTCCTTTGAGGCCACCTGAAGGAAAATATCTCGAGTCGTGCAGTAATAACCATGAATGGGATCATAAGAAGGGAAGGGCTGAATGATAGTGGATAGATTGTTGTAGAATTCCTCGAAATACAACTTTTCATTATTGCGGTTAAAAGGGATAAAGTCAAAGGGTAGATTGCGAGGAATATAATCATCCCCGTCCCGACCATCGTATGTTCTATTAGTTGGTTGTATATCTCCTGGGTTGCTTCCTTCTTCGCTTTCCTCAAGAATCTCATTTCCCATTCTCGAATACTCATTGATTGTACCACTTTGATCCACATCCATCATGTTGTTGACGATGCTATCGAGATCCAAAGCTAATAAATTGAGGTCGTAATGATTTATGGGTTCAGCGCATTTTTGATCTCTCCGCTGATGCCTTTCTGGAAATACCAACGTGGTAATAGCCTCATTTGCAATGCTCTGGCCCTCGTTGCCGCTCAGATCTTGAATTCCAGTTCCCGCATCACCCCTGACAATTTCTACTAGACTTGTACTGGCCACTGGAGCCTGCGGCTGGTGGGAGCTTTCTCTAGAAGATTCTGAACTCGTGGAACTTTCTGAATCACCTCTATTGGGTGTTGTTTTTACAATTTCCTGCTCTCTAACAATTTCTTGCCTTCCTACCTTCTCTCTGTTCTCCCAAATGGCATTGGTTAATCTCTCCAGAGAGGTTCTCTCGTTGGCTTTCCGCTGTTTTTGAACAGAGTGGGTGCCAGAACCGTCTGGTTCTCCTTCCCTATCCTTTCGTAGGTACAGACACGGCTTTTTGAGCCGAGAGCATTGCCAACAATCCGGTTTTCCTTCGTCACATTTGATTCTTCTCGTTTTGCATTGGCGGCATCCATTCTTACTGTATCTGCCCCGCTGACGGACCGCAGACGTTACCATGAATCGACTGATGTATTCTGTGAGTAGTCTTTATTGGCGAAGTTTAAAATATTCACATGGAATTTCCTAATTTTCACTAGTATACTAGTTGATTTTTGTCACAAGTCTTATCAGTTATTGTGTGCACTATTCTGTATAAGGGTCTAAATGACAGGTTTAGACCTCTGTTGGATGATTTGATTTTATGGGGCTGGACATGGATGCTATTGGTCAGAAAAAGGACTGTATTCTCTAGATGTTGCAGTGAAGAGTGTTTCATTTGTGGGTTTGACCGTTGGTGGGAAAATAGCAACTTTTCTTTGATGTGAAACTTGTAGGTTGACTGTTCCGTGGGGCAGGAAGTAGCTTGCTTGGATTTGTTCTAAGGATTCGACCAGTGATTGTAATTAGAAGCTTTTTGAGTTTCCTGAAGGGGCAGGGTCTCAGCATCAGAAATCATTCTTTAGACCTGCTAGTAAGGATGAACAGAGTAATAAACTGATTGTAGATAACTTTCATCTGGATCATCGTTTCGTTCAACCTTTTTGTTGATTATCTAATCGGTCCTATTTCTTTGGTTCCCATTCTTTGGCTCTCGTTCTTTGATTCTATTTTCTTGTTTTTTCCTTATCTATCTCGTTTTGTATCAATCGAGAATGTCTATCTGAGAAAGGCAGTCACTCAAATTCATTAGAATCCGCCAAAGCATCACTAAGCCCGCACATTAAAACCGTTTTTTAAGCCCGCGTTGTAACCATTCAGAGCCTTCTTCGTCAGAATTCGCCATACTGGGGTCTGTTCATTATAAGGTCATGCTCATCACCCTAAACGTATAGTGCAATGTCTCTCAGGCTACATCATGACCCACTATTTCCTTCAAGAATCCAAGTTATTGGTGAGTTTTCTCTGTATCTTGTAGCCAATTTCATCACGTTCCCTTCCTTACATTTTTTCAAAGTTTCTTTTTCCCCTTTAACAATAGCACTAATTCTATTGTAGGCATGCACATTGGACATGAATATCACTGGTCATCACCAATCTGGCATCACGACTGCCTTCACTTGACCTCGTAGTAATCTCCCATCCAGCGACATAACACTGCAATTCTCTCATTGACTTCATTTATGTCGTTGCCTTCATCTACGTCACTCATTGGCCGTCCAACTTTTCCAGACATCTAACTTCCATGCCTAACATGGGTGTTCCACGACAATTTACACCAAAGTCGCCTACTTTCACAGAGCACAACACCCAACTTTCTCAATTGCCCCACTTTTCGACAAAGTCACTTGCCAGTGCAAGCTGGAGGTTAGTGACCCTGTAAGTTCAATTAATATCCGCTCTTCCTCATCATTATCTCCGCCCTTACCAAAATCCAACTTCGACATCCAAGTTTGCTCTAAGAGTAGTACCATGAAGAATCAGTCACATAAAACACTACAAAAAAATTACAAAATACAATGTTACGAATGTTCAGCCGTTAATAGATGACTTGAAACAGTCAATAATCTCAAATGGACCAGCAACCATCTACTCTTCCACCATGCAGACTATCTCCACAAACTACAGGATATAATTGAAGAACCGACACGATATAAATATCACATTCTTGCCGCATTTACCCAATTACGTTCACTATGTTTTCATCCCCAGACAAGTTTATTTTGCACTAGTTTGTACTACTTTGCCCCCACTCAATTGTTCCTTCACTAACATCCAGTCTCGAGAATTCCAGAGCTTCTAGAATTGCCTGGCTCTTAGAAGAGTTGAATGTGGACTACGAGATCAAAGCTTATCCTAGAACCAAGGAGTATCTTGCTCCTAAGGAGCTTCTCGATGTATTCCCCACGGGAATGTCTCCAGTGTTGACCATCATTAAGGAAGGCTCAGAGCCACTTACCATTGGCGAGTCGGGCCACATTGTCAATTACTTGATCGAGTACTACGACAAGGACGGCAAGTTCACGCCCAAAAGTCATAATGACAAGGAATTGGTGGATTTCTACTTACACTTTTCTGAGGGAAGTATCCAGCCCCATTTGGTGTCGATTTTAGTAGGTAATATCGCTGGACAAAAGGTTCCTTGGCCCTTCCGTTTTGTCACCAATCAAGTGTTCTCGAAGATGAACTCGACTTTTTACGCCAAGAGGCTCTTCACCAACTTCCGGTACTTGGATGACCAGTTGGCTAAGAAGGGAGGAGGATACTTTGTAGGAGATCACTTGACCGGAGCTGATTTCATGTTGGATTTCCCAATTAACAATGGTCTCTTCCTGGATCGTGCTGATTTGGTGGGTCAAGGAAAGGACATGAAGAAGGAGTTTCCTAATTTATATAAGTGGAGCCAGATGATCAAGAAGGAGCCATTGCGAATCAAGGCTGATGAGGAAGCAAAGGCCAAGTTGTAAATGTTGATTACATGGCTGAAGTTCAATTGATTTTTATGAATTGGGTCTGGATAATGAAGAAAGTATGACAATATGTAACTGTAAGATGATTCAGGATGTACAGAAGCGAGCACAACTGTCAAGTTATGGATGAATTTCGAATGCCATACGTGTTAGATTCTGATCTTGAACATAGATTGAATGAGAGTCAAAGCTTTCTGATTGTCAATTAGTGTCTTCGCTTTTCGAGAATATTCTTCTTCAAGTCTCTAGTTGTTTTCACTATAGTTTTGTGCAACCTCTCTTTCCAAATCGATGATTAGAGAGAGTATGCTAATCTACTCCATACTTCAAGATTGTGACTTATTTAAATACTAAGGATCTCAAGTGATCATGAAACAAAATTTATTTATGGCCTTCAGAAGTCAGAGAATTAGCACATGATGTTTTGTTTCCGTCGTTTTATAGCTCTTTTCAGTGGTTCTACTTGTTATTTTGCGTTCATACTAGTCTAGTGAATTCCACCTGACATCGATCTACAAGCTGCTACTTTGGAACTCGACGTTCATGAACAGCTCCAAGTGCTGGTGTAGATGAAGTTGGCAACTTCACAACTTTATGGTTTGCATCGATTACATATCGATAAATCGATTGCAAGTCCACAAAATTCATGTGACATCTGCAATGGGGAATTAACTCATCGTACCTAACTGTCAATATTTTGAATTACAATCGCTGAATATCCAGGAATTCTTGGTTTACATGTCCCTCCCAATGGCGGAGTGTTTTCTTAGTACAACAGGATTCCTCAAACTCTTGACATACTCAGAGGGCAGAGCATCGGCACCATACAATTTGTACACCCGTACATCATTGAACGAAGATAATTGAACTGCATACATAAGACCTTTTACACAATAATAGCATTGCGAGCAACTCCAACTTACTCTACGGCTTCGTTACTAACGCATGTGGTAGTATTCTAGAGATCAAATGCTATAATTAGTACCCACCATGTGATAATTGAAATTTGCCATACAGGTGAGAGCGTATATTTGATGGTATTATATCACATGGTAGTAGCTTTCCCTATCAAATAGTCTAACTAAGAAAATCAAGACATGTTTGATTATAGGCTCACAACATACTGAAAAAGATTTTCGAAAGGAGCTGATTTCAGCTTCGTAGCGTGTAAAACATATTGGGTAATTCCTCAAAATCAATGCTTGCTGCTTAGTGTGTTGGACGTTGCATGTTTGGGGGAAACTTCTAAACAGAGTGAGATGTTTATGTTCCGTTTCATTGTCGCCTACTTTCTATTCTCAAGTGCTTTGATAAATAAACAGAAGTTCGAAAAGCTTATTAATTAACAAAATAGCAGTCTCTCGATTGAAAGAATTACAAACTAGTCACTCTCCAGTTCTAGAACAAAAGCATAATTACACATCCAAACTTTCCAAATTGTTTCCAAATCAAAAAACTGAGGTTTCCTGTGCATATTACTAAGGTCAGATAACACTTTTAATATAGGAACGTGGGGTTCCGGATATGCTCCGAATGCTTTGAGCCGATTACAACTGTGGACTTACGGTATATTTCCAGAGATATTGAGCAGTGCTTATGGCTTTCAGCACATTCGATAACATGTAATTGACCATACCTGCGTCTTCATAAACTAAGACCATGATAGCAAGTGGAAGAATAATAAATACGCTTAAATTCTCAATTCAGCGACATCTAAATTTTCGTATTCACCTACAAAGTTGGAAGCAGAACAGGCACTTATTGTAGTCGCCATGTATTAGATAGACGTAACAAAAGCCTACAAACCATTTTGAATTGGTTAAGGAGTTCCATTCACACACCACCACCGCCAGAAAAAAAGTGATTCGAATCCAAAAGAATACCTGAAGTATAACTTAGCTTGCCTTCAATTCCTTTCTTTCTGATGGTATTGGCAGAATTCAGTAATCGGAGCTTCTATCTTGACATTCACTTGTTGGTCAAATACTGGAGTTAACAGTTCTCCGTTCCCCACTACCCCGTCAGTGCTCTCATCAGTACTCACCTTTCGCATGTGCAAATGGTCCCTTTTCAAATTACTATTGTTATCATTCCTTCAATTTTGGGAATATCCAAGAGATAGGCACTGCTGTATCCTATACTTGCTAATTTAATTCTTCAATTAAACCAAGTCTTCAATCTCTTTCTCCTATTGGCTGCCTACCTCGACCATCCCTGCACTATCGATGGAGAGGAACAAGTACATGGCGGGATCGGAGTTTGCGGTTTTGAGCTTTGTCTAGCTTGTGAAATTATTTCGCAGCACAATTGTCCCCGCAGAACTGTCCCTCATAAGAAGCTAGAATGAAGCTAGCAATTGATATCAATTCAAGTATCTTTCAGTATGTTTTTGTCGGAGTTTCAATTTGCGTCCCAGAAGTTGGCCACAATGTCACTGAATTGTTTGCACGAGAACCTGTTGCTTTACTGGATTGAGGTTGTGTTTCTTTTCCTTATCACTTGTTATGTGTACCGTAAACTTAAGATTGCCTACTTGTGCTATCGTTTGGGTGCAAGCAAGCCTGTGTGGCTCAGAAATCCTGGAATTATCAATAGTCGTCGGGCTCTCTTAATTTTCCGCTTGAAGAAAAATGGTGAGTTGCTTGAGTATTTATGGAAGATTTGGAACTCCAGCTATGAGAACATGAGGGTATTAATTGCTTACAAGGAACTTGTGGTGACAACCGATCCAGAGAACATAAAAGCACTTTTGGCTACTCAGTTCAATGATTTTGCCTTAGGATTCCGTCACGCACATTTTTCGCCAATGTTGGGTGATGGTATTTTCACCTTGGATAACGATGGATGGAAACAGTCCAGAGCACTTTTGCGTCCAAATTTTTCCAGAGAAAAAATCAGTCATCTTCATTCTTTGGAGACCCATCTTCAAAGATTGTTCAAGCACTTCAGAAAATTTGAGGGTCACCCATTCGACTTGCAGAACCTCTTCTTCAAGTTTACAGTAGACACCTCCACTGAATTCTTGTTTGGACATTCAGCAAACTCTTTGTCAGACGAAAGCATTGGCGAGTATCCAGAAGAGCAATTCGATGGACAGAGAGATTTTTTTGATGCTTTCAACAGATCGCAGGAAATTTGTTCTTCCAGAGCTTGGATGCAACAATATTATATGCTCTCCAACCTCTTTTTCTTCTCTGAGTTCAGAAAGTGCAACAAGATTGTTCACAATTTTGCCAACTACTACGTTGACTCAGCTCTCAACATGTCTAATGAAGAGCTTGAGAAGCAGAGTGCTGATGGATACATCTTCTTGTATGAGTTGGCTAAGCAGACAAGAAACCGTAAGGTATTGAAGGATCAGGCACTTAACATTATGATTGCCGGAAGAGATACCACTGCTGGCTTATTGTCATTCACTTTCTATGAGTTGGCTAAGCACCCAGAGATTTGGGCAAGGTTGAAGGAGGAAGTGTACGAGAAGTTTGGGAATGGCGAAAATCCCCGATTGGAGAATATCACTTTTGAGGCATTGAAGAAGTGTAATCTTTTAAAGAACATCATCTCGGAAGTTTTGAGAATGTATCCAAGTGTTCCCATCAACTTCCGTCAAGCAAATAAACACACCACACTACCAAGAGGAGGTGGTGAGGATGGTAACAAACCACTTTTCGTTGAGCAGGGCCAGGTGGTGGCATACATTATCATTGCTACTCACAGAAACGAGAAGTACTATGGTAAGGATGCCGATGTCTTCAGACCGGACCGTTGGAACGACCGTAACTTAAAACCCGGTTGGGCATATTTACCATTCAATGGCGGCCCCAGAGTCTGCTTGGGTCAGCAGTTTGCCATCACGGAAGCAAGTTATGTGATTACTAGAATATGCCAGGAATATCCTAATCTTTATGACCACGACAGGGAGCCAGAAACCTATCCTCCACGCATGGTGTCTCAATTGACTAATTCGCTTGCTGCTGGTTGTTGGGTCTCCCTCTCTTAATATTATTATGACATTATGACTCCAATATATGATATATGTGAAATGCCCAGTATGGTGAGTCGGAGATCCAAATGAAGACGGTTCAATGGTAGAAGACAAAAGCACATGAAATTCCACAAAAACAGTATGTTCTAATCACAAAACAATGATCACTCGTTTCGTTATATTTCAAGATCAACTACCTTTCTAATGCTACATAAAAATAAGTCATAATTTGTATTAATCTCTTGGCATTCATCTACAACTTAGCCTTCTCTCTTGGGTCTACCGATCTTAAGAATGGCTCAATGGATGCAGCCTTGACAATATTACCCTTAATCTTCAATTTGCCCGCCATGTACATTCTTTGTGGATTTGCTTCATTGTTGATCAATTTGATGAAGTCCACATCTCTCATCTGCAATTGGAGCTCTGCCTTTGGAGGTTTCCCTTCCAACTTGGTTACCTCTCCACTTTTCTTGAAGTCTAACAACCACGACTTGGTGTTGCCTTTGGCGTTCTTCAAGGTGATTACCGTGACCGCATTCACCTTCTGGATAGACTTCTTTTTAAGTTCTGGGTCATCTTCCACCACACTTCTCATGAAGTCAAACAATTGGGATCCTTCAAATCCTTCTTCAGCAAGCGAGTTATCAGTCATTGTACAATCAACTTTAAATTTATCTACTTCTACTTCTTTATATATCACTATTAGATGAGGTGGGGCAGGCATGTGAAGAATATGTGGAGAAGTGGTTTGAAACCTAGAGGTGGTGAAGGATTTGGGCCAACAACAAATTGATGAAAGAGGGGACAAAGTAGTCCAGCTATTCCAATTCTTTCATATCCTATCATTTGGAACTAGACTGAGTGTTGATCATCGCTAGATATTTTTCTTGAATGGGAAGGTTATGAGTGACATACCTTATGTGAACCTTCAACCCTCAGTCTGTCAATTCCACACACTAAATAAATTCAATTCTCCTACAATATATTTTAATGCACATTTGGCATACTTTTGATTTCAGAGTTTATTTATTGCCACGATTGGCATTCTGCAATCATTACAGACATTTACATTTAGTGAACTGTGGGTATCACCTACCGTCCGAACCATATAAATCATATTCATAATGAGACATTGAAAGTTGTGAACTCCTACTTAAATACCATGGTGACGTTCAATTTCCAAACAACAGCAGCAACTATCTTTTAACCTCTCCATTTTGTTTATATTTGCATCCTCGTTGTTAGGCTCTGAAAATCGTAATCTTCATTCGTAATATTTGTAATTTCCCTCAAACTATTTCCTATTGAAGAACACCTGCTGACACTTCTTGAACATGTAAAGTGGTTTTGCATTTTATAATTAGAAGATCTTCACATACTGACAGGCACGAGTCCTAGTAGTAGACGTTGATGCACCTTGGTAGCATCTGATAATCAAAATGCTGAAAGACATTGGTACTCTGATAATGAACCATCAATTCATTGCACTCTAGGGGTACTTCTCTCGGCTGATTTGCAGCTGGAGTTCCTCGCTTGAAGCAAGATCGCTGTAGCGCACATGACAAGACCACAAATCTTGCCAGCGCTAATGGATCCAGGTACCAGTTACAAAACGCTTAGAGCCCCCACAGGCCAGACTTCTACGTTATAGTACGTTAACTGTGAGGTATCAGCATCCTTGTCCACATGTCCTCATAATAGTGTCTTTTCGAGATCCGCGCTTTCGTCGTCTAAAAATGTCGGTCAGAGCTTCGTATTCAATGCCTCAAACTTCTGACCAAGCTGTTTCCTTGTGTCCTTTCGATTTCTCATTCTTAGTTCTCGTTCGTAACATCTCAAATGTTTTTGTATAATCATTTTCAGCTCAGACTTCCACTCAAATCCTTCATTTGGATACCTTCAGGGTGTTGTACTTGACCCAATTCCTGTTGCTCGAGCATATTGTCGAAAAACGTCGTTCTGAGCTCTTTCCATCGCGTTGAGTATGTCGAAAGCGTAACCAAGAGCACTCCGCTCAATATCTGCAAACACCACCATAAAAGCAGCGTCGGAAACCGTCCCGTGTATAGCCACACTACGGCCAAGTTGATAATGTGAACGGTCACGGCAAAATCCCATGCCAATTTGGACCGGCCCACGATAATGGTCACGAATAACACACAAAGGAGTGAGTCTATGAGCCACATGGCAAATAGGGTGAGCCCCATAGCATTATCTGGCTCGATAAGCTCCCATGAAAAGATCCAGTCAATGGAGAATTCGTAACCGTTGAGCAGTGCCACCAAGTAGAAAATGGTGAGTGCAGTTAAGTAATAAAAACACTGAAGGATAAAGATTTGGAGAACAATGTGGAGAGGCGAATTGCTGGGCGTCTCGCCTCCTAGTGCCCTGTATCCGGATAACCAGGCCATGTTGAGCTTCTAGGCGTATGGACGAATTTGGCTACTAGAAGTACTGGTGATATTTGGACTTAGTTTAACGGCTTGTATGGAGGAGATAACGATGCGGGAGTGTAATAAATAGGATGGAAAACATAATGGATGGGGCTGCGAAAAAGAGAGGCTTGTCATCGGAATTTTACGAGACGGAGTCAGTTTTGGGTTCATGGAAAATCTTGATTTGGGAAATTTGGTAGATGGGTGGAATATGACGAATAACAAGATCAGCATAGGTGAATTTGAAAATCAATACCAATAGATTACTCAAATTCTAGTTAGTTCTTTAAGCAAAAGCAACATTCACATTAAAGACGTGAGTTTTTCAATCAATGACATTCGAATCGACATTGGTTTCAGATAATTTTCCCAGCCTACCATTTGCATGAGGTAGACCAGTCATTATGGGTTCTAATTAACCAAATGAAGAATGAATCGTGGTCATAGAATAATTTATGTGATGGTTCATGTTAATCTGAAAGCTGTCTGTTTTTAGTCATGAGTAATTTCAGCTACAAGCAAAGTTAAAGAGTGATTAAACACTATGTGTTACATAAAGTCATGTGGTCATCAAATGATCGAAGTATCAAGAGAGTATTCACCAGTCTTGCTTGGAACCACAATGTTTCTCTGGAGGAAAGTTACCACCACCTAAGCGAGAGAGCACTCGCAAACGCGCTCTTCAATCATCCCCGTTGGTGGTAAGTCCTGATCGGCATCGATGGATCCAACTGGCAAAGCGTTCGTTCCCTAAGTCCACTTTCTTCTACCAGGTACCACAATCCGGCTGTGATGTACATGCCATTCTTCTTCAACATCTAGGTATAAGTTTGTCAAGGCTCTCTCCAAACTAGCATCCAAGAGCTCCAAAACCTTAGCACCTTCGCCGACCTCATTGATATGGCACTTCATCATTGAACGTGCCTCAAAGAGGTATTCGTTTACGTACTGACCAAACTCAGCATCAAAGTCAGTCTTTCCACACATCTCCTTAAGTTGATCTACGGAGAAGTTGGAGAAGCCAGGAACTAATTTCCTATTGAACACCTTCTCAAACTCCCGCACCACTGTTTTGACAGTACTGACACAAGTCCGTGAGTCGTCGGCATAGTCGTCGAGCGTGTTGCATAAGTCATTGGCCAAGAACTTTGAGTTTCCAATGGCTAAGTTAAGCTCCTCCTTCAAAGTATTGTAATGCTTTCTCTCGGCAAGAAGAGAATTCCGTACATTGTTCAACGACCACAAATCGTTGACATGGCGGAAGGCATCCAACACAACCTCATATCTATTTGCCATTGCAAGATAAGAGTAGAAGACATTGCAAGAAAGCTTCACCGTCCATTCGCAGTGTGCCATAAATTCCTTAACGCCACAGACCTTCATCTCATTAATTCCAACACCAAGCTTTAAGAATGTCATTTGTGACACCGCCATGAAGGTCTCCAAATCTTCCCAGTACTCGTCATCTTCTGGGTGGGAAGTACCCCTAATGTTTGTGGCTTCAACAAAACGAGCACAAACATCCTCAAACCAAGCATCACCCATTTGCACTGCATTAGGATCGACATCTTCAATCTCGGGAAACAGGGTCTCAATTCTCTTGAGACAACTCTTGAGAGGTCTTAACTCGTCCGATTCAGAATCGGTCATAGGCGAGAGTGCCAGAGGAGTTTCATCTGAGTGAAACTTCACCAACTGATCGAAATCAGAAAACTCAACCACAGAGACTTTTTCTGTCTCCTTGAGTTTCATCTGAGTTCCGTTTGCAACATT
>Ga0160505_100257_pt1 | contig 36346 bp, 22 predicted proteins | sample DIDeMG_FD_108225 | JGI IMG/M metagenome (GOLD analysis project Ga0160505, IMG submission 108225) | Enriched chicken feces microbial communities from UW Madison campus, WI, USA - DID2874_E49_Stillage MG | ecosystem: Host-associated > Birds > Digestive system > Large intestine > Fecal ... | reverse complement strand
TTAAAAAAAAGGGGGAGAAAAAATAGGTTGGTGAAAAAAAAAAAAAAATAATTTTCAAAAAAAAAAAAAAAAAAAAGTGAAAAAAAAAAAAAAAAGATACATCTTTTTAAAAAAAAAAAAAAAAAAAAAAAAAACATTCAGCTTACCTTTTCCAGCCTTCAAATTTATTTCTTGCTCACACTTTCGGGTCGAATGGAAAATCCGTTTCATGCAAATTGCACGTTAACGATCCGCCCTATTCCTCTTCCCTCGCCCTCCCTCGTTGTGATGTTTGTGTTCCTTGCTCCGGTACTTGTCAACTCCATCTATTCCTACGCTTCGCTTCCCTCGCCTAAAGGTTGCCCCCACGGACTCACCACATTTGGTACCTTTTTTTTCGAGGGGGGGTTAGCGGCTCGGAGTTTGATGATATACGATAGCAAGCTACTGCCGCTAAAAATTACTCAAAAAATTTTCGGTTGCTTCAGCCTATCATAAGTAAACCCCGAGGGATTTTTTATTAAAAAAAAAAAAAAACCTGCAAAAGTGGCATGGCTGTCTCACCTACCCAATGCACTGGATTGCGCTTCTGATTTGAACGATCGTAGTGTAATTTCGGTCGTTTTACCTCGACGTTTCAGATGGAAGAATGCATCACATAATGGCAATGTTTTTTTTTTTTTATGGCCGCAATGGCGCAACACAACTTAAATGACAGACTATCCTGTAAATCTATCCTGTAAATTCCGCAGCCAAATGAGGAGGCAATGCTCGGAACCAGTTGTATTATGGATGCACGTCAAGTGCTACGCAAACCGTTCGTCGCGTGCAGGTACTGGAATGCAGATTAGGGAAAGGTCTAAATTAGTGTATTTTTCATCTACGATCCCCCTATTGTGACCAGTTAGGAAATTTAAAAAGCTGCGGCACAAGTAAATGGTATTATCCCAATAATCTTGCCACATCGACGCGTATTACTCCACTGGTGCATTGGGGGCCGGTGTAGTCCTTTAATACCGGAAGCTTATCCTGCTCTTCGTCCCACTTCTTTTTTTTTCTCCTTGCTTCTGTGTTTCCAACGTTCAAGTCGAAAAGCCCTTTGTGGAGTTTGGAACCGTCCGTCCATTGCGACCTTTGTGTCTCTGTTGAATCTTCCCTCCAGAAGGAATTTTTCACCCTCACTTCCAGACAGAGTTCTGCCACTCTCTGTGTCCCTTCATTTACTTTACATTCCTTCCTCCTGACACCTTTCGATTAACTTCGTTTGGCTGTTGATTCTTTTTTGAACTCCAAGACTTCTTGACTCTCGACTTTGTCTGACCAGTCTAGTCTTCACTGTTTCGAGGGTCATTTTTTCCATCCTTAGTACGAAGTCATCCACCTAATCGTACAGGCTACACTTTTATTAGTGAAGAATACTCAGAATTTCCGAATTTGCTAACTACGAATTCTTCACTTGCGAGTTTCTTTCAATTCCAAGAAACACCGCCTATTCCCTCGGGCATATTCACCCTGAATTCCTTTCCCGAACCCCACCCAAGACTCTTCCTGTGTCTCTCCGCTAGTGTTATCATTGGCTTCTGGAACTAGGTATTCGGTTCGGCATACAACTTCAGTGCTTCCAGAGCTTATTTAGCACCATCCGCATTAATTGAATTGTTTCGGGTCTCCTGCAACTTCGCTTAATTCAACTTCTTCCACAGCTCACATGGCGGAGTCCGTAATCAATTCTCCTAACTCGGCCACTACCAACGCGCTTGGCTTGGGACTAACCATGGACTCGCTCATCAGCGACCTGGCAATCCCTTTCGATGTATCACCGTACGGCATGTACAACTTCGACTCGGTTGCAAAATCCTACCCATTCCAATTGAACCAATTCCAAAGCACACCAGCGCTCTACGAGCCTACTTATCTGCTGGATGACATCCACAAGTTTCAGGTGCAATTGTACCAAGAACTACGATACCAGGTGGCCAGACAGGACCTCCAAAAGGACATGCTGTTTGCCTCCACCTACCACGACTTGGAATCCATGAGCGGTGCCTCCACCATCGACACTCCCAACCTTAATACTTCCGTCATGTCGATTCCGGACACTGTGGTCACGGCAGATTACCATTTGCCAGAAATGCCTGACATGGACCATCCTGTTCCTGACTTGGTGGACCCTCCCACCCCCAAAAAGCGTAGGGTGGAGAGCCCGCTCCCCCCTCCTCCTCCAGTGACGGCTCGTGAGCCTCTGGTGAAGAAACACACCCGTAAGCATATCATGGCGCGGTCGCGCAGCGGATGCTGGATCTGTCGAATCAAGCACTTGAAGTGCGACGAGTGTAAGCCCGTTTGCAACAACTGTACCAGGTTTGGCATCCAATGTGACTACTCGGTGGATCGACCAGCCTACGTTTCGAACAAAGAGTTGCGTCGTCAGAAGTTGGATGCCATCACTACCAAGAAGAGAAAACCACGTTCTGAGCGGTGAGTCTTTTTGCTTCCACTAATGTGTAATGTGCTGCTGCCACAGTCCCATGCTGGAATGCTAAAGCTTGGACTGCGCTATGCCTGCGGAAGTCACTGGAATCAGGCACCAAAATGCGACCTCAACTACGCAATATTGTCGCCCACTACTGCCACCAAAATTACATCTCATCATCATTTATTTTCTCCTAGTCTCGATTTATTTCTTGTTTCCATGTGAAGTGCTATCTCGCTTTCCCAATGTTTTTTATAGTGTTATACGTTGCTACTGTTCAGTAGCATTTCGGAATTATCATCGTATTTCCATGTAGCGAACAATGCCCACAGAACTTTGCGCACAGAACTTTGCGCGCTTGCACACTGTATAGAAGTCGGAAGCTTGTGGTGGATGCTTGCATGCTTTGTTTATGACTCTTCCATCGGGTAAAAAGAAGCAAAAAATAAAAAATTTACCAAGAAGCACAGAAAGCACTTGAAATTTTCTGCAATCTCTGCAATATTCTGCATTTTCTGGAATTTCTGCAACATCTGCAATTCGGGCTCTAGGGTTTTAAATAGATACGAAAAGAAACTCACAGTAAATTCTATTCTAGGTTTTGGTGCATCCACTGATAGTGGTGCATAGCATTTATTTCATCCGACCTTATATTTTCACCATCAATGCAACTATTTCTATTATTCCCATTCGGGGACTTGAATGCGCTTGCGGAGTATGAATTCCCCATTATGAGAGTGTGAAATCACAGAAGTGTCTCCATTTTCCAACTCAGCTGCATTCACCTCTCGTTCATTGCTGTCCTCGCGGTACTCAACCATTGTTATGAAGTCACCCTCGAATCCAATCCACGGGCCAAATAACGGGTCAACCAAATTAGGATATGTGTAATCGGTAAATTGCTCTCTTTCTTCATCCACGGTTGAAACCTTACGTCGGTGCCTATTAATTCCGCCGTGATAGACTGTGGAGAAGTCGCCATCTAAAAGAATAGAACTTTCTGTGGGTACATCATTTCTTTCTTCTGTGTCACTGCTGATCTCATTATTGTTATCTTCTTGACGCTCTTCCAAAATAGGTCTCGATTTAACATGCAGCAATAAGGACTCGCCACTAGCATTCACAGAATCGTTGCCCGCAATCGGAGATGTCACCAGCAGCAGGTCATCATTGAATTCTTTGTCATAATCAAAAGGATTTTGAATGGCTCGAAGGGCAATGAAATTGTGGAGTGGAAGATAATACTTCTCAAAATTCCACGCAACAATCAAGGTCACCACAAACAATGGAGTACAAAGCACCGATAATAAGATCGCCCCCTCAAGTGCCAATGTTCCACACATGAAGAGTTGGAAGATAATGAGTCCGAAAATGAGGCGTCTGAAAATCATTGGCCAAACCTTACCCGTGGAATGTGGTGGGTGCACAAAGCTGTAGATGAGTTGATACTTGTAAACGAAGTACCCCAAAATGAAATAAACTAGTCCGCTAGTGACAATCTTAGTGGAAACAACCAGGTAAATGAGGATAATGATAAAGATTAAAATATGCTGGGGGAGGTTGATTCCAAAATCGAACACAGGGGGTGTGTAATAGAAGAATCTGTAATCTCTTGGAGTTTTCAAAAAAATGTTCTTCAAGAGGAAAAGTTTCCCAATCACATTCAAGATTACGAAGTCTCCGATTTGAAGCAACTTCACTGGAAACATTGCCAAGCCCTGCAACAAGATTAAATCCACATAAAACAAAGAGAGCTTCTTGAGTGAGCTGGCCAATTGGGATGCAAATTTTGTGGTGTCTCCTATAGAAGTGAAGTAATCCCACAAGGTACCGGTGATGGTGAAGACCAAAAACAATATGAAAAAAATGAAGAAGAAATTCTTCAGGAGTGTTGACAATTCGATCTCGCTGGACAGTGCATATCCTTGCATGAGGGTAAGATACTTGTACAAGTAGGGGAACAGTACGTTCATCAAGGAAAACAATAATGGTGGCAAGATACCCGTAACGAAGGTACTCAACCACTTGTTTTGTGCAATGAGGTGACCTAAAGCAGGCCACACCTTGGTAATGGTCTTAATGTCAAGCAAAGTAGATAACGTGGTGACTAGAAAGAAAATTACCGAGTAACTCAACACAATGAAAAAGGTGATCATGTAGGACTTGGAGAGCTTTTCGTAATAGGAAAGCTTAAGATTTTTCCAGTTGATATCCTTCGCTGCTGGAGCAAGCGAAACCATAAGCTTATAAACACGGGGGTCAAGCACTGTCTGCGCCGCCATTTGAGCCGAGGCAACCGAGTCCATGGTGATGAAAGCAGACGGAAGGAGCTTGAACTCGGAGTCTTTACCGGTGGGAATGGTCGACAGCGACAAATCAAATTTCTTTTGGACAGTACGGATCTTCCGGTCAAGCTTCGTGAGGTCGCCAGCTAATGCATCAATACGCAAGTGGATCCTGGCCCTTGCGGGAGTCTCGGGTGGGTTATCGGGATTTGCTTTCGGCAAAACACGAGGTAGTTTGTGTTTGTTGTACAAGTCAATTTTCAAGCCGTAATATCGAGAGTAGAGCTTTTCCAACTTCAGAATAAGAAGGCTGCGCTCGTCAAACAACTCCTGTAGGGGCAGCCAATCGTAGATAAGCTTGACGTCGACCACTCTGCCAATCCCCAAGTCCTCAATGAAACGTTTGAGAAGAAGCGGGTCGTTTTTACGAATAAGTCTTTTCGGAATTCCATCAACCTTGATGGTTCTGTCAGTAATGGAGTTCTGTGACGCCAAGTACTTCTGGCGGGTCCTTATCACCAACGAGGTGTAGGTAAAGAGCGACCAGTAGACGATTCCCGAGAAAAAGTAGGTGAACACCGGGTAGACCCACAAATAGCGAGGAAACTCCTCATCCAAAGGAGGTTTGCCACCGGATGAGAAGCTGAGGACCACCAGCCACGCAATGTTATCTTTGTCGTAGTTGCCGGTGAAGTAGTAACGAATCGGACTCAATATAAGCACCCCCGCTAGAGAGAGCAACAGGAAGGTGAGAATGCCCATCTTAAAGAACGCCAACACCACAAACGCGTCCAAGCCCGAGTATTCCAACACCTCTTCATCAGTGATGGCCAAAACGGCACCCACCCATTTGAACAAGTCATTGGGTAACAGTTTCTGGAGGATCAGGTTCTTGCGGAGAGTTCTGACGGCGTACATGTGAGGCCACCTTCGGCGAAGCACGCAGAAAAGAAGAAATGTGGATATTCCGATTGCCAACGAGAGCACAAGTTGGGTCCGGAAGACACGCAGCTGGCTGGGGCCGTAGATTCGATTGTCGTCTTCCAACATGTGGAGTAGTAGTTAGAGAGCGATCGCGTTGTGCAGGTGAGTTCCAAGTTGGTTGATGGGGAGAAGTCTTGAAAAGGAGGTAATTAGAATTGAGAGACTTGAAGTTTTTTTTTAACTTGAACGTTTGAATTTCTTCTATATATTTGATTTGGTCATTCGGGTGTTTCTGGCTGGGTTTGGGTTTGGTGTTGCCATTTTGACTTGGGCCTGTCAAACCAAATGACAGCAAGCAAACGAAGAATGTATCTAAATGGGAAGAGATCGTATAGGTTGTCGAGGTTGTTGTTGTTGTTGTTGTTGTTGTTGTTGTTGTTTTCTAATTGTGTCCATTGATTCCTTTTGGTTTCATGGTTGCTCTTTCTGTTATCTCTGTTATTTCTTGTTATTTTTGAATCGCTTTATTCAGATAGTTATATCATGTCAGTAATGTGGGTAGCCTACGTGCTTTGCAATTAGGTGCAACCAGTTGTAAGAAGTCAAAATTTAGTGATGGAATTCATATTCACTCTGAGTCATTATCATAAGCAGTGAGTCTTGAGACCAAGTTAGCTACTTTTATTCTCGATCCTTTATCAGAAATTGTGACCTAAGTGAGACCGTTTTCTCCATTTCGGCAAGGAAAGGAAATTTCCATAACAATAAAGTATCCACCCGTCCAATCACCCAACAGATCAAAAGTTCACGACTATCTGCTCATTTCCAACTTTCTCTTTTAACTATCAATCACCACGAAACGCCTCCGAACCACCATTAATAATTCCTGAAACTAAACTCCAAGAAGATTCAAGTTAAATCATACGTAAAATCTTCATGATCTTCACTGAACCCTCATAAGAACTTCAAATTCTTTACATTCTTCATGAAACCTTCGAAAACTTCAATATCTCACCTCATAAGCCTCCCTCCAACTTCCTCCATACAAGTTTCCCCATATCCTCCCAATCATAACCACTCCAAATCAGTATAATCTCCACTCAACTCCTAAATTTCGACCTCTTCCAAATTAAAACTTATTTCTAACCTTTCTTTGAAAATTCTCCAGTTACTCAATTTATTCCCTTTCACCATATCTCCCCTCCTTCCAAATGGCACACCTTTCGCTCCTCCAGATCTCCATGCCCTGCACACCACCGAGAAAAAAATCACTATCGACAAAATTCACCTACTACTCTATATTTCTGCAATGTCCGACGTCTACGTGGTTGTCCATCTCGCAACCACATGCGACGACTCCGCCGTCTATGTGCCTCGCGATTCTTGCGAGTTGTTGGAAATCTCCTGGTGTGTGGTGGATGTCAAGTCTCTCCAAATCCTGCCGAGGGAATCAGTGTTAGTCAAACCTGCCAACACTCCTATCACACCTGCGTGCCAGCAAAAATATAAGCTTTCATGGGATTCTGTCAAGTCTGGCTCCTCCTTCAAGGATGCCGTGGCCCAGTTCGACAAGAAGCTCTCGCTGGCTGTTGCTGGAAGAGACTTTACCTTTGTCACTGTCGACATCCATACTCTCCGCGTTCTGCTTCCTCGCGAGGCCAGAGACAAGAGCGTAGTTTTACCGGTGTATTTGCAGCATCCACGTGTGTTTGACTTGTTTAACGAGTATCTGAAGTGGCAATCGACCCACCCAGAGGCCATGAGCTACCCAAACTCGTGTTTGGCTAATATCATCACCGCCTTGTCTGTGGACGTGCCTGAAGGATGGACTGAGGACTCCGCAGATGACGCTCGCCTGACTGTTGACGTTTACGCCAATATTTTAGTGCAGTTGGTGAAAAAGTCGATGCCTCTTGAAGCTCATCCACTGGTTTTAGTCAAGCCATACGACACAGCTCACGACGCAAAGATCTTCTTGGCCGAGCGCTCGAAGATCTTGTACCTTTCAAACTTGCCTCCTGATACTACCCAGTCTGAGCTTGAGTCATGGTTCACCCAATTCGGAGGTCGTCCTATTGCTTTTTGGACCCTCAAGAACGTCGACGCCGATCAGAAAAACCAGCAAAACAACGTCGATAAAGCTAAGGGCATAGCAGGCTTTGCTGTTTTCTCCAAGCATGAAGAAGCCGCTGAGTCTTTATACATGAACGGAAGAGTGTTGAATGACCGAGTTGTCGAAGTCCAAGCTTCCTCTACTAGGGTGCTTGACCGTGCCTCAGAGTTGTTGACTCCGTTCCCTCCACTGAAAAACAGACCTCGTCCAGGTGATTGGACGTGTCCTTCGTGTGGTTTCTCTAATTTCCAGAGAAGAATCGCTTGTTTCCGCTGTTCTTTCCCTGCCACCAGTGCTGTGGCTATCCAGGAGCAGATGTACACCGGTACTGGCAACAATTCTACCCAGGACAGTTCTTCCAATAACATGAGACGCCACAAGGGTGACGAAAAGCAGTCGTCACCTGCTTACGGTGGTTACCAGGACCACTACCAAAACTCGCATCATGTTCTCAAGAATGGAAACAACTACAACAACGGCTACAATCATGGGTATAATCACAACCACAATGGTGGAAACGCGCAGCGTGTTCACTATGGCAACTCGGTACCTTTCCGGGCGGGTGACTGGAAATGTGCTAACGAAACTTGCCAATACCACAATTTTGCTAAGAATTTGTGCTGCTTGAAGTGTGGAAGTGCTAAGCCCACCTCGATGGCCCATAGTAACTCCAACGGCCCATCGAACCATTCTAATAACGCAGCTGCTGCCGCTGCTGCTGCTGTTGCTGCTGGTTCAATGCATTCTGTCAACTCCACTGCTGCCACCATCGCTGCAGCCACCGCCAGTGGACAGGCGTTGAACCTCAACAACAACTTCCTCAAGTTGCAGCAGCCTCAACCACACCTGTCCAGACATGAGCGTGGATCGCAGTCGACGTCTTCTTCGCCCATGGGCAACGGCCTCTATTCGAACGTTCCCATGATGCAGCAGTACCAATACCAGGGCAAGCAGCAGGGTACATCCCACTTGCCACAGCATTTGGCCTTGTTGCAGGGTCAATCACAATCGCAGGTAGCACAACAGTCTCGGGGTCATAAAAACTCGCAGTCTTCAAGCAGCTCTCCCGGATTGTATGTTCAAAACCTGGGTTACCAGTACAAGCATAATTCCGACGGGTTGCACGGAGGAAATGGCATTAATTTGCTCAGCAATCAGATTAATTCCTTGTCGTTGAACAATACAAGTACGAATTAAGCACGAACTAATAGCATGAAGGGCGTCCAGCCTTTAATTATAATTGAAACTTCGGGGGACCGGTGGAGTATAAAGGGTTTCAGTGGGAGTATGAAATGAGAGTTATGAGTATGGAGTATGGAGTATGGAGAATGGAGAATGGAGAATGGAGAATGGAGAATGGAGAATGGAGAATGGAGAATGGAGAATGGAGAATGGAGTTTGGAGTTTGGAGTTTGGAGGCTCTCGCGGTGAGAACACCTACAAACGAAAGGTCAAAAGAGAAAAAAAAAAAAGATTACGTGTGTTACATTTGGATGCACTTGTGGTGCATTGGTGGTGGGGCTGGTGTGTTGGTACCTAAAAGACAATTCATTTCATAACAATTGTAGAATATAGAGAAAGATCGATATGGACTTTACAAGCGTGCAACCTCACTGTATGGAGGACTTAGTAACCTGACACGTACCATACAAAACCAAACATTAATTACCACAATTTAAACACCAACAAAACCAAAATGAGTGACAAGTATTCAATTATCTTGCCCACATACAACGAGAGAAAGAACTTGCCTATTCTTGTGTACCTCTTGGACAAGACGTTCAAGCAGGAGAAATTGGACTGGGAAGTGATCATCGTTGACGACAACTCGCCAGATGGAACACAGGAGGTTGCTAAGAAGTTGATCGATATTTTCGGCCCAGAGCACATCCAGTTGAGACCAAGAGCCGGAAAGTTGGGCTTGGGTACCGCATACGTCCATGGCTTGCAATTTGTCACTGGAAACTACGTGATTATCATGGACGCAGACTTCTCTCACCACCCAGAGGCCATTCCTCAGTTCATTGCAAAGCAAAAGGCTGGAAATTTCGACATTGTTACCGGTACTCGTTACGCAGGCAATGGAGGAGTGTTTGGTTGGGATTTGAAGAGAAAGTTGGTTTCTAGAGGAGCTAACTTCTTGGCCTCCACTGTGTTGAGGCCTCACGTGTCTGACTTGACTGGCTCATTCCGTTTGTACAAGAAGGATGTTTTGGCCAAGGTTATCAGTGAGACAAAGTCGAAAGGTTACGTTTTCCAGATGGAGATGATGGTGAGAGCCAAGGCCTTGGGTTTCACCGTGGGAGAGGTTCCTATTAACTTCGTGGACAGATTGTATGGAGAGTCGAAGTTGGGAGGTGATGAGATTGTTCAGTACTTGAAGGGAGTGTGGACTTTGTTCACCAGTGTCTAAGGATTTCGCAGGTTGAGCAGAAGTTTGAAGTAGTGAAATGAGTTAAGATTTGGAGGATTGTGGAACGGGGATCTTTCCACGAAATGTAGGATCATTAAGAGAAGGTTTAATAGGTGGAGATTCATTCTTCGAATTCCAAGGTTGACTTTAATTGGAAAACCTTCTATGGAAGCAGGTTAAAACTTTCGAATACAAACTTTCATTTAAAATCAATAGTATTTGCTCTCCGCCCCCTCCGTATACTTCCTCTTCGCCTCCTCAAACAGTAACACTGTAGGCTCATTGCCCTTAAAGCCCTTGTCGAACAATGTAGGTCTCAACAATGCCTTTCCTGGCATGATTCCCACTGTTGTCTGGATAGTACATCCACAGCGTCCACAGAAATATTTAATTTTGGGCTGTCCACTGTCTGTGTCCTTGATGACGTACTGCTTCATGACATTCTCTGGATCTTCAATTTCTACCTTGTCATCGTCGTACACTGCGACAATCTGGCCCACATGACCAGCATTCTTACGGCAGTGAGTACAATAGCAAAGAATGGACACAGATGGGTCACTGGAAGTGTTGAAGTGGATAGCACCACAAATGCATGAGCCTGAACGTTCGGACATTATACTTACAAATTTTGAAATGGAGAGAACATTTTGTAGAGAAGCTAGCCATTAAATATTCATCGGGGTGCAGGGTTCCTAATGCGGAAGGTCGTTGTATCGCCGAGGTGGGGAGTTGAATCATGCTACAATCCCGACAAGAAACTGAATTATTGGTCAATCGGGGTAGGCGGAGAAATTCTGATTTCAGTCATTCATTTTTTTTTTTTTAAATTCCGTGTCATGTTGTGGGGTTTACTGTAGGATTTTCCATGGGCTCCCATCATCAACGGTACCAAGAAGTTCGCAATGTTCTCGTATATTTACATTTTTTGCGACATAGTGAACACTTGGAAGAGTCACAAAGTAGTTCATTAAAAATCGAAATCTCGCTCTCGGAGTGTCAAATTTTGCGTAGATGTATATAGTCGATTAGACTTCCAATGCGGCCTTTCATGGCCCATAAAAGCATTAGAATGTGTTAGATTTCCCTCTCCTTCCCATTTGCTTTGGGATATACACCCGTACACCGCAGATATATATGTAATATATTACACTACATCTCTTATGCCAAACCATGGCAAAAGACACATACTTGAAGAAGGTTTTAGGCGCCGAAAGATATGCTGCAATCCGTGCATCCAAGGTGCTAATGGTTGGTGCTGGTGGTATTGGCTGTGAGCTTCTAAAGGATTTGGTGCTTTCGGGATTTGGGGAGATTCACATCGTCGACTTGGATACCATCACTTTATCTAATCTCAACAGACAATTTCTCTTTAGATTGAAAGACATTGACGAGCTGAAATCGCTCACGGTGGCAAAGGCTGTACAGAGCTTCAATTACTTTGGTGCTCAACTAATACCGCACCACGGAAACGTCATGAATCTGACTCAATTTCCTATCGAATGGTGGGGACAATTTGACTACATTTACAACGCCCTAGACAATCTAGAGGCCCGTAGGTACGTGAATCGTATGGCATTGTTTCTTCGCAAACCGCTTATGGAGTCAGGAACCACTGGTTTCGATGGCCAAATCCAACCTATTGCACCATACGAAACTGAGTGTTTCGAATGTCAGGTGAAGGCCACTCCACAGACGTTTCCAGTTTGTACAATCCGGTCCACGCCATCACAACCTGTGCATTGTATTGTATGGGCCAAGGAGTACTTATTCAACCAATTGTTTGGCGAGACAGCAGATGCTGGAGTCAACCAAGCTGAGTTGAACAAGGAAACCGACGACGAAGAAGAGATTCAGCGTATTCTCTCGGAGGCTAATGAGCTTGCGGCTCTTAAAAACTCGATCGGCTCGAAAGATTTTGCTTTTGAACTCGTTAGAAAGATATACATGAATGATGTGGAGAAATCTTTACGCCTTGAGTCCTTATGGAAAACAAGACAAAAGCCCGATCCTTTGAACTTCGAAGAAGAATATGCAGAGGATGTGTTGGGTTTGTTAGCAAACGATGCCAATAATGTGTTGTTGACCAGCGACACTAAAGAATGGTCAACGTTGGAGAACTTGTATGTGCTCATTCAGTCAACTTACGCGTTGCAAAAGAGACTAAAAGCGGGCGAGACTATAATATCGTTCGATAAGGACGATGAGGATACATTGAACTTTGTTGCATCGGCAGCAAACTTGAGATCACATGTGTTCCATATCCAGAACAAAACTAAGTTCGACATTAAGCAAATTGCAGGAAACATCATTCCTGCCATTGCTACTACCAACGCAATCATAAGTGGATTTTCCAATTTGGGATCGTTGCAATTCTTCGGTAAGACTAAACGTGCTGATCAATCCAAGACGGTTTTCATAAGTATTAAGCCTAACAAGAGAGCTACTTCAGCATTGGTTGAAGGTCCCAACCCCAAGTGTGCCAGTTGTGGCATCACTACCAAGGCCATAGTCAAAGTCAGTGAAAGCGCGTTGGACATGACGTTGAGACAGTTTATTGACAGCCTTGTAGATAAATACGGGTACGGCGGAGATGTATCTGTCATATTAGGCAGCTCCAAATTGATCTACGACTTTGATTTTGAAGACAATGCGGAGAAGAAGCTTAGAGATATCAATGGATTCGTGGACAACGAAGTGCTCCTTATCCAAGATGACGATGACGAACTACAAAACTTGGAGTTGTTGATCCACTTTCATGAGGGAGGAGAATTGGAATTGCCGGAGGTGACACTTCGTGAGAAGGTGAAAGTAGACGAAAAAGAGGATCAGTCAGATGAAGAAAATGATTACACCGGTGCAGATGCTATTGTCATTGACGAAGATCAACCACCATCGAAGAAGCGCAAAATTGACGATAGTTTTGTTGAGATAGAAATACTTTGAGAATATAGGAGAGGATAAAAGGGGATCATAAGAATTGATCATAAGTACGATGGAACGACATGGAACTGACTAATTGACTCCAGTTGAAAGCAGATCGGCTTAGTCTATTGTTCGGTATATGATCATCTAAACAGAGTATAGAGAAATCGAAAGCGATACAGACACGGAAGAATTGAAAATTAGTAATAAAAACTCACATAGATCACTCAAACAGGAGGCAAAATTCCTTGAAGATCGTCCTAAGAAAATTTTTCATCGTCAACGTCGACCCACTCAAGTAGCCGATAGGCACATTCACTTCGGTGACCCTCTCCTGCAGACAGCGGCAAAAAGGCACAGAAAACCCGGACATCCAAATCAGTCTGGTGTCCTTGACCTCAACGCTATTAGCATATTAGACCTCCACCATCATGTCTTGGAACCAATACACCGAAGGAATCGTCGCTACCGGCAAGCTCGACAAAGCCGCCATCTACTCTGCTGCTGGTGACTCATTGTGGGCTGAAACCGGCGGTTTCCAGATTGCCCAGCAAGAAATCACTACCATTGCTGGTGGATACGCTGATCCATCTCAATTGCAGGCCCACGGTTTGCACGTTGAGGGCAAGAAGTACTTCTTGTTGAGAGCCGACGATAGATCTATCTATGCCAAGCAAGACGATCAGGGAATTGTGGCAGTTAAGACCAAGCAGGCCATCATCATTGCTCACTACCCTTCGGGCGTCCAGGCACAGGAGGCCACGGCGGTGGTTGAGAAGTGGGCCGACTACTTGATCGGCGTGGGATATTAGTATAGTAATTGACTATTTTGAGTGAGTTTGTAGAAGCAGGGCCGAGAAGAGCATGGAAGAATTTGGAGGGTGTGGAAAGGAGTAGAAGGCGGAACAGAAGGAGATTGGACGAGTTAAAACTGAGCTCATTAAGAACTGAGGAGGTGGAAACTGAGTCAGAAAGCTGCTGATTCTGTTGGAATGTAAACAGGAGAGATTTCACTGACTTCTAACTTATCATAATCAATCTGATTCTTTTCTACATGACAGTTAGATCCATAAGTGTTCCTGTGCCAAAACTACCGATACGACAGCATCCAGAGGTTGAAGTATAATTTAAGGCTGCCATCGTTTGCGTAAATGGTTTGTATCGATTGGAGGATGCTTGGACAGTGGAAAGCTGGAGCTCAACAGTGCAGTGGAGTCGATCACTGGAGCAGTTGATCCCTGGTGTAAGCTGGTGGATCAGTATAAAGTTACTGGACTAGATAAGTGAGAAAGAGAGGGTGAAATAGTATCAAACTGTCGAGACGAGCTTCTCTTACAAAGTAGTTACTAATACTACACCCCTGGATATCAAATATGCTTCTGAACGCATCAAGTCTGTGGGAATGCTGTCGAACCGAACCTCAATTTCGAGTTCAGATCCTTCAATTAACGATCGAAACTAGGTGGATTCGAATCAGGTAACTTTTAATGTCCAAGACAAAAATAGTGGAATGTATGCTCTTGTGGATTAGTGACGTTTGTATATTTCACACAACCTGAAATGTCCAATTGAGTCATCAGGGCAGTTAAATAGTCCGAAAAAAAAGAGGAATTCTCAACGAAATTTTGAAAAGAATGGACAATTCCTATTCATACTGACTAAGTTTTCTAGTACAAAGTTGCAACCACATTCACATTCACTACACCCGTACACCTATTCAAAAACCCATACACCAATTTTTAGCACCCGTACATCCTCATACTTAAGACTACAATTTCTTAGTCGAACTAATACAACAGTGCAAATGAATTAGTTTTCATCCCACAATCATCAAATTCTATATCAGTAACAGAATTTCAATATGTTTTCGTAATCCCACGTTTTTTTTTGGATTATTCGCCACATCAAGCAGATCCTCCTTGACTTTCTGTTTTGGACACCCACATCTTGAACTCCGCACACCGCGTACAAACAAGTCACCGCTCATTGGCTGACCCCGGCGTGCCCTCCCCAATCCTCATCTATAAGCCCAGAGTTATTCATTCATCCAATTACTACCCCAAGCAATGTTCAGAGCAGCCAGTCGTACGTCGAAAGCGACGCTTAGAAGATTCTACTCGGCCGACCACCACCACGCACCTGCCCCAACCCAAAATGAAATCGATGTCACCAAAGTTTTTGGTGTTGCCTTGTTGGCTGGCGTTTCCTTATACTTTTACAGAAGCTCCAAGGAGCCCGTGGTTAAGACTCCATTATACAACCAACAGGACGACCGTGTCCAGTTGAGAAATGAGGCGTACTTGAAGAGATACAAGACGTCGTTCATCAAGACTTTCATCAGAGATAAAGGAGGAGTTGGCCAGAGACAGTACAGAAGAGAGATCCAGGGTGCTGTGCCTACTACTTTGATTCACGCTGCCTCTCCATATGGCGATCAGTTTGGTGCCAGCATCAAGACCGATGCTTTGGGACCAAGAAAGGAGAGAGTTAAGTACTTTGCTCCATTGAACTAAGAGAGTCAACTTATTTTGGTCTATTGAACTTGGCGAGATTAGACTTTAGGGACGCTCACGGGAGGAGAGACAAGGGGTTCCGAAATGCTCTGGGATGCTGGAGCATGCATTTGCATTCATCATGGCAGTCACGGACTGCGCTTTTTGGTTATTCATAATAAACAGATTGAAGAGTGGTAGTAAAGATTCGCAGCTTGAGTCAATTTTTTTTTATTCTTTCTTGTTCGTTTTTTTGTTTCTATTTGTTCTACTGGACGGTCAATTCCGTATTCGTTATGCTTAGTGCTCTGTATCTATTCTATTGTTTGTGCCATTTTTTCCGTCTTTCGGTTGTCTTGTCCTTCATTATTACAATGTCTTTAGAGCTCAATGTCGGACAAGACTCGACAATAGGATGCATACACATTGTGAGAGAGGAAAAAGAAAAGTTAGAAGATGAATTCAGCAAAGTCATCACGGGGAGCGGAGCCGTGGAAAACCTACGTACGGGTTTGTTGGAACACTATGTGAAGTTGGAGTTTTTCCTCATGATGCACGTTGAGATGCACTTTGAGTGTTGGGAGCAGATTGAAAATCCCCAAAAATAGCAATTTTTAGACGAAGCAGATAATTGAGACTCTCAAAAGAACAATTAAGCTTTGGAAGGGGAAATGAAACGTCTCAAACGGGTATTTTGATCCATCTTTAAAATTAAAAGAATGATCATATAATAGCGAAAAATATATCTTACAACAAGCGGTTCTATAGTGTAGTGGTTATCACTTTCGGTTCTGATCCGAACAACCCCGGTTCGAATCCGGGTAGGACCTTCTTTTTTTCGCAACATTGTCAGTCTACATTTTTTTTAATCCCTGTCGTTACTTGGTCGCATTCCTGCACTCATACGAAACCTACCTGTTAGTCAACTACTTTTCATCATGGCTAAGATCGAATGGAACGTGATTGTTTATGACAAGCCCGGAACTGACAGAAGTCAGGTGCGTCCTCAACACGTGGCTGCTATTCCGGAAGCCGTCAACAGTGGCATTGTCACGTCTGTGGGAGCCATCTACCACGATGTGGAGAAGACCAAGTTTGCTGGAAGTACCTTCCATTTGATGGCTGAGAGTAAAGAGGAAATTTTGGATTTTTTGAAGAAGGATGTGTACTATGCTAGCGGGATCTGGGATCTTGACTCGGTGGTGGCTCATCCGGTGGGAATTGCCTGTAGACTTGGTAAGGAGATGCCGGGAGTGACCAAGATATAGACCAATATACATGTTTGGAGATAATGAAATGTGTAGGAAAGAAAGAAGAAGAGGAGAAATGAAGGAAGAGGCAATGGAGAAAAGAAAAGAGACAAAAGGAAAAGAAACAATAGAAGAAGAAAAAAGATATAGACAAAAGAAAGTTCTGGACTCTGTGACATGATTAGTGATCAATGGAACTTGTCACAATCAATTGCTTCCACAGTCAACTGTCTGGTAATCATGTACTGTATGACGGAAGATTGAGTGCTCTGATTCCCACGAAGTTTTTTTGACACACCAAGACTGTGGTTATCTTCGTGATTTTATAGAGAAGAGTGATGCAAAATTATTCCATTTATTCTAACTTCATACATTTAACCTTATCAGTTTAAATTCATCTACCTAACTTCATCTATTTAGCCCTACATTTCTCTCGCCGTACGCTTCATAGCCGTGCACAATACGTTATTTCACTTTGTTCATTTCTTCCATCGTAGCCTCACCCTTCTTCTCCCTATTATACCTTCGCGGAGCTTCGGCACCATTGTCAGACATTGTGGGGCTCCAACAAAAGAACAAAGACTACATCTCCGCATCATGTGCGTGATGTTCCTGTTATACATTTTCCTCGCTACCTACAGGCCTGTTGCAATATCACTAAACCCGGCAAGTACGGCGCTAGCATCGGGCCCTAGGTAACCTCCGTCATCTCCACCTAAAAGATCCGTCAACTTCCGGAGCCATAGCCCCTTTCGTGTCCATTGAAGCCGTCTGCAGTTGCTTCTTCCTAACATGAAGTATTCTTTCTTTATTGGTGTGCGTAGATTGTCTTCGGCTCGGAACACTTCACATTGTGGTGTATTCCGACCCGAACCAGTGAGCAGACTCTCGGATAATCTCTGTCGAATCGTCCCGGAATCCTTTTTGGCAAACATTGTATCACAATGTGTCATGTTATAAATATCCAGGCAATTATCGTTCATCTATTTTTCCTTGTATAAGTTTTATTTTTACATTTATTCTAACTAAGGTCTTGCTGCTTAGAGAGTGATTTTTTTCGCAGCCATGTCCACCTCAGATAGTCTTAATTATGATGCTGAGAAGGCTGAACGCCTGTCACAGTTTTCATCAAGTGAATCTACCCAGGAATATCAGGGTTTTACACCCGAGGTTGCTGGAAACATTAGGGAGTTGGCCAGGTCCATTACCAACCGTTCTGCTGCATCCAATCCTTCCCATGACAACCTTGCACTCGCCAGGACCTTGACTAGCATGTCGATGGTACCTGGTGTCAACCCCATGGCTGAAGATATCGACCCCAGATTGGACCCAAATTCCGACTCGTTTGAGTCCAGATTCTGGATCAAAAACATGCGCAAGTTGACCTACAGCGACACCGACTACTACAAGCCATCATCTCTTGGCTTCATGTATAAGGATTTAAGAGCATATGGCCAGGCCAATGACTCCGATTTCCAATCAAACTTCGGAAATGTCATCCCCAAGTCCATCAGCCAGTTTGCTAAGAAGTTCGACAAAAAGTACCAGGAAGCCAACCAATTTGACATCTTGAAGCCCATGGATGGTATCATTCCAGCCGGTAAGGTCACCGTTGTGTTGGGCCGTCCTGGAGCTGGTTGTTCCACCTTTTTGAAGACAGTGGCCTCCCAGACTTACGGTTTTCATATTGACCCTAACTCTGTTTTGAGTTACGATGGCTTGACTCCGCTGGAGATCAAGAAACACTTTCGTGGTGACGTGGTTTACTGTGCTGAAACTGAAAACCATTTTCCCCATTTGAGTGTGGGTGATACTCTTGCATTTGCAGCCAAGATGAGAACCCCAAACAATAGACCAGAGGGTGTCACTAGAGAGGCTTACGCTGAGCATATGGCTGATGTAGCCATGGCAACCTTCGGTTTGTCTCATACCAGAAACACCAAGGTCGGAAATGACTACATTCGTGGTGTCTCTGGAGGTGAGAGAAAGAGAGTCTCTATCGCTGAAGTGTACTTGTCACAGGCTAGCTTGCAATGTTGGGATAACTCCACTCGTGGTTTGGATTCTGCCACGGCCTTGGAATTCATTAGAGCATTGAAGGCCAATGCAAACATTTCCAACTCCACCCCATTGGTTGCAATTTACCAATGTTCTCAGGATGCCTACGATTTGTTTGATCACGTTGTGTTGTTGTATGAGGGTTACCAGATCTTCTCTGGTGACGCTAAAACAGCCAAGGATTACTTTGTCAGAATGGGCTACACCTGTCCTCAACGTCAGACCACTGCAGATTTCTTAACTTCCTTGACAAACCCCAAGGAGCGTGAGGTAACTCCGGGTTTCGAGGAGAAGGTCCCAAGAACTCCAGAAGAATTCTACAACTACTGGCAAAACTCTCCTGAGCGTCATGCTGTAGTCAAGAAAATCGACGATGCCTTGAGTGTCGCCGGACAAAACGATAAGAAGGCAGAGTTTGAGGAATACCATCATGCTCGTCAAGCCAAGAAGTCTAGACCACAATCATCTTTCACGGTGTCGTTTGGTATGCAAGTGAAGTATTTGATGGGCCGTAACTGGTTGAGAACCAAGGGTGATCCTTCCATCACTTTGTTCTCCATTTTTGGTAATGTTGTTATGGCCGTTTGTATTGCTACCATGTTCTTGAATATGAAGAACACTACCGGCGAATTCTATTCCAGAACTGCCGTGTTGTTTTTCGCTGTTTTGTTTAATGCCTTCTCTTCTTTGTTGGAGATCTTTTCCTTGTATGAGGCCCGTCCTATTGTCGAAAAGCATAAGACTTTTGCTTTGTATCATCCTTCTGCAGATGCCTGTGCTTCCATCATGACAGAATTGCCTCCAAAGATCATCACTTCCATTGCTTTCAACCTTGTGTTGTACTTTATGGTCAATTTGAGACGCTCTGCTGGTCACTTCTTCTATTATATGTTGATGAACTTCACTGCAACCTTGTCGATGTCTCATTTATTCAGAAGTATTGGTGCCGCTACAAAGTCCTTGTCTCAAGCTATGACTCCTGCTTCTGTTTTGTTGTTGGCTTTGACTATTTTCACTGGTTTTATTATTCCTCCAAGTAAGATGCTTGGCTGGTGCAGATGGATCAACTACATCGATCCTATCGCTTACTGTTTCGAGGCCTTGATCGCGAACGAATTCCACGGTAGAGACTTTGAGTGTACTTCTTTCGTCCCTGGCGGCCCAGGCTATGAAGATGCTACCGGAATCAACAGAATTTGCTCAGTTGTTGGAAGTGTCGCCGGAAGCAATACTGTCAATGGTGATACCTACATTGCACTCTCGTTCGACTACTACAACAAGAACAAATGGAGAAACTGGGGAATTGTTCTCGCATATGTCATTTTCTTCTTGGGTGTCTACATGGTTTTGGTTGAATACAACAAGGGTGCAATGCAAAAGGGTGAGATCTTGGTTTTCCAAAGATCTGCTTTAAGAAAGCAGAAGAGAAGAGCCAAGGATGTTGAAGCTCGCGGTGGTGATGTTTCTGGTTCAGAGAAGAGAGTCGATGATGAGGGTTTGCCGGAATCCACGAGTATTTTCCATTGGAGAAACTTACGTTACCAGGTCAAGATTAAATCTGAAGACAGAGTAATTTTGGATGGAATTGACGGATGGGTCAAGCCGGGCCAGGTGACAGCGTTAATGGGTGCCTCTGGAGCTGGTAAGACCACCTTGTTGAATGCCTTATCGGAGAGATTGACTTCCGGAAAAATCACTGACGGTACAAGAATGGTGAACGGTAAGGCTTTAGATTCTTCTTTCCAGAGATCAATTGGTTACGTCCAGCAACAGGATTTGCACTTGCAAACCTCTACTGTTCGTGAAGCTTTGCGCTTCTCTGCTTATTTGAGACAGCCAGCCAGTGTTTCTAAACTGGACAAGGATGCCTATGTTGAGTACATTATTGACTTGTTGGAAATGTCCAAGTATGCCGAAGCCGTTGTTGGTGTCTCTGGTGAGGGATTGAACGTTGAGCAGAGAAAGAGATTGACAATTGGTGTTGAATTGGTTGCTAAGCCCAAGTTGTTGGTGTTCTTGGATGAGCCTACTTCTGGTTTGGACTCGCAGACTGCTTGGTCTATTTGTAAGTTGATCAGAAAATTGGCCGACCACGGACAAGCGATCTTGTGTACTATCCATCAACCTTCTGCCATTTTGATGAAAGAATTCGACCGTTTATTATTCTTGCAAAAGGGAGGTAAGACTATTTACTTCGGTGACCTTGGTGATAATTCTGCTACTTTGATTGACTATTTCGAAAAATACGGTGCTCCAAAGTGCCCTCCTGAGGCAAATCCTGCTGAATGGATGTTGGAGGTCATTGGTGCTGCTCCAGGATCCCACGCTAATCAGGACTACCACCAGGTTTGGTTGAACTCCACTGAATATAAGGCTGTGAATGCTGAGTTGGATAGAATGGAAACTGAATTAGCCAGGATCCCAGAAATTGAAGACCCAGAGAGATCTAAATCTTACGCTGCCAACTTCTTTACCCAATTATGGCTTGTCCTTAAGAGAGTTTGTGAACAGAACTGGAGAACTCCTTCTTACACTTACTCGAAGTTCCTCTTGACAGTTGCTTCATGTTTGTTCAACGGTTTTGCATTCTTCAAAGCTAAGAGAACTATGATGGGCTTGCAAAATCAAATGTTCTCTGTTTTCATGTTCCTTGTGGTGTTCAACACCTTGATTCAACAGTATCTTCCTCACTATGTTGCTCAAAGATCTTTGTACGAAGTCAGAGAGAGACCATCTAAGACATTCTCATGGATCTCTTTCATCATTGCCCAGATCCTATCGGAAATTCCATGGAACATCTTTTGCGGAACTGTTGGCTTCTTCTGTTGGTACTATCCGATTGGATTGTACAACAATGCTTCACCAACCGATACTGTTACAGAAAGAGGAGCTCATATGTGGTTCCTTATTGTGCTTTTCTACATTTACACCTCCACATTCGGCCAAATGTGTATCTCCTTCATTGAGTTGGCAGACAATGCAGCCAACTTGGCGTCGTTGTTGTTCACTTTTTGCTTGAACTTCTGCGGTGTTTTGATCACCTATAACAACTTCCCAAGGTTCTGGGTCTTCATGTACAGATGTAACCCGTTCACATATATTGTTGGTGCGATCATGGCTGTTGCATTGGCGGGAAGCGATGTGGTGTGTTCTTCGACCGAGTTGTTGGACATTGTGCCAACAGATTCCAATGTCAGATGTGGAGAGTACATGAGCAAATACATCAGCAACTTTGGAGGATACGTTGTTAACGAGAATGCCACCGGAAATTGTCAGTTTTGTCCTATGGCCAGCACTGATGTATACTTGAGTCAGGTTAGCATCAAGTACTCAGCAAGATGGGCTAACACCGGGTACTTCATAATCTTCCTTGTTTTCAACATCTTTGCTACGATTTTCTTTTACTGGTTGGCCAGAGTGCCAAAGAAAAATCGCAAGAACTAATTACACAATCGATTGATTTTACACATATTTATACCGCGTTCTACAAGTTATTTAAAGAAAATAGACTAACTAATATGATTATAATTTGGAAGAAAAACTAAACAAAAAGAAAAAAAGACAAATAATTAGGAACCTACATCCTTTGTATTCTGATATACATTTAGTTAACTTACCTGAGTTAATCCTTGAACTATGTGAACTTTTCAGTTTGACTGTTAAATGAGACCATTTAGCATGACATTAAAGCTTGAATTTTCATCTCGTCATTTCAGTCTGAATTAAGAAAATCCTATTTCACCTGTTAATATAAAGTAACATAATATGGCCTCCTTTATTACTAATCTTGCGTTCTCTCACTTCTCTCACTGTCATTTGTCTCTCACATCAACTTGTCTCATCTTGACATGTCTCACCTTCAGTCACCGTTCATTAATCGAAGACTATCCATATTCGTAGTCCCTACTATCCCACATATGATAGATAAATTCCTTTGTTCCTTGTGCCGTTTCGTGGTCTTCCCCTATTTCTCTTTAGGATACAGACGTAAGTTGGTGTTATAATATTTGTTCCCATACAAATGATTCATAACAACGGATTTTCGTTTTGCAGATGACCCGAGCGATGCAGACGCCTTGGATGACGACCTCGAAGCTATGAAATCTGTGGCAACTAGGAAAAAGGGACCAAGGACGAAAATTGTTCCACTAGGAAAAAGTCTCATGATTGGATATGCAAATGCTATGGGGGTATTGGAAGGGTATGCTGGTGCTGGGCACTGGAAATACACTGAAATCACAAATAAATCGAAGATAAAACAGACTATAAATAGAGAGCGGGTCAGGCTCCAATAAATACTTTGTTGCTGTTGCTATTAGCTGATGAGATCTCATTTCTTTTCACCTCCGCATTTTTATTGCACAGCTGCTAAATTACCTACAGGAGTGTCGCAATTGCCGACCCGGCCCACACTATTGACTGATTGGCATTGAAATTATGAAACTCGGCTCATACATATCATCACTAGACTTAGCTATACAAGTCATCCTCCTCGGCCTCCTCGGCAAAGGCAGCCTGACCAGCGTTCTCCTCGGATCCCTCGGAGAATCTAAAGTTGGTGAACTGACCTCTGGAAGCTTGTAGCTGCTGGGCGTAGGCCTCGTAACGACGCAACTCAGCATCAGAAACAGACCGCTTGGCGGTCTTCATAGCCTCCTCAAAGTGAGCTCTGGTGATGAATGGAACTGGGTCCTCTTCCTCCTCTTCCTCTTCCTCTTCGGTCTTGGACTTATCAGTCATCTCCACGTCGTCAGAACCCTCTTGCTTGACAGCCTCCTCGCTCTCCTTGGCCTTTGCAAGCTTGATTTGTGCCTCAATAGAATCCTTGATGGCAAACTTGGCCGATCTTTGGACAATGTACGACAAATCGGCACCTGAGAACCCGCTTGTGATCTTGACAATCTCGTTCAAGTCCAAACCTGGCTCCAATGGAGTGTTTCTCAACTGGGCCTGCAAGATAGACAATCTGGCGGCCTCATCTGGCAATGGAACGTAAATCAATTGGTCCAATCTTCCTGGTCTCAACAAGGCTGGATCTATTTGGTCTGGTCTATTAGTGGCACCGATAACGAAAACGTTCTTCTTTGCGTTCATACCATCCATCTCCGTCAACAACTGGTTGACGACTCTATCAGAAGCTCCTCCGGCATCACCATGAGATCCACCTCTTGCTTTGGCAATGGAGTCCAATTCGTCCAAGAAAACAACGGTTGGAGCAGCAGCTCTGGCTTTATCGAAAATATCACGGATATTAGATTCGGACTCACCGTACCACATACTCAACAACTCAGGACCCTTAACAGAGATGAAGTTGGCAGACACCTCAGTGGCAACAGCCTTGGCCAACAATGTCTTACCAGTACCTGGGGGACCGTAGAACAAAACACCCTTGGATGGGGCCAAACCAAACTTCTGGTATTGATCTGGGTGCAACACTGGGTATTCGACAGTCTCCTTCAACTCGTTCTTGATGTCGTCCAAACCTCCAATGTCGTCCCAAGTAACATTGACATTCTCAACAACGGTCTCACGCAAGGCCGATGGGTTGGAGTTACCCAAGGCAAATCTGAAGTTCTCCATAGTGACTCCCAAAGAATCTAACACTTCGGCGTCGATGGTCTCCTCCTCCAAGTCGATAAGATCCATCTTCTCACGAATTTGCTGCATGGCAGCCTCGGAACACAAGGAAGCCACATCAGCACCCACGAAACCGTGAGTCTCAGAGGCAATGGCCTCCAAATCCACGTCATCAGCCAATTTCATGTTCTTGGTGTGAATTCTCAAAATTTCCAACCGGCCCGCAGCGTCAGGAACACCAATGTCGACCTCTCTGTCGAATCTACCGAATCTTCTCAAGGCAGGGTCAATGGAGTTAGGTCTGTTGGTGGCAGCAATCACCACCACGTTGGATCTGGCCTTCATACCATCCATCAAGGTCAACAATTGCGACACAACTCTTCTCTCCACCTCACCGTTGGTTTTGTCTCTCTTTGGTGCAATGGAGTCGATCTCGTCGATAAAGATGATAGATGGAGAGTTTTTCTCGGCCTCTTCGAAAGCCTTTCACAAGTTGGACTCGGACTCACCAGCCATCTTGGACATGATCTCAGGACCATTGATCAAGAAGAAGAACGCACCAGTCTCGTTAGCAACGGCTCTGGCCATGATAGTCTTACCAGTACCGGGAGGACCATACATCAAGATACCCTTTGGAGGCTTGATACCGATGGACTTGAACAATTGTGGGTGTCTCAATGGCAACTCGACCAATTCTCTAATCTGGGCCATCTGCTTCTTGCATCCTCCGATATCATCATAACCAACTTCATTGAGATTGTTCTCCTCGTCCTCACGATTGATTGGCTCACCCTCGCAGTGAATGATAGTGTCCTGGGCCACAATGGCGAAATCCTCAGGGTCCACGTCCACCACCTTGAACTCCACTTGTCTCATACCACCTCGCACCGTAAACAAGTCACCCTTGCGCACGGGTCTGTAGGCCTCAACGAAGTAAGGTTTCAAGTATACATCAAACAATGAGCCAGTGATACCTTCCACAGTGTCAGCAATTGGCAACACAGAGATTCTGCTAGCGTACTTGATGTCTGGGCATGGGTGCACGGTGATAATATCACCCAATCTAACACGCAAGTTGTTTCTGACACAACGGTTGACTCTGGCCACACCACTCTCCATCTCGTCATCAGCCAACACAATCAACACAGTATCCTTTCTCTTCTTGCCCTTGACCAAGACTGTGTCACCACGGAACAATTCCAAGAGTTCCATGGTAGCAGACGACATGGTGATGACGGAGTTGTCGTCGTTGGTGGCGTCGTCGACAATCAAAGCGTTGTCCTTCTTCTTTCTTCTCAAAATGGCGGTGGCCGTCTTATCTTCCTTGGTGTCGGCACCGGAGCCGTCCAACAACGGTTTCTTATGTTCAGTCATGATGTTGAAGAACAATTGATGAGATAAGAAGAAAGTAGTTGCCACTTGTGAGTTTGGCAGGTGGCGGGCGGTATCGAGGTTGCGTGGTGTACGGGTGTGTGGGATCGAAGATGATGGAAGAATGGGAGGATGGAATTTTAACACGAGGAGAACGGAGGAGGCAAAAAGTGGAGGGCGATGGATTAGTAAGATTTGGTAGAGGAGTTGGGATTTTGAGATTTGAGGTGTATTTTATAGATTTTTTGGGGGTTCCAACTTCTGGTGTATTTATTATTAAGTTGACCATGTGAGTGCGAGATACGGTGTGATAAGTAGTGACAAGTGGATGGTATGTAAAAGTTTGTAATGTAGAAGATTTAATGAGTGAGATATCTTGTGGAAGAATTAGCGAGACTTAGTTGTTATCCTGAGCACTGACAAATTGAGTTTTAGTGTCGGAATTGAATTTACTAAGTAGATAGAACTGGAAGCATATGTGGTGGAAAGTGTAGGAAATGTGAGAGTCTCTGAGACAATAAGATAACGAGACAAGGAGATTAATAATACAGATTCAGAAAATCTTAAACACAGGTAGTGAATGTATGCTATCGGAAGGATCTCAAATGGTATCCATTCCTCAACTTATCTAGGTTTCTAAATTTTAATTCTCTTGGCTGAAATTGTAAGATCCTATGATTTAGGGTGCGAAGGACGAGAACGAAACTGGACAAGAATAGCAATTTGCAAACAAAGAAAATTGTTAAAAAAATTAGTTTTAGGGAAATGACCCAGAAATATGTATATCTCAATTCCATCATTATTCAAATCCTATGGACAAAATCCCAACAACTTCTCCATACATTCTTACTTTCCTCCTCCTTCCTTTCTTCCTTTCTTCCTTTCTTCCTTCTATCCTCCCTCGATCCCCACACCCGTACACCTCTCTCCACACTATTCAATAGGTCAATTCACCTCTTCCTCTAAATCATCACCATGGCATCCAACGCTTCATGCATTTTCTGCAAAATCATTAAGGGCGAAATCCCCTCGTTTAAGCTTCTTGAGACTAAACACACCTTCTCGTTTTTGGACATCCAACCCACCGCTGAAGCTCACTGTCTCATCATTCCAAAGGCTCATGGTGCTAAGTTGCACAACATTCCCGATGAGTACCTTGCTGACTTGTTGCCTGTGGTCAAGAAGTTGACTAAGGTGTTGGACCTCGATGAGAACAACACCCCTGAGGGCGAGGGCTACAATGTGTTGCAGAACAATGGTAGAATTGCTCACCAGGAAGTTGACCATGTTCACTTCCACTTGATTCCCAAGAAGGATACCGAAACCGGTTTGATTGTGGGATGGCCAGCACAGGCCACGGACTTTGACAAGTTGGGCAAGCTCCATGAATCGTTGAAGGCCAAATTGGAGGAAGCTGAGAAGTTGTGAATGAGTGAATGAATGAATGAGTTTAATATGAAGATGTAGGAATTAGGCTAACCCGAGTAGGATTTTCTTTGCTGGGGACTCATGGTTGCCAGAAGTGTCTTTTTCAATGAATGAGAAATCCTTCTTATTATTAACCATACATAGATCTGAAGTACCATAAAGCTGTCTACTAGAGAGAGTTAATCGATATTGCTTTTGCTGAAACATACTTATGTCTTTCCCTTTGTGTGATATGGCTACTATGATCTGACTTCAATTGAGATTTATCTATTGGTTAAATAAAATTCAATTCATGCGGCTGGATATGAGTCTATATCTATAGATCGTTGTCACCATTTTAAAAACCTGTTCTAGATTATGTCGTGTCGGTAGTTCATCACACATCTCTTTGTAGTGAATCAAGAGACAGATTAACAGCTAATTCACTGCTAGTCGTAACTTACAATATAAGTATCCGATCGCAATGATATTGCAAGCCAATTAGTGTGACACTGAGCTTTTGCAACAACTCCACATTCCTGAAGAATTCCATCCACCTCAACAAAAAGAATAAAAGTATACAATCATTTGGTAAATATCTCCTTTTTCAACGCCTTACCAATTACAAACCTTATTTCCGAATGTATTTTCGTCACCTCTATCCACCACCTAAACTTCTATTATGTCCTACTATGGCCACACCCGTACACCTTCACCATATCACTTGCCTCTGATCATGATCACCATTATCTCCAACCAACATGTCCCAGCCAGAATCAGACTTCAGAGCCCAGTTTGGCAACTGGGCAAACAGAAATAACACATCTTCCCGTCCTGCCATACCTGCATTGTCGGATTGGTCCGATTACGTCCGTTCGGGGGCAAACAACCTCTACGACTCGTTGCCATCTTATAATACCAGCACAAGCTCCACCCAGGAGCCTCAATGGTTCCAAATGAGCCGATTTGAACGAGTGGTTGGCTTTGGGTGTTGTCTTGGAGCGTCATTACTCTGCTTCTTCATGAGTTTCTTCCTATTTCCGGTGCTAGCACTCAAGCCTACTAAGTTTGCCTTTCTTTGGCTGATGGGATCGCTCTTATTCGTCGTTTCCTTTGGTCTTCTACAAGGGCCCAATGCCTACGTCAAGCATCTTACTAGCAAAGATCGAATTTTGTTCACAAGCGTGTTTTTCGCCTCGGTGTTGACCACCATGTACTGTGCGGCCATTCTCAAAAGCACCATCTTGACAATATTGGCCAGTGTGGTGGAGTTATTTGCCATTTTGTACTATATTTTCAGTTACTTTCCGTTTGGGGCCACTACAGTGACGTGGTTCACGAGCTACATCGTTGGATACGTGGGAGGTTTCTTCACCAGCATGCTCTAATTTTAATACATGATAGGAATGGGAATTTTTGCAGAGGAAGTTAGAAATTGATGTAGAAACAGCAACACTTACAGATGAAAGTGACAGTCATCACGAGTACCGCCATTAAAGAAATGGACAATACGAATACACTGACAATTCGTGACATTAAATGCTATATAATCTAAATATAAATCTGAACCTCAAAGTCCTCTTCGAGTTCTGTGTCTCCCACTTTCCCATCCAAGTCTAGTGGCTCGTCATCAAATATTAGTTTTGCCTTTCCGACATCGACTTTCTCCAATCCCTTCACCTTCAAATAATGCGCAAGTAGATCTCGGATCTTCGTCTGAGGCCCAACCTCACACTCAATCCGCTTATTGTCTTTACCTTTGAGTCCAATCACAAAATACTCCGACGAATGCTGTGGACTTGGAGAATCCTTGGGACTAGTGATTTCGTCTACCAAAACCACCAGATCATCCACTACATCTTCAATATCCACTGAATTGTCCATAACCTCAAAATGCACTGTAGTGCCAGAGTCCTTGTTGCCATATTGGTCATAAAAACGTTCCAAATCTCCAAGTTGAAATTTGGCAATATGTAGCACCGTCACTCTGCTGGGTGCTCCATACGCAGATGGTGGTATTCGAAGCGTGCTGGGCTTGAAGAATGGCTTGAGCTCTGATCGACCCTCCACCCACATCAATAAGCAATTTTCTGGTAGTTGCATGTTATAACCTCGTCTTAGTAGCACCTCTCGCATTATGCTGTCGAAATTGAAGTCTCCACTAACCTCGACCTCATCTTCACACTCAAAAACCTTGGAAATCACTCTCACTAGGTAGATTCTGGAGAGGTCTTCTTTCTGAGACGAAATCCCCTTGAAGAAAGTACTCAATGCAGAGTCGGGGTCATCTTCTACATCATCAACCACTTGTATGTGATTTTTCTGAGAGTCTTTCTCATGTTCTTCTTTAGATTCTTTCAAATGCTCGACATCTTGTAGAATTTCAGTATCCTTCTGTATTTGACTGTTAGGACCCTTCAGTGCTTCCAAATCAGGAACCTCAACACCTTCATCACCGGAGAAAGTATCACGGGCTGAATGAAACGACTGCACCAAATCGTCTGAGAGAATATTGTCGCTGGATGCTCCACTGCTGACCCCATTAACGTTTTCAGTAGGTTTCTTGGGCAGAGTCGGTTTTAGCGCAGGTGATTTTGTCTTTCTATTCTTCTTGAGCACGAAGAAGTCATCGTCCTCGAAAAAAGACCGCTTTTTCTTCTTTTTTAACGGCAGCGTACTAGGTTGGCCCATCTATCAGATTGTTAATATGATTTCGCAACACAGATGTAGGAAGAGGTGGAGGTCGAAGTTAATACGATAGCCAAAGAGAAAAGCAAGGAAGAATTAAGGAGAATTGTATATTGTTGATGAACTTTCGGTCCCTATAAGTCAAAATTTTTTTCCCTTACTTTTCGCCCAATTTATTGGAGTACCCCTCCACATCATCTTCATCTCCATGATGTTTAGGTCATCATATACACAGGCCAGAATCTAACATTAACAACAACTGGTCCCATGGCTACAGATAGCAGCAAAATCGTGCTAAAGGCCAATTTGCCTCGGACACGGGATCTCAGTTTTGTCGGAAGATTCCACCATAATTTTGGTTTCGAAAACGGCTTATTTGAGTATCTTTTGACCCAGAAGGACTTATGGGGAGATAAACTCTTCTATTTCAAGGAATCGGACTTAGAAAGATGGGCCAATGCGGGCCAACAAAAAGTTCGTGAGATTACTATATGTGATGTTGAATCGAACTTTCCCGATATCGAGGGCGAACAGCTTCTGGAGCTGGACTTTCTTGTTGATTTTGGGCTGATCAAACCAATCAACTTAAAAGTGGCCAAGAATGGCGCTTTCTCAGAGCGAGAATTGGCCCTTGGTGATCAGATCCTGTTAAGGAATACAATTGGACGAAACGGAATAGCTCTCAACGTGGGAGGTGCCGTGACGGCCATGAAATGGCTTCCATACGGGAACTCTCCAATTTTGGCAGTAGCTGTCATAAACAATAGTGAAGGACTCCCCGCCATGATTTCTGACCCATATCTAGGCGTGTATCCTCATGAGAAGTTAGATGGAAAGACAAAATCGGCTCTTCAGATATGGAAATTCCATGCGGGATCAATGCTGATGGAACTCTTCCAAGTCTATGAAACATCTGCATTCGGAGCTACTGCCACCATCAATTGGGTTCCCCTGAAACTGCAAAATGAAGACGTTTTTGGAGTTTTGGCTGCAAGCTTCTCTGACGGCAAGTTACACATGTTCAAGGTCAAGAACCATGTATCTGAGTCGGCTGTGTATACCAAGGTCTCCGAGCCTTCATGGACGGTCAGCATGAAGGATGAGCGGGTCGGAAATTCAGGCCAGATGCTTCCAATCACCTGCTATGATTTCGTCGACGATAAGAGGGTGTTGGTTGGAACATTGGATGGTGCAATCGCAGAATACGTTCTTCCAAATACTTCGACTGAGGAGTTGAAGGAGCCATCGTTTTTGGAGTATGTCGCTGACTCATGCATCACTTCGGTAAGTATTGGCGAGTCAAACAACTCCAAAATCGTGCTCGTCAACACAGCGTCCACCCAGGCATTTGCTCTTCAATATGAGAATATTCGTCAGAGTCGGGTGGATACTAACTACACCATATCACCATTGATGCCTCTTTATCACCGCGGATTCCGTATTTTCGTATATCCAGACAGTGCCGAGAGTATCGGATACACTTTTGTCAGACATCCACATCAAAAGCACAGTTTGCTTTTGAAATCAGAGATGGTATCGAGTTTCCATGTGAGTGAATATCTCAACCACCCATTGGCGATTGTGAGCAGTATCTTGGGCGATGTATATGTATTGAACATTGGGCGGAAGATCTTCGGAGTGCCAAAAGCTCACAATAAACTTGTGGTTCCGCTCAAGTTGTGGTCTTTGAGTATTATTGACAACCAATTGACTTTGTGCGGAGATTACGTGGAGGTAAAGATGGATAGAACAGACATTAAGTGGAGTTTCACGCCTCCGGAGGTGGTGGTCTCGGCTTCAGCATGGAATGAAACATTTGAGGGCAGTTCCACGTATACGTTCGGTACCTACACTGGGCTATTGGTTCTTGAGCGTCTTGACCCTTCTCTTACTTAGATGAGTCAAGGAGATACTCTTGGTGTTGTAAATGAGAGATTCCGCTTCTGTTTAGTCCAATTGGTCTGTCTTATTCATGACTATTTGAGACTAGTAAATAGGCATCGTGGGATCGACATCGGTGCTCCATTTGTTCAATCCACCCTTGATATCCTTCACGTGCTTGAAACCAAACTGATCAATAAGTTTCCTTGTCGCGAGTTGTGAATCATTACCATATCGACAGACCACATACACATGGTCAACATCCTTGTCGAACGTGGCAGGAAGGTATTTGTCGATGGAATCCATATTGGCAAGATTATACTCCCATGCAATGTTGATAGAGTTGGGGAGTTTTGTGATGCCAAATTGCTCCTTGGGCCGAACGTCGACGACAACTACGTTCTGCTGGTCGAATATCTTCTGGAAGTCTCGAGGAGAAACTCTCAAGTCTTCGGTCAACACATTGGAGTTGACACTTCCACAGAATGCAGCATAGTTGATAGCGTTAGACTCAATACTGGCTCTAGAGATGACGGGACTGTCTCCACAGGACGCACAATTCGGCTGTCTGTTTCTCATTTTGAATACTCGCATGGCCTGCTGAGGATATGCGGTATACATGGAAAGGAAGGGCTTGAATGCGCCATCATAGTACCCTGTGAGAACCTTTATGGTTTCTACAGCGAGTGCCACACCTGTGAGCCCAATAGCAGGCCCTAGAACGCCGGCATCGCCGCATGTCGAGACAGATTCTGGTTTTGGAGGTTTGGGATAAAAACAACGGTAGCAGGGCCCTTCATTGTTGAAGTTTAGCACGGTGATTTGACCATCAGACTTCACTCCAGAACCACTGACTATGGTCTTTCCGCAGAGAACACTAACATCGTTAATCAAGTACCTTGTTGCTGGAGTATCAGTACAATCCACCACCAAATCATATTGAGAAATGATGGCAAAGGCATTTTCGTTCGTGAGACGTTCTGGGTGAGTGATGACATTGACATGTGGATTTAGAAGGCTCAAATACATCCTGGCAGACTCGCATTTGAGCATACCAACGCGATCTGTGGTGTGTAGCACCTGACGATGGAGATTGCTTACATCCACTACATCGTTATCTAAAATACCGATCGTTCCCACACCAGCACCACATAAATAGAGGAGGGCAGGACATCCAAGGCCACCGGCACCTATTACTAGGATTTTTGATTCTTTGAGCCTTAGCTGGCCGGCCAACGATCCGAAGTCCGGAACGATCATCTGTCTTCCATATCTTCTGTACTCTTCGAGAGATAGAGTGGAGGTAGACAGAGAAGTCAAGGAGATTTCATCGGAGGAGTTTTGATGCCTTAGTAAGGCGATCTCCTCTTTGAGCTGGGCATTTTCTTGCTCGAGACGTTGTATACGTAGAAGAGACTCTTCAGACATGATGAGAATGAGATGGATCCTACACAATGTGATTGATGGCATTGACTGATGGTTTTATACTTTGTAAACTTTACAAGTATTTTTGCTAATTTACCGGTTTCCATAGTTGGTCACGATGAACTACGATTGATTTCAGATGTCGTCCGTCAAAATTTGGCTTCAATTAATCAAGCATGGCCATGTATTGAATTGTATTGTGTGAAATGTATGTGAATTCATAAGTCATAATTCAGCGAGTCCATAAACCCAGAATAGACGTTTCATTCTGCTCGATTATCACCGATCAACCTTAAAAAGCTATGAGCCCGCTTGCCACAAGGATCACCACCACCGTGACTATCCACGAGTTCTTGCTGTCCAATTCAAATCTCTCTTTTGGATCGAACTGAAAATCTAGATCCAGACCATGTGTATCTACAATTTCTCGTGTCCAGAAATGCCACGCAGCAAGTAGAACCGTCAATAACACAACCACTCGAGTTATTTTACCCATGATGGATTAATGATAGTTGGAGGTGGTGGAAAATAGATTAGGCGTCGTGCGACACCCAAAGATAACCTGCTTCACAGACGATTATAAGTGAAAAATTATATAATTTCTGGCTCAAAAAATGGAATATTCTGCTCATTTTACTCTGTGATGACTTTCTCATCAATCCAAGTGCATGTGGCACTGGCATGGTAACGGTTTGTCCGAAGTCCGGGGTAATCGCGACTCACCCAGATTAGAAAATACATCAACTATTATAAATCACAGACAAACCATGGAAAGGCCCACTAAAAGGCAGAAAACACAAACTGCCCTACAAGATCTACCGCAAGATCTTCTCCAGATCGTGGCGTCATATCTTCAGCCCCACGACATGGTCAACCTCTCCATGGTGAGTCACAGCATGAGACATCGCCTACTTCCCATCATCTTTTCGAAGGCTCAGGCAACATGGATGCAGATCATGTCCCTCCATGAGAAAAATGAAGTGTGTTTCTTCAATAAACATCATGTTCGCAGTCTCCGCATCACCGATGCTGTCTCGTTCAATGAGTATAAGCAGAATACCTTCGGACAACTACTATCACCAGAGGTATTCCCCAACTTGATCGAGGTTTCTGTCAATCTGATCAACCTGTCATACTGGCTCAGATACAACAAATGTACTCATGTACGTGCGTTGACGCTTTACTCAAATAATGTGTTTCGTGGAGTGAAAATCTTTGAACTCTCCCACGTAGACAACTTTGCCAGTTTGCGGCTGCTCTGTCTTCACAACTACCACTTCAACTGGGACAATAGCGACTCTCGCCCGAAAATTGGCCTTGACAAGCTCTCGTTGCATGATTGCACCTGGGAATACCCCTTTGACCTTGCTCTTTTCAATCCAGACGATACTTTGAGGCATCTCACCATCACCTACTCGAACAACAACTCGTTCATGCTTCTGGAGCGATTTATTAGTTTTCTCAAGGATCCTTTTGTCGACCATTCAGAGTCTCTTCGCACGGTGGCCATCGAGTTTGTCGATATTACCGAGAATAAGAAGTTACTCACGCCTACCATCCTCCATACGTTTCTCACAGCATTTTCTGGCATCGAGAGGCTCTATCTTGCGGGATGGACGGCAAACATTAATTATTTGCGAGGAGTTTTGGCTAATCATACTTTCAAGTTTCCAGTGTTGCTCACGTTGAATGTGGAGAGCTTGGATGATTTCGATGTGAGCCATTTGAAAGTGACCAACCTCAAGTTTCATGTAAGATCAACAGGACCAGGATCCAAAAGGGACCACAGAAGTTGAATGAGGTTGATCTCTTACAGTTTGGAGTCCGATGGAGAGCCGAGGTTTATCAAGCCAATTAAGCACTCGGACTAATGACGAACTCGGATCTATAAAGAACTGGGACTATGAAGAGCTCCGACTGATGGAGAATCGAGACTAATAGAGGCTCCTGTGATCTTAGATAATATGTGCATAGATTTTGTATTAATACTATATAATTGTATATTGGTTGACTTCCTTTTGCTCTTTTCCTTTTGTTTTTTTGAGCATTCAAAGTATGTAAAATTGCCCTCTACTCAATCAGAATCTACACTTAAGTGAACTTCAATCATCACTTCAAATTAATGTTAGTCATAATATTCAGAAGCCTACTCATGGCCATTATTCTACAAATTCTTCACCAAGATCCCATTCCCTAATCTTAATTCCCTCTATTCTTTCGAAACTGTTGATGCTCTTCATACCTCATCTTCTCTTCCTTCGTGTAGCAGTCTTCGGCTGCGAAATAAACACCCTCTCTCTTTCCATGATCTCCAGGTATTTACTCATCCTTTACCTGGTCCTTGCCGTGTCAGCAAATACAGAGACATTCCTGTTTCTGGTGCCCAATTACTATGACATCCCGCTGCATCCTCAGCCCTACACTCACCAACGACTTACTACCGTCAATACGTCCACTCTGGTGATGGTGGACTACCCGATCCTCGACGTGTATAACTACGATTTGGCTAAAACATCTGTGAGTATACCGTATCAGTTCACTGAGAAGCCTCAGAATCAGCTTCTCGTCAAGCTCAACAACTATGGCGATGCGACATTTGATGCCAACGACGTCATCAACGTCAAACTCTGCTGGCCAGCCACCATTCCTGTAAATTTCGACCTTAGCCATCGTTTTATCCGTGCACATGACTTGGGGCTTGCACCAGAGCGTCTGGGAGGCGATACTTTGGATATTTACGTGGTGTTGGAGTACCAGGCAGACTTCTACAGTGTGAGGGACGATTTGGCGTCGTCAATGGAGTTTAATTTGGTAATTGCGAAACTTCCGAACAGCTTACCCGTGCCTATAGAGCTCTACGACTTCATAGTGTATTTGGTGGATATGTGCATTTTGTTTGCAGCGATGTATGAGTATGTGATGGAGGGAATAAAAAGGGCGTTTTTTGCTTGAAACGGAAACAAAGAAAAGGTGAAATAGAGAGGAGTCGAGTTATTTGCAAAACGAAATTGGATAAAACGAGAAAATTCACTTGGTTTATGTTTGTTTCATCGTTTCTCCATTACCTAAATCAAAAATCTTTCAGTTG
>Ga0160505_100253_pt1 | contig 36613 bp, 28 predicted proteins | sample DIDeMG_FD_108225 | JGI IMG/M metagenome (GOLD analysis project Ga0160505, IMG submission 108225) | Enriched chicken feces microbial communities from UW Madison campus, WI, USA - DID2874_E49_Stillage MG | ecosystem: Host-associated > Birds > Digestive system > Large intestine > Fecal ... | reverse complement strand
TTAAAAAAAAAAAAAAAAAAAAAAAAAAAAATATTTTTTTTTTTTTTTTTAAATTATAAAAAAATTTTTATTTTTATTTTTTTTTTTTTTTTTTTTTTTTTTTTTTTTTTCTTTTGCAAGTCTTCTGGGTCCTTTTTTTTTTTCTTCTTTTCCTCCTGCACTGCTTATCTAATCGATTACGCAACTTTGGTTTAGCGCAACACAAAAAAAGCGATTAAGGACCGTTATCGCCCGCAAGAGAATGCAATTAAGTTGTGAGGTGATGGGAGAAAATTTGCCTAATCGAGTAGCAAGCAGCCACCTCAACACTCGCAATGATGACAGTGGTAACGGTTTCCCACCACATCTCGGTTTGTGTACACATAACTTAGTAATCATCACCGTAAATTCAACTAAAATGAGACTAATCGATAACTTTGATAACAAAGGGTTAGGGCATATATATTTCTTCAGGGTTATCGATTTGGCGATTGCCGGTGGGCTCATAAGTACATTTCAGAACGATCAATGGTAAATATCAGCACATACGCGTGACAAGTCATCTGAAATCGAAAAATCCGGAAAAATTCATCCTAAAAAGAAAAGTTTGCAGATGACAACAACGACAACAACCAAAAAAAAGGGAAAAAAACCGACAAATGAGTACAAACAAAAATAATTTTATTAGAAAATAAAAAACACGAAAAAAATTAAATAAAAAAAAACAAAAAAACATATATATTAAACACATCATGAATAGAAACTGCACAAGTAGGAACTCAGAAGCAGCAATCTTGCTCATGCTAATTCCCCACTATAATCATCGCCACACACAGGGCCTTGGTGACTAAATGCCGGTTTGCAAAAATCAGTGGCATAGGAATTGAGACTGGTTGCCCACTTTTATTTCTATTTTTTTTTTTTACTCATCAAGAGCCCTCTCCCCAGGGCTATAAAGATAATGGCTGTTTTTAGAGACACCATTACCTATTGGGCTGCTTTTGTATTGCCGTCAAGCCAGGCGAGATCCAGTCACTCTGGCCGATGACATGACAGCGGTACCAGTTTGGCAGCCAATTCGCTTCCCACTGACAAAAAAAAAAAAAGTTGAAACCATCAGGTGCAGCGTCTCTAGTGACATGGTGCTTTTTTGGCCTTTTTTTGTTACCAGACCGTGTTCCAAACTTTGCCCCTTTCTTAAACAGGTTGTTTTTTTCTCTTTAAAATTACTAGTTCAGGCTAGCTGCAATATCCAGCAGCCCCCCGTCACCAGTGTTTAGGTTTCGTTGTGTGGCTAGTTTTACTTGGTTCACTACTATTAAATTAAAAAAAAAAAAAAAAATAATTTTTTTATACTCACGCAAGTGCTGCAAAGCTCAAATATCACAAGACTTTGTTGTGAGCAAAGAGCTGTAGATACATGATGGCCGTTTCGTTCATTTCATGTCTGTGTAAGCAATCCCAAAAGGACTTTTAGAACCCAATCAGCAACCACTTTTATTACTCTTAAGCACTCTTAGTTATTGGCTCATTTGTGTTATTCATTAAACTACGGTTCAAGTTTATAATAAAATAAAAAAACTCAAATAGAGATCTGAATACAAACCTTCATCAACAGCGACAACAAAGAAGGAAAAAATTTTTTTTTTTCAAATAAACAACCAAAACTGAATCTGACAGAATGGCTCAATATAAAATTTACTATTGTGCCAGACACAAACTTTAACACGGTCAAACCTTTAAAAAACATTTAAATAACGGGCCTTGTTGCATTTTTAATACCTTTCCTGTCTCCCTCGCTTTTCACATTATATTGTCTCTTTGCCAGATCACACTAATATTAGCACTTTATCCGTAGACTAACAGTTATCATATAGTAACACAACATACACAATCGTTTTTTAATTACTCGAAATTTCAGGGTATTGACATCAACTACTTCAATCTATTCCATACTAACCTCAAATAATCGAAAACCTGTTCGCATGCAGGTTGTAAAGCTTGTAAATGGTTACCAGTTAAGGCTTAGTGGTGTAGAGACACAGAGAGAGTTCAACGGACTTAAAGTGTACCATATCTTTCACGTATAATGCGCTTTTTTATTTAAGAAAAATTTTTTTTAATAATTTTTTTATAGGTCTGGCCTGGGAGAAACCGACAACAAGCAATTAAAACACATACAGCAACGATGTTACTTGATGTGTATACATGTGCATATTCCGGAACGATTTAATCTTCCACATTGATACTTGCTTGCTGAAAATTTTTTATTTTAACACAACTGTGTGATAATTAATTGTCACCACTTGCCAGTCTACGGCATAATCCTCCTAAGACTGACTTAAAAAAAAAATCCCATGAGTTTGGGCGTTTCTTTAATATACATGATTATGTAATGAAAATTGTAAATCTAACCCCTGAGTCTAGAGTTACGGAAAGCGTATCACATCTGTTACCTATCCCTGACTTCCCTTCATTATCGATAAACAGGACAGGCCTTGATGAAAAGTTGAATCCATTTTTTCTTTTTTCAGGCCTTAGTCCAGTCGGTCACCAATAGTTTTGCGTAGTTTTGCAATATCTGCAGGCCTGGTCCGGCAGCAGCCACCGATAATCCTGGCACCTTTCCTTATCCACGCTTGACTATTTCCCGCCAGGTCCCAACCACAGTCCTCCTCAGCATTGGCCTCATTTGTGTTGCATGTCGCCGAGTTAGGGCAAGTGGCAGCATTGCCAGTCCCCAACCCTTCTTTAGAATTATTCTGAGTAGTTGGTAGTGACCAAGTCTTGGTTTCGCCTGAGTAAACCTCGCCCGAGTTAGGGTAGGCTATAAGCAGAGGTGGGGTTGGTGATAATGCGGACATGGAGCTCTGAGAAAAAATAGCACCAAGCTCGGTTAGCGCCAATTCCACTTTGTCAAGCGGACAACAGTTTACACCAATTGCAGAAATATAGGGCGCTAAGGCACGGAACTGGGGTTCCAGGCTACTATTGCTGTTACTGGCAGCGCTGGACTCAGCTGACGTTAGAGGCGTCCCGTCAGCAAGAAAAACTTGGTTGTGACCATTGGGAGTGGCATTCTTGTCAAAACGGACCGAGAGCGCGAGCCAGACTTTGGTCGGCTGCTTCTGTTTCTGGTTCTGTTGCTGCAGGAGATCAGCAATAGCAGCAAGTTCTAGGCTGTTTGGGATAGTCTCGAAAAGCAGTAATTCTGGCTCAATGCCTTCCGCAGCAAGAGCTTCTAGCTTACGGCGATGGAACTCTATCAGCGTGGACTTGCTCACCTCGCCATAGTCCCCTGTATACTCCTGACCTTTTCCTAAATATGCGCCATATGGACCCATGCCCACTGCTACCAAAGGCCATTTGCGTTGCTGTCGCCGAGGTGCATTAATATTGTCATTAACATCATCACCAGTAGGAGAGTCAAGACTTTCACCGAGGCGCTTCGGCGCCCCGACAAATTCAATCTCCGCTTGGTGATCTTGCACAAACTTATCGCGCGTACTCACTGCAATGCGCACAAGTTCTGCAAATAGTTGCTCTGTCATGGGCCCTATACTTCCCTGGTAAGTTGCGGCTGTGATTACATCTGCCCCCGCTTCAAGGTACGAGCGATGAATGGCCGCCAGCGCACCGGGGTCTCGCTGCACTAATCCCGCAGACCACAGAGGGTCCTGGCTCAAATCGTAGCCCCGGAATTCGAGCTCCGTTCCAAGCCCACCATCAAGAATGATAATGTCTTTTGCCTTTAATAATTCTCCGGTTTTTGCCATAGTGTACGCAGCGAATACGGTAAATTGTCAATGATGATGAAAAAAGTAGAATCAGGACTAGTCTAGCTGTGAGTGCTGAGATTTTATAGTAGTGATGTGGCTATTTATTTCCTAAACTATCGATCAACGCCGTACAGTAGCTACATCATTTTGGCTAAAAACGAAAAAAAAAAAAATGTGTCACGATAACCCTTACCCCATTTAAATTAATATTATCATGTGATAAGTCGACATTTTAACTTAACACCTATCTTACTGAGAACTAACAAGCTACTTAGCACGATAAAAATGAAGATAAAGTAATTATTGGGGTCTTTACTAGATACTTGCTTGACCGAAAAAAAACAGAGGGCGGAAATAATAAGTTGGGATTTGAAGCTTGAGGATTTGATTTATATTTGTATAAGCTTAAGAAATAAACAACAAAAAAAAAAAAAAGAAAAAAAATAGCATAACCCCGTTGAGCAGCTGAGCAAGAGCTCGAAAAATAGTCCAAGACAACTACAAACATTGATTTCGGGGGCCACAAGCCCCAAACCAGAATATCACAAATTCAATGCTTGAAATAGACCTTCGCCACAACGGGCACCCTGTTTATAATAATAGATCCAAGACAGTGCCGCAAAGATGCAATACACGAACGATAGAGTTCCTCCTGCAAAACACAAAGTATAAAAAACGGAAACTAGGAACTGCAAAAAAAGACTTAGCACTTAATCAGAATATAGGTTTTTGACCTATACTTGTGATAGATAGAAAATCAGTTTATTGTCCTTACATCAAATGGTTACAAATAAATTCTATAACAAAATGACATATAAAGAAGACATGTGATTTCAAAGGCGTTTGTCTTTATGAGACTGCCAAGGTAGCGGTGTCAGCGCGCGACCTATACTTGTGAAAAAAAAACAGAAAAATATTGCCGATAAGATATATGCCTTGTAGTTCATTGTCCTAATCTGGGTTTAATTAGGATACTCTCAATGCTTTACACAGAGCAATGTTCTAAACCACCTTTCTGCAAATAAAAATTAATTCTAATATATATAGCATCTTTGACTCCTTCTTATTGTTTATTGTACACCAGCTAAAAATATTGAAACTTGGTATTGACCCAAAAATAAAAAATATTGGCAAAAATATGCGTTAGCCCGGAGTCGAACCGGGGGCTCGACGATGGCAACGTCGAATTTTACCGCTAAACCACTAACGCTTTTCTTGAAAAGAAGTATTTTAACTCTTAAAGGTACAAATTTGAGATAAATGCTAAATATTAGTACACTTCTCTCTTTCTTTTTTTATTTTTACTAATATAATGTGGATCTACGTTAAATATACCCCTTTGCCACATCTAAAACAATAATCTTTTTTTTGGTAGAGTCCAGAGGAAAAATAGAGCCTGGAAGCTGGGGTTCCGCAAGCATATTCGGCACCATCGAACGTCTGAACTCATAACACCTAGTAACTTGATACCAGAGATTGACACTCAGTAAAACCCTTACAAGCTGCTCACGGTAGGCACACTATTCATAAAGGATTTCAATTGAACGACCCCAGTCTCTATAATTTTTCTTCCCTCCCCTTTCCTGAACGGCATCAATAATTATATTTGCTTTTTTACTACTAATAAGGTAATATAATTAATATAGAATGATACTAGAATGTATATACCCATTTTCCAATAGTTCCTATCATTTCGTTATTTTCGTACCTTATCTGAATAGTTATCAGGACTTTTATTTTTTTAACAAATGCCTTGATGGCCAAGTTGGTAAGGCGCGTCACTAGTAATGACGAGATCGTCGGTTCGAATCCGGCTCGAGGCAATTCTTTTTTGTAATTTTAGAAAACTGCTTTCATTAATAGTTTTATCTGGTGTATTTGTTACTAGTGGTGGATAACAGAAATTTTTTGGCTTTGTTATGTGAATAGCAAATTTTATCATATCCCAGAGATTAATGTATCATATTTTTTATATAGATGACTGACACTGCTACTTTGCCAGTCTCATAAAGACAGATGTTTTTGAAATTCATATCTTTGCATCAAACAAAATTAGGAAACAAAAATGACATGCAAAGAAGATATGAATTTCAAAAACATCTGTCTCTATGAGACTCACTATCTATGTCCCCTTGTAATTTTAATGTTTACTGTGTAGTTTCTGAATAAACTGATTTTCTACCTATGTAACTTCTAGAGATTAGACTATATGAAGCCAATAATATCTTCCATCTGTCTAGTCTTTCATTGCTTTGTATATGGTTTTTTTTTATAATTTTTTATGTAACCATTTGATGTAAGAACAATAAACTGATTATCTATCTATCTAGTCTTTCATTAGAAATTTATTTAGTAGCCAGCATTAACAAAGGTTGACTATTACTTAGGCATTGGTATTATGTAGATTATTGATCAACTAGTTCTATAAGCATGTTTGAGGAAATTTACTCACATAGAAGGCATTTTTGTTGTGCTAACATTTTACAAAACCTTTTTTGGTTCATTGGTCATAAAAATTTTCAAATTAATCACAGTGTCAAGAATGTAAAAACCAACAATACACAGGTTCTGGGACGAAACTTGCACGGCAATGTCGGTAATCTATTACAAAAATTTCTTCTTTTGCTCAATGACGCTTGCTGGTTTTTTTTTTTTTTTTTTTTTTTTTTTTTGATTGAAAGTTTTCAATTTTGTTTTACTTTTTTTATTTTTATAAATTTTTTTTTTTTTATTATAAGATGATGAATTTTTTTTTTTTTTTTTTTTTTGACTCATTAGATAGAAAGGTTCCAATCTTGATTGACCTCTTTCATGTTAATTAAGAATGTAAGTGGAAGACCAGAAAAGTTTAATAGCTAGCCCCTATAAATGTCGGTTATCGAAGGTGTTTGGTGCTGGCCGGAGGAAAATTACCATAAAAGGCCAAGAACAAACAACAAAAACAGGATTCGAAAATTTATAACGAATATGTAAACATTTAATATTAAATGATCTAAATAGAACTTGGTTATTAAAAACGTCAAGCAGCCACAAGGAAGCTACATGGGGAAGACTCATTGTCCACGGCGACTCATTTTCCAAAGCGTAACATGCTAATTGTAAATTAGCCTAGAAAGAACCTTCTGTAAATCGTCTGGAGAGTAGTACTGCTTAGATTTAGGCGCGCAAGAGTTTTGTTCGACACAAACACACTTAATACCTTTGGATTTGAGATACACAATGTTAGCTTCTGAAAAAGTTAGTGACGAATTTTTCAGGTACACTACATGAGTGATGTACTTGCTCCATACTGCATTGGAGATAGACTCAGTACTATAAGGGTCTATTGGATGTGAATGCGCAGAGTGTTTGTGCAGGTTGGTAGAACTGTTGGTAGTAGAGTAGTCATTAAGACTCTGAGAGTATAGAGCCGATCTACCACCTCCGTAGATGCCAAATACACCTTGCTGATTAGTAGGTTGAGTAATGTTTTGCGAGGCCAAACTAGCTGAACTACCATTATTGTCGTAAGGCAATGAACTAGACGAGCTTCCTTGCTCGCTGTACAAACATGCACCGATCAAGGCCCGGATGAATCCCATACCATTCAAGCTCTCAGTTTCGCGATCAAGCGAACCATTCATCAAAACAATTTTTTTTTTGGCTGGAGATTTGATTGCATTAGCGAATCCTTGAAGAATGACAACAGGAACAGTGGAGGTAAAGAGACTTCCAATTGAATAGATCAAGACATGAGCCTTGTCAAGGGTTCGGAGCACACGAGTGCTAGCTCTTGGATGAATCTCCTGACCGTAGGGGTTAATATAAAATATACGTCTAATCGGGGATGCTAGAGGAGTATTTTCGTCTTTTGAAAAATGTAACTGCGAGGTTTTAAGATCTGGATGACTAAAAGGAAGATGGGCATCTTCTTCGTCAGAATTTTCAGACGATGTGAAGCTTGATGGCCGCGATGAGGTTGGCTCTGATGACAAATGCGTCGAGAAATTGACCGTAGGAGGGGTCAAGTAGATAGGGTTGTTGAAGAAAGAGCCAATACTAGAAGCTTGATTTATGCCCGTTGACGAGGGGTGCGAAATCTGACTTTGACCAGTGATGATGAATCCATTGACAAGCTCAGCAGATATATTATGACTGAAATTCGTATTGAGGGCCGGTAGGACGGATATAGAGCTAGGAACTAGTGTGAGTCGCGAGAGCAACTCGATGGCTGCGTCTAACGATCCACAAAATATACGAGCACCAGTCAAAAACAAGTTTCCAACACTGGCTGATTCAAACTTGAATTCTCTATTGGGCCGCGAGCGTTTCAAAAGCTCGACGTGAATGTGCAGGAAGAAGGGTCGGATAAATTCTCTACATTGAGGCTCAACGGGGAGCCACAGAGTATGGGTTCCCTCAACAATCTCTTCCCACTCTTGCTTAGCGTCCTCTCGAATATCTGACAGCCTGTGGGAGAGCAAATCGCGCAACCCTGCAGATTGGGGAGGAATCAAACGAACAATACGTGAACGCAGGTCACCAATGGCTGGACCACCCACCACTCGGATTATCTCAGAAGTTGAGCCGCCATTGTCGGAGATAGGTAATATGTAAGAAATATGAGGTGAGAGCGATGAAAAAGTGGAAAGGATTGAATTTGAGGCAGTGCCTCCAGAGATAACAACAATATTTTGAGGTTCAGTTTGATGTAAATCAGTCATAGATGAGATATCACCGTTTCAGATATTGGTTAAAAAAGATATCGAAAAAGGTAGTGTATCGTCTATTTTTTGCAAATTGTTGAAGGCCATGACCTTTTGTTACCCGGTTAAAAACAAAGGTGCATCCTTGACAGGAGATGGCGTTGAAACGTTACATCGAGTCTCATTCAAAAAAAAAGTTATTAGATTTAGTATAATTTAGTATAACTTAATATAATTTATTTTATTAAAATAGTTAAAGATCGGCTATTCTACCTCGTAATCTTTTCCTTCTTTGTAGTTTCCTCGACGCATCAGTCACCGTGTGACTCTTCATAAAATTTTCAGCGCCGGGTAAGCTCTATCGCGATAAAGATTTCTCCATTTTTCAAATGAGTATATAACTGGCTATTTATCTCAACATTTTTCAGAAAATTTTTTTTTCCTTCTCTTTCTTCTATTATTAACTATCACAACATTTTAATTTATCACATTCAGTTATCAAAATGAGCAAAGGAAAGGTCTGTCTCGCATACTCTGGTGGTCTTGATACCTCCGTTATTCTCGCCTGGCTTATCGAAGAGGGCTACGAGGTCATTGCCTTCTTGGCCGATGTCGGTCAGGAGGAGGACTTCGAGGCTGCTCGTGAAAAGGCCCTTAAGATTGGTGCCACCAAGTTCGTCGTCAAGGATGTTCGCCGTGAGTTTGTTGAGGAGCTTTGTTTCCCTGCCGTCCAGACCAATGCCATCTACGAGAACGTTTACTTGTTAGGTACTTCCCTCGCTCGTCCCGTTATTGCTCGCGCTCAGATCGATGTTGCCCGCGAGGAGGGCTGCTTCGCTGTCTCCCACGGTTGCACCGGTAAGGGTAACGATCAGGTCAGATTCGAGCTTGCTTTCTACGCCCTGAAGCCCGATGTCAAGGTCATTGCTCCTTGGCGTGATCCTGAATTCATCAAGAGATTTGTTGGCCGCAAGGATCTTCTTGAATACGCTGCTTCCAAGGGTATCCCTGTTGCTCAGACCAAGGCTAAGCCCTGGTCTACCGACGAGAACCTTGCTCACATTTCCTTCGAGGCCGGTATTCTTGAGGATCCCGACACCACTCCCCCCAAGGACATGTGGAAGCTCACTGTTGATCCCACTGATGCCCCCGATACCCCTGAGGACTTCGTCGTTCACTTCGACAAGGGTATTCCTACTAAGATCACCTACGAGGGTGACAAGACTGTCACTGACCCCGTGGAGTTGTTCCTTACTGCTAACAAGATTGCTCGCCGCAACGGTGTTGGTCGTATCGACATTGTCGAGAACCGTTTCATTGGTATCAAGTCTCGTGGCTGCTACGAGACTCCCGGTCTTACCATCCTCAGAGCTGCCCACATTGATCTTGAGGGTCTGGTCTTGGATCGTGAGGTTCGTGCCATCCGTGATACCTTTGTCACTCCTACCTTCTCTCGCATTCTGTACAACGGTCTTTACTTCTCTCCCGAGGGTGATTACACTCGTGCCCTGATTGATCCTTCTCAGAAGAACGTCAACGGTCAGGTCCGTGTCCGTGCTTACAAGGGTAGCTTGACCATGCTTGGCCGCTCTTCCGAGACCGAGAAGCTCTATGATGCCACTGAGGCTTCTATGGATGAGCTGACCGACTTCGACCCCACCGACACCTCTGGTTTCATCTCTGTCATGTCTATTCGTGTCAAGAAGTACGGTGAGGCCAAGATTGCTGCTGGCGAGAAGTTTTAAGTTATGATAAGTTATTTTGTATAGTATTTAATGAATGAAACATGTATATAAAATCCGTTTTTTCTTTCGTAGAGGAGTGTAATATTATGAATACGCAGGGACCAGATAGTGGCCAATAAAATGATAATATGAATCTATAAAAGCTTTTTTTTTGGGAGTTGGTGGGCTGAAAATTTTCTTGAGCGAAAAACCGTGGCCATTAATTCCGCAGCAGTCCCATATAAAATTAAAGTTTGTAATATGTTACTTATCTCTTGGAACATATCATGCTTCAAGTGTTATCATGATTAGCCAGCCCATTATTAGATAGATAGATAGATAGATAATCAGATTATTGTCCTTGCATCAAATGGTTACAAACAAAACTATGACATGGTATGGCATACAAAGAAGACATAAATCACAATAACATTTGCCTCCATGAGACTGGCAAGGTAGCAGTGTCAGCGCATATTTTAAGTTTAGATTCCGATGGCGCCAAATTCTCCATGGATAATTCCTTGTGTTAAGGGAAACTTGCGATACATAATACCCAGTAGATTAATACTAGAGACTGACACTTAGTAAAGCCTCAACAAGATGCTCTAGTTAAGTAATCCATCAGCAAATAAGTTTTGGTGATGCATATAAGAAATTGACTACCGCTCCAAGGCCCTTCCTGATACGAAGAAAAACCTTGATATCAAGCTCTAGGGAAACTTTCCTCAAGTCTCGCTCTGCATGATGCAGAGGACGTTTCTTGAGGAAGTGCTCAACTGTTTCTAGCTGACCTCACTCGCAATAATGGTTTTACTTATTTTGTTTAATATATCATAGTCTAATTGTTATTCACCGAGCGAAGCAACATTTAAAATGCCCTTCAGCTATTGCAAAGCTTCGTGGGATGTCTTATCATGACCATAATTTTACTGACTCCATGGTAGACACTTGCGTCAATATTTGTCATCTTCAATACTATTCATTTGCTTGACTCCAGCAAAGAGCATCTCAGGACTAGGCTGTTATTATCTTAATCTATGCTGTATGAGAAAAAAAGTTGATACAATAGTAATTTATTAACTTATTTCATTTATAATTCATATTTTAACTTCAATCATAAGTTAGTGGATTATCGCACGTAAATAATTTGATTAGATTCAGCTGATGCAGGCCTCAAAGCATTGGCTTTCCGTTCAGATGAACCTCTCCTGAAGCGCACGGTACATGTTTGAAATTGTATGAGTCCTAATTATAAACCACATAATTTAGCTGAGAGGAAAATTCATTGAATTTACAAAGGCTTGGGTGGGATCTTAGCGCCGCCCTGAAGGACCTGGTTTGAGTCAGTTGCGAATTCAGTCTCGGGCTTGGGAGGGTCAATTGTGAAAGCATCCTTAATCACTTCAGCAACCTTGTGAAGACCTTGCTCAATTTTGTTCTCCTTATGTTCGGTTGTGGGAGCAGTGGTGGATGATTCGGGGTTGGTCATTGTAGTTGTAGAGATGGGATGTGTGTTATCGAAACTTTAGTAGAGAGAGAGATAAAGAGAAGTGTTAAAACAAAAAAATAAAAACAAAAAAAGAACGAGAATCAGCGGCAAACAGCCCAGCTTTTATATATATATTTTTGGGCAAAGGAAAGATGCAAACACTATTGGCCTTTATCGAGCATGTGTGACAACCAATATGCTGGTATCAGGTGTTGGGGGCAGCACGATGTCAATACCTGGATGCGGCGCTTGGAGTCTATAATATACGGCAATAGCTGATTGGAATGATATGAATAAAAAATACACTTCAAAACTTTTTAGCATCTGAATATCTTCTTGCTCTATATTTTTTATTTATTTATTTCTATTAAACTTTTTTAATTCTTTTAGAATTTACGATATAACTGCTGATAACTGGGATATGTTTCTTTTGAAATTTACTGTATATTGTTCACAATTTCCCACCAATTACCCCAGAAAAACTGGAAGGACGTGATCTCAAAAATCACAATGTAAGATAATTGTCATGCTGTCATTCATTACAATTTAGGCGTTTTTAATGACTCGAGAATTGAATCTAACATAGTAGATTAGAATCGCGTAATTTTGGATGCGGCACCGCGTGAAAAAAACAAAAAATGCACGGCACGATAGCAGCTGTACGGCTGGAAATGGAGGTGCTTGATACTTGGATCCCAATATTAAAAATATTGTTACACCATTGCAACAGAAAACTGGGCTGCCTCGCTAGATTCTACTAGCCTTCAAAATTAACAATCTATAACTATTCTTGTTTTATAACCTTTATAATGTGTTGACGATAAAAAGGTTGTGGAATCATAAACATGCGCTGCACACGGCACACTACGGACTTGAGTGGTCAAGACTGAAGTAAAACTTTAATAATGCCAGAAATCTAGACAAGTAAAAGTTTTGCTTTCCTGTTACTGTTATTTCAAGACTCTTCTCAACACCAGATAGCCTGTTGATGGGATATTCAACTTCTTCCGTGCCGCAACTCTGCATTTATAGCTAACTTCTTGCCTCATTAGAGCAGGCTGTTAAGGGTTCACTCCCATTTTTTGGTATTGATCTACAATGTACTATATATATATATTTCAACTTTGTCTTTCTATTAGGTGATTTATGGAGAATTTAAAGCCTTCGGATGCTAACACTTATGACGGGAGTCTGCATTATTTTTTTTAATCTCGGGAAAATAAGAGACTCTAATTTTTGATTTTAAGGCAATCAGCAGACACTCTGTTTCCAAGTAACGTCAGTTGCACCAAGAAAGCAGTCTCAAAACTAGCCTTTTTGTACCCAGTAATAATCTTTTTGCCAAGTCAATTGGCTTACAGGAAAAATTATTTAATAAATAAAGTTACAAATATGTAGCTAGAATAATAAACAATTTAGACCGCCATAATGGCTGATGTTCTGGACTATTTCCATTCCATATGATTTTTCTTTAACTGCCTGTTTCACCTCACCATTTCCCGGATTACTGAGGATTCTCGTCCCAAACTATTTATCAATTACAGACCTTCTAGTAAAAATAATTCATTTAGAAAAGTAGGCATGAATAAAACCAGATTTTATGACCACAGCTGTCACAGCAACCCTTGTCCGCAAGCAATTCCTTCTTTTTTACACCATCAAGCACTCTAAAAAGAATATCAAGATAGTCTTGGTAATACTGAAATGTAATGCAACAAGAGGCATCTACTCAGTAGCTTCAGCAAGATGAAGATAATCTTACATGGGAGACTAAACCCATCTAATATTCACTTCAAATAGACTGAAAAGAAGAGTATCTTCTTATCTGGGAAAAGGCCAACAAACATGATATTCTTAATTGAAGTTGAAGTAAGAGCAAGAGTGAAAGTCGAGAGAGTGGTAACTAAAACAGCTGTACAGATCTCCAAGTACAGAAGCATAAGTTACGACAAACTTAGAGCGTTCCTATTCAGTAAGACAAGACCATTTATTCCCTGATATCAGATTCCCTGCATCCCATATTTCTGTAAGTCACCTTTCGGATCTTGATCACGGGCTTCGCTAACCCTTAACTATATCAGAATAGACTTAGACAAACATCTTTAGCACTTATATTTTGATACTTGAGCGCTGTAATACTGTCCGCAAACATTCACGTAGCCATAATGAAAACTTGGCGGAATGCTCTGAAAAATAAGATACAAATTCTCTATGACATCATTGTATCTGCGTAAAAATTAATTTTAGAAGTTGATATTCAAAACCTATTGTATAATCAACTTTCTCTCGTCTATTATCGATCTCACCTCACCCAAAAGTTGAGTGTGTCATATTTGACCTCACGAAGTGTTGAGAATTCAAATGGAAGACTACAACGTAGATACAAAACATCAAAAATTTCTATTAAAATAAACACAAAATAAACCAAGGCGTGTTGAAAATTTAGAAAGGAGGGAACTTCTCACCCAAGTCCGCTACCAAGTCCTCCATCTTGCTACCCTCAATCAGCATAAGGTGTCCGAGCGGCCAGATACCAGCTTCCTGGAAAGCACGTTTCGAGTCCGCATTCTGGGCCTCTCGTGAGTAACTGAAGCTCTTGGAAAACTCAGCAAACTTGGACTTAATCAGCTCGTCTTCTTGATGGAAGTAATAGATCTCTGCACTGGCATTTGCCGCAGGCTTGGTGCGCTTAGCTTGGCGCGGGTTATCCTCCCGGTCTATAAGAGACTCCTGCTCCGTGAAAACCTTTGACAAAATGATAAAGTGATCAAATTTCAGGCCAGCAGCAGCAGACTCGCGGTAGAGCATGTCGTACATAGGTGGGACGACTTCTGTAGGCATGTTGATAAGACGCTCGCTCAGAATGAGACCAACCTTGCTTGTGCTTGATGGCGCAAAAATCTGACGCAATTTGCGGTTGTATGCCGCATTGTCCTGGGTTTTCTGGATAAAGTAGTCAACAAGTGTTTTGAGAGCAGGTGAAGGTGTAGATGGCTTCATATCCACAACGGTGAGCAATGCAAACGGGTCAGATTCCTTGCCGTCAGTCTTGATGGTTGTGCCGACACCAGATTGATTGATGACAAGGTCAGCAAGAGCCGAAAGATCAAACAAAACACTGTCAGCATCAAACAACTGGCGTAACAGGTTCTTGATGGCATGGAAATCGATCTCGGTAGGGTCGAAGTAATCGAAGTCGACGTTAACGATCTGGTCTTCTCCATCAGAGTCGGAGTCTGATGAAGATGCGTCCATATCATGATCATTATCGTTGATCTGCTTGCGCTTTTTGTCTTCGATAGATTCGGACATTGTATATCTGTGGTTTGTGCTGGATGGAATATTAAGATACTATAGGTATCGTGGGCCGGGGGTATGTAAGGATGATCAGTGATGAATCAGAAGTGCAGTTGTCGTATAAAATTTTTTATTTTGGAATTTTTCAAATTTCCCAACTCCCAACTCGACACCCAGAACACTTTAACAGAACCATCGCCAGAACTCGACACGCACCCCAGTAATTATAGATTGCCCGCAACACAATGGTCAACACGCAATTCATCCAACGACCCCTTCTAACTATTCCATCAAATGCCAGTACTAGCACAAATAATGCGCCTTGTACAAATCTCAAAATAATGAGTTACAATGTGCTTGCACAGTGTCTTGTCCGCCGGGAGCTCTTTCCAACCAATGGTGCCATAATGAAATGGAAGGCACGAGCACCGGTGCTTCAGGCAGAGATTCAGCATTACTCGCCTGACATTCTTGTTATGCAGGAGATTGATGAGCCACAAGTAACGAAATATTGGACACAGATTCTTAAAGAAATTGGATTGGAGATGAAGTTTCACAGACACAGATCAAAGCAACATGGTGTGGTTATCGCCTACAGATCAAGTATCTTTGAGAGAGTTCTTTCACCTACCCTGGAAGTGTATTATGACAAGAAAAATTCAGATGTTTCTGAAAATGAGGAAAATAAAGCCGGGGAAAATCTTGATGTACAGCAAAACGATCAACAACACGCCCATGAAGAGCTTACAGAACAAGATAAAGAAGATACTATACTTGGTCTGGCAGATACCGGAAATACAGGTTTTGCTGTTGCACTGCGGTACCGTGACCACCCTCAGGAGGGCGTTGTTATTGGTACTACACACTTATATTGGCATCCTCATGGATCCTTTGAGCGTGCTCGTCAACTTGGCCTTCTTGCGCGCCGCACGACTTCTTTTGCGCAAACCAATTTTCCCAACTGGTCAGTTTTCCTGGCAGGCGACTTTAATTCCTCTCCTGAAGACATTCCCTATACAATGCTCACGCAGGACATTAAGACTGTTGATGACATAAGAGCCGATACCCTCGACATTTTTAGACGGAGTGTGGGTTATCTCCGGATTAGGACTGGTATGGACTCTGATATTCCTACTGACGAGAGTGGCAAACTCCCAAGAAATCCGGTGCCCGAAGATACTTTAATGGCGCACGTTCAAGAGATTATTGACTTGTACAGGCCTGTGTCAGATAAATACAACGTCATATCGGCCTATGGAAAGTACTACAAAGAGGTTGATCCGGAAAACTCGTTAGAGGAGTTCTATGGCGAGCCAAACTTTTCCAACTGGGCAGCAAAGTGGAAAGGCTTATTGGACTATATTTTCTACTTTCAACCCAAGGAAATTACAGCCGAAACAAACAAGGTTGATGTTATAGAATTATTAAAGCTGCCACACCCCAAGGACATGGGCGAGGGACTTCCTCGTGAAGGAGAATACCCGAGCGATCATCTTGCTATAATGGCGACAGTTAGAATACATCATCACGAATAATTGTGATAGGGTCACTAAATAGATAGATAGACAATATGATTCTTATCATAATATTTAGAGGTTATATAATGAAGTCACTATCCCAAATATTTTAGCAGACTTAAAGAATTTTTTCAGACCTATTTTATATAAAAGTCATGGCAACCAATCTATTAGGAAGTAGAATCAGAACACATCTCGATAACATAAACAAAAGTAATCAAGGAAATTTACGAAGGAAAAAATCAAGATAATAATAATAGAAATTTTGAATTATAAAAATCACATTTAAGCTTAGTCCCCTTTCTCATGTCGAGTAGAAACTCTTTGCATAGCGACAACAAAATTCTCGATAGATCTTTGAGGGGGCTTATCTTTAAGACCCTTGCCATTCATGACTCGATCGAATGATGTCGAGCCCTCCATCAAGTAATAAAGAACTCTGAGAACACAGAAACCCCCAAAAGAGTAAATCCAGATTCAGACAACAGTAACAATGGAGGTTTGGCCTCCAACAAACCAACACCAGAGACAGAACATTGTAGCAATAATGTCAACAATAACAATGGCAATAGTGAGCTACCAAGAAGGGGCAGAAAACCAGAAAGAACCATTAGCACAAGTGATGAAAATCAGCCAGTTTTCAGTGAGATATATCTCAAGAAAAAAGAACACTGTCGATCTTACCAAAGTTTTGAATGATACCACCCTTAGTACAAAGAGGGGAGCGCCCTTGACGCATGTAATGTGCTCGCCGGTAGGCGATTCCACGATAGCAACAGCCTTTTTAGAAACAGGATCAAAGGGTTGAAACTCGACAACCTTGTAATTGAAAAGATTTGACTTAGCTTGAGGGTAAATTTTGAGAGATTCGAGAAAAGCCCTATCAATTGGATCAAGGCCCTTTATCTTGCGAGAGGCTGCCAGGCAAGCAGTTAGCATCAAATCGTCTGCCTTAACACCGGAAATAGTGTATGGTTCAGAGAGAGAAAGCCTATTTTTTGTGAGAGCACCAGTTTTGTCGGAACAGAGAATTTCAACACCCGCAAGAGACTCCATCGCGGAAAGGGTTTGAACAATAGCCTGCTTTTTAGCTAGATATGCAGCCTTAACAACCATAGTAGTAGTTACAACTGCAGGAAGACCAACAGGGACACTAATAATAGTAATTGCAAGTGTGAATCAGAGAATTTCAACAATAGAGTTAGAGCGGTAGAATGAAGCAGTCCAAACCACCAAAAGTGTGACAATAACAAGAATGAGTGAAATTATGCCAATATTATTCAAAACTTTGGTAAAATGGCCTGTATTACCTGATGCTTTGTTGACCAGAGTTGCAACCTGACCAACAAAAGTATTATCACCAGTAGCAGTGACAACCATAAAGGCTCCACCACGTTTGACAGTGGGGGAAGCGTATGTGCTTTTGCCGACATGCTTGCTCACATCAAGAGATTCCCCAGTAATAGAAGATTGATCTATTTGAAAAGATGATTTTTCAGTAACAATACTGCCATCAGCAGAAATTATAATACCTTTCTCAACCTGGAGCATATCACTGGGAACAATCTCGACAGCCTCAATTTCTTGGAGATGACCTTCACGAAGAACAATGGCAGTAAGAACAAGTGTTTTCTTTAGCTCTTTTACAATGGATCCAGTTTGAAATTCCTGAAGAAATCCAACTGCAGCATTCAAGCCAAGAAGACCAACAATAACGTTAAAGTCAGCCCAGTCCTTAAGACCAGCTGCAAGTATGGCCGCGGCCTCCATTACAAACTGAATAGGACCAACAAAAAAGAGCAGAAACTTTATAATTAGTGATTCCTCCTCTTCAGACATTTTATTCCAGCCATATCTTTTTCTGCGGCTATAGAATTCTTCATTGGTCAGACCACGAGTAGGATCTGTCTGAAGTAATTCAGATGGGACTGGTCTAGAGGAATGACCAGCGTCAGCCTCCTCTTCAAAAAGGTCGTCATCTCCGTCATGGATATATTGAAGTCTCTCAATAATATCATCAATGTCGTCGCTTTCTTCCTCATTCTGGGGAGGAGTTAAAACTTTTCCTTTGGAAGGTTCACTGGAATAAGATGAGGACATCTTAATATTGTTGGAATAATCTTTTGGAATGATATATAAAATAGAGTGATGACAGAAGCTTGGTAAAAGTTTAATTGCATAGCACATAAAAATTCAGAGATTATCATCCTCAAGTTGAATATCAGAGAATCCGCTAATATATAGACTTCAATGTCAATTTATTCATACATTTTCTATGAAATTGTTTTTAAGTTATTACATTAATACTAGAAATATATCTGTATTCTTTGTTATATTATCTAAACCCACTTATTAGTACAGTATTATAACTACTGAATTCTGAAACCAGAATATATGATTCAATGGAAATCTTACAAAAAGTATTTTTCACAGATTATAGCTCACAACAAATACTTAAGTTCTGTTTATTTCATGGATTTCTATGTAAAGTCATAATTTTAGTGAGATCAATACTAAGTAATCGTTAAATATTTCTCATTATAAGAAAGTGATATTATACTGCAAAACATATTGTCTTGATGAATGTTTGTTAAATAATTTTGGAATTGTTAGGGTTAATTCCCATTGCTTTATATTTGGTACCTTATAATCTTTTTTCTCAATAGTTCGGAATTACATCTGTTAAAAAAACTATTCTGTAACTTTAATAGAAGAAAATGTTACTAAAGAGTTCTTTCCATAAACTCTTTCGTTATTTTGTTTCTTAAGTATATCTTGTAGATGTTATAATAACGTATTTTTTTATTTGTTTGGTCTTATAAATAGTTTCAGAGCCTTGAGAATGCACTACATAAGGTGAACAAAAGATATAAATTCAAGGTACTGTCTTGCAAATGTATTAATATTAGAAATAGACTTAACAAGTTTGCTTTAAGTGACATATTTTGAAAGCAGATCCTACAAGACAAGATGCAATACTGATCTATGAGCCCAAAATAAATTGAAGTTTTACGTAAAAAAAAGAAGCTTTTAGAGTACTTACAATTGAAATTGGAAATAGCAAGTAAAAATATTATCTATTCATTTAATATTTCTGGAAGCAAATACAATTTCAACAGAAACTAAAGATTTTCTGTAACTGAATTACCCATAGCATATCTACAAGCTAGGCATATGGTGTTACAGTTAGTTAACTAAGCATCTGAAAATTAAAAGCTTATTGGAAAATCCAAATTCATTCAATCATTACATTAAATAAGCAATAAGAAGTATCACCTAAATACTTCCCAAGTTATCGGAAGTATCGAAACCCACGACTGCTTCTGGCAGCAGCACGGTCATCATCCTGCTCAGTTCTACTCTTGATTCGAGCTTTTAACTGCTGCTTTAAATTGATTTCTGTTCGGTACGCAATAGCGCGGTTTCGAAACTTAATCGCAGCTAGCACCATATGAATTGCACCGCTCATGGTAGGTCTTTGCTTTCGACCATCTCTTGAAGGACTACCTCTCTGGTTATAAACATAAGAATAATCAGGGTAAATTCCAATCTCGGAGAGCAATTCTATGTCAGCACGATTGCAACGCTGATAGTTGTCGATTTTCACCAGAAAAAAAGTTTTCATAAATGTCAAGTCAGCTCTATAGTATGCTTCACGATTGAGCTTTGTTTTGAGGTATCTGATGTGATCCGCCAGTGTGTACAGCTGTGACTGCAGCTTAACAACCGCCTGGCTGCTGGTACCAACAGTATTGTTGTTGTTTATAGTAGGTTGAAGCAAAAAGGGTTCAAGTTGCTGTTTAAGTCTTTGGTTTTGTCCAGTCAACCAGTTTACAGTATCGTTGAGCTCAGACACTTGCTTCTCATAGTCGCTTATCGATGCCCGATTTCTTTGATAGTCACCTTGTAGAGCTACAAGTCGCTTTTTCAGTTCGTTTGCAATACGCTCATGCTTCTCGACCTCACGTTGTAAAGTAATATTGTTGCCTGTGTTGTTTGTGCTGAAAAAATTGCGCGTCGTATTATTTTGTTGCTCCCTTGTCTGTCGAAGCTCCTCCTTTTGTTTCAAATATTCTTTTTTCATAAGCTCAATCTTCTGAACAAGCGACATGTTTAGTTTTTCAGCACCATTCAACTTTTCCTGAATATTCTTAATTTCATCCTCAGCCTTAGCATTTGCTTTATTAGCCGCGTGGGAATTCTTGTTAAAAACAGCGTCGGAGTTCTTAAGAGCATCGATGACACGATCCTTCAACTCTACGCTCTTCTTCAAATTAGCCACTTCTGATGATAGTTTGGAACTCGAATCTTGGGTATTTCTCTTAATCTGATCAAGTTCGCGATTGGTTTTGGCCAGTTCCTTTTGAATCTCAACTTTTTCGTCTTCTCTCAGCCGGACTTGACTCTTAAGTTGAACCATCTCATCTTCCAAAGAGCGAACTTTGTTCTGAGCAGTTGACAGCTGCTCTCTTAATAGTTCAGTTAACGAAGATTCTTTCCTAGTATTGCTGCTGCTTGTGGCCTCAAGAGTTCGCTGAAGGCTTTCGATGGTGTTGTTGAGACCAACGATTTCAATATCGCTCTTGTCAAGTTGTGTTTTGACACCACGCAAGTCTAGTTTAAGACTGTTGATTTCACGATCCTTTTCTTCCATTATCTGATTTTAGTTAGTAAGTGAATTCTTTTTTAAAAAAAAATAGAACATCCAAATAATTTCAATCATCTTAAACTTACCAGTTGAAGTTCCGCCTCACGAGCTCTAATTTCTGCCTTGTTGTCGTTGGTGATCTGTTCTAGTCGGAGCTTTGCTGAACTCAATTCTCGCTTCAGTTCTGAGGTCTTGGAGTTGTTTTTTAGTTGAAGTTCTAATTCTGCCTCTAAGGCATCCTTATCCTCGCGAAGAGTTTCTAAATCGTACTGAAGCTTGTCACGCTCATCACGCACATTTTCAAAGTTGGCTTGAAGCCTGTCGCGCGCGTCGCGGAGCTCTTGCTCGTGTGATGTTAACTGTCCCCGATTCGTCTCCAGTCGCTCGCGCAACAATAAAATTTCATGCTCAAGTCGGTCATTTTTGTTCCGGGCCGAGTGAAGTTCAGACTCAAGCTCATTTCGCACAGTCTGAAATTTAGTATCAAGTTTTGCTCGCGTTTGTTCAAGTTCAGTCTCAAGCTTGTTGCGCGTAGTTGCGAGCTCGTGCTCAGCCGCATTTTTGTCTTCATTTAAACGGTGAAGTTCGTACTCAAGATCTTCAATTTCTTCACGCAATTTGCGTGCTTCTTCAGTATTCTCGGTTTGTCGCTTGACAATTTCTTCGCGTAGTTCTGACCTTAGGCGTTCAACTTCTTCTTTTAGTCTCAGTTTCTCTTCGTCTTCAGACCAGTTGGTATCAGCAGCGGCGGCTGTCCTCTGGACACTATCCAACTCTGACTTGAGGGCAAGACTCTGTTGCTTAGCAAGTTTGACATTTTCGCGCAAGTCTTGCACCTCCTCTTCCGCTGCATTTAAATCAGACTTGTAGTCCTTTATCTGAAACATCAAATCTTCAAGTTGACCTTTTAAAGATTCAATTTCGCTTTCTTTTTCGTGAATTATAGCACTACTGTCGTAACGATTGTCAATATCAGCGTCTTGGAGGTCTTTGATTTTGCGCTCAAGGTCGGAGACCTCATCTTCTTTCACACGAAGATTACTTTCAAGATCCTGGATCTCCATTTTCAACTCATCTATTACAGGATTGTCTTCATCACTAACTTTCTGGTTGCTAACACTACTATTGCTGCTGGAGCTGCTCCTGGTTGCCTGTTCTTTGAGCTCCATATTCAAAGCAGCCAGCTGCTTGACCTGAGTTTTGAGTTCAATGTTCTCTTTCGTCAGCTCTTGAAGACCCTGTGGAGTTTGTTGTTCGAGCCTTTGTGTCAATAGGAAGAGCTTCATCTTAAGACCAAAGTTCTCATTTTTATATTGGGCCAGTAAATTCTCCTGCTGACGAAGAGGTATTGGCTCGGTTGCATCATTCCCAGTAAGTCTTCCTGGTTGTCTTTGTTGCCGTGCTTGTGATGGTGATAAAGTGATGGTCGTGTTAGGTTGTATTGTGCTATTATTCCGATGAAAGCTTTCCATGCTGTCGGTTAGTTCGATCTCGTCATAAGTAAGTAAGCCATTTTTTGTCGTCCGCTTCGTCGCACTGTTAATATTACGGCTGTGACTGGTCGTACTCACAGTTGGAACTGTGGGTTTCTGTACTGTTCGTAACAGCGGACTGAACTCTCTCTTATTATTGTTCTTGTTCGTGGTTGTGATCTTGGGATGATTGAAATTAGGCGTCATTAGTGGTGATCCCTGAAACCGAATAGAACTGAGATCGTGAGACTCAAACTTTGGTGAGCTGCCTGAATCCATGATGCTTAAATTTTATAGAAGAAATAAAGCGAAGGTGTATCAAGAAAACGCGGTTTCTATTCGACTAGAGTCGTGGTTTTGAAGATGCGTAAAATTGTTCGTATCGTGAGTATATAATAGCCAGAAAAAATTGTATCAAAAGTTAGAAACGGGCCATGTGGTATCTTTATGTTGATAAATGATTGAATCAGTAAAATGGATCTAATTAAAAAAAAAATTTTAACAATCTTGAGTGTTGAACTGAGTAACGAAAGATTTAAATCATGAAATTCTTTGGCGACAGGACTTTGGGAATGTTTTTGATTTTCTCAGCCCAAAAAAATTAGAAAAAAATAAACAAAACGAAACGCGTCGTGATCACGTGCCCTCATATAAGTGATATATGCTAAATCTGCATAAAGTGTATTGCCTAAGTATTTCAGCAGACTACGAGAGAATCAACCGGTCTTACAGTGTATATGGAAAGACAGATATCAAACGTTTATGACAGAAGGACCCGCTAGATAGTAAAAATGAATTACCATAAAAAGTGTCGCAAACCCAACTACTAACATGAAGAAACTAGTCACTACTAAAGCATTCAAAAATTACCCCCGAGAAATACTGAGCCGGATAACACAATGGAGAAACAGCAATAGAGATATTGATGAATACTTTTAGAAAAGAAAGTCCCCAAAAATGATCACAACTGCAGGTGCAACCAGTCCAAGACTATATGGCATATTGTCAATCATTACTAGAGAACAGTGATAAAATGAGAAGTACTCTTAAGGGTATCACCAGACATGAACTTAGCTCAGCTGTTAGACACAACAAAGGGGGTCCAGGCAATAAAGAAGCACGTTTGATGAGAATATATACAGTCAATATGGGCAATAAAAACCCTGTGTAGTATAAGAAGTCGAGGGCCTAAGCCGGGAAAATAAGTTGGGACTTGACCTAAGGCTTTAGTATTCGACTTGTATTTGTTTATGTAAGGCTAATAAATAATCTATGAGGAACAAAAAAGGCAAATTATTGTTCTCTTCCTATTACTTGCAATCTGTAAGATAGAGAAGATAAAATGTTGAATGTGGCCAAGAGTAATTTTTCATATTGATACCAAGGTACTATCATCTTTCAGTTTTTTATAGTTGTTTTTCCAAATCGAGTATCCGTTTTTTAAATTCCTTCGCGAACTCGCCGATCTGCCCAATCTTCTGAAAGTCTAGGTCAAACTCTTCGCATTGATTGATCAGCGCCTTTAGTCTTTTTATCTCTTCGTCTGCTCTTTTAATCTGAAGAGATTCTATAGAGCTTTGCTCTAATTGCGCGCTCTTCATTGCCTGCTGTGAAAGAGAATTCACACGTTCAGTGATCTTGAGAATGAGCGCCTCAAAGTCATTCTGCAATTGGGAGATCCCCAATGGGTCCGCAGGCAAATCTTCTACCGTTTGGTCATTCTCAGTCGCAGAGCTAAAGACCGACTTTCGGTAGGACATGATTCCAACAATATTGTAGATGGTTTATTCTAGTCAAAACACTGTGGCTTGTGTATGTTGAAAAGAAGCGTTCCAACTACGAATGGAAAAGTTGGCGGTTTCTGTATAGCCGAACCGGCACCTAAACCCATGTTGTCTGACTCAGCGATGACCTAACCACACAAAGAATAAAGTGTGTCGAATTTCGTGGCAGTTTTTTAATTTTGTCAAATTGCCAACGTTTTATTCACGTTTCCTTCTTTCTCTTTCTTTCTCTAATCAATTCATTTACTAAAGAAGAAGACAACATCTAGTTTATATTTCCAATTATCTGGCCTCTATACTAATGTCAAGATATTCTGATAACGGTGGCTCGTCTCTTGGAGGAGACTATACTGACAGATTCCGTGTGGACGGCGACTTCCCGGCTACAAACCCAACCACCAGACCCTCCAGCAAGCCAACCAGCGCTGTCCTAGTCTCTCTTATCGAACGGGCCTGCGCTCCCCATCTGCATGAGCCTAACCTTGCACTTAACTTGGAGATTGCCGATATTATTAACCAGAAAAAAGGCTCCACGCCTCGCATTGCTGCTATCAACATTGTCAAGCATATTAACGATAAAAACTCTCATGTCGCCATTCTAGCAATTGGTATCCTGGACATTTGTGTCAAGAACTGTGGTTATCCTTTTTACTTACAGATCTCGCGCAAGGAGTTTCTCAATGAATTGGTCAGAAGATTTCCTGAGAAGCCTCCTGTTCATTACACTCGAGTCCAGTCACTTATTCTCCAGCAACTCCAGGAATGGTGGGAGACTATTTGCTGCACAAGTAAATACAAAGAAGACCTTGGTTATATTCGCGACATGCACCGTTTGCTCAGTTTTAAAGGTTATGTATTCCCCGAGATTAGTCTTTCTGATGCTGCGGTTTTGAATCCTACGGAAAACTTCCAGTCTGCAGCTGAGATGGAGAAGGAGGAAAGAGAGGCACAAGAGGCTAAACTTCAAGAACTGATTAGACGTGGCACTCCTGCAGATTTGCAAGAGGCCAACAGACTTATGAAAATTATGTCAGGCTTCCAGGAGTCCTTCACGAATTACAAAGCTAAGGTCGCAGAGGAGGTCGATAAGCTGAGAAGAAAATCAGATTTACTTGAGGAAATGCTAAACAACATCAAAGAAGGCGATACGATTCAGGATGATGACGTTTACTCGGATATTGTCTCGACCTTAAAGACTTCGCAGCCAAAGGTTGAAAAAATGATTGACGAAGAGAAGGATGATGAGGAAGCTGTAATTAAACTGCTTGCTCTAAACGATAGAATCCAGTCGCTGTTACAGAAATATTTCTTGCTTAAGAAGAAGGACTATGCTGCTGCGTCGAGTGTGAAAATTGAGGGTGGAAGCGTATCAGCCAAACCCAACGCATCTCTTTCTCTGATTGATATTGACGATGAGCCAGATCAGCCCCCTTCTTCTGCCTCGTCTCCTCCTCCCTCTGGTTCTGGTAACATTAATCTGATCGATCAGCTGAATGGACTTTCTTTCTCACCGCCTGCCACCAAACTCGCTAATAATGATATCACCGATCTGTTCTCAACTCCGTCACCGCAACCGATTTCGGTACCTGCTGCTGCTTCGCCAGCTACCAGTAATGCTGACTACTCCATTTTCAAATCCTTGTCGCCGCCCGCTACCAGTGCAGTCAGCTCGCCGGCACTCCAACACCAAGACTCGGAGTGGGGCAACTTTGGTGCTGCACCGGCCCTTGCCCAACCCGCGTCCGTGACCACTCATCCAATCAATGACGACATTAAGTATACTGCTGTGTTAACAAAAACGGGCCCCTCAACGTTGCAAATTAAGTCAACATTTTCAGCTCCCTCTGGTGCTGTGTCGGGCTTGAACCTGCAATTGTCTGTGCCCAAATCCTACCATTTGACCATGGACCCTCAGTCTGGCACTACTCTTGTGGTGCCTGGCTCTATTATAACACAAACCGCCAATGTGTCAAGCTCTAATGGTGGTGTTATTAATGGTGTCTTCAAGTTCAGATTCAAGGTCAACGCAACTGTGAATGGTGCGCCGTACGAACGCCAAGGTATGGTTTCGGAGAACATTCAGTAATTAGTTCTCACTGAAATATAAAAGATTTTTTCCAATTTTTTTTTTTTTTGTACTCTTTGTGGTCGATACGACTAAAAATGTATTGCTGTTCAGTTTATCATTGGCAGACAATTTCTTTTCTTCTTTAACAAAAAATTTTAAGAAATTGCAAGGTAATATCAGATAATATACTTTTTTTTGTTATTATTTTAACGAGCTTTGTACAGAAAAGAAAAACATTAAATATGGTCATTATTACAAACTACAATCAACTGAGTAAAACTAGAAGTGCTTTTGTTGTTGTTGAGGAGTGGATGGTTTGGCTGGTTGAGTAGGGATGTTCGTAGGGTTGGTCACTCCGCCAGGAGAAACTGCCGCTGCAGCGGCGGCCTGGGCAGCCTGAACAGCCATACGTTGCTTTTGCACAATCAAAAACTTCTGAATACGGTTCTGTGCAACTTGTTTAACTTGCTCGGGAGTATAGTCAGGATACTGTGCAGCAATCTGGTTGATAAGATTCTTGACCTGCGGATGCTTCATCGAGCTCGCCAGGCGACTAGAGATGCTGCTTAGGGAGGCAGCTGAATCAGCAGCTTGAGGACTGCTTGTCGCAGAAACAGCTTGCTGTGTAACTGCTTGTTGCTGCTGTGGTGAATGTTGTTGTGGTGGTTGCTGTGGTGGTTGTAGTTGTTGTGGTGGTTGCGGTTGTTGCGTTTGTTGTGGTTGTGGGGGTGTTTGTTGCGTTTGTGGTTGTTGTGGTTGTTGTGGTTTTTGTGGAGGTTGTTGTGGTTGTTGTTGCTGCTGCTGCTGCTGTTGCTGTTGCTGTTGTTGCTGCTGCTGTTGTTGTTGTTGTTGTTGTTGTTGCTGCTGCTGTTGCTGTTGCTGTTGCTGCGAGTAAGCTGCTGCTGCCTGGCGCTGCTGCAGAATCTGAATCTGCTCAGGAGTCAGTCGGACCTGTTGAGGCTGTGCTGGAAGCGGGCGCTGTTGTTGAGGGGGAGTGGCCTGCATAGAAACCTGAGCACCCTGAGGGACCCTAATTTTGTTTACAGGTGATTGCATAGCAGGACTGCCTCTTTGCTGCTGTTGCTGAAGAGCCTGGGCTTGAGTTTCCAACTGATGCTGCTGTTGCTGTGCCTGTTGTTGATTCTGTTGTTGTTGATGATGGTGTTGTTGTTGTTGTAGTTGTTGTTGTAGTTGCTGTTGTTGTGGCTGTTGCAGTTGTTGCGGTTGTTGTGGTGATTGTTGTGGTTGTTGCGCCTGTTGTGGTTGTTGTGGTTGTTGCACCTGTTGTGGTTGTTGTGGCTGTGGTTGTTGCGCCTGTTGTGGTTGTTGTTGTGCCTGTTGCGCTTGTGGTTGTTGCTGCTGCTGTTGTTGTTGTTGAGGAACTTGGATAGGAGCCTGAGGAATTCTTCCATTCTGCATGCTCCGCTGCTTTTCAGCAGTCTTTTCCTTCTCATACTTCAAAGCAGAAAGCTCTTCAGGCGTTGGGGCTTTACCTTTTTCAGGCTCAAAATTAACCGTTTTTCTGGGTGCGGGTCTCACCATGCTCTCACGAGTGCGCATGGACTTACGAATACCTTCAAACATGCTTGCCCATCTCAGCCGTCTGTGACCACGTTGTAAAGATTCAACGCCAACACCTAATGGTGAAATACGGCGTTTGGTTGTTGTCTGTGCCTTTATGGATGCATCAATCCACGCCTGGGCAGCTGGGGCGTATGGTCCCTTCAAGTCACTTAACTGAAAACTTGGTGTCAGTTGCAGCCAGCGCTCAAAACACTGCCAGGGCGTTCTCCTCTCAATATTCGACTTGTATCCGTAGGTCGTCTGTTGCACAAACATAGCTGAAATAATATTCCAATTAAACTGGTATTCCTTGGATATTCTCAGCAGCAGCTGGTCGTCTTGTGGAAGCCAAATAGTAGGAGTACGGGATTCCAAATACTTCATATTCGGAGGTTTTGGCGGCTTGATAGCAAAATATCTTTTGTTGTACTCATGACCAAATAAAGGACCATCACTTGTTTTTTTCTTGCTCAGTTTCTCCTTCTCTTCTTCTTCCTCATCAAGCTTTTGCTTTTTGGGCTTTGGTTCTATATCTAGAAGAAGTTTCTGCCAATTGGGATTCATCTCTGGAGCCGATAAAAATTTAGTGATTGAGGTTACTGCCATGGGATTAAAGTCGCTGATATAGGTGGCACTGTCGGTTGGTGTAGCAAACTTCTCCATAGGAAGATCTCTAAAGATATCCTTAGATGCAGAATTCATACTGTCAAGTGACATGAAAAGCTTTAACTCATGCTTACTAGTAGGCACCAGCGATTCAAATTCTTTTTTGACAATCGACAATTCTTGAGGATTAATTGACGGCGCAACACTCTCTGAATCTTTTTCTGTCTTTTCTTCAGAAACAATCCCTTCCCCATCAGTAGTTTCATCCATCAGGTGCACAATCGGTCGTCGTTTGATGCATACGGCTTCTTTACCATAAGACCAGTAGTCCTGAATAGCCAAAGAGATCTGATAGCAAGTAGCAATTTTCAGTTTCCGCTCCTCTCTAAAATCCATGCGCATCCATTTCATTTCATCTAATAATCTATCCCAATGAACTTTTGGCCGCGGTGGTGCTTTAAATTTGACCCTCTGTCGTAAACTCCACTTGTCACTTCGCTTGAGCTCTTCAATTCTGGTCTGAACAACAGCCAGTTTTCCCTCTAAAAATGACAGTTGATAAGCTTCCGTACTCAGAGTTTTGTGAGCTGCGGGTAAAAGTTTCGTCAGCGGCATCGTCTGGGTCGTGTAATACAGCTCAGCTAGTGATTTTCTAGTGTTTAGAGGTTCCGCAAGTCTATCAGGAACTACAAACAAGTGAACTTGAGAGTCCTTGTCCTTATCAACAGAAATTTCCTTTGGATTAGTATACCAAGGTTTCTGAATGTCGGGTAAACTTTTTTTGTGGAACTGTCGCACAGAGACCGTAGGCTTTAAAGGCTTGGGTGGCTCATGATGTTGTCGGTGATTTGGCTGGTTATGTTGTTGCGATTGCTGAGAAGTTAACTTTTGTGGTGGGACTGGCTGTTTGGTATGCTGAATAACTTGTTGCTGCTGCTGAGCAGAAACAGCCTGCTGTCCTACTACCGGCGGTTGTGGCTTCACCGTCTGTGGGGTCACTTGTTGTGGCTGTTGTTGCACCGGTGTCTGAGCTTTTGGTTGAGGTTGGTTTTGTAGTGGTCCAGTTTGCTGAAGCGCCGGCGAATGCTGTTCCTGAGTCTGCTGTATGGGCTTTGGAGGAATCGGAGCTGCTACCTGAGGCGATAAAACTTTCTGTGGTGGCACCGATACTGAATGGGAAGTCTGAGAAGTCTGCAAAGTCTGCAAAGTCTGCAAAGCAGTTTTCGTCGAATTTTGTTCGTTCTGCGGTTGCTGGGGAATCTTTTGTTGTTCTGTCACAGGCTGTGCAAGACCCGTCAGCTCAGTCTTTTGTTTTTGTGGAATCTCAGGTGCATTAACAGATCTTGCATTTTTACTTTCTTCAAGTGCAAGTTGTTGTTGCAACTGCTGTTTCTGCTGCTGCTGCAATTGCTGAAGTTGAAGCTGTTGGATTTGTTGTAGCTGCTGTTGCTTCTGCTGTTGCTGTTGCAAAGCCTGAGCAGTGTGTTGAGTAGTAGATTGCTGTTGTGGATGATTCTGCGCAGTTAGTGATGGAGCCGTATGTTTGAAGAGTGATGGAGGTGGCACTCTCTTTACTTGTGGCTGTTGTTGCTGCTGTTGTGGTAGTGGCTGCTGCTGTGATTGCTGCTGCGATTGTTGTTGCGATTGCTTCAACGGTTGCTTCTGTAGTTGTTGTTGCGGCTGTGGTGGTTGAGGTTGTGGCTGTGGCTGTGGTTGCTGTTGGGGCTTCAGCTCCGGTTGCAGTGGGGAATCTGACTTCTGTTCCACTTGTTTCTGCGGCTGTTGTTGTTGCTGGTGTTGTGGTGGAACAGATAGCGGTGGTGTTGGTGATTGCTGTTGTTGTAGTTGTTTAGGAGTGTTGGTGTTCACCGGAGTTGGCAATGAATTCTCCATGAAATCGCGTCCACTTTCTAAGTCATTTTTTTCCAGGAACGAAAGAAGATTATCTTCATCATGGGCAACACCTTCCTTCGTGATCGGATAGGTCTGATAGCGCGTCAGATAGTAGAGATCAGAAAGCTTTCGTTTCCGACTTTTCACAAGATCACTGTTGAGTGAGAAAAAGACAAAACCGCGGTTAGTAGTGCTGGTGAGCTGCATTTCAATTGGAGGTGACATACCTGCATTGTTGACGTCGTTTTTCGATAGACTCGAGACGTATTCTATCCATATTCGGCTACAAAAAAAAAAAAGGAAAAAAAACGGAGCGCGTCAGTCCTAATTCAAAAGTTTTTTTTATAAAATAAAAACGCGTGGCAGCTTACAGTAGCCATTATAAAATGCTCCTACGCTGGAAATAAAGATAAAAAGAGCTGTTGTATAAAAGATTGCAGAGCTGGCATGTAAATAACAAAAGAAGAAACAAAAAAAAATTAAAAAAAATTCGCTTTTACTTGAAAGTTTGTAAAGGGTTAGGTTTCAAACACCATAATATCTTTAAGAGCTTTGTATTATACAGGTGTGTGTCTACACGGTTCATCTGCACACTGACCCCTTTTGACGATGTCCCTTCTGACTTTATTAAGGGGGTTTGTGATACTGTAGATGGTGCTGTTACTATGACTGAGATTTATACTAGTGTACTTTAATTTGATCTTTGGTGTTGGTCGCATCATACGGCCAGCACCATTCCAGTCCGGCTTACTACTGTAACCGCCAAGCTATGTTGTTGTAGTCATCAAGGTCAAGTCATGCTTTTTTAAGAGTACCTTTCTAAAAATTATCAAAGTGTCTAGTCTAGGCAACTGTGTGGACGATAAGATGTTAAATGTGGAGAGCAACGTGGTCCTGGATGCCACCGTCGTTGACCCAAAGCTAGCCACCAGCCAGTCGCTACTATACTTTATAAAGGACGTTATCCTGGGGATTGATAGTAAATCGACCAACCCCTCAGACTTTTCAAAGGGCAGCTGGGTAAGCGTAGTTTTAAGACTCACGCTTCTAATACGGTTGTAATTGACGTCTTTTACAAGAGTATATATTGAATATAAGATAACTAAGGCTTGTTAGGTTCTCTCTCTTTTATCTTTGGCGTCCAACCCTGGTTAGTATCGTGAATATTTTTATTAATCAGTGTTACACAAACAAGATACTTGGTATAATATTCTATATTCTTCTGAACGGACTGCTTTCAGCAAAATAATCTGAATTCTGTTTTTTTTGCACTATAAATAACCAGTTTATCGCTCTTACCATCGTTTCTTTTGCCATACCCCTTTGATTTTACTAAGGAGTATGTCACTGGATATCGCCCATATGGTATCATCATTGAACTAAGAAAATCTGATATCTCTGGAGCTCATAGACCCTGTTGTTCGATTTATAAGTTGCAGAGTAGATGGTCTTAACCAAAGATCAAACACAAGCCGGGATAAAGGTAAAATAAATAAAATAAAAATAAAAAAGCTGGAAGAAGGATTCAACGTCGAATTCGAAATCTGGTTGATAAATTTTATAAACAGGTAACAAAGTGGACCTGCAAAAATTACAAACACTATATTCCTACCCAAATTCCAGATCCAGTAGACGGTTTCTGGTTTCTAAAAGTCAGAGGAAAATCAATTCTAAGACTACTAGAAATATGCTGACTTGGAGTCACTACAGATTCAATAAACAATTGATGCACAAGGTCAGAGAGTACGCAAGCGGAAGAGTTATCATTTCCGGTGAAGAGTATACCAGCAAAACTTGCAGTGAATCTGGATCCCTTCACCCCAATTTTGAAGGTGCAAAGGTAATAAAATGTCTACAATGCAATAATAATATTAAAAAAAAAACTGATAGAGAATTCAATGCAGCTAAGAATATTCTATTGAAAAACATAAATCTAGTCTTTACAGATTAAATGTTGAGCCTTAACTCCTGGATATTTTAGGAATCTTGCAGAACTTTGATTAAGAATAGTCTAATTTAAATAAAGCGTACGCTTAGTACTCCTTGTTAGAGGCCTCAACAAACTCCTTCAAAGTAGTCTTAGCTCGGCCACTAGTAATGCTTTCTCTGGCCAGAGCAACTCCCTCTTTCCAGTCCTTGGCCGATCCATCTATGTAAGCAAGGGCACCAGCGTTAATCAGAACGTAGTCGAGAATGGGGTGGTTTTCCTCAAGCTCATTGTTCACCAGCTTTTCGACAACCTTGGCATTCTCCTGAGGAGTTCCAGATTTCACAGTCTCGAGAGAATGTTCGGGCAAGCCAAAATCGGCAGGGGTCACGGTGTACTCCTTGATCTCGCCAGATGCAGTCACTTCCCATATCTTCGAGGGGCCAGCGGGTGAAATCTCATCGAGGCCCTCTGTGCCCCAAACAATGAGCGCTCTTGAGCCAGGTCTGCCGGCAGCGGTATTAAGCTCCTTGACAGCTTCTGCAAACACTCTGCCGAGAGACTCGCTGTAGACACCGATGATGCGGGCCTTAATGGGAATGGGGTTCAGCAAAGGTCCAAGAATATTGAAAATCGAGGGAATTCCAAGCTCCCTTCTAAGCACCGCGATTTTAGCCATGGCGGGATGGAACACTGGAGCAAATAGGAAGCAGTAGTTGGACGACTTGAGGATTTCGGGCGCAGTGATGTTTGTGACGTTGGATGTGTTGACACCAAGCGAAGTAAGAAGGTCGCCGGCGCCAGAGGCAGATGTGGAGGCCTTACCACCGTGTTTGCATACGTTGATTCCAGCTCCACCTGCGACGATTGATGCAGTCGTAGAGACGTTAAAAGTGTTCTGGCCATCACCGCCGGTACCCACAATATCAACGTATCCGGCAGGATCGACTTTCGAGCTGTCGATGCGTTTGGCTTCGGACATTAATCTTTTCGCGGCAGCAGCAATGAATTCTGGGGAGTGATCCAGGCCAGTGATTCTCAAGCAGGTCAGGAAGGATGCCATCTGGATGTCAGAGGCCTTGTCCTGAAGCAGCAAATCGAGGACCTCTGTCAGATCAGAGGGTGTGAGAGTAGGTGGTCTATTAAGTAGACTTTTGAGGTATGGCGTCAAGTTAGTCATTTCTATTGATGTGTTATGTGACGGGGATTGTTGAAGGGAATCAAAATGATGAAATTAAAATAATGAAAGGAATCAAAAGTTCCAGGTGAAAGAGCGATAGGCCTATATTTCACCGGTTGCCTAAAAGAGACGACCCGAAATCTGTCGAGGGTTTTAAAGCTGTGTTAAAATGACTAATTTATGCACTAATGCTTATAGTATGGGTATCTGAAGGTATACCTTGAGATATAACATAGGTCATATATTTTTTAGTTCAACTCTTAAATTTTACCCTGTTCTATCTTTGCATATTGAACAACAAAAAAAACAGCACATGTAATTTGATTATAGATATAGATAGATAGCACTTGATTGATTTTTGAAGGCAAAGTAGAGCCGGAACCCTCTTTAATTAGATTGGGAGCAAAAAAAGATTTATAAACCAGTTATTAATATTTACTATATTGAATGATAGAATATACTGATTCAAGTCCTGACAATATCCGGGGGGAAAAAAAAGTGTTTCCAGTATATTACTCTGTGTGTATTTGATATTCAATTGCTGTTGACAAGAAGCAGTGTGTACCTTGTCTATAAATATGTTCCTATAATAAAAGCTTCAAATAATAGAGAGAGTAAAAAAAATCTATGTATGGTATCGGTGATAGCTGGTAAGTTGAATAGTGTTATCCAGAGCTTGCCAGACAAATGGTGAGAATATGTAGATGCGGGTTATACTTTTGGTGTATTTAAAAAAGTTCCCTGAGACGTGTTTTTTGTATGCATGGTTCCCTGTTGCCGATGTATATAAGTATCAGTGATTAATCCATGTGCGTGAACCTCGAAAAGCATTAAGTTGTTTACCATTAAACCCTTGTGATGTCAATAGTTGTCTCCCAGCGAATATCGTTCCCATCCTCGCCCTCGCCCATGACCAACTTGACAATACGGGAGCTTTCCTCGCGAACGCGCTGTTCGGTGTCCGGGTCATCGCGGATTTCTACCTTCATACATGCGAGCCACGCAGAATGATGTACTTGCCACACGCTAATGTCACTGACAGCCACAACACCAGGCAGCTTCATTAATTCAGCTTCAACCTCATCAATGCGGTTTTCGCCTGGGAAAGACATCACAAGCATGCCACCTAACGATTTGGCCAAAGTCCATCCAAGGTAGCACATGGATATGGCGATACATGGGGTCAAAATTGCATCTATGGTCGTACGGGTAGCAGCGCTGAAAAAAGGGAGTGTCAAGACCACTGCACAAAAGAAAATTGTAATGAAATGTGACGGGTTGCTGAGAATCGACGGCATAGAGGAAATGCTGCGCAGGGCCTTACTAATACGCGTGTGGTTATCAAGACCTACCGCAGATACTACTGTCACAAGTATCGCAAGACACACCTTAAACAGGATCCCCGACCAGTGCAGATGATCGCCATCCTCGCCCGAGCCGTGCGCATGCGCATGCGCGTGGCCATGACTATGACTCGCGTCACCATAAAAGACTTGCACAATTTCCTGGATGGAATGTGACATAATGTCACCACCCATGAAGATTAGCAAGATAGACAGCGCAAAGCCTGCAAGCACTTCTACGCGCTCAAGTCCAAATGGGAGATGGATTGAACTTTTCTTCCACACGTCAAAATTGCCAAGAATATCAACAACTGCACACATCAGCGCGCCCATTGCATCGTAGAGTAATAAGTGCGCCAGTGCTGAGAGCGCTGTAAATGGAGAGTTGGTCTTGTACACAAGACAAGTCACAAATAGGTGAAACGCACCCCAAAAGATCCGGACTTTTTGGTCCCACGACATGCTCTGTTGGCACTCAGAGATATTGGGTATCGGAAGCGACGCCGGGATGGCAAGCGGCGCTCGCACGTCCTCCTTGAAAAAGTTCATAGAGACGGACGAATGTTTATACTTGTGACCTCGACGGTGGCTAGGGCGAGGCGTAGCATTTCCTGCCATCAACGTTGTAGACTGAAAGTTGAAGGGCTGCGGTGCTGGGGACTTGGGACGCCCTTCGAAGGGGGAGCTAGGCCGCGAGGCTATGGGCGGTGGTGGGATAGACTGGATCGATGCGTTTGATGATACGGATGAGTGGGCGGAATGCAAAGAGGAGGTGTGGGCGGCGTTTAGATGGATAGGAACGGGATTGAAAGTAGCGTTGACAGGTGTTGAGGGGCCTAATCCATTAGTGGTGTTGCTAGTGATGTTGCTAGTGGTGTTGCTGGTGTTGTTGCTGGTGGTGTTGTTACTATTATCACCTCCAAACTTGAAGGGAGCAACGTTACCGCCGTTCATGAACGGAGCATTTGGGGCTGGTAAGTCTGCAACAATTGTTTGTGGGGGCATAAAAAATGTGTTGGAGGAGCTTGACTGGTCAAGGTACCATGAAGAGCGCTTTGCGGCATTCGCAGCAGCAGCTGAGGGCCGGGATCTGCCAAGAGGTGAGTCTGCACCAGTGGTAGGATCCAGTAAGCTTTCCAGCAAGGGGGTATTATTGTTTGGCAGGCTCAGCGAGAAATTGTTATCATAGTAAGCTGAATATCTTTTCCGTGAGTCGCGAGAGTTTGAGGGAGAGTAGCTACGAGGGATGACGTTAGAAGGATGAGACGGCTCGAGGTCGCTCTCCTCGAGTGTTATCATGGAAGACGATGAGGGTCTTATGGAGGTCATTGAGCCTGATCGTTGATCCTTGGGGGTGGGAAAGCCAGACATTTAAATAGAGGAAAGAAGGGGAAAAAAAAATTGCAAAAAAAAACCAACGAAGGAGGAAATTCAAGAGATAACACAAATTAGAATTTGGGGGACTGGCGGTCGGGGCTGTTTGGTTGTCAAATGGGTTTATATGGTTTTGAAGGAATATCTAGAGCAATAGCAGTAATGGATTCTTCGTGGTGAAATTTAAAAAAAAAAAAAAAAAAAAAAAAAAATGAAGAATGAATATTTGGATAATATAGCTGTTTTTTTTTTTTAGTTATTGTTTTTTTTATTGATTTTTTTTTT